>Ga0102589_1000862_pt1 | contig 49644 bp, 44 predicted proteins | sample AraplaMF_Col_mLB_FD_76858 | JGI IMG/M metagenome (GOLD analysis project Ga0102589, IMG submission 76858) | Arabidopsis root microbial communities from the University of North Carolina, USA - plate scrape MF_Col_mLB | ecosystem: Host-associated > Plants > Roots > Endosphere | place: USA...
TTAATGAATTTAAAATAAAAAGAAGACCGAACTAGATTGTTTTTCTAGTTTGATCTTCTTTTTATTTTATGTAAACAAATATTCAAAAGTTTACTTTTATAAAGATAGAAAATCGAGTAAAGCGACAACCGTTTTAGGATGAGAAAATGGAATTTTGAGACCGAAAAAGTGGTAAAGGTTGTAGGAATCTCCTGCTAAGTCAAAAACGTAGTTTTTGGGGAGTGGGCGCCCACTCCCGTAGCTTGCCCTTTCCTTTTTGCTCTTATAGAGTTTTACACTTAATTGCTATTTTGCTCTTGGTTTATAAGAACGTTGGTACTGGGCTATGAAAGGTGGTTGATGTTAAGCCATCTTTTATTTTTTATAATGAAAGTGAAAGTAATCTTTTATTCAAAAGTTTACCTTTGAGGATAAAAATAACAAAATAACTTGTAGAAATAATACAAGTTATTGATGAGTTTACACGCTAGGATTCAATTGTTAGAAAGAGGTATGTTATAATTAATTGTCGAAATAACGTAAAAAACCCTTCCAGTCGGCAAACTTGAGGGTTTTTTACAAAAACTAATTTTGAAGGGATTAATCCCTTATTTACTGTTTTAAGTATTTATATTTTAACATAAGTGGGTTGATTCCTTCCAGTAGAGAAGGAGAGGAATTTTTTTCATGAGTAAAATTGTTGATTTTGAACACTCTGAAAAGAAGGCTAGATCTAGAGAAAATCAGATTGAAAGTTTTTTAGAAGAGGCAAATGTAGGATTATCTTCTGAACAACAGCAATTATTGTTGCAAATTTTACATAGTACAACAGGTGAAGATTATTTTATTGGTAAAAAGAAAAAACGAACTGATGGGGTGAAGTTCGTGCAATTAATTATGGATAATATAAATTATTTAAATAAAATTGGTTATTTACAACCGAAGGAAGAAGCATTTTTGTTTAAGCTTACTCCTTATATTGAATTTAAAACGAATGTAATAATTGAAAGAGTGGATAATGAATTAGAGGTTGAAACAAATGCGGCAACCCCTAGTTATTTAGCTGATCAATTTGGAAATACTAGAGAATATATTTCTAGGATTATGAATTCTTTATTAAAAAAAGGTATTCTTGGTGTTGCTGAAGCTGGAATGATCACTGATGATGGGAGAATTTGCTCTTCTAGAACATGGTTTGTGAATCCTAATGTTATGTGTTGTTCTCCTAAAGATGGTGTAGACAAGGCAACTCAACATATTTTTAAAAGATCTCTTCGTAATTTTAAAATTAAAGATAGTAGTAAAAAACATAAATTACCAGTTTATTTATTTTAAAAAAAGCCTGACTTTTAGTCTTGCTTTTTTTTATTTTGTTCTATTTTACATTTTTTAGGTGTGATCAAATAATCACACAGGTGTGATCATTTGATCACACCCTACCCCTTTTAAACCCTTGATATTACTGAGTTTTTGTATTTTCCCCTTCTCACTCTATATATAGCTAAAAGTTCCGCAAGGAACGGGTCGTATTTTCTTTCGCTTTGCTACAGAAAATCTCCACCCTTTTCGCTTTGCTACATCCTTGCAAAACTTTTTTCGGCTCGAGTTTTGACGGTACCAAGCCGATACATCCAAAAGCAACTATTTAGGTTTATCGGCTTGAATTTGCTATTATACGAGCCGAACCGCTAGTAATTCGATTTAAAATTTCACTTACCAAACAAATAGAATACGTTATATGTGGGGTTTCGTCCCCACACGACGAACCAGCCTTAACCCCAAAAGCAAACGAAAACCTTCATTTAAAACCGTTTATTTTGCTTTTTAAGCGTTCGTTTTTATTTTCATGACAAATAGTATTATTTTAGATCCATATTCTTTAAAACGGATTTTGAAGCATCTGAATGATATCTCGCATTTTGTTGTTTTCTGTTTAAATTATAATCTTGTGTTTACTTATTTTAGATGGATCTCTTTTAGTATTTTAAAGTAATGTTTGATTACAATTTATAAAAAATATGTTGTCTACAGCAGGTGCACATTTGATGCTATGAAGGGTACCTTGTGTAAACCTCGACTCTACTTTTAACGAAAAAATACGTGTGATTGGAAAATTTTGAGTCGACTGTGAGTGCACATCCTGGAAATTTTCGTGTACCCACGTTTAAGCTAGGCTTTGCCTAGCCCCAACCCCTAGTTGGGCCCAAAAACCCCTTATGCTCTTCTCTCTTTTTTGATTCGGAATTTCCAATTTTATAGAGTAGTTCATTTTTTAGTCGAAAATTATTATGTTAAAAAACAAAATGTTAATTTATTTGTATGTTTTTTATTGATTGATTTAAGTACAAAGAAGAAAAAGAAATTAAAACTACTTATTTCGTAAGTACAAGATCTAATGAATCTGTGCACGAAGAATTAGAATTGATTTAACTTAATTTTATGTAAAGTGTTAAGATATAGGAGTTATAACTGTTATAACGAATTTGAAATATTGAAAAGGAGGTTATGACTATTATGACACCTATTATTTATGAAAATGTATCCCAAGTTGCAAAAAGATTAAAAATATCACCTTCTACGGTTAAAAAATACTACTTACTAATTGAGAGTTATAACTGTTATACCTTTAAAAGAGACGAACGAGAACGAATTATTTTCGATGATTATGATGTTAAGGTATTACAAAGATTAGTAGAGTTAAAAAGTATGCCACAAGTTACATTGGAAGATGCTTGCAAATTACTTTTAAATGAAGAAGGATTAACAGTTAATAATACAGATATGACTGTTATAACTCTTAGATCTGATGATTTAAAAGAAGTATTAAGAGAATTAAAAGATACAGTAGAGTTGCAACAAAAACAATTACAGAATCAAAATGAGCAAATAGCTAAACTAACAAACGTATTGGAATCTCAACAAAAGTTATTGACTCATTCTAATACTATAGAAAAACAACAGGTTACTGATCGGGATAAAGCGGTTATGACTGTTATGCGAGAACTTCAAGAAGTAAAACAAATGGTTGCAGCAAATAATGAAAAGAAATGGTATCAATTTTGAAAGTGATTTGCTGAGTTCTGGCGTTTATGCCGCGAAAGTTCCTTGACGATGAGGGGAACCCTCATGCAAACTCGTCAGAGGTGGCCCCAGAAGGGCGGCTTTTGCCCGCTGGGGTTGGCTTTGGGAGTTTGAGGGTTCGGAGGCTCGTGGTCAAGGGAACCGTGGAATAAAAAGCGAGGATGGACCCCAGGACAGGGCAAAGACGAGTGTCTTCGCCAAGATTCGTGGTTCTAATGTTAGAAAAAGGCGAATAAGAATATAGCATACATAGAATAAGGGAATGCAGTACAGATCAGCATACAAGCATTCCCTTGCTATAAATATGTTATTTTTTACTACATATAATTATATTTCTTAGCATTGAACATATTACTAGGAATTTTAAATTCATTGTACATATTCAATTTTTATTCAATTAAGGAACCATCTGACCTAAAGTTATACCATTTTCCATCGATAGATCTACTTTCTGTTATCATTTCTCCCACAACATTTAAGTAATACCATTTTCCATCAATGAATTGCCATCCTTTTAACATAACACCTTCATTACTTCCAGGGTTCGGATCTAAGTAATACCAGTAATTTTGATATTGCTTCCACCCTTTAGACATAGCTCCTGAATCGTCAATTATATACCATTTTCCTTTAATAACCTGTTTTCCTGGCTCTATCATATCTCCATTAAATTGATCCAAATAATACCATTGTTCATTAATGAATTGCCAATCTTTTAACATGACACCTTCATTACTTCCAGGATTTAGATCTAAGTAATACCATTTTCCATTGATAAATTGCCAATCTTTTAACATGACACCTTCATTACTTCCAGGATTCGGATCTAAGTAATACCACTTCGAGTTTAATTCTTGCCACCCTTTTAACATTAAACCTGAATCAAAATAACCTTTATCATTAACATATCTCCATGAATTTTTAGAATATAAGGTTAAATCATCTTGTAAGTAATACCATTTCCCATTATTATTTTGCCATCCTAATAACATAGCTCCTTTTTCACTGAATAAATACCAACCATTATTAAAAACAAACCCTTTTTTTACATCTTTTGTAGTTGGTGGTTCAATATAAACCGCTTCACTTATGTATTGAGAATGATCATTATAACTTATATAGACATCGTCCGGCGTAAATTTCCATCCATCGTTAATAATAAGATCCCTGAATACATAATCACTCATTGGATCCTTGAATTCCTGATAGCCAATACCAACAATATTGTGTTCACCATACATAAAATCATTAGACAATCCTAATAAAATTATTCTTTTATTTTTTATTTCATTTTTATATTTTTCAAATGTAAATTTCTTATCCATTGATATTGATGGAAGATAACCATGATCATTCCAATACTTCTTCAAACCATAGTATACATACGAAGTGTTTGTTCCTCCATCAGAATCTGTCTTCATATCATTTGCAAGCCAACTTATAATATCGTTTGGGTCCTTTCCATTTGAAAAAAGATTTGGATATCCATTTCTTCCCCAATAATCAATTACTATCGCTCCAGCTGTCGGCGAACAACCTAAATAATATTTAAAAGCCAGAGTACCTGGAATATATCCACTTTTATATCCTGGGATACTCTCCGATATGTTAGACTTGGGTGTAGTAGCTGCTTGATATTTAACTGCATTTTTAGATTCTGTTCCATCGGTTCGAATATGATTGTTATCATAAGACTTATCTTGTATTTCAACATATTTTCCATTATCTTTTTTTAAATATCGTAATGGTCCTTTATAAATAGCTTTCTCATTTCCCAAACCTTTATAAGGGTTTGAACCAACTCTAGTAGATTCAATAATAGGCGAACCAGTTTTATTACTACTAGCTATAATATAACCTAAGTCTTTATCATTCTTATTTATTTGAAATAAATAGCCTGCTACATTATCTTCTGTATCATATAAAATTTTACTTTCACTAATAGAAGCATTTTCCCATTTTTTATAAGATGCTTTACTAACAAGGTTTAAGTAATTTTCACTATTAACTTTAGCCTCTTCTAAACTGTATATATCATTACTCAAGTTCTCTTCAGCATAGGAATAATTTGGTACAGTCAATACTGTTACTAAAAATAAAACACATAATAAAAACAATAAACTCTTTTTCTTCATAATTATCCCACCTATAATACTTCTTTTTTACAACATTAAAATTTGATATTTACTTATTCATTTCTTTTTCAATTCTCTATAACAAGATAATGAGGAACTTAGAAATAACATATTAAATATTATGAAATAAAACCAATCTGCCTCAATTTTTACGCAGTATATAACTGAAAATAATGAGGCAAAAGCTATCGCGATATTGAAGAAAATGTATATCAAACTAAATTTTCTAATAATTTCCACCTTCTCCCTTTACTAAAATACTAAAATCTATTATTATAATATTAACATAAATGGTTAGGGGAGGAAAACATTGAAAAAAATTACTTATATTGTTTTTATGTGTGTTTTAATTATTACTTTTTCTTTAACAACCTTTTCCACTAATATAGCATTGGCGAGTACACCGATAGGTTATACATTAGTGAAAACAGAAACAGAAATTCTATATTATGATCCTAATAGTAAAAATAATGAAGTTGCATTTGTTCTTGCACTAGCTGCTTTTGTACCTGGATTAGCAGCATATAAATCTGCTGATATAGCGATGAAAGTAATGGGTTTCGGGCTTGCATGGAGTACTTTAGCAGGTCAAAATACAAAAAATGAATTTAAAGTAACCAAATACATTTATAAAAACAAAGTAACAACAAATAATTATTGGGGATACTACTATATAGTAGTAGAAAATCTAACTAATGGACAAAAAACAAATAGTCGTATTTATCCAATAGCAAAAATGCAATAGCAAAAATGCAATAGCAAAAATGGCCTTAGTCTGTAAATTATGATTCATAAAGAAAAGACATTTATTCCCTATAAAATGTACAGGGATTAGGAGCAAACTGTTCAGTTGCATGAACAACTTCATAATACTCTATTCATTCTCTACTAGCAAAACAGTAAAATCGTATTTTCCCTATGACAAAATGAATTTATTAAAATTCAAAAGTAAGGATCTTGTACATTAGTAAGTTAAAAATTATTTGAGCGTGCAGAATTCTCATAATTAACTGTAGTAAGATGGAATTCTTGTTTTGTGGGCCTTATAAAATTTTTAAGTTGATGGGCATGTGGCGGTACCCCTAATACAAATTAGAGAAGCTTAATTATCAAAACTAAAAGGGATTCTTTAGGTTAAGAGTCCTTTTTAGTTTTATATTGCTAAATTTGAAATGTATCTAAGATATTATCTTTTTCTTCTTTATTGATACCAATATATTTGAGTGTAATTTGTGGTGTACTGTGATTGAGTATGTCTTGCAACATGGCCACATCTTTTGTTTGTTTATAGAACCAATAGCCGAAGGTTTTGCGCATGGTATGAGTACCAATGGATTCTACACCAGCAAAATCTCCGGCTTTTTGCAATTTTCGATAAGCCTGGACTTTACTAATGGGTTGATCTCCTTTTCGAGAAGGAAATAACCAGGTGTTTTTTAAGGTTTGGGAATAGGAATAAACTTCATCAAAAATAGAAGTAAGATTAATCATGCGTTCTTTCTTCGTTTTTCCCTCTTTAATTTTGAATTCTTTTCTCTTTTTCCGTTTTAACTTTAATATAGTTTGTGTTTCGATTTGGAGTAGATCACTGACGCGTAATCCTGTATTGATACCAATTAGAAATAGAATATAGTCTCGTTCTGAACAGTGGCGTTTGAGGGCCCATTTCATATCTTCGATCTGTTCTTTTGTTCGAATGGGTTGGATATCAATGAGATGTGGTTTTTTATTCATGCATTTATGACCTCTTTATTTACAGTGTTTTGAATGTATACTTTCCTCCCTAATTTTGATGATATCAGGGGAATTGGGTTGAAGTCAATGTTTAAAGGAAAATGAATGTAAACAAATAATAAAAAGTTTACATTCATTTCTTAATAAATAAAAAGCACTTTTTAATGTTTTAAAAGTGCTTTAACTTGATGTTGATGTGACGGAACCTCTAGTATGTAGAAATTTAAAAAAGTCCCTTCATAATGTTAAAGGGACTTTGCTCACACAAATGATCTGCACATCAATTCATCTTTGATATACAGATCATTTGTATGATAATTTTTATAAATAATTGCGGAATAATGAACTTACATTACTGCTTTTAAAAGTTCTTGTACAAATGGAATGATTCCACCTACAAATTTTAAAACTGCCATTGCGATTGCCATATGATTTCCTCCTCTTTTTTCGTATTAAGGTATGATAATTTTTATAAATAATTGTGGAACAATAAATTTACATTACTGCTTTTAAAAGTTCTGCTACTAATGGAAGTACTCCACCTACAAATGATAAAACTGCCATTGCGATTGTCATATTATTTCCTCCTCTTTTTCGTATTAAGGTATAATAATTTTATAAATGATTGCGGAATAATGAACTTACATAAATGCTTTTAAAAGTTCTTGAACGAATGGAAGTGCTCCACCTACAAATTTTAAAACTGTCATTGCGATTGTCATATGATTTCCTCCTCTGTTGTTGATGCTAAGATGTGATTTATCTTTATGCTTTTATTATAGTAAGCGCTTACATTTTTATCAATACATTCTTATATGCAATATTGCATATAGGGAGGTAACGAAATATCACATTTTCGCATTAAGACATGTATTAGAAATTAATTGTTCTCTAAAACAAAAAAATGAACTGAATTCTCATAGACAACTGTAGTGAGGTGGAATTTTTGTTTTGGGATACTCCAAAATATTAGGTTGATGGGCATATGGTGCTATTTCTATCACTGAAAGTAAACTAATATTTAAAAGTTCACATTCAAATATTAAGTAAAAAACCTATTCCAGTATTGGAATAGGTTTAACTATTATAGATAAGAATTTGTTGTTAATTCCATGTTTGTAGATTAGAATTTTGGTGAATAATTTTATTATTTTGCCAATCAATTTTATAATTATCTATAGTTCCAAACTTGTCGTGAGGATGCTTATAGGTTTTGCTATTTGATCCTATCCAACCTTTTAAATATTCATAGGATAATGTATACACATCTCGTTCTCTAGCATGTTTTACAGATAAATCTGTTGAAGTTGCATTTTTATCTGCAATTATGATTGCCATTGTACTTGGTTGGAAACCAAATCTTACTAGAGATGGAAGTTCACTGTCTGATGAAAAATTATCTTCTGCATTAATGAGTGGATCGGTACGTGAGCTCATAAATAATTCATTACCATAATAACCATTTGAATCTCTATTATAAGGTCCATATCCTTTATTATAAAATTGATTAAATTCTACATTCCAATCTACTTTTTTATCTGTGTTATTTGTTAAAAACGTTTTATAATTTGGTTGTTCATATGATATAGTATTGGACCAAGATGCACCAGCTGATACGGAAGATGAGGGACCTTCTGGTTTAACCTCTAAGCTCCCACCTACATTGTATGAAACTGTAGAAGATACTGTTTTTGATTCAATTTCATTTTTAGGTGAAACTTTATAAAATTTTGCATTGTCATTACTTGTAATTTCTAACCCTGTTTTAAAAGCGGATGGCCAGAAAATCTGAGCTGAATATGTGCCAGTACCACGCGAAAAATTCGAAGCAATATTACTTCCTTCTGTAAAAACGATAGCATATTTTTTATCAGTATTTGGATCATCAATGAATGAAACTTTTATTGAATTTTTTATGTTTGCTTCAGCATTATAAGTTGAATCTAGACTATGCATAATTTTCGCACCTTGTCCTATTTCTTCAACTTTTGGTAAAGAATCTGCGTGTACAAATGAAGCGTTAAATGCTAAAGATCCACAAACGATTATTATTGGTGGTGGTATTACGGCAAGAGGTACTAAGTTATTAGATGAAGTGAAAGAAGAAGTACAGAAATATTTGCATCAAGAAATTTATAATACATGTGAGATTAGTTTAGCGCAAAATCGCAATCATGCGGGAATGATTGGTTCAATTTACCACTTATTACATCCCTATGAATAAATGATACAGATATTTTCATATAATTGAAAATTTATTCTTTTTTTCAATTGACAAATGATGCTACAATATAAGAGGAGAATACAATATTTTCCCATTTGGAAAATACCTTGTAGAAAGGAAGAAACTTCATGCCTATTATTTTAGAAAAAGGACAGAAGATTGATTTAACGAAGGGACAACCAGGAGTAGCAAAATTACAGGTTGGCTTAGGATGGGATCCAATTGGACAATCAGGTGGATTTCTATCTTCGTTATTTGGAAGTAAACCAAACATCGATTGTGATGCATCTGTGATTATGCTAGAAAATGATCGTTTTTTAAATAAAAATGATCTTGTTTATTTTGGAAATAAACTCTCTGCTTGTGGAAGTATTATTCATTCAGGTGATAATTTAACAGGTGAAGGTTCTGGCGATGATGAAACAATTTTCGTGGAATTACATAAAGTTCCGAGTCGTATTAATCGTTTAGTATTTGTTGTAAATATTTATGATTGCGTGAATCGTCGCCAAGATTTTGGCATGATTCAGAACGCATATATTCGTATTCAAAATCCGCAAACACGTGAAGAATTAGCGCGTTATAATTTATCGGAAAATTACGGCGGGAAAACAACGCTAGTTGCAGGTGAAATGTATCGTGATGGAAGTGAATGGAAGTTTTCTGCAGTTGGAGAAGGTACACAAGATAAGAATTTAAGTGAGATTGTATCACGTTATCAGTAATACAATTTAAGGAGGAATAATATATGGCATCGATTTCGTTAAAAAAAGGACAGAAGGTAGATTTAACAAAAACAAATCCAGGTCTTTCTAACGTTCTTGTAGGTCTTGGTTGGGATACAAATCGCTATGATGGACAAAATGATTTTGATTTAGACGTTAGTATTTTTCTAGTAGGTGCAAATGGAAAAGTATCGGGTTCAGAAGACTTTGTGTTTTATAATAATCCAAAGGGTGCAAATGGTTCGGTAGAGCATCTAGGAGATAATCGTACTGGCGAAGGCGAAGGCGATGATGAAACAATTAAAGTAGATTTAAAGAATGTTCCTGCTCATATTGAGCGTATTTGTTTTACAATTACAATTTATGATGGAGAAAGCCGTAGCCAAAACTTCGGACAAGTATCTAATTCTTTCGTACGTATTGTAGATGAAGAAAAAGGTGCAGAGCTAATTCGTTATGATCTTGGTGAGGACTTCTCTATTGAAACAGCAGTAGTAGTCGGTGAGTTATATCGTCATGCTGGGGATTGGAAGTTTAATGCAATCGGAAGTGGATTCCAGGGCGGATTAGGTGCTTTGTGTAGCAACTTTGGTTTAGATGTAGAGTAATAAGAAAAATATATAAATACAAATTGAAAAACCGGCATAAAAGCTTTCTTTTTAGGTGGGAGAGGGCATCCGGTCATGAATAGAAGCGATCAGATTCTCTTCCTGCCTCATGCCAAATGAAAAGAAAGTGCAGGTCACTTTTGTTTTTTCACAGTAGCAACTTAAATGTTGAAACATCAAAATGGATATATATGAGTGAACATGTACTTTACTCATGTATATACTTTTTAGAATCATAGTATAAGAGGTGAATATAAATGGTTATTCAATTACAAAAAGGACAGAAGATTGATTTAGGTAAGACAAGTCCAGGTCTTACAAAAGCAGTTATCGGCCTTGGCTGGGATATTAAATCATATGATGGCGGATCTGATTATGATTTAGACGCATCAGCTTTTTTATTAGATGCGAATGGAAAATGTACGAAAGAAACAGATTTTATTTTCTATAACAACTTACAATCTCCTTGTGAATCAGTTTTACATACAGGTGACAACCGTACAGGTGAAGGCGAAGGCGATGATGAGCAACTTGTTGTGGATTTAACTAAAGTTCCAGCAGATGTTCATAAAATTGCAATTACAGTTACGATTTATGATGCAGAAGGTCGTAATCAAAACTTTGGGCAAGTTGCAAATGCATTTGTTCGTTTAGCAAATGAAGAGACAAATGAAGAAGTTCTTCGTTTTGATTTAGGAGAAGATTTCTCCATTGAAACAGCAGTTGTCTTTTGTGAATTATACCGTCATAATGGACAGTGGAAGTTTAATGCAGTAGGAAGTGGATTCCAAGGCGGATTAGGTGCGCTTGTAAGAGCGTATGGCTTGGATGCATAAGAAGGAAACGAACTTCGTTTCCTTTTTTTGACCTTTCTATAAATCTAGCAAAGAATAGGGGAAAACAGTAAGATGAGCATTTTACAAGGAATCCTTGATACGTATGCCCAATTTTTTGACTTGGACATGTGGATTAAAGTGTTACAAGATCCTGTATCTTGGGGATTAATTGGTACACTTGTTGTACTTGAAGGCTTACTATCTGCCGATAACGCCCTTGTGTTAGCGGTAATGGTAAAACATTTACCAGAAGAAAAACGCAAAAAGGCATTATTTTATGGGTTAATTGGTGCATATGCATTCCGTTTTATTGCAATTGGAATCGGTATGTTCTTAATTAAATTATGGTGGGTAAAAGTATTAGGAGCATTGTACCTTGCATGGCTTTCTATTAAATATTTCATTGATAAACGAAAAGAAAATAGTGAAGAAGAAGAACATGGCCTGAACCAAAATAGTATTCTTTTTAGAATGTTTGGTGTATTCTGGGGAACAGTTGTCATGGTTGAATTAATGGATATTGCATTTTCAGTAGATAGCGTTCTTGCAGCGTTTGGTGTATCCAATGAAGTATGGATTCTGCTTCTGGGCGGAATGCTTGGTATTTTAATGATGCGTGGTATTGCAGGTGTATTCTTAAGATTACTAGAACGTATTCCAGAGCTTGAATCAACGGCGTATATTTTAATTTTAATTATTGCAGCGAAGATGTTACTATCTGTTATTCATATTGAAGTGCCACACTGGCTATTCTTTATGATTTTAGTTATCGCATTTGGTGCAACATTTATTTTGCATTATATGCGAAATTCTGGACAAGCCCGAGAAGAGATTGCAGCTACTAAGAAAGAAGATAAATAATTGAAATGGGTTTGCTCGTTATGCGAGCGCCCATTTTTTATAACTTAAAATAGTTTATAATAAAAAGATAAGATATTATTTCTTTAAAAAAGTAAATGTTTCTGGAGGTGAACTGTCGTGTTTTCGCGTTTTACACTTCATCCATATGCATTAAAAGAAGAAGCTGACTTAAAACAATTCGAAATGATTTTAGAAAAACGCCCACAATATGAATTAACAGAGAATGAGATGAAATTTAGCTATATAGCTTGTCGTATTCTTGGTGTCCCAAACGATGTAGATGAATATTTTAATGAACTATTTGATTATAGCGAAGCAAAAGGAATTACTGTACTGCACGAACAGAATTTAAATAAAGTAATCGATTCTGAGAAGCTCCGCCAAATTCAAGAAGTATTTACATTACATCAAGAAGCGCCAAACGGACTTACTGTAAACCGCCTTGTTGCACATTTATCAGGAAAGCAATTGTTACCAAAAGTGGATAATCCAGATTTACAACACTATATACATACAGCATTTATCGCTGTATTGAAATTGTATGAGAAACAGCATAATCAATCTTTAAAAACAGAAGGATTTCGCCGTTTCTTAATTGATATAATTAAATTAAGCGAAAATTACGTAGCAAAATGGTTTTCTGCAATTAATTATAAGAAACAAATGCCGCGTATCGTTTGGTACGGTGATGCGAAAGAGAGTCAGATCTATTTCTTATATTTTCTTATTATGCTCGGATGTGATGTTCTCTATTATCATCCAGAAGGAAAAGATGGTTTTGAAAGCATTGATGATGAAGCTAGGACTTTTGTCGTTTCTTATCCAGGTCGCGTTTCATTAGAGTCATTCCCTGATCGGCGTCGTGAGCGTGTTGCAACGGTAGCTTATCAAGCATCGAAAGAAATTGAACAAGTGCTTCATCATGATAATTCATTATTATACAAACCGTGGCAATTTCGTACGTACACGCCTGTAGCACGTACGCTGAAGACAACATACGATGAACTCTTTATAATTACGAAAGAAAAAGCATTTATACGCCCGACATTCTTTGTGGAAAATAAACATATTTATATTCCGTCTTTATTTGCGAAAGTGTCAGGTGTTTCAAAAAATGATAAAGAATATTTTCAGCGATTGAAAGCTGTCACATCGTTTGATAACAGCTTATTAATTAATACATTCCCATTTACAAAAGAACAAAAAGCGAATTTTCAATTTCATTATCGTGATGCGTTAGACCGTGCTGGAAATCTGCATCCCGATCAAATTATGAATAGTCATTGGTGGCCGCATAAGCGTTTACCTGAAGGGCTGCAACATGGGATTGCAGAAGCTATTATTCATACGTGTGAAAGTGAACTTTGTAAACCAGTTGGAAAAGAGACAAAACAAGAAGTAGCACTGTATGTTTTTGCACAGCTTTCCCAAATTCCACCTCATATTTTAGAGTTACTTGAGAAATTTGATTATTCGCAAGAAGTACCGAAAATTGTTATATTTAATAATGAAAAGAGTGGGGAATTAACTCGTTCTGATGCTGTCTTGTTGTTGTTTTTAAATCAAATTGGAATTGATGTACTACATTTTAATCCAAGCGGTCGAAATGATATTGAGCAGTATATTGAAGCGGGAGCGTTTGATTCGCATTGGCTCGAAGAAGTGAATTTCGATCTTGAATTTCATGGTTCATCAGCCTACAAGAACTTATCTCAAACAATTAAAGGACTATTTCGTCCATTTTTATAAGGAAAGGGAGAATCATACATGAATAATCCAGTCGTACTAGATTCAAAAACAGAATTGAATGAGCAAATTGCACAAGATGTTCGTTTACAGCTTAGACAAGATGCTGAAGTTCAACGTATTTATAATGCTGTTGATATTAAAGATCAACTGGAATTAATTGAACTTGGTAAAGAACCTTCTATGGAGATTTCACGTTTTGCAGATCAAATTTTACATACCATGTCTTTATCCAAGATAGAGGATTCCGGTGAACTTTTAAAACAGCTTGGTAAAATTATGGACAGATTTGATAGTAAAGATTTCGCGGAAGAGAAAAGTGGCTTTTTCTCTCGTATATTTAAAAAAGCGGATAAAATGATTGAACAAATCTTTAGTAAGTATCAAACGATGGGCCGTGAAATGGACAAAGTGTACGTGGAAATTACGAAATACCAAGATGAAATGAAAAAATCAATTGGTACGTTAGATGGCTTATATGAACAAAACTTAAAATATTATTTAGACTTAGAGAAATATGTAGTAGCAGGAGAAATGTTATTAGAGCGTCTAAATACAGAACTAGTTCCAATGTATGAAGAACGCGTTCGTAACAATGATCAATTGGCAGGTATTGAATTAGAATCTTTAAGAAACTCTGTCGAAATTTTAGAGCAACGCATTGATGATTTAGAGAAGGCTCGTATGGTTGCGTTATTAACAGCACCACAAATTCGCATGATTCAGCGTGGTAATAACAAATTAATCGGTAAAATTAATACAGCGTTTATTACAACAATTCCTATTTTTAAAAATGGAATTATTCAGGCTGTGAATGCAAAACGTCAAAAGCTTGTTGCGGATTCTATGGCTGAGCTTGACCGTCGTACCAATGAACTACTTAAGAAAAATGCACAAAACATTGCAACGCAAAGTGTAGAGGTAGCAAGAATTTCTGGTTCTTCTAGTATTAAAATGGAAACACTTGAAGAAACATGGAATATTATTTCAAGAGGTATGCAAGAAACACAGCAAATTGAAGAACAAAACAAACGTGAACGTGAAGAAAGCCGCAAGCGTATGGCGGAACTTACAGAGAATATAAAAAAAGAATTACAAGGGTAATGTAAAAAGGCAATGAGGAGCTCCCTCATTGCCTTTTAATTTTTCTTAAACACTTTTATCATTTCGTTTATAACAAGTGGAATAATACTTAGTAATATAACAAATCCCCAATCTTTTAAAGTTAAAGCATGTACGCCAAATATATTAGCAATCGGTGGAATGGAGATAATGCATACTTGCATAAGTACACCAATAAGTAGGGAGAAAACTAAGTATTTATTTGTGAATACTCCGATTGAAAAGATTGATTTTGTACTTGATCGTAAATTGAATGAATGAACAAGCTGTGAAAAACTGAGTACGACAAACGCCATCGTTTGGGCATGTAATAAAGCATCATCATCAATTTGAGATGGGAAAAGAGGGAAGATATTTGTATCTCCTGTATATAATTTTGCCCCAACAATAAAGGCGATTAACGTGATGAACCCAATTATAATCCCGTTTAAAATAAGAAAAGGAACGCTACCATGAAACAAGCTTTCTTTTGCATCACGCGGCTTTTCTTTCATCACATCCGGATCTTCTGGGTCAACACCTAGTGATAGAGCTGGGAGTGTATCTGTAATTAAATTCACCCACAAAATGTGAATCGGACGAAGTGGGGTAGCCCAGCCGAGTAAAATAGCTAAGAAGAGTGCAATAATCTCTCCAAAGTTGCAAGAGAGTAAGAAAAGAATCGATTTTTTAATGTTGCGATAAATATTTCTTCCTTCCTCAACAGCTTTTACAATAGATGAGAAGTTATCATCTGTTAAAACCATGTCAGCCGCACCTTTAGCAACATCTGTTCCTGTAATCCCCATTGCGACTCCGATATCAGCTTGTTTTAAAGATGGTGCATCATTGACACCATCTCCAGTCATAGAAACAATATTTCCTTTTGCGCGTAGTGCTTTCACAATTTTAACTTTATGTTCAGGAGAAACGCGTGCAAAGACGTTTAAATGATTAATTTCATTTGTTAGTTTTTCGTCTGAAATACGATCTAATTCCGTTCCAATCATGACTTCGGATTCTTTTTCAGCAATACCAAGTTCTTTTGCAATAGCAAAAGCGGTATCTTTATGATCTCCTGTAATCATAACAGTACGAATTCCCGCGTTTTTACATTCTGCAATAGATGCTTTTACTTCTGTTCGCGGTGGATCAATCATGCCGACAAGTCCGATGAATATAAGATTTTCTTCCATGTGATTGGTGTTAACGTTTTTTGTATCATACTGTTTGAAAGCAAATGATAGTACTCGTAAAGCTTTTTGAGACATCATTTGAGCAGCTTCTAATATTTGTTCTTCAATTGCTTCGGTTAAGGCCTCTGTCTTACCATTTATAAAGATATGTTTACAACGAGGTAAGAGTTTATCAATTGCTCCTTTTGTCATGCTGTAATAGTTTTCATTGTACTCATGCAATGTTGTCATCATTTTACGTTCGGAGTCAAATGGTAATTCGTTCACGCGTCTATGTTGATCTTCTAAAGTGTCTTTTTGAAGATGAAAGATGCTACCAGCAACAAGAAGAGCAATTTCTGTTGGATCGCCAGTTTGTGATTCAGCCTTATAAGATGCATCGTTGCATAAAATCATATTTTCTAATAATAAGCGCTGAGCATCATTGTTTATATTTAAATTTTTTAGTTTATCGTATGTACGGTCACTATAGAAATGAGTAACTGTCATTTTATTTTGTGTTAATGTTCCTGTTTTATCTGAACAAATAATTGTAACAGAACCGAGTGCTTCTACGGCTGGAAGCTTGCGAATAATCACGTTTTGTTTAATCATACGTTGCACACCAATTGCAAGAACAATGGAAACAATAGCTGGTAATCCCTCTGGAATTGCTGCAACCGCTAAGCTAATGGCAGTCATAAACATTTCTAATGTGTCTCGGCCTTGGAAATATCCGATGAAGAACATGGTGATACAGATTGCAACTGCTACAAAACCTAAATATTTCCCGACTTGAGCTAAGCTTTTTTGAAGTGGTGTTGCATCATCATCCGCTTCATGCAAGAGAGTAGCGATTTTTCCAATTTGAGACTTCATTCCTGTTTCAACAGCAACACCAACACCTCGGCCGTATGTAACAAGGGTCGACATAAAGGCCATATTTTTTTGATCACCGAGTGGTATTTGTTCTTCATTTTGAAGAGAAGGATGGTAAAGTGAATCTTTATCCACAGGAACAGATTCGCCTGTTAAAGCAGATTCCTCAATTTTTAAATTGGCGGTTTCAATAAGCCGTAAGTCACACGGAATATAACGTCCAGCATCAAGCATAACGATATCTCCTGGAACAACATCTTCGGACGGAATTTCTTTTAGTTCACCATCCCGTTTTACAATTGCTTTTGGCGTTGCCATCTTTTTTAATGCTTCTAAAGCTTGTTCTGCTTTCGATTCTTGAATGACACCAATTACAGCATTTAAGACAACAACGAGAGCAATAATGCTCGCATCGGCCCACTCACCAACAAAGGCAGAAATAAGAGCGGCAATTAAAAGAACATAGACGAGAACATCATTAATTTGAGAAAAAATACGTTGCCATAAAGTCCGTTTTTGTTTTGTAGTGAGTTCGTTTCGTCCATATTTTTTTAATCGAATTTGCACCATTTCGTCTGTTAGACCATGTTGTTCATTTGTTTCAAGTGCAAGTATTGCTTGACCTTTCGTTTTACTGTACCAATTGCTCATAGATAAACACCTCCGGTAAAAGCAGTTAGCAATGGTAATAAGATAAATATTAAAAAAAGAGTTTGGTGAAAGGGAAGGTCTATGGTGAAGTTCTCCTTTTATTGTACAGTATTTGGAAAATAGATGTAGAAAAGTGGAAGGGTGTCATTAATTTGTCGGAAATAAAAAAGTCCCTTTGTATAAGGGACTTTTCATTATTTTTTAATTAGCGTACCTAATTCTTCAGTAATAGCCTGCATTTCACTAATGCTGAATGTTTCACGTTTCATTACATGGTCGTAAATATCTCGTAAATCTTCGTACATTTCTTGGTTAAAGCTTTCAGCTCTCATTGCTCCTGCGTTTACCATGCGTAACTTTTCTTTAATAGCTTCTACCATATATTCAACATTTTCTTGCGATTTTACGGATAAATCCACCGAAGTGTCCCCCTTTGAAATAACATAAAGATATCTTAACATTTTTTATCATTTTCGTTAATGAAACTTTTCAACCCTATTAAATTAGTAGGGATTTCCTTTATAATTAATAATTGGTTGTTTATACTATATGTATATATAAGAAATGCACCAAGAAGGGAAGAAACAAATATGATTCAAGTATTGTTTGTTTGTCTTGGGAACATTTGTCGTTCACCGATGGCAGAAGCGATTTTTCGTGATCTTGTCGTGCAAGAAGGATTAGAAGATAAAATTCAAATTGATTCTGCTGGAACAGGCGATTGGCATATTGGTCATCCACCTCATGAAGGAACACAAAAAGTTTTAAAAGAAAATGAAGTCTCTTTTGAAGGAATTAAAGCACGTCAAGTAGAAAAAGAAGACTTAACAAAGTTTGATTATATTATTGCCATGGACAACAAGAATATAGCGGATTTAGAAAGTTTAGGTAAAGCTGGAGGCTATATTGGTAGACTGTCTGATTTTGTTCCAGACGGTGGCTGGACGGATGTTCCTGACCCTTATTTTACAGGGAACTTTCAAGAAGTATATGACCTTGTAACAGAAGGGTGTGCAAAATTGTTAGCATTCATTCGAAATGAGCAAGGAATATGAGAAAGCTTAGAAAGAAATACTTTCTAACATAAGAAATGAAAGGGTGAAGGAATATGGCAAAGAAGAATAATATAGCTCGAAACATTGCAATTGGGGTAGCAGCAGGTGTAGCTGTTTCTATGCTTAAGAAAGAAAATCGTGAAAAAGTGAAAAATACAGCAGAAAAAGCAAAATCAAAAATGATTGAAATTGGCGAGAATGCAAAGATAAAAGAAAAAGTGCAAACTGTTACAGATAAAGGACGTGAACTTGCAGATTTTAATGTAGTAAAGGCGAAGGTAGCGGAAATAAAGAAGCTAACGCCAGCTGTTGTTGGCACGTTAAAGGAAACAAAAGAAATCTTTAGTAAGAAAAAGATTGAACGAGAGGAAAAGCCAGAAACAATTGAAATTCAAGCTGTGTCTCCAAAAGTAGAAGAATTAAAAGTAGAAGAAGAACCGGTAGTAGCTGAAGATGGTGGAATGAAAGAAGCGCGTGAATTATTTATGAAGGACTCTAATGCAGAAGAAAAAAAAACAGAAGCATACATTGAGTTAAAGCAAGATAAAGAAGAGAAGAAAAGCGTTTAGAGAAATATGAAAAAAATTCTAGAGAAAGCAAGGGGAAATCGTGTCTATTCGTTTGGGAAAGATCTATATGACCGAACGATGCGAGATGACGTAGCGGGCCTAGCAGCACAGCTCGCTTATTTCTTCTTGCTTGCTATTTTTCCTGGACTTGTTTTTTTAATTACGCTTCTTGGATTTATTCCAATTCAAACAGAGGATGTGCTCAGTTTATTAGAGGCTTATGTGCCAGAAGATGCAATGAACTTAATTGAAGTGAACGTAGATAAAGTTGTAAATGAACAAAATGGTGGTTTATTATCGTTTGGTTTATTATCAACGTTATGGTTTGCATCAAATGGTGTAAATGCAGTTATGAATGCATTTAACCGAGCCTATGATGTAAAGGAAACGCGCTCTTTTATCGCGACGAGAGCTTTGTCTATTGTGCTTACACTAGCAATGATTTTTATGATTGTCTTCGCGTTAATTGTTCCTGTATTTGGACAAGTAATTGGTGCAGCTGTTTTTAAAGCGCTTGGTTTATCAGAAAGCTTTTCTTTCGTATGGAGTATTATACGGCTAGTAGCCAGTTTCTTAGTGTTATTTGCCTTATTTAGCTTTTTATACACATTTGCACCTGATCGAAAGTTAAAGAGAAGAGAAGTTATATCAGGGGCATTATTTGCAACGGTTGGGTGGATTGTGGTATCGTACTCATTTGCCTATTACGTGGATAAATTTGCAAATTATGCAAATACATACGGTGGTCTTGGTGGTATTATCATTTTAATGTTATGGTTCTATTTAACGGCTTGGGTCATTTTACTTGGCGGAGAAATTAATGGATTACTACATTTTTATCGAACAAGTGACAATAATTCCCGTGATGAAAAATAATTTTCTGTTCCATAATAAAGAGGAACAGGGGGGATTCAAAATGAGTAATAATAAAAAAAATCATAATAACAAAAACCAAGGTAAAAAAAATAGTAGCTCACATCCAAAACATAAAACGAGTAGCAGTGCTAATGGACATAATAGCTATCATTAAAAAAACGGGTTCCCTCTGGGGACCCGTTTAGTTATTTCCTTTTAATAAACGTAAGCCGTTTAAAATTACAAGGATTGTACTTCCTTCGTGACCAATAACGCCAAATGGAAGAGCTAAAAATTGTAGGAAATTAGAGCAAATGAGCATTGCGATTACTGCTAATGAAAAAATAACATTTTGTTTTACAATGCGGTTCATTCGTTTTGATAAACGAATGGCCTGTGCAAGGCGAGAGAGTTCATTTTTCATTAGAACGACATCTGCTGTTTCTAAGGCAACATCTGTCCCTTCGCCCATAGCAACGCCAATACTTGCTGTAGCGAGTGCAGGAGCATCGTTAATACCGTCGCCAACCATTGCCACTGTACCGTATTTTTCTTTTAGTTGCTTCACCGTTTCTACTTTTGTTTCTGGTAAGCATGATGCGTAGTATTCTTTTATGTTGCTTTCAGTCGCAATTGCTTTAGCCGTCTGTTCGTTATCACCAGTGATCATGATAGCTTCAACACCAATGCTTTGTAAATCACGAATAGCAGCAATTGTTTCCTGGCGAAGTGTATCTTTTAAAGCAATAAGCCCAAGAATTCCTTTTTCATTACTAATATAGACAACAGTTTTTCCTTCTTGTTCGAGTGTCGTAGCGATACCATTGTGAAAAGTTTTTGTTTCTTCGCCAATAAAATCGGCCTTTCCAATCTTATAAGCTGTATTTTCTAAAATTCCTTTTAAGCCAAATCCAGTGACATCTTCTACACTTTCGGGTTTCGTTAATGTAATGTCATATGCATGTTTTGCGTACTTGACGATAGCTTCTGCGAGTGGGTGTGTGGAATGACTTTCGATAGAAGCTGTAATATACAACACATCTTTTTCTGTTATTTCATCACGTACGTAAACATCTGTTACAGTCGGTTTTCCTTGAGTTAATGTTCCTGTTTTATCAAAGGCAATTGCCTTCACTGAGGCAAGGCGTTCTAAATGAATACCACCTTTAAATAAAATACCGCTTCGTGCGCCGTTAGAAATAGCAGATAATGTTGCTGGTGTAATCGATGCGACAAGCGCACATGGAGAAGCAACAACGAGTAAAATCATGGCACGATAAAATGTTTCGTTCCAGCTCCAATCTAGTAGGAAATGAGGAACAAACATCATTAGAGCAACGATGATAAGTACACCTTTTACATATGTTCCTTCAAATTTTTCGATAAAAAGTTGCGATGGTGATTTTTCACTTTGCGCGTTTTGAACGAGACGGATAATTTTTTGAAACAATGTTTGGTCGCTTCTTTTTGTAATTTTAACTTCAATAGCCCCGCGTAGGTTCACGGTTCCAGCGAATACTTCATCACCAAATTTTTTCTCATTTGGGATAGGCTCCCCAGTGATAGCCGCTTCATCGATATTTGTTTCACCGCTATGAATTGTACCATCTGCAGGTACGCGTTCACCTGGCTTAATTAAAATGATGTCATCAATTTCTAACTGAGCTACTGGAATACGTTCTTCTGTTCCATGTGAAATGAGCAAGGCTTCTTCAGGTTGTAAATCTAGCAGTGCTGAAATTTCTTTTTGGCTTTTACTTAATGTATAAGCTTCCATTGCACCGCTTAGTGCAAAGATAAATATTAAGATGGCACCTTCTGCCCAGTATCCGATAATAGCGGCACCAATGGCAGCGAAGAGCATTAACATTTCTACATTCAATTCTTTTTCTTCTATTGTATCTTCGATGCCTTCTTTCGCTTTCGCATATCCTCCAATTATATAAGCGAGGATATAAAAAACTATCCCAGCAGTTGTTGCTTCGTTTTTTGTGAATAACCAACCGGATAAAATGAAAACACCAGATAGGATTGCAAAGATAAGTTCATAATGCTTTTGGAATGATTGAATCCAGGATGGGTTAGACATATCCTTTTTTGATGGTAATACTTTTACTTCTGAGTTCATTATTACTCGCTCCTTCCAAATTCTTATTGAGAAAAAGAATCAAAATCGAAATCCCCATAAAACGACGAAAGCTGCCATCCATACGGATAGCAGCATTTCTATTGAAAAATTTTATCAGTTATTATCTTGTAATTATTCTATATTATATCATATGTTTTTACTTGAGAATATGTTTTTGTTTATATGTCAAATTGAAAAACTTGTTTTTTTGCGTTTCCTTTGGTATATATGAATACTGTTCGTAAAAAGGTCGGAAAGGAAGACGATAAGTGAAGACAGAGAAATTTTTTACCCATCCAATTGGTGTGTTTGCTGCAGCGCTAGCAGCGACATTTCTATGGGGAAGCGCATTTCCTTTTATTAAATTAAGTTATGCTGAACTCGGAATTCAGCCACATGAAGTTGGCGAGCAAATATTATTTGCTGGTTATCGCTTTTTCTTATCTGGTGTGATGCTCTTATTCTTTTTTAAAGCAATAGGAAAAGATATGCATTTCAAAAAAGAAACAGGGAAGCAATTAGTGCAAATTGGTTTATTTCAAACATTTCTACAATATGTATGCTTTTATATTGGTATGAGTTACAGTTCTGGAATTGAAGGTGCTATTATTTCTGGTACATCATCTTTTTTTCAAATTTTAATTGCGCATTTTTTGTATAAAGATGATGCATTAAATATTCGAAAAGTAATTGGCGTGTCTATCGGTTTTTGTGGTGTGATTCTTGTGAATGTTCCAAGTGATGGAAGTATGGCGTTTCATTTTGGAATTGGTGAATTATTGCTTCTTGGGGCCGCGATGATGTATTCATATGGAAATATATTGGCAAAAGAAGGAAGCAAAACATTAGATGTTGGGTACATGACAGCCTATCAGATGATTTTTGGATCTATCGGATTATTATGTATTGGTATTTTTCAAGTTGGATTTATGCCTTTTGTATTCAATATGAAAGCACTATCTATGTTACTTTATTTATCCTTCTTATCAGCGGCGGGGTTCTGTATATGGAATACAGTTATGAAGTATAACAAGGTCGGAAAAGTATCGATGTATATGTTCTTTATACCAGTATTTGGAGTCTTATTATCCAGCATGATTTTAGGGGAAGCAATTCATTCATTTGTTTTATTTGGATTAGCATGTGTAGCAGCGGGTATTATCGTAGTAAATCGGACACCAAATATGCAAAAAACGGAGCAAGAGAAACAAGCGGCATAAAAAGAGTAGGATTAATTTCTTTTAGTTTTAGAAAAAAGGATAGGAGTGTTCCTCTTTTTTTGAAATTTTATATGATAAAAACAGGAGAAGATAGGTTATATCACGAAGAAATATTAATATCCATTTATTGAGGAGAACATGTTATGAATGAAATTTATATATTATTAATTGGACAGGTCATTGTATTTGTTGTAGGTGCGGTTTATGCAATAGCACAGACAAAGCAAACGGGAGAAAATGAGCCTTTACCATTATTGATTCGTCTTATTCTTAGTTTTTCTTTAACTGGTGGTGCGATCTGGATTTGGTTACAAGATCCATCTGTAGAGTATCGTCAGTGGGCTGCAATTGGTATGACTTTATCTACGCTTGGTGATTTATTTATGGCAGGGATCATTCCATTTGGACATCGGTTAATCGGCGGTATGGTTACCTTTGCAATTGCGCATTGTTTTTATGTAACGGCATTTTTGCAAACGGGTATCTCATGGAATGGGTTCTGGATTGGAGTAGTAGCATACGGTTTATTTTTAATAATTGGTTGGTTCTTTTTTATTCGCAATCAAAAACAAGATAGGCTGTTTACAATTGGTGCGCTCGTATATGGTTTATGGGTTGGGGGAATGGCGTGTTTTGCATTTGCATTATACTATACAAACAACGGAATGTGGTGGATTCCAGCGCTTGGCGGATTGTTATTTGTGATTTCTGATTTTATTATTGGTGTAACGGATATTGGTGGTCGCAAAGTAAAGTATGATCCACTTTGGATCTGGGTAACATATGTTGCTGCACAGATGTGTATTGTATATGTTGGAATATAAAAGAGGATATCTCTAAAAGTAGCTATTGAGCTACTTTTGGGATATCCTCTTTTTTGATTATATATTATGCTACGATGTTCTTTTGCTGTAAAGCGGAAAGACTATATTCGTCAGCCGCTTTATAACCTTGAGATAATAGCTCATTAATGTATATTTTGTTATAAATAAAGCAGAAAACTAAATTAGAAAATCCGAATGTAAAAGCACTTGCAATTAAGATAATTAAAAACCATTTCCAATCCTCACGGAATATAGCAGGGAAAAATCCGAAGAAAAAGACAGTCCAGCTAAAACCTAGTTTTGCCTGTTTAATTTGTCCAGTATTTTCGTTCCTTAACATAACTTTCATAAAAAATGAGTCCTCCTTGGAGTATATGCATTAATTTATAAAAGACCAATCTAGTATATCAATTACATTTAAGAATATTATTCAGATTTATAAAATTTTATAGGTTTTATCTTATTCTTTCGGAATTTTGTGGAAATTAATAATAAAAACTATCTATAATAAATGTAACAAAGGGAGAGGAATGAGAGATGGAAAATGAAAAAGAAAAGTCGCTTTCGTGAGCTTTTTGAAATACTAGCTATTGCGTGTTTGTTGTTTTTTTTAGTGAAAATTTTTGTGTTTTTTCCAACAACTGTGCAGGGAGCATCTATGAGGCCAACATTGCAAGATGGGGATAAAGTAATTATTAATAAGTTAGCAAAGAGATTTGAAACCTATGAGCGTGAAGATATTATTGTAGTAAAGACTGATAATTTTTATGTGAAGAGAATTATTGGGTTGCCAGGAGATGTAATTGAGATGAAAAATGACCAATTATACGTAAATCATCAAGTGCAAAGTGAACCTTATTTAGATAAAAATAAAAAACAAGCGAAACAACTTCTTATTAATTTAACTGAAGACTTTGGTCCTATTACGATTCCGAAAAATAAAATCTTTGTCATGGGAGATAATCGTTTAGTGAGTAGAGATAGCCGTAACGGCTTAGGACTGATTCATAAAACAGAAGTGCTTGGCACATTAACTGCAATCTATTATCCGTTTGATCATATGAAAATTGTGAACTAGAAAGAAGGGACAATATGGAGGATATGATTGGACACATTCTAGTAGGAGTTGGTCGCGCAGCAATTGCATTAAGTGAAATATGTGTTGATGCAGGTAAAGGGATTGTAAGAGGGACTGTTAGTATTATAAGAGTCGCTGGAGACTTTATGTTAGATGAAGTGGTAGAGCATGCATTAGAAAGATTAGCGGAACGAGAAGAACGGAAAAAGAAAAGAGTGCAGCGACACATAGAAAAACTGAAGCGGTATACATGGTTCAAGGTTTTATATGAGGATAAGCGCTGCCAGGAAATTTTAAATTATAATAAAGCATGCAGGGATGTATTAAGCAAACGTCGTTATGTACATAAGTTAATTCATAAAGAAGATGAAAGAAAGAAATTCATTAAGCGTGTGAAAATTGATGCAAAGGTTAATGATGTTAATTGGGATATGTGAAATAGAATATAAGTAAAAAACCAAGCAATTGTTACAATTTGCTTGGTTTTTTGTATTTACCTAAATTGTAGGTGCCTCGTTCGTTGCTATTTTCAAAGAAGGGGCTTCATCGTTTTTTTCATTTAGCATGAATTTGTACTGCAATAACTGTAATTTAAACAGTGTTAAAGGATCATGATATGTTTCTGGATTTGTTCTTAGTTTCGTTAATGCATTTTCATCTTCATTTATTTCGAGATGTGCAGCTTCCACAGTTTGCTTTAATATGCTAAGAGGTTCTTTAAAGAACATCATAATATCACGTTCTAATGCACTCTCGAATAATTCAAATTGAAGGAAGAACTGTTCAGAAATAGTTGTTGTTACATCTGTATAGTCTTCGGTCTCGATATAATTTTTATATTTGTTGTAAAGCATGGATTGATTTTTCTGCATGTTACCGAATAGCTTTCCAGCACTTTTTAATAGAAATTGTGTTGGTGTAAAGCGTAGTAAAATATTCACATCATCAACTTTGATCCGGTTTGTCATCCTTGCAACATCGCGGCGCCAATCATCAAGTAGTTGGAAATCGCATGGTAGTTTCATACGTTCTTCTTCGTATAATTTATTAAATGTTTCACTCATTTCATCTAAATAAGATTGACTTTGAATAAATTCATTATGGACTTTTTCAATCCATTCTTGAATAGATTGAGTAAACTTAGGTAATATCATTTGTTGTAAATGTTTTTGAATTCTTTCATTCATTGCTGCATTTAATTCTTCAGGAACTTGTTTAAAGTCACTATCTTCATGAACTAAATCGGAACAGCTCTGCAATAATTCAGGAATTTGATCATGAAGATCATGTATAATTTCATCTTTCGTTAAACGATATGAGTCTGTAATAGAGCGAGTCTTATCTTTTTCAATAGCAGTCAGGTTATTAATGAAGCCATTTAATTTCACTAAAAGGTGTTTATTCCAACGGATTGACTTTACTAACGTATTTTCTAATTGTACGCGTTCATTTAAGAGATACGTGATGGTCTTTTGAATAAACCATAATAGTTTTTCCGTGCGTTCGGTTTCTATATTTCTATTATTAAAGTTTGAAGTAATGGATTCTGTTAAATCACTTAGTTGCCCGCTGTTCTCTTCTAAAGATGAGTAAGGGAATACTCGTGCATTTGGAAAATGTACACGTATTTTAGACTCGGTTTCATTTAGCATTTTATTTGCTGTTTCATCACTAAAGATTGTATTGATTGTATTTAAAACAAAATGAACTTGTAAAGTCGGTATTTGTTCTCGTATGTATAGTAGTGTATCGATTTCTTCATCAAGTAAAGGCGAAGAGGTATTAAGAACATATAATAGATTATCGGTTGCATGTAAGTATTCAAGATTTGTATTCTCTTTATTGCCATTTCCATCAAAACCTGGTGTAACGATAAATGAGAATTTATTTTTTCGTAAAAACCTACATGGTAATTTAAACTCAATACATTTCTGCTCAGATTCTGATTTTGGAGGAACAGCCATCATTTCGTAAAATTCATCCAAATTGGAAGTAGTTCTTATTGTTAAATCTGTGAGTTCTGTAATTTCTGTCTGCGCATTATCTTTAAATATGATAGAGGCTCCAGGAGAATTTTTTAGTATACTTTCCCCTAATATAGAATTGATAAAGGATGATTTACTAGCAACATTCGTACCTGTAACGAGAACTTGTTGTACGTTTAGGTCGGAAAGTTCTCGAACAAGCCATGTGAAAGAATGACCTAAGTCTACATCATTCTTTTCTGCCCATACGACAATAGTTTCAAATAAGCTTGAAACTTTGTCTAGATCAACTGTGTTAACTGTTTTTGAACTAGAAAGGAGTGTTTCAGCGCTTTTTACAAGTAATGTATCAAGGCTTTTAGGTGAAATCTCATTCCATGCTAACGTTGCAGCGGAAACAAATAGAGAATGTTCTGCTTTTGTTAAGCTAAACCAATTTGTTAACAAGTCTGGAATAAGTTCCTGTAGTTCATGCATCAAGTATTGTCCTGTAATTAATTCACAGTAGGTGTCTTGATAAAGAGTAACAATTTCATCCCATGAGTCGTAAGAATCTACCTCGACGTGTAAAAAAAGGTGATTGATTGTTTGAATCCATAATAAGTAGGTTGACTCATCTTGATAGATTTTCCAAAGTGATGAGACAAGTTGCTTAAATTGAATGGAATCGACGGTATATAAAACTTTTAATGCTTCATAAAAATATTTTGGTTTCATTTGTTTTGTGAATCCTTGATTCACATAACTTGTTAAAATCTCAAACCAATGTAATGATTTCGTTCGAATTCCTTCTTGAACAGCAAGGTCAATAGCATTGTTCCAATCCTGCTGTTTCTCATAAAAGGAACGAGCAATGGCAGTGATATTTGGATAGTCTGGTTGGAATGAAACTGCTTCACTAATGACCTTAAAAGCAAGTCCTAAGCGATTTTGTTCGATGTACAGAGAAAGAAGTTGCAATGAAACTTCCATTGTCAGTGTTGTGTCTTCTGTTTGAATCGATGTATAGATTTCTTCTGCCATTGAAAGCAATCCTAATTCAAAATAAGCGTCTGCTATATTTTTTTTTGCCCATAGAGAGAGATCATTGTTTACTTTCTCCCACTTGAAGATGGCTGTTTCGAAATCTTTATGATGATAATTAACTTCTCCTTGTGCGAAACGAATGTTAGCGATATTGGAAAATTCATTTTCAGCTTCATTTACATATGCTTCCCCAAGTACTTGAGGAGCCTGAACAGAATCCTGTTCAGTTAAGAATGTTTCATAGTATACCTTTTGAATCAATTGTTTTTCTATGGTCATGTTTTTTCCCCCTGTATAATTTAGAAAAATGATTTTTATGTAAAAGGATGCATAGTACTCTACACGGATGGAAGATGCATGTAATCTTTTTAAATATATGTTTACTGCCTATATCATTTTTCTTGAGAGTCAAACCGATGCTAAATGTAACTTTTCTTTATTGTAACAAAAATCACGCTTGTGAAGTCGGATTTTCTTATAATTATGAAGTGAAGTATGGATTTATCACGCTATTCGTGGACAATATGCATTCACACCTTAAGGTCCTGAAAAATGAAGATTAAAAGTAGTAAAAAGTTTCATTACAGGTAAGATGAATAGGAGTAGAGTTCATTATAAAAACGATGTATAGTGAATATGTATACCATGTTTGCTTAAAAGATAGAGAGGGTACAATATGGAATAACGATTGTGCATAGGATGTGTCATCCAAATGGAACAACATATTGGTGAGTTAATCTCACATTATGGGTATTTGGGAATTATTATAGCTCTTGCGGGTGGAATAGTGGGTCTGCCAATACCAGATGAGTTTTTGCTGACGTTTGTTGGTTATAATATTTCGAAAGGAACTATGTCAGGGACAGCTGCTTTTTTAAGTGGAATGGCTGGTGCGGTACTTGGAATTACTTTAAGTTACATACTTGGCTTAAAACTTGGACTGCCTGTATTAAAAAAATATGGTCCAAAGATAGGAATTAAAGAAAAGCAAATTGAAAAAACGCATGTTTTGTTTGAAAAATATGGTCCTTTTTTAATAATGATTGGATATTTTATACCAGGAGTTCGTCATTTAACTGCATATTTTGCTGGTATGTCAAATTTAACGTTTTGGAGATTTTGTCTATACGCATACGGTGGTGCTTTCATCTGGATTAGCGTTTTTATTGGACTTGGATGGAAACTTGGAGAGAAGTGGCGCTTTGTTGAATATAGTTTGCATCATTATGGAATGTGGATTTTAATTATCTCAGTAGTAGTTGTACTTATTGTATGGCTCTACATAAGAAGAAAAAAAACCGCTAGTTAAGCGGTTTTTAGCTGAAAGCAATGAAGAGAACACCTGCTGTAATACATACAACACCCATTCCAGTCATGAAGTTTAATTTTTCGCCTAATATAATTATTGCAAGAATAATTGAAAATACAACACTTAATTTATCTACAGGAGCAACTTGTGAAACTTTTCCTGTTTTTAAGGCGAGAAAATAAAACAGCCATGATGAGGCACCAGCTATACCACTTAACGTGATAAATAGCAGTGCTTTTTTATTCATTAGAACGTCACCAATATTTTGAAATTTACCTTGTATCATAATTACACCTATCATAAATAGTGCCATGATGATTGAACGGATAGTTGTTGCCACATTGGCATCGATTCCTTCTAAACCAAATTTTCCAAAAATGGATACAAGTGCTGCAGCAATTGCTGATAATAATGCGAATAATAGCCATGAACTCATAGTAAAATTCCTCCAGTCTTGTATTATTATACATGAAAATCATTCTCAAGTATAACGGATAGCAAGAGGATGTTTTGAATATAACTATGAAAATAGTAAAGGCCCATCTAACATAAAGATGTTAGATGGGCCTTTGATCTATTATTCTGCAATTTCTTCATATAAAAAGTACGTTACATTATAAATGTGTTCTACTTCATCATCTGTCATAAATAAAAGCTCTTCACGCTCAATTCCCTTTTTCTTTTCAATAAACTCAATCATATTTTTTCGTTCTTCTCTTTTCATCATTTTGTTTCTCCTCCCAATCTGTTTTAATACAGTTTATTTAAGTTGATACTATTATATAACAGAATCTTTAGAAAGTTCCATCTTTTTTATCTTTTTTTTGATAAGAACTTTTCGACAAAACAAGCCCTTTTAAAGGGCTTGTTTTTGAATTACAGTCGTAAAAACTCTGGTTGAGTCGTACCAGCACTATCGATGTAGTAAATTGTATTTGGATTGATCTTTATAAGTACATAGTTAGGATCTTCAGGGCCGAGTAACCAGCGTTTTAAGTTGTTGTTCCAAAATTTATTTTTTAATGTTTGCTCTTCTTCAATTGAAGCGGTGCCTTCTACTTCGATATAATCTTCATCCCATTTCTTCCCTTCTCTTCCGAGTAGCACGTGTACATTTGAATTTTGTTCGATATCTACTACCTTTTTGGAATTACGATCTGTTGCGACATATAATACAAAGTCTTCATGAAAAAACATCATAAAACAGCTATGTGGCTTATTTTCACGCACGGTAGCTAATACACCTGTTCTTTGTCCTTCAATAATAGTTGCAATTTTTTCTTTTAAATTCATTTTTTGAGCCCCTTTCTGTTATCCGTAATTTCATTCTGCGAAAACTTGTTGCTTAAAATTTTTTACACTCTTTCATACTTTTTTCTTCAATCGTATTTTTTAAACGTATTTGTGATGAAATGGGACAAGTTAGGAGAAGAATAATGATAATAGTGGGGGAAATACATACGATGGAAGGATGGAAAATATGTTTAATAAAATTTTCTTAATACTTGCACTTGCTGGTGTACCGCTTTCTATTCTTGGAAATACGTTGCATTGGCCACAAACAATTATGTTTGCTGTGTATTGCATTACAATTATTGCTCTCGCTGCTTTTATGGGAAGAGCGACAGAAAGTTTAGCTATTGTCTCTGGACCAAGAATTGGTGGGCTATTAAATGCAACCTTCGGGAATGCGGTTGAACTTATCATTTCAGTTTTTGCATTACAAGCAGGGCTAACTGAAGTCGTACTTGCTTCACTAACTGGTTCCGTTCTTGGCAACTTATTGTTAGTTGGAGGTCTTTCTTTTTTTGTAGGAGGGCTCAAGTATAAAAGACAAAGTTTTAATGTTTATGATGCAAGGCATAATTCGGCCTTACTAATATTTGCAGTTGTTGTAGCATTTGTTATTCCAGAAGTTTTTTCAATGAAGATGAGTATAGACAAAACATATCAATTAAGTATTGGGGTTTCAATCATCATGATTGTCATGTATTTAGCCGCACTATTCTTTAAACTGGTTACGCATCGTGGTGTGTATCAGCATAAAAGCGATGAAGTAGAACATGAGGAAGAGCCTGAATGGTCAAAAGGGAAAGCATTATTTATTTTAGCGATTGCAACAGCGGCTGTTGCTTATGTATCCGAGGCGCTTGTTCATACATTTGAAACGGTAGCAAAATCATTTGGATGGTCGGAATTATTTATCGGGGTTATCATTGTTGCGATTGTTGGTAACGCCGCGGAGCATGCCTCTGCAATTATTATGGCTTATAAAAATAAAGTGAATATTGCAGTTGAAATTGCAGTCGGTTCAACCTTGCAGGTTGCCATGTTCGTTGCCCCTGTTCTCATCATACTTTCGATGTTTTTTACGGTAAAAATGCCCCTTGTATTTACAATGCCGGAACTTGTGTCCATGATTACAGCGGTCTTTTTAACAATTGCAATTTCAAATGATGGAGATACGAACTGGTTTGAAGGAGGAACATTATTAGCCGCTTATTTCATTATGGGAATTGGCTTTTACTTGTTATAAAAAATTGGGATAACAATATTACGGAGAGAAAATAATAGAGATAGTTAATATATAAATCCATTTTGATTTGCAGGCATATAAGTCGCTGCTACGAAGAACAAAAGGTGACATGCACTTGTTTTCTCTCTTTGTTTTCACTTGGCATGGGGGGCAGGAAGAGGATCTGACCGCTTTTATGCATGACCAGATGCTCTCTCCCACCTAAAAAGAAAGGTTTTATGTCGGTTTTTCAATTTGTATTTAATAGCTATTTAAATGATTTATACACTCTTAAATTAGGAAGGGGTAAAGTAGGTGAAACGAGTGTACAGCATATGTCTTTCAACTATGGTCTCGTTTATTTTATTATTTCCTTATAGTAGCTCTGCAAAGACAACAATAAACGTAAAGATGCCTTCATCTGTTTTGAATATTTCAAAGGACAATACGTATCCAAATGAAGCGCAAGATTTACCGCGTTTGCAGCCAAGTGAACTAGCGAAAGAATTACTGAAAACATCGACCATTCGAATCGAAAACCCAGATTTAATTCGGTTGTTTAATGAAACTTCGATTTCAAATGCACCTCTTGCAGTTGGATATAGGGCGAAAATTTATTTAGGTCAATGGCCGTTAAATTATGAATCAACAGATACAGCGATAAATTGGGAATATAAGCAAGTGAATCGTAATGTATATGATAACCGTGGTGTGGAGCGGTTATATCCGCTTCGGTACAAACAAGAATCGCAAAAAACGGTAGAAGGTGGTTTAACAGCCTATATTAAAGATACAGATGATGTGAAAAAGATGATTCTTTTAAAGGCGATGGAGAAGGTGCAGCTTCCTCTTTCTTTTAAAACAACAATTGGTTATGGTACTGGAAATGAGCGTGTATATAATATCAGTCCAAAACAACTTGGGTATTTATATGCATATACACCAGCGGTAAATGAAAAAGGAAAAGTTACATTTGGAGAAGTATATCTTGTTTTAAAAGGAAATCAGAAGAGGCTTGTCATTAAAAATATTACTTCACAAGGAATTGGGGCATCTATTCCTATACAAGATTATGTATCCTTTAAATTTATTTCTTCGCCTTATCCACAATAGCAAAAAAACGTCAGCTAAATATGCTGACGTTTTTTTTGCTACAGTGTAATATTTGTTTCTTTTGTTAAGAAATCTTCGGTTGGATAATAGCTGTTTTTCACAAGAATATTTGGCCCAAGGCATTTTACAGCAGGGCAGTGACAACTTAATGATTTCGCTGTTTTCGAACTACACCATCTGTCGTAGGCTTCTTGTAATGTGTTTGTTTGAATGTTACCAAGCAGTGGAATATCACCAAAGTCTGTTACGATAATGTTGCCATCAAAAATATTTACATTTAAGCGAGAACGCCCATCTGGATCGTTACGAACCGTCACGTTTTTGCTTAAATGTAATTTTCTTAATGTAGCTAAGTCACGTTCATCATTACTACATGCGTAGAAAGGTAGTGTGCCAAATAACATCCATATATTTTCATCACGAATATCTAATAAATGCTCGATTGCACTTCGAATTTCATCTTTTGTTAAAATTTCAAGGTTGCTAGCAAAATCACTTGGGTACATAGGGTGTACTTCATGGCGCTTACAGCCCATTTCTTCGACGATTTGACGATGAATGTGTTCAATATGTGGTAGGGTACGTTTATTTAACATTGTTTCTGCTGACACGAGAACACCTGCATCTGATAAAGCTTTACTATTTGTAATCATTCGTTCAAATAGTTTAGCACGTTGTTCATAAGTAGGTTTGCGCTCCATCATTGCAAATCCACCTTCAACGAAATCATCAATTGTTCCCCAGTTATGTGAAATATGCAACACATCTAAATAAGGAATAATTTGTTCATAACGGGCTAAATCTATAGTTAAGTTTGAGTTGATTTGAGTGCGAACGCCTCGTTCATGGGCATATTTTAAGAGTGGTGTTACATAGTTGTCGACGGATTTTTTTGAGAGCATTGGTTCTCCGCCCGTAATACTTAAAGAACGTAAATGAGGAATCTCATCTAATCGTTTTAATAAAAGTTCCATTGGAAGCGGATTTGGATCTTTTGGCTGTAATGTATAACCAACAGCACAATGCTCACAGCGCATATTGCATAACGTTGTCGTTGTAAATTCAACGTTTGTTAATAGTAGTTTGCCGTACTCTTCAAGGTCCATATACGCTTCCCATGGATCGTAAGAAGGAGTAATCGGCTTCATTGTTTGTGATATACTCATCTGAAATACTCCTTTGACTGTTGAAATAACAATTTGTCCATCCTCTATAATAGAAGAATATGGACGTTTTATAAAGTGAAACTTTTTGTAACAAAAATTCTTCATCTGTTGATTTCACTTCAAGTGATGGGGAAAGTAATTTAAATGTCTGCTTGTATGTAATCAAGTATTGTGGCAAAAATGATGAAAATTCATGTTCGTGATAATCATTTTTGCGGTATAATAAGAGTAACTCGAATAAAAAGGAGAGTGCCTTTGTGGGAAAAGCAATTCAAGATAAAGATTCACAATTAGTATATTTAAAAGAACGTTTAAATATGTTCATCGAAGTAATTGATACAATTGAACCAGAAGAGGTAGAATTAGAAGATGTAGATCGTCTTCTTGCGATGTTAGATGAATTAGAACTGAAATGTGAGCAATTTAAAAAAGACGAATAATATAAAACGGCTGCCAATTATATATTGGTAGCCGTTTTCTGTAAATGCGCTGTTTTATTAGAAAATATATAGATTTCCTGCCCGATTAAATAGAAGGAATATGGAAAAAAGGGTATAATCAAGTTGTGAAAAATTTCGTTTGATCTTAAGAGTCATAAAATAAAAACAAAGACTCTAGAGATTTAAGGGTGAAAATTTCATCTCGTAGCGTTTTGGTAGCGTTCACAATTGAGGGGGAAGTAACAATGGAAAAGCTTCAAGAAAGTATGTATCAACTGATTGTTGAAACATCAACGAATTTACCGAAAGATGTTCGTCGTGCAATTCAACGAGCAAAAGAACGAGAAAATGCAGGGACTCGTTCTGCAATGGCGCTTGGCACCATTACAAATAATATTAAAATGGCAGATGAAAACATCTCTCCAATTTGCCAAGATACAGGGATGCCAACCTTCAAAATTTATACACCAGTTGGCGTAAATCAATTACAAATGAAAGAAGCAATTTACAGTGCGCTTGAGCGGGCGACACAGGACGGGAAACTTCGTCCGAATTCTGTTGATTCTCTTTTCGGAGATAATAGCGGTAATAACTTAGGACCAGGTACACCTGTGATTAAGTTTGAGCAGTGGGAGAAAGATTATATTGATGCTCGTTTAATTTTAAAAGGGGGCGGCTGTGAAAATAAAAATATTCAGTATAGCTTACCTTGTGAATTAGAAGGACTTGGACGAGCAGGTCGTGATTTAGAAGGGATTCGCAAATGCCTTCTTCATGCGGTATATCAAGCACAAGGACAAGGGTGTAGTGCAGGAGTAATCGGTGTTGGTATCGGGGGAGACCGTACGTCAGGTTATGAGTTGGCAAAAAACCAACTATTTCGCACATTAGATGATGTGAATCCAATTCCTGAATTACAGAAGCTTGAAGAATACGTATTAGAGAATGCGAACAAGCTTGGCATTGGTACGATGGGATTTGGTGGAGAAACAACCTTACTTGGTTGTAAAATTGGAGTATACAATCGTCTGCCAGCTAGTTTCTATGTGTCTGTTGCATATAATTGTTGGGCGTATCGTCGCCTTGGTGTAACAATTCATCCTGAAACAGGTGAGATTATCGATTGGTTATATCAAGAAGGTGAAAATACACTTCAACAAGAAGTGGAGCACGCAAAAAGTGAGCAGCGTGAAATTGTACTGCAGGCACCAATTACAGAGGAGCAAATTCGTGAACTTCGCGTTGGAGATGTCGTTACCATTAACGGGATGATGTACACAGGTCGTGATGCAATTCATAAGCACTTAATGGATAACGATTGCCCGGTAGATTTAAATGGACAAATCATTTATCACTGTGGTCCAGTTGTAGTGAAAGATGAAAATGACAATTGGAAAATTAAAGCGGCAGGTCCAACGACAAGTATTCGTGAAGAGCCATATCAAGGCGACATTATGAAGAAGTTTGGTATTCGTGCTGTCATCGGTAAAGGCGGCATGGGAGAAAAAACATTAGCGGCACTAGCAGAACATGGTGGTGTATATTTAAATGCAATCGGTGGTGCTGCGCAGTATTATGCAGAATGTATTAAAGAAGTGAAAGATGTCGACTTCTTACAATTTGGTATTCCAGAAGCAATGTGGCACCTACGTATTGATGGCTTTAAAGCTGTTGTAACAATGGACTCTCATGGTAATAGCCTACATGCAGATGTAGATAAAACATCATTTGAAAAATTAGCAAGCTTTAAAGAACCGGTATTTAAGTAAGTGGAAAAATGCATCTCGAATCATTCGAGGTGCATTTTTTGGTACATATAGAAAAACTTGTTTAGAATGAAAGGAATATTGAAAACAGAAACTACAGGTACGATGATATATGGAAAGGAGACTATTTATGAAGCATAGATGGTTATATATAGGTCTCATTTTTTCAATTATAATGACACTTGTTCCAGTTTCTGCTTTCGCGTATACGAACGCACCAAATCACTGGGGGATTCCGCGAGCAAAAAATGAGACCCCGCCAGATGCAGGGAAAAAATTTACTGATCTACTCCGGGGTAATGGTGGTTTTTATTTAGGAGACACGAAGAAAAAAGATATATATTTAACATTTGATAATGGATATGAAAATGGATATACTGGAAAAATTTTGGACGTACTAAAAGAAAAGAAAGTGCCAGCAACATTTTTTGTAACGGGTCATTATATAAAGACGCAAAAAGAGTTATTATTAAGAATGAAAAATGAAGGTCACATTATTGGAAACCACTCTCGAAGCCATCCTGATTTTACAACTGTAAATGATGAGAAACTTCGTGAAGAATTACAAAGTGTAACGGATGAAATTAAAAAAGTAACCGGACAAAAAGAAGTGAAATATGTACGTCCTCCGCGTGGGATTTTTAGTGAGCGTACGCTAGCTCTTGCGAAAGAAATGGGATATTATAACGTATTTTGGTCGCTTGCATTTTTAGATTGGAAAGTAGATCAGCAAAGAGGATGGCAATATGCTCATAATAATGTAATGAATATGATTCATCCAGGATCCATTATATTACTTCATGCTATATCAAAAGATAATGCAGAAGCGCTTGCGAAAATCATTGATGATTTGCGCGAGAAAGGGTATCATTTTAAAAGCCTGGATGATTTAGTAAAAAGCAATCAGCCGTAAGCATGTATGCTTACGGTTTTCTCATGCTATAATGATGTGTAAAAAGGATGGGGAAACGTATGTGGAGCGAACATGTTACGTTAAAGGATTCGTACCATTTTGAAGAGGTACTCAGGCGTTTGTCTTTTGATCCACTCAATGTTGTTCAATTAGAAGAGAAAATAGTTTATGTCCCACTTCTTATGGATGAAGAACAAATTGTTGTCCGCGTACAAGGAATTGGTACGCTTCAAAACCCACAATTTTGGGTTTCAAGTCAGACAGGTGAACAAGAGAAGGTTATGAAACGCATCTATTCCATTTTTCAATGGAATGAATCTTTTCAAGATATACAAACCCATTTTAGAAACACATCATTACGTCCACTTTTTGAAACATATGCCTATACACCACTTGTTTTAGAGTTTGATTATTTTGCTTGTCTTCTTCGTTGTATTATTCATCAACAAGTTCATTTGAAATTTGCTACTTCTCTTACAGAACAATTTGTAAAGCGATATGGAACAGAGAAGAATGGCGTTTTCTTTTTCCCAACACCAGAAAGGGTAGCGAATATTTCAATAGAAGAGCTCAGAAATCAGAAATTTAGTCAACGAAAAGCTGAATATATGGTAGGACTAGCAAAACATATTGTGGAAGGTAAGCTAAATTTAGTGGAGCTAGAAAAACAAACAGAAGAAGTAGTAGCAGCACAATTGTTACCAGTACGAGGTATTGGTGCATGGACGGTGCAAAACTTTTTACTGTTTGGGCTCGGACGGAAAAATATGTTCCCAAAAGCAGATATTGGGATTCAGCGTGCACTTCAAGGTATATTTCAATTAGAGAATAAACCAGATGATGCATTTTTAGAAAAAATGAAACAAGAGTGTGAACCATACTGCAGTTATGCAGCGTTGTATTTATGGAAAAGTATAGAGTAGAGGTGTAATAATGGTACAAAAGCAACATGAGAGTAAGTTGGAAGTTGGTCAAACGTTTCCTGTGACAATTAAGCGTCTAGGGATTAACGGAGAAGGCGTTGGTTATTTTAAGAGACAAGTTGTTTTCATTCCAGGGGCATTACCAGGAGAAGAAGTTGTTGCGGAAACAACGAAAATTCAGCGTGGCTTTGCTGAAGCGAAAGTGAAAAAAATTCGTAAAGCATCACCGCATCGCGTAAAACCGCCATGCCCAGTATATGATGAATGCGGTGGTTGTCAATTGCAGCATTTAGATTATAAAGAACAGTTGAATCAAAAGCGAGATATTGTGGTACAAGCCTTTGAAAAGTATATGAACGGAAGCATGGAAGCTGACATTCGTCCAACACTTGGTATGGGAAACCCATGGCATTATCGTAATAAAAGTCAATTACAAGTAGGACGTAAAGATGAAAAAGTGATTACAGGATTATATAAACAGAACTCACATCAATTAATTGATATTTCTCACTGCATGATTCAGCATAAAGCAACAAACGAAGCGACAAAAGTTGTACGACGTATATTAGAAAAATTGAACATTTCTATTTACAACGAGAAAAAACAAAAAGGTCTAGTGCGTACAATTGTGACACGTGCTGCAGTTCAAACAGGGGAAGTACAAGTCACATTAATTACAACAAAAGAAGAATTACCAAATAAAGAGCAATTTATCGCAGAAGTACAAAAACAAATGCCAACAGTCAAATCGATTATGCAAAATGTGAACTGGCGTAAAACATCTGTTATTTTCGGTGACAAAACATTCAACTTAGCTGGAAAAGAAGTCATTCAAGAAACACTCGGTGATTTATCATTTGAATTATCAGCACGTGCATTCTTCCAGTTGAATCCAGAACAAACTGTTGTCCTTTACAACGAAGCGAAAAAAGCCGCTGCGTTAACAGGAAAAGAAAAAATCGTTGATGCATATTGTGGCGTTGGTACAATTGGGCTTTGGCTAGCAAATGATGCAGCAGAAGTGCGCGGTATGGATGTCATTCCAGAAGCGATTGAAGATGCAAAGAAAAATGCGAAACGTCACGGATTTACAAATACAAAGTACGAAGCTGGAAAGGCAGAACAATGGCTACCAAAATGGGTGAAAGAAGGCTGGCGTCCAGATGTAATCGTGGTTGATCCACCGCGTACAGGTTGTGACGATAAGTTACTTGAAACAATTTTAAAAGTACAACCAAAGCAAGTTGTTTATGTTTCTTGCAACCCTTCATCATTAGCGCGTGATGTGAAAGCATTAATGAAGAGTTATGAAGTGGAATATGTACAACCGGTTGATATGTTCCCACATACGGCGCATGTGGAAAATGTGGTAAGGCTTGTTAGAAAAGAAAATTAAAGGTGTAGCAGTGAGAGATAGGTCTTATCGAAAAATCGATAAGGCCTAATTTTTATTCAGGATGAATTACGCTGAATCGTATCATAAGTAACGGATAGTGATTTGAATTAAAAAATGAATTGTTTATTTTAGATGAAAACCTGATGTAATGCTTTGTTTGTCATCACTAAACAGCCTTAGAACACTTATTTGAGCGAATGCATCTGCGATATGAGTACAGTGAATTTTTGGTTTACGTCTATTGGAATAATGTTAATAGAAATTAGCACTGATCTTTGCATGATGGAGTGCTTTTTTATTTGTTTTTAATTCCTATATAAATTCCGATTACTTTAACTTTAATTCGTATGTAAGTAAATAATATGATGATCAAAGGATTATACAAATATTTGGTAAAACAAAGTATACTCAATATAGATAAATATAATCAATTTAATTAGGAGTGATTTTTATACTTAAGCAAAATGCAAAAAGGATACTTATATCATTATTAACAAATCCAATATTAATAATTGGATACTGGATTTTTTGTTATGAGTTAGCTTCATTCTGTACGTATGGAAGAATGAATTATAATATTTATATTTTATTATTATGTATAGTATTTTTTATATCTATAATTACATTTACTACAATGAAAATGATAAAAGATAGAGAATATGAATCTAAAAAATTAACTAATTTAACTGCATGGAAATACATTTCTATTATCATTATTGTGGTAATCACATCATTTTATGGAGTACAGATTTATAAAAGTGCAACAAATTATGGAGGCAAGCTTGCATGGTTTATAGAAAGGTTAAAACATGAAAGGTCAGTTAAATTTAAACATAATAATATATATGAATATGGGGTAGAAGGTATTTTTGAAGATATAAATAAAAAATATACTTTGCCAAAGAAATTATATATGGCAACTGATTTTGATCTTACATTTCATTCAGATGGAACAATCACAGCGTTTGATACATTTGTTTATGGGAAAAATGCTGATGGGAAAGAGGAAACTTACTTAATAACTTATAATAAAAAAAAGTCACAAGACATTACTATAATACGAAATGGATATGCAAATCCTGATTATGATGATGATAAGCTAGTAGAACCTTTAATTAAAACGGTTAAGGCTATTCCAGTTAAGCGAACAGTTAGTAAGTGGAATGAAGGTAAGTATGGATTGATTTATTACGGGAAAAGGAATTGGGGGTACAATACGGAGGGAATTATTAATATTAATGAGGACGGTAAGGAGCATAAACTTGAAGAAGCAACTTCTGAAATCATTGGATATACTGTATCTATATTTGTCCCTGGAAAAGAGAAAGAGTTAGTACCTGCTAGATATAACTTAATAGGTGACCCGAATTGGAGTAAACTAAATACTAAACCAAATCAAAAGAGTTCTAAAGAGAAGCAACAAGATTTAACTAATAGCAAGGAACAGTTTTTCCTATCAAAAGAAGTTGGTTATAAACTAAATATGACAGAAAAAGCATTAGGTAGTGCTTTTTATTCACTAAGCAAGACTATTGATGGAGGTAAAACATGGGAGGTTATAAATACAGACCCATTCATCGGAGGAATTGGTAGTGTATCAGGAATAACTTTCATAAATGATAAACTTGGATTTTTAGGAGCAATCCGTCCTTCTGGTACTAACGGAGAGCTATATCGTACAGATGATGGGGGCGTATCTTTTAAAAAGATAAATTATACACCTCATGAAGTGAAATTAGATCATACACAGTCTATAATAAGTCCTTTTGATTCTCCTGGTATGCCTTATGAGAAAGATGGAGTTTTTAATATGTTAGTTGGACAAGGAGCAGATGGAGATTATAATGGTGATAGTAGCGCACTTTATCAATCAAAAGATAAAGGAGAAACATGGGAATATATAAAGGAAGTTGAAAAATAGTTAGAGTTAGTACTAAAGGTGAATAAATAAAATGGCCTCCGTTGCAAGTGCAACAGTGAACAATACCATAAGCAAATGGGGTTTTTATGGCAGTTGAATATAAGTATACAACTGTTTTCCACCCTGCACAGGAGAAATACGGAGCATAAATAATAAAAATAAAGAAGCAGAAAATCACTTAGGATTTCCTGCTTCTTTGTTTTTATAAAGAAAATACTTGAGATACTGCTATTTGCTAGTACACGACAACCGGTTCATAAGTGCTGAGATTATCATACACAGTTTTCGCAACACTAGGAGGAAGGTTAACACATCCGCCCGATCCTCCCGTTAAATAGGCATTATTGGCCCAGTTTGTCCGCCAGCCGGCATCGTGGAATCCTTGTCCGCCATTTGTGAACGGAGCCCAGTAATCTACATTAACGGAATAATCGGGTTTACCTACTGCGCTACCTTTGAGTGTGTACGGTGATCGTTTATAGAGTACATACCACACACCTGGTGATGTATCTTCACTCGTGCTATGTTTACCAGTTACTACATTCGTTGTGACTTCCAATTTTCCATTTTTGTAAATCCAAATTTGCTGTTCTGCAATAGACACTTCCGCATACGTGTCTCCAATGCCATTATTCGCTGTTGTTTCATAACCGATGCCTTCATTATTCCAGCCATTTCCGTAAATATTAGAAGCGGAAAGCGATTTTTCCCCTTTTTCGAAGGCTTCTTGGATTCGTTTTGCTTCTTTTTCAATATGTATTGCCCAGCCATAGCCTTGTCCTTTTACTGATATGACCGAACCAGAATGGGTTTTAAATGCGAAGTCTTTATTTAATGTTGATTTAGAATTATTAATTTCAGCAATCTTGTTCTTAATGTCGCTCGCGTCGATTGTAACTTTCATATCCTTTGACATAGAGGCATTTTGAATTAAATCTTTAGCTTTTAAAGAGTAAACTTCATTTTGTACCTTATAATCAATGGTTTGTTGAAGAAGATCCTGTAGCGCTTGTTCTTCTTTTTTGACAATCGAATCGTTTTCCTTAATAGGCTGTATGTATACAGGATTCAGATGGATTTCACTTTTATATTTCTGCTTGTCGTAATCCTTCAATAGACTAGCAACATCATACTGTTTTCCGTCAATGCTTTTTGAGATAACAACTTTGCCCTGTTCGAGCTTCGCCATAGCATCTTGAGGCGCTTTTAAACTTTTATTCATAGATATGAGTTTTTCTTCTACAAGTTTTTTCATCGTTTCGCTTCGATACTGATCCGCCTTTTCTGGTAGCAACGAATAATTCTTTTCCTTTGAGGAAGGGAAAAATGTCCACTGGCCTTTTAATAGTTTCTTAACTTTAGGCAAATCTTCTTCCGTAAGTTCCGTTTGCGTATCTTTTTCATCTAAAATTTGTTGTTGGCCGACATAGACTTTGTTTTCTAATCCAGATGTTTTTAATTTCTTTAGTGCCTGATCAGCAGTCAGACCGCCGACTTTTGTGTCATTAATCGTAACCTGTGAATTGAAACGAGTTGCCTGATAATAACTCATTCCCCCAATTAGAAGTGCAATTGTAACGACGCCACCTGCTGTGATAAACTTCCAATTTTTAAAACGCTTGCTTGAGTTTACTCGTTTTCTATCAACTTCTTCAACTGATTCATTTATTGTGTTGTTGTTCATAAACTATTCCTCCGTATACATCAACGTCAACCGATTTTAAACTAAAACCATTGACTAGTGTACCTTATTATTCTTAAAATTTCATTATTTTTGACTAGATTTTATCGTATTAAATTGGTTGAATTTGTATTTTTTAATAGAATGAGATATCAAAAGGATAGCTAAATTCTTTTGATTCACAATGAATAGTCCCTCACAATGCCCTTGCAAGCCCATCCCAAGCCCCTTACAAGTAATAAATCATTACAAAAACAAAACAAAACAAAAAAAACTACTACTACAAGAATCATCCTAAAAGAAATAAAACCGTATTAGTCATTTTTTAAAAATCAAATTGCCAAATTTCCTCATTCGTCCTTATATCTATTAAGGAAACGGCAATTTCTTATGTGCCGCAAAAGATGGGAGGAATCAATATGGCAGTATACCGGAATGTACAGGTGAATTTTTGGCAGGATGATTTTGTATTGGACTTAACGCCGGAGGAACGATACTTTTACATATACTTGCTGACATGCTCTAAAACGACGCAATGCGGCATTTATCCGTTGCCGAAGCGTTTGGCGGAGATGGAAACAGGCTATAACCGGGAAACTGTTGAGAAGCTACTGCAGCGATTCATTGACTATGGAAAAATATTATATGATGCAGAAACGAAGGAGCTATACATCCAGAACTGGGTGCGCTATAACCTAGTTACGAACACGAACATAGAGAAATGTGTGTTGCGTGAGCTAAAGACTGTGAAAAGCAAAAAGTTTTTACATATGTTTCTTCAAAAATGTTTGGAGGAAGGGCTGAGCATTCCGCTGTTATTGGAGCATTTTGGCATGCCGGTTGAAGAGTCTCAAGCTGTTCCTCAAGATGATGCCGAAAGCTGTGAAACAGATGGGGAAATTGATTCGGGAGGTAATGTATTCACGTTTTATGAACAAAACTTTGACAGCTTGTCACCGCATACGATGGAGGAACTGAATGCGTGGATGGATGATCTGTCAGATGAACTTGTATTGAAAGCACTCCAGATTGCCTATGAAAATAACAAGCGGACGCTTGCTTATGTGAAGGGCATTTTACGGGACTGGCATGAAAAAGGATATACGAGGCTTAGTGAAGTAGAGGAAGCAGCAGTGAGGTTTCGGAAGAAGGAACCGTCTGTTGCCCATGATACTGAGAAATTTCTAAATGATTGTGAAGAATGGGAGAAAAACGTACCGTCTGAAGAAGAGCTACAGAAGTTCTTGCAGGAACATGGGTGGCGTCCGTGAACTAGAAAAGGGAGATTATACATTATTGATTTAATATGTGTGGTCTATGCGCATAATACATTGGCAGAAGTAGACGCCTAATCAGCTGTCTTGTGTTACTATGAAAAGAAGATTACGAAAAACATCATAGAATGCTTAAAGTTTTTGTTTTATGTAACGGAAAAAGAAAGGTGGTGAGTCTGTTAATAAAAACATGAATAGGAAAATGTCTATGTTTTTAATAGCAGAAAACAATGAACAACTACAAATTAACAATTCAATATGACGGAGGCCGTTATAAAGGCTGGCAACGTCTTGGAAATAATGATAATACGATTCAAGGGAAAATCGAAAGTGTATTATCAGAAATGACCGGAAGAGAAATCGAAATTATTGGCTGCAGCAGAACAGATGCTGGTGTACATGCTCTTCACCAAGTAGCTAATTTTAAGATTGATGAGAATTTACCAGAACTTAAAGTTAAAAAGTATTTAAATCAATACTTACCAAACGATATTAGTATTACTGATGTAGAGTTAGTCTCAGAACGCTTCCACGCTCGCTACAACTCAAAATCGAAAACGTATTTATATAAAATTTGGAATGAGGAACATACAAATCCATTTATGCGTAAATACAGCATGCATGTTGGGAAAAAGTTAAATATTGAAAACATGCAAAAAGCAGCGCAATATTTAATTGGTTCACATGATTTTACTGCTTTTTCTAATGCTAAATCTAAAAAGAAATCTATGGTTCGTGAAATATATATGCTCGATGTCGTGGAAAGTGAAGGTTTCATCCAAATTAGAGTGAACGGAAATGGATTTCTTCACAATATGGTGAGAAAAATCGTTGGAGCGTTAGTAGAAGTTGGATTAGGTCAGTTAGATGCTGAAGTGATCCCACAAATTTTAGAAGCGAAACAACGAAATCAAATTAATTGTCTTGCGGATGCGAGTGGATTGTATTTGGAGAAGGTTGATTTTTAGGAAAAAATAAAGACCGTCCTTTCGGAACGGCCTTTATTTTTTATGCTTATAGAACATTCTATGATTACGTATTTAGCCCATACTTTTTTAATCGATATTGCAAGTTTTGTCTACTTAATCCTAAGTATTTTGCGGCTTGCGAGATATTTCCATTATGTTCTTTAAGAATTTGAATAATATATTCTCTTTCCATTTCTTTTATTGTGTTCTTTAAAGTTTTCGATGTATGATCTAATTTATCTGTTTCCCATCTAGCTAGAGGAGGTTGAATAGGGGATTCGTTTTTTGTTAGCTCATAAAAACGAGCTGGGATATGGGATGTTGTAATAACGTCCTCATCTTCAATTAAGTTCATAGCCCCTTCAATTATGTGCTCTAATTCGCGTATATTGCCGGGCCAATCGTGTTTATAGAAGAAATTTATTACGCTGTCATCCACACCTTGTACTCGTAAACCAAACTGCATATTATATTTTTCAATAAAGCTATGAAGAAGCGGTAAGATGTCTTCTTTCCGCTGTCTTAAAGGTGGGAGAAATAAAGTAACGACGCTTAGTCTGTAATATAAATCTTTTCGCAGGCGATTATGCGTGATAGCTTCAATCGGATCTTCATTAATGGTAGCTATGATTCGAACGTCGACTTCTTTTTCTTGTGATCCGCCGATTCTTCGTATTGTTTTATCTTGTATTGCCCGCAATAATTTGGCCTGAAGTGCAGGGCTTAGCGAGTTAATTTCATCTAACAATAAAGTTCCACCATGTGCTTCTTCAAATAAGCCTGGTTTATCGATTGCGCCTGTAAACGCTCCTTTATTCGTACCGAATAATAAGCTTTCCATTAAAGTTTCAGGAATGGCAGCACAATTTTGTGAGATAAAAGGTTTTCCAGCACGTTGACTTTTATTATGAATACTTTGTGCAAATAGTTCTTTTCCAGTTCCTGTTTCTCCCACAATCAGTATAGAGGAAGAGGTACGCGTTACTTTTTTTGCTTCTGTAATAACCGATTGAATCGCGCCTGAATTACCTATTATATGATTGAAGGTAAATTTTGTATGATGCCCTCGAATCGCGCCCACTTTACTCGTTTGCCTTAATGGAGGAAATTCTTTTACGATTTCAACAGCGCCCTTGATTTTTCCATTCTTCACTATAGGGAAGGTATCATTAATTGTTGTAATCTCTTGCCCCTTATTATTAAAATAAGTCTGTTTTATATTTTTCTTTGCTTTTCCAAGTGTTAATGCCTCTATAAGAGTACTATTCTGGTTTTCTTCAAAAGCAAATACTTCTAAAAGATTTTTATATAGTACATCTTTATGATCCATCGATTCAATCGCCATCATTTTGCGGTTATAAATGATCGTCTTACCTTCTTCGTTAATCATATGAATGCCAATATCAATTTCATTCAGTAAAGTTTCATATAGCATATTCATTTTAACTAATTTTTTGAAATTGATTTCTTCTGTATACATGTTTCATCTTCTCCTTGTTATACCCTATGAAGACTGATTTTTCTTAATTTTAATAAAATTTTTGCGAGTATGCAAAAAAAATTTGCATGTTTAAGGTGAAAAATCTTTAAAAGAGAAGAAAGATATTGCGTGGAATTCAGATTTTTTCAGTACTATCTCTTAATCCTAAGTAAGAAATTAGGTTGGTATATATCTTGCATGAATAGTAGTTGAATCTTATAAATTTGGAGGTGGGAGAAAAGAGTTACATGCGCACTTAATAAGAAAGAGGGGTTAAAAGATGAAAACAGTAATAGAAAACGTGTACAGTCCTTGCTATGGCAGAGTTACAAAATTATTTATTAATGAAAGTTCCTACGTATATGAGTGGGAGAAATTAGCTTTAATTGAAACGATGGATGAACGGAAAGTAGAAGTTAAAGTGGGAATCAGCGGTTATGTGGAATTGCTAGAAGTAGAAGAAGGACAAGTTATCACGGAGCAAACATTATTAATAACAGTCAGGGATGATTTATTGATTACAGGAAGTGATTAATATAGTCCTTCTGGATGATGTACCGTTTTCTAAGGATCTTTTAAACAATTGTGGAAAATTATAAAAAATTTTAGTAGCAACTATTTATCGTGTGATAGGTATTTCCTTGGATTGGGAGATTTTCTTTTGAAAAATCTCCCTCTTGTTACAATTCTATCGTAATCATGAGTATGCACTTTATTTTTTTATATTATTTTTTAAAGCGTTTACATTTCTGCTAGGGGGGCTCATATGGAAAAGCAAAATCAGGAGTTAAAGCGAGAGCTAAAAAGTCGACACATATTTATGATTGCACTTGGAGGGGTTATTGGCACAGGTCTTTTCTTAGGATCAGGTTATACAATTCATGAAGCAGGGCCAGGCGGTGCGATTGTAGCGTATCTTGTTGGGAGCTTTGTTATGTATTTAACGATGCTTTGTCTTGGAGAGTTAGCTGTTGCTATGCCGAATGCAGGATCTTATCAAATGTATGCTACAAAGTATATTTCGCCTGCGGTAGGTTATGTAGTTGGTTGGATGTCATGGTTAAACTGGGCTGCTACGATAGGGATTGAGTTGATTGCAGTAAGTATTTTAATGAAGCGCTGGTTTCCACATGTACCATCTTGGATATGGTGCGTCGTGTTTGCAGTCCTTCTTTTTTCGATTAATGTATTATCCTCACGGAGTTTTGCAGAGGTTGAGTTTTGGATTGCTGGCATTAAAATAATTACAATTATTGCATTTATTATTTTAGGCGGGGCAGCGATGTTTGGATTTTTACATATGAAAGGAAATGACGCAGCACCGATGCTTTCAAACTTTACTGATCACGGGGGACTGTTCCCGAATGGACTGAAAGCGATTCTAATTACCATGATTGCCGTTAATTTCTCCTTTCAGGGGACCGAAATTGTTGGGATTACGGCCGGTGAGAGTGAAAACCCGGAGAAAACCATTCCGAAAGCAATTAGAAATACAGCTTGGCGTATATTCATTTTCTTTATACTTTCTATGTTCATACTCGCTGGGTTATTCCCATGGGAAAAAGCGGGATTAGTAGAAAGTCCATTCGTAGTTGTATTTGATAAAATTGGGATTCCGTATGCCGCAGATATTATGAACTTTGTTATTATTACAGCGGTGTTATCAGTAGCAAATTCGGGCTTATATGCAACTTCTCGTATGCTTTGGTCTATGTCGAAGCAAGGGATGATTAGTCCGATTTTTGGGAAGTTATCTAAAAACGGTGTTCCTATTTATGCATTAATTACAAGTACAATTTTTGGTTGTCTTTCTTTATTATCTGGTATATATGCAGAAGATACAGTTTATTTATGGCTTCTTTCTATTGCAGGATTCGGTGGAATACTAGTCTGGGCATCGATTGGTTTATCAAATCTTCTTGGTAGAAGAATGTACGTAAAGCAAGGCGGGGATATTAAGGATTTGAAATTTAAAACGCCGTTGTATCCGTTTGTGCCACTTCTTTGTTTCGGATTAAATATGACTGTAATTGTGAGCATGGCTTTTATTCCAGATCAACGTATGGCATTGTATTGTGGTGTTCCATTTATGATTGTTTGTTTACTGTTTTACCGTGTTACAAAAAATAAGAAAAAATCAATGGAACACATTGAAAAGAAGGACACAGTAGAAGTAAAAAGTTTATGATGGAATTTTAGGTTTGATTTTTATGTAGATGAGTAATAGTGTTATAAAAAAATCAACCGTAGGTACATAATCACAGCTTTATGTTATATGTAGAGAATGACAGGATATCATTAGTA
>Ga0102589_1000863_pt1 | contig 49590 bp, 41 predicted proteins | sample AraplaMF_Col_mLB_FD_76858 | JGI IMG/M metagenome (GOLD analysis project Ga0102589, IMG submission 76858) | Arabidopsis root microbial communities from the University of North Carolina, USA - plate scrape MF_Col_mLB | ecosystem: Host-associated > Plants > Roots > Endosphere | place: USA...
GCGAGTTGGAACCACCCCTTCCCATCCCGAACAGGTCCGTGAAACAACTCCGCGCCGATGATAGTGCGGATTCCCGTGTGAAAGTAGGTCATCGCCAGGCTCTTATTGTGCAAAACCCCTCGACAGCGTGTGCTGCGAGGGGTTTTTGCTTTTTGAATTTTGATTTTTACTGCAAGGTGGTTGGTGACATGCCAGCGCGGCTGGTGACAGCGCGCGCGCTTAAACACCCGACAGCATGTCACCAACAGCGATCGCCGAGGCACAGCTCAAAAACCTCCGATACCATAAACTTGGCAATCCCCGCCACGCCAAGCAAAACCATGCTAGCCATCCTGCGCAAAACCACCGACGCGCTGTTCGATACAAACCGTCGCTTCCGGCAAGCCAGGCTGTTCCACGCCACGCGCGTCGCGCTGGCATTGCTGGCATCAATTGCCCTGACCACCGGCATCGATATCCCCCACGGTGAGTGGGCCACCATCACCGTACTGGTTGTCATCGGCGGCCTCCAGCACCACGGCAATATCCGGCGCCGCGCCGCGGAACGCGGCATCGGCACCTTGATTGGGGCACTCATCGGCCTGGCGCTGATCGTGCAGCAGTCCTTCTTCGGCTGGCCGCTGCTGACCTATGCGCTGCTGGCGCTGATCTGCGGTTATTGCGCGTACCATGCCATTGGCCAGGGCGGCTATATCGCACTGCTGGCGGCGATTACCGTGGTGATCACAGCTGGCCATGGCGAACAGAATATCGCCGATGCGTTCTGGCGCACCGCTGACGTGTTTATCGGTACCGCGATCGCCCTGGTGTTTTCCTTTGCATTGCCCGCCTACGCCTCATATTCCTGGCGCATCCGGCTGGCGGGTCTGTTGCGCGCCAGCATGGCGGTCCATACGCGGATGCAGCACGGTTTTGCCGACGCCGCCGAGCTGCGCGCCGCGATGGTGGATTTGGGCGTGAAGCTGATCCCGCTGCGCGGGCTGATTCCCTCTGTCGCCAAGGAGACCGGCGTGCCAGCCGCCGAGTTCGAGGAAATCCAGCATGGCGCGCGCGTCTGTATCAGCGCGCTGGAACTGATGGCTACGATGGAGTTTGAAGGCGGCTTGCGGGAGTGCGACGATCCGGGCATCGATGCCGCTCTGCTGGCCATGGCCGACGCACTGGAAACGGGCCAGGCGCCATTGCCGGCGTCGGCACCACGAGCTGCCGTGGCGGAGTTGGAGCCAGGGCCGCTGCCGATCATGGCACGGCAGCTGGCCGGCGAACTGGCCAGCTTGCGCGCCAGGCTTGACCGGCTCAGCAGGCAGTATGCCTTTCCGTACGCCGTACGCCTCTAGCCCTTGTCAACGCGGTTTGTTGGCCTGCTCGTCGACCTGCGCGCGCAGCCGCTCTTCCTGCTCGCGCAGTTCGGGCGTGAACTCCGACCCGAAATCATCGGCCTCGAACACTGGACGAATCTCGATCTCCGACTCGCCCTCCATGGGATTGGGGCAGCGCCTGACCCATGAGATCGCCTCGTCCATCGATTTGACCTGCCATAGCCAGAAACCTGCGACGAGTTCGTTGGTTTGCACAAACGGGCCGTCGGTCACGGTCCGTTCTTTTCCGGAGAAGCGCACCCGTTTGCCCTTGGCGCTCGGATGCAGGCCCTCGCCGGCGAGCATGACGCCAGCCTTGACCAGCTCTTCGTTGAAGTTGCCCATTGCCGTCAGCAATTCAGTGCCCGGCATCTTGCCGGCTTCGGAATCGCTCGTTGCCTTGACGATCACCATGACGCGCATTGTCTTGCTCCTTGAAGGGCTGGCTGCCGCCACGGCAGCAGGAGCAAGTCAGAATAGGTGAAATTCACGCCACCTTCAAATGACGCCAGGGGCGCATGGGAAGTCGGTGAGACAGGGGCGGGGCCATTTGCAGCGGGCCCCGGCCATCACTGCGCGATCAGCTTGAGCCCGGCGGGCAGCGCTTCTCCGAATACCCGTCCCTCGTCCGCGGCACTGAGCTCGACGACTTCGCGGACCATGGCGATCCAGCTTTGTGGCGCGTTGACGGCTTCGAGCCGGCGCAGCACATCGGCCCGGGTCTCGTCGGGCAGGTCGCGGGTGCGGTCGCCGGTCATGCGCGCGATCTGTACCGCGGCGAAGGCGGCGGGCTCGACCTTTTTCCAATCGAGCGCGAGGATTGCGTCGATCCATTGCGTGGCGATCTCCGCCGGCACGACGCTGTGCGCGCTGCCATAGAACGGCATGCGCGCGCCGATGCGGCCCACCGCCCACCAGGCCAGGTTGTTTTCCGATGGCTTGCGCAGCCGTGTCAGCAGCCAGCCGGCAAGCTCGATCTTGGTGTCGGCCGACAGGCGTTCGAGCGATCCGGCCAGGCGCACCATGTCGGCATAGCCGCCGCGCGTGGGACCGGCAGGCTTCTTGTAGTATCCGCTACCGGGCGGCTGCAGGTAGAACGCCATGTCCTCGAACAAGCGCAACTGCGCGCTTTCATCGAGGCCACCGGCCGCGCGCCGCCACAGCGTCCACCATTCCGACCAGTTCTGGGTTTCGTTGACATACTGGATGCCCTGGTCGTATTGCGACCAGAGCTGCTCGACGCGCCATTCGTCCAGCGGGTAGCCGAACCCCGGCCGCACGCAATAGCCGGCCAGGTTCAGCCACAGGCGTTCATGGTCGGCCGTGCGGCGACGGCGTTTGGCGCGCTCCCAGAAGGCACCGAACAGCTCGCGCAGCAGGGCACTGTCCCATTGCTCGCGCGGGCCCAGCATCTGCTCCAGCTGCGCGCGCAAGCGCTTGACCTCCTTGGGGCCCACATCCTGCGAGCGTGCGCCAAAGGTGCGGTCGATCGCCTCGATGGCTTGCGGCAGCGACGGGTGCGCTGTCGCGGGTGCCGGCGCTTCCGCCGAGGCGTCGTTGCCGCGCAGCTGGAACTCCAGCCGCCAGCGTTGCGCGGCATCGGCGATATCGATGCAGTGGACTTCGAGCGTGCCCACCTCGGTCAGCGAGGTGCTGATCTGCACCGGCGTCTCGCGCGGACCGCGGGCGCCGCGCGGCGGCACGACGGTGGCGATCGGCGGCAGCCGCACGAAGTCGCCCGCCGACAGGTCGACCAGCTCGCCTGGTTGATAGACGGTATCGGCGACGGACGACACAAGGTGGAATTGCACCGGGTGCCCGACCCGCAGCGCAAAAGTACGGTCGCTGAGGTGGACTTCATGGCCTTCCTCGGTGCCCTTGGGCAGCAGGCAGATGCCTTGCTGGCCCGTCGCACCGTCGTCGAGGACGAGGAAGTAGCTGCGCGGCGAACCGCCACCGATGCGCGGCGCCTGGCCGCTGCGGGCCCTTGCATAGGCGACCGCGCCGCGCGCCACGGCGATGTCGGGGTCGGCGTTATGCAGCACGCGCAGCGGCGCACCGCGCCATGCGCCCAGTGTCTCGGCGATGCGGCCTGCCAGCGCTTGCGCGCGGAACACGCCGCCGTTGAGCAGCAGCGTGTCGGGTACGGGCAGGGCATCGTCCTGCACGGGCGGCGCCTCCAGCGCCATGCGCGACTGCGCGGCGTGCTGCGCCAGAAAGCCGGCGACGTGTCGCGTTACGGCGGGGTCGGACGCATAGGGGAGGCCGAACTCGACGATGGCGCCACGCGCGCGGCCGGGTCGTTCTCCGGATGCAACCCTGGGAAAGAAACCGTCGACAACGAGTTGCTCGACTTCCTCCCGCGCCACCTCCACCGATCGCGCGCCGCCGACCAGCTTCGAACCTGCACCGAGCAGCGTGACCGTGACGGAATCTGGCGCCTGCGCGCTGAGCAACTGTTCCTTGGCCGCACGGCTGCGAGCCACCAGTTGCGACAGGCTGGAGGCCGACAGCCGCTGGCCCGCGCCGAGGCGCGCTTCGACCAGGTGCGCCAGCGCCAGGTCCATGTTGTCGCCGCCAAGCATCAGGTGATTGCCCACACCAATGCGCGTCAACTGCGGCTGTCCGTCTTGCATCTCCACCCGGATCAGCGTGAGGTCGGTGGTGCCTCCACCGACGTCGCAGATCAGCACCAGGCGTGTCTGCGCGAGATCGGTATCCAGCGTCTGGTGATGATGGAAGAGCCAGTCGTACAGCGCCGCCTGCGGTTCTTCAAGCAGGCGCAGCGCCGGCAACCCGGCCAGGCGCGCTGCTTCGAGCGTCAGCGCGCGCGCGCCTTCGTCGAACGAAGCAGGCACGGTAAGCACCACGTCCTGTTGCTCGAGCGGCGCATCGGGGAAACGGTGGTTCCATGCCGAGGCGACATAGCCAAGGTAGCTGGCGCTGGCGACCACCGGCGAGATCTTGTCGGCGTCGTCGGGCCCGCCCCACGGCAGGATGGGCGCGGTGCGGTCGACCGATGCGTGCGACAGCCAGCTCTTGGCGCTGGCGACAAGCCGGCCGGGCACCTGCGCGCCCAGCGTCGCCGCCAGCCGGCCGAACACGGTCCGGCGCGCGGCGGCGCTGGCGGCGGTCTGCCAGGGGAGCTGCAAATCGTCACCGCTGAGCTCGCCCGGCGCCGCGTGGTAGCGCACCGAGGGCAGCAGCGGGCGTGCCGCGACCTCGCCGGGGCTGACCAGCTGGTCGATATCGAAGACGCGGATATCGTCCGACCCGGCCTTCGCGTAGGCGACGACCGTATTGCTGGTGCCGAGGTCAATGCCGACGACGTACTGCTTCGCCGGCGCGGACGCTGCCTCAGGCATCGGCGCTGCCGCGCACGTCGAACTCGACCTTCCAGCGCTCGCCGTTGCCGCGCGGCACGGCTTCCAGCTCCAGCGTACCGGCCTCGGTCACGCGCGCATGCAGCCTGACCGGCACGACTTCACCGGCGGTGCGGCCTTCGGCGGGCAGGGTCGCCTGGATTTCCTCCAGCTCCTGCAGTTCTTCCGGACCCCAGAAGTCGAGCAAAGTGCCGACCTGGTCCTGGCGGCGCACCGACGAGCCGAAGAAGCGGAAATGCACCGGCTCGCCCACCACCAGGCCGAATTCCTGCGGCGGCAGCGCGGCGTCGGTGCCTTCTTCCATGCCGAACGGCGCCACGCACAGCGCCTGGATCGGCGGTTCGAACCCGGGCACGGCCGGCATCGACGATTCCACCGCGACATAGTAGGAGCGCGCGGTACCGCCACGGATGCGCACGCCCTTGCCGCGCCGCACGTAGCCGTAGTACGCCGCGCCGCGTGCCACGGCCAGGTCCAGCTCGGCGCCGCCCAGCAGCCGCGCGGGTGCGGCGTTTTCGCCGGCGAGCCAGCCGTTGAGGGTCTGCAGGATGCGCTCGACCAGCAGTTCCGACTTGAACACGCCGCCGTTGAACAGCACCGCGGTCGGATGCAGCAAGGTCGCGCCTTCCGGCTGCGCGCCCTGGAAGCCCTCCAGTTCGGCCAGCGCGGCTACCTGGCGGCCCAGGAATGCGGCCAGGTGGCGCGTGATGGCCGCATCCTGCGCGTACGGCAGGCCTAGCTGTGTCAGGCCGGCGCGCGCGCGGCTGACCGGGCGTGCCGAGGCGTCGACCTGCGGGAAGAAGCCTTCCAGGATGGTCTGCGTCAGCTCGGCGCGGGTCAGGTCCGTGCGGATCGATCCGCCGATCAGCTTGGAGCCGCGGCTCGGCACGACCAGCGGCACGGTGTCGGTGGTGGGGTCGGTGAGCAGCGTTTCCTTGGCAGCGCGGCAGGCGTAGGTCAGCGCGCGCAGCTGCCACGGATCGGCCTGCGTGCCTTGCGCGGCCAGCTTGCGCGCCACCACGTGGGCCAGCGCCAGGTCCATGTTGTCGCCGCCGAGCAGGATATGGTCGCCCACGGCGACACGGTGCAGCTCCAGGTTGCCGTCGCGCTCGATCACAGCGATCAGCGACAGGTCGGTGGTGCCGCCGCCGACGTCGACGACCAGGATGATGTCGCCGACCTTCACCTGCTTGCGCCACTGGCCGCCGCTTTTCTGGATCCAGCTGTACAGCGCGGCCTGCGGTTCCTCCAGCAGGGTCATGCGGGCATAGCCGGCCGCGGCTGCCGCTTCGGCGGTCAGCTCGCGTGCGGCGGGGTCGAACGATGCGGGGATCGTGACCGTGATGTCCTGCTCGCCGAACGGCGCGTCGGGATGGGCCTGGTTCCAGGCCTCGCGCAGGTGGGTCAGGTAGCGCACCGATGCCTCCAGCGGCGACACGCGCGACACTTCCGGCGGCGCGTCGGCGGGCAGGATCTGCGCGCGGCGGTCGACGCCGGGGTGGCACAGCCAGCTTTTCGCGCTGGACACCAGCCGGATCGGCGTGGCCGCGCCGCGGGTGCGTGCCATCTCGCCCACGGCGAAATCGCGCTCGGCGGTCCATGGCAGCGCCAGGTCGCCGGGCGACAGCTCGCTCGCGTGCGGCAGGTACAGGAAGGAGGGCAGCAGGTCGAGGTCTTCGACGGCGCCCGGCGCGGTCAGCTGCGCGATGGCCTGCACGTCCTGGCTGGTCTTCTCGCCATCGCTGGCGGCCAGGTCGACGTAGGACAGCGCGCTGTGGGTGGTGCCCAGGTCGATGCCGATGGCGTAGCGGGCTTCGCTCATAGCTCGACCTCGGCCGGGGCGATCACGGTGGCGTCATGGCGCTCGGCCACGCGCGGCAGGCGCACTTCCTCGACCTTCCAGCCGCGGTGGCTGATGCTGCCGTGGAACGGCGCGCTGCCGACCACGTTGCCGGTCAGGCGGATGGCGGTGGCGTCGAAACCGTCGGCCACCGTCACGCGGCTGCCTTCGGCTTCCTCGCGCACCGGGCGGATGGTGAAGTGCTCGCGCAGCACCGCGCGGCAGCCGTCGTGCACCAGGCGTGCGGCGGCGCCGATTTCCGCGTCGGAATAGCGGGCGATGTCTTCCTCGACGAAGTCGACGAAGCGGGCGTCGCGCTGCAGCAGGCCCAGCAGCTGCAGTGCCGCCACCGGGCTGGCTTCCTTCAGCGTGGGGGCCTCGGGCGCCGCTGCCGGGACCGGCGCGGCGACGGGGGCCGGCGCTGCCGGCGCGGCGCTCTCGCCGCTGCGCAGCCGCTTGATGCCGGCCGCGAGCTGGCCGTCGCCGAGGATGGCGAAGAAGGTGCCCACGGCAAGCGAAACCCTGCCGAAGAAAGATAGGTTCGAGTCAGTCATGAAAAAGCTCCCGTGGCCCCGTCGGGCCACCCAGACCGGGATTTTGCCCTAACAAGTGTGTCAGCCGGCCACATTGCGACGAACCGGCACGGCAGCTTCCCATGCGCCGCCCGGTACATGCCGGCCGGCCGGAGATCAGGCGTCCCGCAGGTAGGTCATCAGCCGGTCCGCGCGGCTGGGGTGCTTGAGCTTCTTCATGGCCTTGCTCTCGATCTGGCGGATCCGCTCGCGCGTGACGTCGAACTGCTTGCCGACTTCTTCCAGCGTATGGTCGCTGGCCATGTCGATGCCGAAGCGCATGCGCAGCACCTTGGCCTCACGCGGGGTCAGCTCGTCGAGCATCTCGCGCACGACCGCGCGCAGGCCCGCCTGCAGGGCGGCATCGGCCGGCGTGGCGTTGTCCGAGTCGGCGATCATGTCGCCCAGGCTGGTGTCGCCGTCCTCGCCCACCGGCGTTTCCATCGACACCGGCTCCTTGGCGATCTTCATGATCGAGCGGATCTTTTCTTCCGGCATGTCCATGCGCTCGGCCAGCACGGCCGGATCCGGCTCCTTGCCGGTCTGCTGCATGATCTCGCGCGACAGGCGGTTGAGCTTGTTGATCTGCTCGATCATGTGGACCGGCACGCGGATGGTCCGGGCCTGGTCGGCGATGGCGCGCGTGACGGCCTGGCGCACCCACCAGGTCGCGTAGGTGGAGAATTTCCAGCCGCGGCGGTATTCGAACTTGTCCACCGCCTTCATCAGGCCGATATTGCCTTCCTGGATCAGGTCCAGGAACAGCAGGCCGCGGTTGGTGTACTTCTTGGCGATCGAGATCACCAGGCGCAGGTTGGCCTGCGTCATTTCGTGCTTGGCCTGACGCATCTGGCGCTCGGCGGCCAGCATCTTGCGGTTGACCGACTTCAGCTCGGCCAGCGACAGCGTGGCGCGGGCCTGGATGTCGATCAGCTTCTGCTGGTGTGACTCCAGGTCGGGCAGGGCGCGCGCCACGGCGGCGCTGTAGGGGCGGTTTTCCGCCACCAGTGCCTGGCCCCAGGCGAGGTTGGTTTCATTGCCGGGGAAGCGGGCCACGACGTCCTCGCGCGGCATGCCGCAGCGCTCGACCAGCAGCTGCAGCACCTGGCGCTCGACGGCGCGCACGGCATCGACCATCGACTGCACGTCGGCGCACAGGCGCTCGATGGTCTTCGCGGTGAAGCGGATCGTGCGCAGTTCTTCGCGCACCGCGTCGCGGGCCGCCAGGAACGCCGGCGACTGGGTGCCGTCGGCCGCCTCTTCGCTGCGCATCACTTCGAACTGCGCGGCCACGCGCGCAAACCGCTTCAGGCATTCCTCGCGCAGCTGCGCCGAGTCGGTCTCGGCGCCGCCGGCCTGCTGGGTCGAGCCTTCGTCGGCATCGTCTTCGTCGCCGTCTTCGTCATCGGCGCTGACGCTGGTGTCTTCGACCTCATCGTCGGCAGCGGGGGCCGCGGCGGCTTCCGCAGTGCTCTCGTCGCTCAGGCCGTCGACCAGGTCGTCGATCGCCATCTCGTTGGCGGAGACCCGTTCGGACAGTTCCAGGATCGTCGCGATCGTCGACGGGCACGCCGAGACCGCATGGATCATGTTGTTCAGGCCGTCTTCGATGCGCTTGGCCAGCTCGACTTCCTGCTTGCGCGTGAGCAGCGTGGCCGAGCTCATCTCGCGCATGTACATGCGCACCGGGTCGGTGGTGCGGCCGAATTCAGAGTCGACCGTGGACAGCGCCACCTCGGCCTCTTCTTCGGCCTGGTCGTCGGAGGCGACCACCGGGCTGTCGCTCAGCAGCAGCGTCTCGGCATCCGGGGTCTGCTCGTAGATCTTCACGCCCATTTCGGCGAACGTGTTGACGATGCTTTCCATCGCCGCCGTGTCGGCGAAATTTTCCGGCAGGTGGTCGCTGATGTCGGCGTGGGTCAGGTACCCGCGCTGCTTGCCCAGCTGGATCAGGGCGCGCAATTGCTGGCTACGCGCGGCGGCCTCGGCCGAGGGATCAAGCTGTGCCGCGGACCCGCCGGGGGTCTGGCCTAGGCCCTTGATGGCTCCTGCATCTCGTGATTTGGCTGCCGTACGTTGTGCGCCGCTTGTCATTGACTGCTTTTCCTTCGTGAATGGCAATTCGACGGCAGCGCGCACGATCACGTGCATCGCGTCCTGCTGTCGAGGCAAAAGAGGGGGTTCGCGATGGCGAGGGGCCGCAAATCAGGGGCGCGCCATGGCCTTCGAATCGGGGTCCGACATTGTACAGCCATTGCTGCGTCGCAGCACCTTGCAGTCGTAAGGAAGGTACTGTCGACTTGCCGGAACGGCGTAATCGGTGTATGCGCGGGGTATGCGCCGGCCCGCTTTTTCGGGTGCTCAGAAAGCCATGAGAGGGCAAGATGCGGCACATCGATGTCGGCTCCGGAGGCGGATCGCGGTTATAGCTTAGGCGACCCGGCTAAAATCAAGCACGCGGCACAGCTGGCTGCCGCGTCGAAAAAGGCCCCCGAATGCTCATGAACCCCAGAACGATCACGATAGCGCTGCTGCTGGCCGCATGCAGCGTCCCGGCCTATGCAAGCCTGGCGTCTGATGCGCGCGCGTTCAAGCACAACGTCAAGGCGGCGGGCAAGCAAGGCGGCCACGCGGTGCGCGACGCGGCGCATGCCGTCGGCCGCGGGGCCAAGGAAGCCGGCCATGCCGTCGGCTCTGCGACAAAGCAGGGCTGGCATGCGACGAAAAAGGCAGTCAAGGGCAGCGACTAGCCCGTGCCGGCCGTTCACCAACGCTCCGAGATGAATGCCATCCGTGCCCAGGACTGGCTGGACTTCAGTGCGCCTGTAGCCGCCGCGTGGGCTGCGGGCCGCCCCGTGGTTGCCCTTGAATCGACCATCATCGCGCACGGCATGCCTTATCCCGAGAACGTGCGCACCGCCCGCGAAGTGGAGGCGCTGATCCGCAGCCTCGGCGCCGAGCCGGCGACCATCGCGGTGATCGGCGGGCGCATCCGCATCGGCCTGTCCGACGACGAGCTGGAACTGCTGGGCCGCTCCGGGCAGGCGCACAAGGTCAGCCGGCGCGACCTGCCGGCGGTGCTGGCCAGCGGCGAACTCGGCGCCACCACCGTGGCGGGAACGATGATCTGCGCCGCGCTGGCGGGCATCGAGGTCTTCGTCACCGGCGGCATCGGCGGCGTGCACCGCGGCGCGCAGGAAACCTTCGACATTTCGGCCGACCTGCAGGAACTGGCCAGAACCTCGGTGGCGGTGGTCTGCGCCGGCGCGAAATCGGTGCTGGATATCGGCCTGACGCTGGAATACCTGGAGACGCATGGCGTGCCCGTGCTCAGCTGCGGGCAGGACAACGTGGCGGCGTTCTACAAGCGCGACAGCGGCTTCCGCGCGGACTACAGGCTGGATGACCCGGCGCAGCAGGCGCGCTTTATCCGCGCCAAGTGGGACCTGGGCCTGGCGGGCGGCGTGGTGCTGAGCACGCCGGTGCCCGAAGCGGCGGCCATGGCCTCTACGGAGATCGATGCCCTGACCGCACAGGCGCTGGCCGAAGCCGCCGCGCAAGGCATCACCGGCAAGGCCGTGACGCCGTTCCTGCTGGCCCGCATCAAGGCGCTGACCGGCGGCCGCAGCCTGGCGACGAATATCGCGCTGGTCAGGCACAACGCCGAGGTGGGCGCGCGGCTGGCCCTGGCGCTGGCGGCCACCGGCCCGCTGGCCAGCCAGGCCAGCCAGGGCTAGCCATGAGCGCCAATGCCCCCGCACCGCTGCATTCCGACGACCTGGCCTGCTTTGTCTGCGTGGCCGGCACGGGCAGCATCTCGCGCGCGGCGCTGGAGCAGGGCGCCGACCAGTCCACGGTCAGCCGGCAGATCGCGCGCCTGGAAGCCAGCCTCGATACCCGGCTGTTCCATCGCACCGGCCGCGGCATGATCCTGACCGAGGCCGGCCAGACCCTGCTCGGCTATGCGCGGCAGGTCTCGGCCACGCTGGCCGAGGCGCGCGAAGCGATCCGGGCCTCGGCCGCGCAGGGGCCGGCGCAGTTGATCATCGCGGCGCAGCCCACCATCGCCAACACCGCGTTCGCCAGCATCGGCACGGCCGTCAGGCAGCGCTTCCCGGCGACCCGGGTGCGCTTCGTCGAAGGGCTGGCCAGCCCGTTGCTGGCCTGGCTGGCGGAAGGCGAAGTCGATGTCGCGCTGCTCTACCTGCCCGACCAGCACGGCGCGCTCAAGGTCGACGTGCTGCTGGAAGAAGACCTGACGCTGGTCACGCCGACGTCCTGGAGCCATATCGGGCCGACGTTCCGCTGCGCCAGCCTGGACGAGGTGCCGCTGATCCTGCCCAGCACCGGCCACGGGCTGCGCGTGCTGGCCGAAAACCTGGTGGCGCGCGCCGGCAAGTCGCTGCAGCTGGCGATGGAATGCGATGCGTCGAATACCGTGTCGATGCGGCTGGTCGAGGATGGCTGCGGCGCCACGCTGCTGCCGTTCGCCGCGGTGGCGGACCGCGTGGCGCAAGGGCGGCTGCGCTGCGCCAGGCTGGTCGAGCCGGTGGTGACGCGACAGGTGGCGCTGGCCACCGCGCGCAACCGGCCGCCGGTGCCGGAGCTGTGGGACATCATGCAGACCGTGCGCCAGTCGGTGCGCAATACCGTGATGTCGGGCGCGTGGCCGGGCGCCCGGCTGGTCTGATCAGCGCATCCCCCGCCCGCTACCCTCGGTCGGCAAAGCGGTCCCGCAGCGCCTGCGTGGCCTGGCGCAGCAGCACGTGGTCCAGCCCGACCGCGACGAAGCTGGCGCCCATGTCCAGGTAGCGGCGCGCGTCGGCTTCGACCGGCGTCAGCGTGCCGACAGCCTTGCCGGCCTGCCGCGCGGCCCGGAAGATGCGCCCGACTTCAGCCTGGACTTCAGGGTGGTTGGGGTTGCCGAGATGGCCGCAGGCGGCCGCCAGGTCGTTGGGGCCGATGAAGATGCCGTCGACGCCTTCCACCGCGCAGATCTCCGCCGCGGCATCCACGCCTTTCCGGCTCTCGATCTGCACCAGCACGCACAGGTTGTCGTTGATCTGCTCGAAATAGCCCGGCATGGTGCCATAGCGGTTGCTCCGCTGCGTCATCGCCACGCCGCGCGTGCCTAGCGGCGGGTAGCGGGTCGCCGATACTGCCTGGCGCGCCTGCTCGGCGCTTTCCACGAACGGGATCAGGAAGTTGTAGAAGCCCAGGTCGAGCAGGCGCTTGAGCAGGATCGGGTCGTTCCACGCCGGCCGCACCACGGGGGCGCTGACGCTGTCCTTGAGCGCCATCAGCTGCGGCAGCAGCGTCAGCGGGTCGTTGGGGGCATGCTCGGTATCGAGCAGCAGCCAGTCGAAGCCGGCCACGCCGACGATCTCGGTGGTCACCGGGCTGGCCAGCGAGCACCAGCAGCCGATCTGGCGCTGCTGGCCGAGCACGGCGGCGCGGAAGGTGTTGGGCAGCGGCGAATACGGGGCGTGGGGTTGGTTAGCCGGGGGCATGCGATCTGCTTCCTTTTAATCAGGGTGTGAGGTAATGCTCAGGCCGCCAGCCGCGAGAGCCGCGACAGCGGACCGGGCGAAGTGCCACGGACCGACTGCACGCGCGCGGCGGCGTCGTCAAGCTGGGCCAGCGTGCCGCTGTCCACCGGGATGGCCTCGGCACGTTCGCGCCGGCGTTGCCGTTCGGGCTCGCCGGGCAGGGCGATGCCGGCCTGGCCGGTCTGCTGCCGCGACGAGCGGATCCAGTCGGCAAAGGCCTGGACCTCGCCGCCGAAGCTGGTGCTGGTGCCGAGCCGCTGCGGGTCGAACACGATCGCCAGCATGTTGTTCCACACCGCGTGGCGGTGCGTCAGTGTCTCGGGCCGGATGGTGTGGCCGCCGGTCACCGCGGCGCCCAGCAGTTCGCACATCACCGCCAGCACATAGCCCTTGTGCTCGCCGAACGCCTGCAGCGCGCCCTGCGCGGCGCCATCGGCGGGGAACATCACCTCGGGCCGCGTGGTCGGTGCACCTTCCGCATCGATCAGGCAGCCGGCAGGCACCTCGATCCCCTTGTTGTGGGCCACGCGCACCTTGCCGAGCGCGATCGCGCTGGTGGCAAAGTCGAGCACCAGCGGTTCCGCGCCCGCCACCGGCAAGCCGATCGTGAAGGGATTGGTGCCGAAGCGCGCTTCGCTGCCGCCGTGCGGGGCGACGATGGGCTTGGACAGCACGTTGACGAAGTGGATCGAGATCATGCCGGCCGCGCACGCCTGCTCGGCCCAGTGGCCGACGCGTCCCAGATGGTGCGACTGGCGCAGTCCCATCACGCAGACGCCATGCTCCCTGGCCCGGCCGATCGCCAGCGCCATGGCTTCCTCGGTCACCGCCTGGCCCATGCCGCGGTTGCCGTCCAGGCTCAGCATGCTGCCGCCGTCGTGCAGCACGCTGACGTTGCGGTTCAGCTGCAGTTCGTCGGCCTGCCACGACAGCACGTACTTGGGGATCATGCCGACGCCGTGCGAATCGTGCCCGCTCAGGTTGGCGCCGACCAGGTGGTCCGCGGTCAGGCGCGCCTCGCGCGCATCGGAGCCCGCCGCCAGCCAGAGATCGGTGACCCACTGGTGCAGGGCCGGCGTGGAAATGTGGTGTTCGCTCATGTCTGTCTCGCTTTGTTCTTGGATGGAACGCCTTCCCGATGGCAAGGCGCGGGCCGGGCGAGCGGACATTCTGGCAGCAATCTACCTGCCGGCGGCCACCCCGGCCTTGCATTTCCTGCAAAGCAGGCATGCAGGAAGACGCGAGCGGACGTGGCCGGCCCGGGGCAACAATCGGCGCTGTACCTTTCCCGAGCCTTGATGAACCCCATGCCTGCCGATACTGCCTTGCCTGACGCCCGAGCGACCCATGCCGCCCGGACTGCCGCACCAACGCGCCGCACCGGCGGCCGCGCGCTGGTCGACGCCTTGCGCCTGCACGGCACGGACCGCATCTTCTGCGTGCCGGGCGAAAGCTTCCTCGACGTGCTGGACGCGCTGCACGACCAGCCCGCCATCGAACTGGTGGTATGCAAGCACGAGGGCGCTGCCGCCAACATGGCCGAGGCCGACGGCAAGCTGACCGGCCGCCCGGGCATCTGCTTCGTGACGCGCGGGCCAGGCGCCACCCATGCCAGCATCGGCGTGCATATCGCGGCGCAGGATTCGACGCCGATGATCCTGTTCATCGGCCAGATCGCGCGCGAGCACATGGGGCGCGAGGCGTTCCAGGAAGTCGACTACACCGCGATGTTCGGGGGCATGGCCAAGTGGGTGGCGCAGATTGACGATCCGGAGCGCATCCCGGAACTGGTTGCGCGGGCGTTCCAGTGCGCGACCTCGGGCCGGCCCGGACCGGTGGTGCTGGCGCTGCCTGAAGACGTGCTCGACGGCCTGTGCGAATGCGCCGATGCCGCGCCGTACCGGCCGGTCTCGGCGGCGCCGTCGCAGGACGATGCCGAGGCGCTGCGCGCCGCGCTGGCCGCCGCCGAGCGCCCGCTGGTCATTGCCGGCGGCGCCGGCTGGAGCGCCGCAGCCGCGGCGGACTTCGCCGCCTTCGTCAAGGCCTGGGACCTGCCGGTGGCCTGCGCCTTCCGCCGCCAGGACGTCTTCGACAACCGCGACGCGCACTATGCCGGCCACCTGAGCCTGGGCATGAACCCGCGCCTGGCGCAGCGCGTGCGCGACGCCGACCTGATCCTGGCATTCGGCACCCGCCTGGGCGATATCGCCACCGATGGCTACCAGCTGCTGACGCCGCCGCGGCCGCGCCAGCGGCTGGTGCACGTGCATGCCGACAGCGCCGAGCTGGGACGCGTCTACCAGGCGGAACTGGCGATCCAGGCCGGCATCGGCCCGGGGGCGCGCATGCTGGCCGCGCTGGCGGCGCCTTCCTTGTCTTCCTCACGGCGCTGGCCGGAATGGACCCGTGCCGCGCGCGCCGACCACGTCGCCTTCTCGGCCCCGTTGGCGCCCAACGCGCAGGCGCGCGGCGTCGACCTGTGCCAGGTGATGCAGTACCTCGACCAGACGCTGCCGGACGACGCCATCCTCAGCAACGGCGCTGGCAACTACACGGTCTGGCTGCACCGCTTCTTCGCCTACCGGCAGCCGCGCACCGAACTGGCCCCCACCTGCGGCGCCATGGGCTACGGCCTGCCGGCGGCCATCGCGGCCAAGCTGCGCGCGCCGCGGCGGATGGTGGTCTGCTTTGCCGGCGACGGCTGCTTCCAGATGTATCCGCAAGAACTGGCGACCGCGGCGGAGGCGGGGGCCAATGTGATCGTCGTGCTGGTCAACAACGGCATGTACGGGACCATCCGCATGCACCAGGCGAAGCGCTATCCGGGGCGCGTCAGCGGCACCGGCATCCGCAACCCGGACTTTGTCGCCATGGCGCGCGCCTGCGGCGCGTGGGCCGAGCGGGTGGAGCATGCCGACGGGTTTGCCGATGCCTTCGAACGCGCCCGCGCCGCAGGCACGCCGGCCGTGATCGAACTGATGACCGATCCGCGCCAGATCACGCCGGCAATGTGGGTGGACGAGTGAGGCCCTGTAGAGGCGCCGTGCCGTCAGCGGAAATAGTCGGTGAAGCGCCCGCGGATCTCGTCGATATTCGCCAGTGTGCCGGACAGGTGCGCGCGCAGCGCGCTCTCGGCACGCGCCGGATCGCCGGCCGCGATCGCATCGACGATGGCCTCATGGTCGCGCAACACCGCCATCGCCTTGCCGGGAATGGGCAGGTGCAGGCGGCGCAGCCGGTCGAGGTGGCCGCTCTGCCGGCGCACCAGGGTCCACAGGTCGGGCACCCGGGCCGCTTCGTAGAGTTCGCGGTGGAAGGCCTGGTCGTTGACGTTGAATTCGTCGAGGTCCTGCAGCTCGAGCATCTTGCGCTGCCGCGCGACCGTGGCGCGCAGGCGCTCGACCAGCACCGGGTCGGCCTGCTGTGCCAGCGTGCGCACGATCTCCAGCTCGACCGAGCGGCGCAGGAAATGTGCCTGCGTCACCAGGGCGACGTCGATCGGGCTGACCACGGTGGCGTGCTGCGGAAAGATGTCGACCAGGCCTTCTTCGCCGAGCCGGATCAATGCGTCGCGCACCGGGGTCTGGCTGATGCCGTACTGGTCGGCCAGCTCGGGGCGCGACAGCACCGTGCCCGGGGGCAGGGCCATCGAGATGATCTGGTCGCGCATGTGCTCGAACACCTGCGGCGCCGCGTGGCGCGTGCGGTCGAACTGGAATTTGGCTGCGGTGGGGACGGTTGCGGATGGCATGGGAAGGCTCGGCGCATGCCCGGATCGCCACACCGGTGGCGCCGAGGCGTTGCTGATGCGCTGGATTCTAAGGGATTTCACCCGCAATCTCTTACATTGACGTACTAATATATTAGTGCTTTAATGTTTTCGAGCGATGCCCGGCGGCGCGATCGCCCGGCACAAGACAACAAGGTGGAAGAGACACATGACGGCTCGCAAGAAAACGCCGGACGCGCTGCGCAGCGCGCGCTGGTTCGCACCCGATGACCTGCGTTCGTCGGGGCATCGGTCCCGGATCATGCAGATGGGCTACTCGCCGGGCGAGTGGATGGGCAAGCCGGTCATCGCCATCATCAATACGTGGTCGGACATCAATCCCTGCCACGCCCACTTCAAGCAGCGCGTCGACGACGTCAAGCGTGGCATCCTCCAGGCCGGCGGCTTTCCGATCGAACTGCCGGCGATCTCGCTGTCGGAAAGCTCGGTCAAGCCGACCACCATGCTCTATCGCAATTTCCTTGCGATGGAGACGGAGGAACTGATCCGCTCGCACCCGATCGACGGCGCCGTGCTGATGGGCGGCTGCGACAAGACCACGCCGGGCCTGCTGATGGGCGCCACCAGCGCCGGCGTGCCGGCGATCTTCGTTCCCGCCGGGCCGATGCTGCGCGGCAACTACAAGGGCAACGTGCTGGGCTCCGGCTCGGACGCGTGGAAGTACTGGGACGAGCGCCGCGCCGGCAATATCACCGACGCGCAGTGGACCGGCATCGAGGCCGGCATCGCCCGCAGCCACGGCACCTGCATGACGATGGGCACGGCCAGCACGATGACGGCCATTGCCGAAGCCATCGGCATGACGCTGCCCGGCGCTTCGTCGATCCCGGCGGCCGACGCCAACCATATCCGCATGTGCTCCGAGGCCGGCCGCCGCATCGTCGACATGGTGTGGGAGGACCTGACGCCGCAGCGCATCCAGACCCGACAGGCCTATGAAAACGCGATCGCCGTGGCGATGGCGATGGGCTGCTCGACCAACGCGATCATCCACGTCATCGCCATGGGCCGGCGCGCCGGCCATGACATCGGCCTGGAAGACTTCGATGCGGCCAGCCGGCGCGTGCCGGTGATCGCCAATATCCGGCCCAGCGGCGACAAGTACCTGATGGAAGATTTCTTCTACGCGGGCGGGCTGCCTGCGCTGATGCAGCGCATCAGCGACCGCCTGCACCTGGACGCGCTCACCATTACCGGGCGTCCGCTGGGCGAAACCATCGCCCATGCCGAGGTCTACAACGACGACGTGATCCGCACGCCGGAGAACGCGTTGTACCAGGAGGGCGCGCTGGCGGTGCTGAAGGGCAACATCGCGCCGGACGGCTGCGTGATCAAGCCCAGCGCGTGCGAGAAACGGTTTTTCCGGCACACCGGCCCGGCGCTGGTGTTCGAGGACTACCCGTCGATGAAGGACGCGGTGGAGCGCGACGACCTCGACGTCACCGCCGACCACGTGCTGATCCTGCGCAACGCCGGCCCGCAGGGCGGCCCCGGCATGCCGGAGTGGGGCATGCTGCCGATCCCGAAGAAGCTGGTGAAGCAGGGCGTGCGCGACATGCTGCGCATGTCCGACGCGCGCATGAGCGGCACCAGCTACGGCGCTTGCATCCTCCATGTCTCGCCCGAATCGTACGTGGGCGGACCGTTCGCTCTGGTGCGCACCGGCGACCTGATCTCGGTCGATATCGAACGGCGCAGCATCCACCTGGAAGTCTCCGACGAAGAGTTGGCGCGCCGCCGTGCGGAGTGGACGCCGCCGCCGCCGCGCTTTGAGCGCGGCTATGGCTGGATGTTCTCCCAGCATATCCGCCAGGCCAACGAAGGCTGCGATTTCGATTTCCTGCAAACCGACTTCGGCGCGCCGACCGGCGAACCGAGCATCTACTGACGCCACCAGACCGGCAAGGACCACCATGACCCGACTCAGCCCCGCGGTACGGGACCAGCTCAAGACCGTCAGCACCGCCACGCTGTGCACCGCGCTGTTCAAGCGCGGCCTGCGCAACCAGTTTATCCAGGACGTACGCCCGCTGAATCCGGAGGGCGGCACCATGGTGGGCGAGGCCTTCACGCTGCGCTATATCCCGGCGCGCGAGGACCTCAACCCCATTACTGTGTTCCAGGACCCGGCGCACCCGCAGCGGCAGGCGATCGAGCAATGCCCGCCGGGCGCGGTGCTGGTGATCGACAGCCGCAAGGATGCGCGCGCGGCCTCGGCCGGCTCGATCCTGGTCACGCGGCTGATGCAGCGCGGCGGCGCCGGCATCGTCACCGACGGCGGCTTCCGCGATTCGCCCGAGATCGCGCGGCTGGCCATGCCCGCCTACCACCAGCGGCCTTCGGCGCCGACCAACCTGACGCTGCACCAGGCGCTGGAGTTCAACGTGCCGATCGGCTGCGGCGATGTCGCGGTGTTTCCCGGCGACGTGGTGGTCGGCGACGGCGAGGGCGTGATCGTGATCCCGGTGCACCTGGCCGAAGAGATCGCTGCCGAGGCCGTGGAGATGACGGCGTTCGAGGACTTTGTCACCGAGGAAGTGAGCAAGGGCCGCTCGATCATCGGGCTCTACCCGCCGACCAGCGAGCAGGCGCGCGAGGATTTCGTGGCCTGGCGCAAGGCCAACGGGCGCTAGCCGCTTCGCCCCGCCTGACACGCCAACGACAACAACACAGGCCGGCACGACCGGCCATGGCAGGAGACATCATGAAGCAAGGGATTGCAGCCGCAAGGCGCAGCGCCCGCACGCTGGCCGCGTGCGTGGCTTTCGGCCTCGGCGCGCTGGGCGCGCCGGCACAGGCGCAGGACAAATGGCCGTCGCGGCCGATCACCTGGGTAGTGCCCTTTGCCGCCGGCGGCTCGACCGATATCGTCGCGCGCACCATCGGGCAGGAAGTCTCGCGCGCCCTCGGCCAGCCGGTGGTGGTGGAGAACCGGCCCGGCGCAGCAGGGGCGGTGGGGGCAGGCTACGTCGCGCGTGCCAAGGCGGACGGCTACACGCTGTTCGGCGGCACCATCAGCACCCACGCCATCAACGCCAGCCTGTACAAGAACCTGTCGTACGACCCGGTCAAGGATTTCGAGCCGGTCAGCCTGGTTGGCTATGTGCCGAACGTGCTGATGGTGAACGCGGAGTTGCCGGTCAGCAACGTGCAGGAGCTGATCGCCTACGCGAAGAAGAAAAACGGCCTCAGTTTCGCCTCGTCCGGCGCGGGCACGTCGACCCATCTCGCCGGCGAGCTGTTCGCCGACCTGATCCATGTGCCGATGACGCACGTGCCATACAAGGGCAGCCCGCAGGCCGTGCAGGACGTGGCGGCCGGGCTGGTGCCGTTCCTGTTCGACCAGCTCACCGCGGGCGAGGCCATGATCAAGGCCGGCAAGCTGCGCGCGCTGGCCGTGACCTCGCCGAAGCGCTCGGCGCTGCTGCCCAAGGTGCCGACCATGGCCGAGGCCGGCGTCAGCGGGTTTGAGATGGTGTCGTGGCAGGCGTTGTATGCCCCGCATGGCACGCCGAAGGAAATCGTCCAGCGCCTGAATGCCGAAGTCGTCCGTGCGCTGAAGCAGCCCGCGGTGCAGCAGCGGCTCAGCCAGCAGTTGGGCATGGAGATCGTGGGCAGCACGCCCGCGGAGCTGGCGGCGCTGATGGACAAGGAGATTCCGCGCTGGGCTGCGTTGGTGAAGAAGTCGGGGGCGAAGGTTGAGTAAGCGGCGTCGTCAGGTCAAACGCTGAATTTCAGCGCGAGCCTCCGTGAACGCTCCCCTCTCCCGCAAGCGGGAGAGGGGAGCAAACCAGCAGTTCTGCAGACAAATCCAGGCAGGAGACACCATGAACATCAAGCCCCGTTTCCCCCGTATCGCCGCCGCGCTTGCCGCGGCAACCCTCGGCATCGCCTTCGCCCCCACCGGCGCCCACGCACAAACCTACCCCACCAAGCCCATCACCATCGTCGTGCCCGCTTCCCCCGGCGGCGCCATCGACCTCGTTGCGCGCCTGGTCGGGCAGAAGCTGACCGAGGCCTGGGGCCAGTCGGTCGTGGTCGACAACCGCAGCGGCGCCACCGGCATCGTCGGCACTGACGTGGTGGCAAAGGCTGCCCCGGACGGTTACACGCTGGCGCTGGTGGCAAGCAGCCACGCCATCAATCCCAGCATGGTGCGCAAGCTGCCGTACGACACCGTCAAGAGCTTCGAGCCGGTCGCGCTGACGCACGTGGTGCCGCTGATGCTTGTGGTTTCGCCCTCGGTCCCGGCGAAGTCGGTCAAGGAACTGATCGCCTACGGCAAGGCGCATCCCGGCCAGCTGTCGTTCGCATCGAGCGGATCGGGCGGTGCCCCGCATTTCTCCGGCGAACTGTTCAAGAGCATGGCCGGCCTCGACATGGTCCACATTCCCTACAAGGGCAGCACGCTGGCGCATCCCGACCTGACCAGCGGCCGCGTCTCGCTGATGTTCGACACCGTGGCCGCGATCAACCCGCAGGTCAAGGCCGGCAAGGTGAGGGCGCTGGCAGTCAGCACGACCAAGCATGCGGCCATCGCGCCGCAGCTGCCGACCATGGCGGAAGCCGGCCTGCCCGGCTACGACACCAGCACCTGGGGCGGCGTGCTCGCGCCCGCCGGCACGCCCAAGGCAGTGATGGACAAGCTCAACGCCGGCATCAACCAGGCGCTGGCCGCGCCGGACGTGCGCGAACGCCTGCTTGCGGCAGGCATCGAGCCCGCCGGCGGCAGCCCCGCGCAGTTCTCGGGCTTTATCCAGACCGAGATGGTCAAGTGGGCCAAGGTGGCCAAAAACGCCGGCATCCAGCCGGAATGACACGACGACGCTTCCCCCGACAACGCCAACCGAACGAGACAGCCATGCCAGACCGCATCCCCTCCACCGCTCGGCGCCGGGCGCTGCTGGCCCTGTGCCTTGCCGCCGCACCGCTGCTTGCCCCGGCGGCTCACGCGCAAGCCAACGCCAGCTGGCCGACACGGCCGGTCACGATCATCCTGCCGTTCACGCCCGGCGGCGGCACCGACATTGCCACGCGCCTGGTAGCGCAGCGCCTGTCGCAGCTGTGGGGCCAGCCGGTGCTGGTGGACAACCGGCCCGGCGCGGCCGGCAACGTCGGCCTGGAGCTGGCGTCGCGCGCCAGGCCGGACGGCTACACGCTGGTGGCGGGCAATGTCGGCACCCAGTCGATCAATCCCACGCTGTACACCAAGCTGTCTTACGATCCCAACCGCCTGGTTTCGGTGACCGAGATGGCCGAGTTGCCGTTCGTGCTGGTGGTGACGCCCAAGCTGCCCGCAAAGACCGCGAAGGATCTGGTGGCATTGGCCAAGGCGCAGCCGGGCAAGCTATCCTTCGCCAGTTCGGGCACGGGCGGGTCGCCGCACCTGTCGGGCGAGATCTTCAAGGCCGCGACCGGGACCGACATGCTGCACGTGCCATACAAGGGCGGCGGCGCCGCCATGAGCGACCTGATGGCGGGCAATGTCGACATGCTGTTCGCGTCGGTGCTGGAAACCGCCGGGCACGTCAAGGCGGGCAAGCTGCGCGCGCTGGCGGTCACCGGCACGGTGCGCTCGCCGGCGCTGCCAGACGTGCCCACGCTGGCGCAGGCCGGCATCACCGGCGCCGAGTCTGGCTCATGGGTCGGCTTGCTGGCGCCGGCCGGCACGCCCAAGGACATCGTTGACAAGATCGCCGCCGGGGTGAAGCAGGTGGTGGCACTGCCCGAGGTGCGCCAGCAACTGGTGGAGCAGGGCGCGATTCCCGTCGGCAGCACGCCGCAGCAGTTCACCGAGCTGATTTCCACCGACCGCAAGCGCTACGCCAAGGTCATCGTCGACAACAAACTGCGCGCCGACTGACGCGCGCGTCTCTCCTCAAAGGACCCCTTGCGCATGAAACCCCGCCTGTTGCAGCACGGCCGCCTGCCTGAAGCCACCGAAGCGCGCCTGGCCGAGCACTACGACGTCCACCCGTTCTGGACTGAAGCCGATCCCGCCGGCTTCCTGGCCCGCCACGGCAGCGAGTTCGTCGCGCTGACGACGCGCGCCGCGATCGGTGCCGATGCCGCGCTGCTGGCCGCGCTGCCGTCGCTGCGCGTGATCTCCAGCTTCGGCGTTGGCCTGGACAAGCTTGATCTCGACACCGCGCGTCAGCGCGGCATCGCCGTGGGCTATACGCCAGACGTGCTAAACGACTGCGTTGCCGATACCGCGTTTGCGCTGCTGCTGGATGTCTCGCGCAAGGTCAGCGCCGCGGACCGCTTCGTGCGCCGCGGCGAATGGCCCAAGGGGCAGCCGTTCCCGCTGGCGACGCGCGTCAGCGGCAAGCGGCTCGGCATCCTTGGCATGGGCCGCATCGGCCGCGTGATCGCGCACCGCTCGGTGGGGTTCGACATGGAGGTGCGTTATCACAGCCGCAACCCGGCCGCGGATGCGCCTTACCCCTATGAAGCGTCCCTGGAAGCGCTGGCGCGCTGGGCCGATTACCTGGTCGTCGCCACGGCGGGCGGGCCCTCGACTCGCCATCTGGTGTCGGCAGCCGTGCTGGACGCGCTGGGCCCGCGCGGCTTCCTGATCAATATCGCCCGCGGCACGGTGGTAGACGAGGCGGCGCTGGTCGAGGCGCTATCGCGGCAGCGCATCGCCGGTGCCGGCCTTGACGTGTTCGAGGATGAACCGAATGTGCCCGAGGCGCTGTTCGGCCTGGACAATGTCGTGCTGCTGCCGCATATCGCAAGCGCCACGCATGAAACGCGGCAGGCGATGGCGGACCTGGTGTTCGAGAATCTGCAGCAGTTCTTTGCAACCGGCGCGGTGAAGAAGTCGGCGATCTAGCCCTGGGGATATGCTGCCATCTGCTGCGCGACCTGCTCCGAAGGCGGCAGCAGGCGAGATCAAGCCGAGGTATTCCGGGCCTTTTCAGGCGCCTCGGGCTGTTCGGCCGGCAGCACTGGCATGTCGACGCATGCAACCGGCGACACGGAGTCGGTGGGTGGCATGGCACGGGAGCAATCAATGCGCTGGATGATGTCGCCGTTCTTGTCATGCACGTAGAGCATCGCGCGTCGCTCCACGGCGAGCGATGTGGCGAGGGCAATGGCGCTGGTCATGTCGAGGCCGACCTGGAGGCGTCCTTCGCCCTCGGCCGCGATCGCCCAGTGCCCATCGAAAACGACATGCACATTGCAGTTCTGAACAGGCATTGGCTGCTTCCTCCGTGGCGGGGCCCAGCGGACCCCTCGAGACATTTGTAGACACAAGCTACCACGGGACTGCCCTGAGCGGGTGCGCCCGGAACTCGCGAGATTCGTACAGATTGGGTCTGATGATTTGACTTCATCGCGCCCCGAACATTCCATGCAAGTGCCATACCGGGGCACGATCGCCCGGCCATCCTGCAGGCAGGCAAGCCCCGCCACGACTTCGACGACCGGAGCAGTCCCCGAACCCTTTTGAAAGGATTGCATGAATTGCCCCGGCTCGTGTAGGGATTTCACCAAGCGATCCGGCTGGCAACGGTACGCCAGCGCGTATGTGCCGCAGCCAGCATAACTGGGCCACCGCCGGCACTGCTTCAGCGCTGCCCGCAGCCGGCACTTTGCCGTTCCGCCGTTGCCGTCTACAACTGAAGCATGGGGCCGGAAAGGCACCGGGCCGCACTTGTGAGGAGACACATCATGTGCCGCTGGCTGGCGTACTCGGGCAGGTCCGTTCCGCTGGAGGCGGTGCTATTCCAGCCGGAACATTCATTGATCGACCAGAGCCTGAATTCCAGGCTCGGCCATACCACCACCAATGGCGACGGCTTCGGCGTCGGCTGGTACGGAAGGCATTCCGAGGTGCCGTTCCGCTACCGCTGCCTGCATCCGGCATGGAGCGACACCAACCTGCGCGAGACGGCGCGCGCGGTGCGGGCGCCGCTGTTCCTGGCCCATGTGCGCGCGGCCACCGGCACGCCCACGCAGGAGACCAACTGCCATCCGTTCCGCTTCGGCCGCTGGTTGTTCGTGCATAACGGGCTGATTCGCGAATATCCGCTGCTGCGGCGCGACCTGATGATGGCCGTGGCGCCGCATCTGTTCCGCTGGATCGAGGGATCGACCGACTCGGAGGTCATGTTCTTCCTGGCGCTGACTTTTGGCCTGGAGCGCGACCCGCGTGGTGCACTGGAGCAGATGGCGGGGCTGATCGAGGAGGTCGGCCATCGCTATGACGTGCAGTTCCCGCTCAACATGACGGTGTGCGTCACGGATGGCCAGCAGGTCGTGGCGGTGCGCTATTCGAGCGAGACGGCGTCGCGCTCGCTGTTCCACAGCACCTCGTTCCGGCAGCTGCGCGAGCTGTATCCCCAGGACCCGCGCATCATCGCCGCCGGCGACGACGCGTTCCTGGTGTTGTCGGAGCCGCTGATCGACGTGCAGGGGGTTTGGGAGGAGATCCCGGAAGCGACCATCCTGATGGCCCGGAATGGCCAGATCGACCACAAGCGCTTTGTGCCGAGGATGCCTGAGCCGTCCGCGTAGTCACCGGGAAAGGCGCCTTTCCAGGAGGCGCCGGCGATGGTCAGGCGGGCTTGCCGGCCTGCGACGGTTCCGCCGCCTGTGCTGGCTGTTCCTGCTGCGCTTGCTGAGCCTGGTGTTCCTGCTGAGCTTGCGCAGCTTGCTGCACTGGTTGCTTCGACTGCGGCCGGGTAGCACGGCTGCGCTGCAACTGACGCGCGCGCCGGGCATCGGCCTCGGTGACCTGTCCGGCGGGCTCGCCGGCAAGGTCCACGCGCGCAGCGCCCTCCACCATGCCGTTCCAGTAGCGTGCGCCGCGGCACCAGGTCCGGATCGCGTCGCGCAGCTCGGCCTCGGTCAGCTTCAGTTCCTGCGCGTGCTGCACCAGGTCCTGGAAGATGCCGACCTTGAGCGGCACTTTCGGAGCCGGGTTCTTGGGGAAGACGGCGGGGAAGCGCTTTTGCAGCCTGGAGATGGCGAGGACCACCGGATCGACCGGCTTTTCCGGCGCGGCATCGCGTACGCGCGACGGCTTGTTGCCCTTGTTGCCCTTGTTGCCTTTGGCGCCGTCAGTACCCTTGCCGCCGTTAGCACCCTTTGTGCCGTTGGTGCTCTTGTTTCGCTTTGCAGACTGGGCCGCCTTTTCGGCCTTTGCCTGTTCCACGAGTTTTGCCTTCAGCGCCGCCAGTTGTTCGAAGCCCATTGTGTCAAGACATGTAAACGTGGCGGCATTGTATCAGGGTGCCGTCCTGGATCACCGCGTCAGCGCTCGCGCGACAGGTTTTCAAGCCACAGGCTCATCAACCCGGCCCGGCCCCTGACACCGAATTTGCGGAAGATCGTGGTGACATAGGAATGAGTGGTGGAGACGGCGAGGCCGAGGCGGTGGGCAATCTGCTTCTCCGAAGCGTCGGTCAGCAGCAACTGAAGGACCTTCTGCTCATGGGGCGCGAGCGGCACCGGGGAAAGCGCCAGGCCCAGTTCGACCATACTCTTCTTCCTCAGCGCCGTGACATCGCGCGCGACCCCGACGCGCATCCGTTCCGATTGCAGCCATCCGGCCGACCACATGATATGGACGTCGTTGCCGTCTTTGTGCCGGTAGCGATTCTCGAAGCCGATCCGCTTCTTGCCGGCCATGACTTCCTTGGCCTCGATCAGGGTCCGGTCGCGGTCGTCCGGTGCCACCAGGTCGATGATGGACTGCCCGGTGATCTCCTTCGGCGTGTAGCCGAGGATGCCTTCGCAGGCAGCGCTTACGTACTGGATGCGGCCGCTGGTATCGACCATGAACACGGCATCCAGCAAATGATCCGCAAATTCGGTGCGGTGCTTCCCGATCTCGTTCCCCATGGCAGTCTGGAAATATGCCGAAGCTGCTGTGCTGCGCCGATCCCGCGTGCGGCCGGGTTCCCATGCAGGTGAAGACTAGACGACACCCTCGCACCTGTAAATAACGCCAAAGGGGCAGAAATTGTCAGGGAGAGGGCTACAAGGGGACCGCAGCTCGCATCAGCGCCCCTTGAACACCGGATGCCGCGCGCACACCGACAGCACGATGCGCTCGGACTGCGTCAGGTAATCGTTCAGCGCCACTGCGCATTCGGCCAGCTTGCCCGCCTCGAACAGTTCCAGGATGTGCTGGTTCATCTCGACGTAAGGGCCGTGCAGGAATTCGGGGTCATGCAGCATGCCGAACGCCAGGCGCAGTTCGGCGAGCAGGTGGGAGAACATCACGTTCAGGCGCTCGCTGTCGGCCAGCTCCACGATCGCCATGTGGAATTCCATATTGGCAGTGCCAGCGCCCTGCCAGTCGCCGTTGTCGCGGCAGCGCAGCCCCATTTCCACCGCTTCGCGCAGGTGCTTGCGGGCCGGATGGCTGGGGTAGGCCTGGGCAATCGCCTGGCATTCGATCAGCCGGCGCACCCGATAGATGTCGATGATCGACGCGATGCTTGGAATCGCCACCGACACCCCGCGGTTGGGCTCATGCTTGAGCAGGCCTTCCTTGGTCAGCACGCGGAAAGTCTCGCGCAGGGTGTTGCGGGAAATCTGCAGGCTTTCGCTCAGCGCCGCTTCCGACAGGCGCTGTCCCGGCTCGAACTCGCCATGCACGATGCGCTGGCGGATCTGTTCCGTGACTCGCTCTGCCAAATTCCTGACGTCAGGTGTGGAGGACATGGTGGATGAATCGGGCACCGGCTCATTCCGGTGAAACCCGTGACCGGATGTTAACGCACTTTGTTCAACAATAAGCACAGGATTGGTGCGGACGATGGGCTGCAACGGTGCCTTAGGTGTATACCATGATCGATCAACAACAAAGATTGTTCAACAATACGTGTACGGTGGTTGAGTGATACGTGCCGATAGGTCAACATGGCATGCGATTTGCTAAACAACGCCGATGAAAACGAACATCGTCGTGAGTCAGTGCGACGAGCTTTTTCCCACGCTTTGTCCTTGTCCTAGTGAGCGCAACCATGTGGCTTAAAGAAACTACCGGAGCAGAGCGCAAGACGCTCTTTGCCGCCTTCGTCGGCTATGGCGTCGATGCCTTCGACTACATGATCTACACCTTCATGATCCCCACGTTCATCCTCGTGTGGGGCATGACCAAGGCCGAAGCGGGCTATATCGCGACCGGCGCGCTGATCAGCTCGGCCGTCGGCGGCTGGCTGGCCGGCATCCTGGCCGACAAGTACGGCCGCGTGCGGATCCTGCAACTGACCGTGCTCTGGTTCAGCTTCTTCACCTTCCTGAGCGGGTTCACCAACTCGCCCGAGCAATTGTTCGTCACCCGCATGCTGCAAGGCCTGGGCTTCGGCGGCGAATGGTCGGTCGGCTCGGTGCTGATCGCCGAGATGATCCGCGCCCGCCACCGCGGCAAGGCCGTTGGACTGGTGCAAAGCAGCTGGGCGGTTGGCTGGGGACTTTCGGCGATCGCGTTCTGGGCGGTCTATGCCGCGTTCGAGCAGCAATACGCATGGCGAGTGCTGTTCTGGATCGGCGTGCTGCCGGCGGTCTTTATCCTCTACATCCGCCGCAATATCTCGGAACCCGAGGTGTATCAGGAAACCAAGGCCAAGCTGGCCCGCACCGGGCAAAGCAATAACTTCATGCTGATCTTCAAGCCTGGCGTGCTGCGCACCACGGTGCTGGCCAGCCTGCTCGCGACTGGCATGCAAGGTGCCTACTATTCGGTGACGACCTGGCTGCCGACCTATCTCAAGATGGAGCGCAACCTGTCCGTGCTCAATACCAGCGGCTATCTGATGGTGCTGATCGCAGGCTCGTTCGCCGGCTATCTGACTAGCGCCTGGCTGTCCGATCGCCTGGGACGCCGGCGCTGCTTCATGCTGTTCGCAGTGAGCGCAGCCATCCTCGTGACCTGCTATACGCAGCTGCCGATCACCGACTCGGCGATGCTGCTGCTTGGCTTCCCCTTGGGATTCTTCCTGTCTGGCATTTTTTCGGGCATGGGAGCTTACCTGACGGAGCTATATCCGAGCCATATCCGTGGCTCCGGACAAGGCTTTTCCTACAACTTCGGGCGCGCGGTCGGCTCGGTGTTCCCGGCCATGATCGGGCACATGAGCGCATCGATGTCGCTGGGCGTGGCCATCGGCTATCTTGCCGCGGGCGCCTATGGGTTGGTCGTTATCGCGTGCCTGCTGTTGCCGGAAACACAGGGACGCGAACTACTCGGCGAGACCGAGGCTGGCACGGACGGACCGGCTGGCGCAGCAACATCGCGGACGGCAGCCTGACGCCATGCATATCGATCTCAACAGCGACCTCGGCGAGAGCTTCGGCGCCTGGAGCATGGGCAACGATGCCGCCATGCTGGATATCGTCAGCAGCGCCAACGTGGCCTGCGGCTTCCATGCCGGCGACCCGGCCGGCATCCTGCAGACGCTGAAGGCCGCGGCGGAGCGCGGCGTTGCCGTGGGCGCGCACGTTTCGTATCCCGACCTGCAGGGCTTCGGCCGCCGCAACATGGACGTGGCCAGCGCCGACCTGGTGGCCGACGTGATCTACCAGATCAGCGCGCTGTCGGGCATGGCCGCCACCGTCGGCACCACCGTGCGCTATGTCAAGCCACACGGCGCGCTCTACAACACCATCGCCAGCGACGAGCGCCAGGCGCGCGACGTGATCGCCGCCATCCGCGCGGTGGATCCGGAGCTGGCGCTGGTGGCGCTGGCGGGCTCGCCGCTGGTGGGCTGGGCGCGCGAGGCCGGCCTGCGTGTCGTTGCCGAAGCGTTCGCCGACCGCGCCTACACGCCGCAGGGCACGCTGGTGTCCCGCCGCGAGAAGGGCGCGGTGCTGCACGACGCCACCGACGTGGCGCAGCGCATGCTGCGCCTGGTGCGCGAAGGCACGGTGCTCGCCATCGACGGCAGCGTGGCGCGCGTGGAAGCGCAATCGATCTGCGTGCATGGCGACAGCGACGGCGCGCTCGAGATGGCACGCGCCGTGCGCGCCGCGCTGGAGCGCGACGGCATCGCGATTCGCGCCTTCGCCTGAGCCGCCCGGCACTGAACTCACTGGAGAAACACATGCAAGCATCCGCACTGGAACGCGCCCGCATTGCTGCGGTGAACGCCGCCCGCGAAGCGCGCGCGAGCTATCGCGCCGGCACCGTGCAGCCGACCGCCGGCATTGCGCCGGGCATGACCCAGGCCAATATGATCGCCTTGCCGCGCGACTGGGCCTGGGATTTCCTGCTGTACGCGCAGCGCAATCCCAAGGCCTGTCCCGTGCTCGACGTGATCGAGGCGGGCGCGCACCAGACCATGCTGGCCGAAGGCGCGGACGTGCGCACCGACATCCCGCTGTACCGCGTCTGGCGCGACGGCAAGCTGGTGGAAGAGGTGGCCGATGCCACGCCGCTGTGGGCCGAGCATCCGGACCTGGTCACCTTCCTGATCGGCTGCAGCTTCACCTTCGAGACGCCGCTGCAGGAAGCCGGCATCGAGGTGCGCCATATCGCCGACGGCTCCAACGTGCCGATGTACCGCACCAGCCGCCAGTGCCGTCCCGCCGGCCGCCTGCATGGCGAGCTGGTGGTGTCGATGCGGCCCATCCCCGCGCACCGCGTTGCCGATGCCGTTTCCATCAGCGGGCGTTTTCCCTCGGTGCACGGTGCGCCGGTCCACGTGGGCGATCCGGCCGCGCTGGGCATCGCCGACATCGGCAAGCCGGACTTCGGCGACGCCGTGCGCATCGAGCCGGGCGAGATCCCCGTGTTCTGGGCCTGCGGCGTGACGCCCCAGGCGGCCGTGATGGCGTCCGGCGTGCCGTTCGCCGTGACTCACGCGCCGGGCCATATGTTCATCACCGACGTGCCGGACAGCACGTACCACGTCTGAGACCGCCGGGTCCTTTGCGGAGCTAGTCTTGCGTTTCCTGCCCGTCACCTCGAATGCCCTGCTGGTAGAGCTGGCCGACCTCGGCCAGACACTGGCCCTGCTGGCCTCGCTGCAGCGCGATCCGCTGCATGGCGTGGCCGAGCTGGTGCCCGCCGCGCGCACCATCCTCGTTCACTTCCGCCCGTCGGCTACCAGCGCCGCCGCGCTGGTGCGGGCCATCGCCGCGCGCGACCTGTCGCAGCGCGTCGAGCGCAGCGATATCCTGGTCGAGATCCCCGTGCACTATGACGGCGAGGACCTGGCCGAAGTCGCCGGGCTGCTCGGCATCACGCCGGAGGAAGTCGTGCGCCGCCACACTGGCAGCGAATACACCGTGGCCTTTACCGGCTTCGCCCCGGGCTTCGCCTACCTGAGCGGCGGCCATCCCAGCTTCGATGTGCCGCGCCGCAGTACGCCGCGCACGCGCATTCCCGCCGGCGCCGTCGGCCTGGCCGGCACCTTCAGCGGCGTGTATCCGCAGGCCAGCCCCGGCGGCTGGCAGATCATCGGCGTGACGCCGGTGGCGATGTGGGACCTGGAGCGCGATCAGCCCGCGCTGTTGCAGCCTGGATATCGCGTGCGCTTTGTCGATATCGCGCGGCTCAATGGCGTGGCGGATCCCACCGGCGCCATTGCTGCCGTCGCGCCGCAGCGCGCGGCAAAGCCGGCGGACCAGGCGCCTGCTTCCGCGTCGTTGAACGTAAAGGGCACTGGCCTGCAGACCCTGTTCCAGGACCTGGGCCGGCACGGCCAGGCGGGGCAGGGCGTCTCGGCCTCGGGCGCGATGGACCAGGCGGCGCTCAAGGCCGCCAACCGGCTGGTAGGCAACGCCAGCGATGCCGCGGCGCTCGAGACGATCGGCGGCGGCCTGCAGCTGCAGAGCGTCGGCGAGAGCGTGCTGGCGGTCACCGGCGCCGATGCGCCGCTGACGGTGCGCACCGCCGATGGCCGTCAATGGGAGATCCCGAACCACCAGGCCGTGGCCCTGGCCGATGGCGACACGCTGGCCATCGGCCAGCCGCTGGCCGGTGCGCGCTGCTACGTGGCCGCGCGCGGCGGGTTCGCGGTGGCGCCGGTGCTGGGCAGCTGCGCGACCGACACGCTGGCCAGGGTCGGCCCCGCGCCGCTGGCGACGGGCGATGTGATCGACCTGCGGCAGGCTCCGGCCGGTGCCATCGTCGGCGCACCCGAGATGCCCGCCGAGAACCTGCCCACGGTGGAGCAGGAGGTCGTGCTGGACGTGGTGCTCGGGCCCCGCACCGACTGGTTTACCGCCGAATCCGTGGAACGGCTGGCCGCGCAGCGCTGGCAGGTCACGCCCCAATCCAACCGCGTGGGCCTGCGCCTGGCCGGCGAAGTGCCGCTGGAGCGCGCCATTGCCGGCGAGCTGCCCAGCGAAGGCACCGCGCTCGGCGCGCTGCAGGTCCCGCCGAGCGGCCAGCCCGTATTGTTCCTGGCCGACCATCCGCTGACCGGCGGCTATCCCGTGATCGGTGCCGTGGCGCCTTATCACCTCGACCGCGCCGGGCAGATCCCGGTCGGCGCCTGGCTGCGCTTCAATCCTGTCGGCGCCTTCGAAGAACTGAAACCGTAATTGCCATGAAGAAAGTCCTGATTGCCAACCGTGGCGAGATCGCCGTTCGTATCATCCGCGCCTGCGCCGACTATGGCGTGGCCTCCGTCGCCGTCTATGCCAACGCCGATATCGACGCGATCCACGCGCGCCTGGCCGACGAAGCCTACGGCCTCGACGGCGACCGCCCGGCGGACACCTACCTGAATATCCCCAAGCTGCTCGAGATCGCGCGCCGCAGCGGCGCCGACGCCGTGCACCCGGGCTATGGCTTCCTGTCGGAAAGCGAAGCCTTTGCCCGCGCGGTGATCGATGCCGGCCTGACCTGGATCGGCCCGTCCCCGGAAACGATCGCGCGGCTGGGCGACAAGGTGGAAGCCCGCAAGATCGCGCTGCAAGTGGGCGCGCCGCTGGTAGCCGGCACGCCCGATCCGGTGTCTGACGCCAACGAGGTGCTGGCCTTTGCCGAACGCCACGGCCTGCCCATCATCATCAAGGCGGCGTTCGGCGGCGGTGGCCGCGGCATGAAGATCGCCTGGCGCATGGATGAAGTCGAAGAGCTGTACGCGTCCGCCGTGCGCGAGGCGGTCACCGCCTTTGGCCGCGGCGAATGCTTCGTCGAGCAGTTTCTCGACAAGCCGCGCCATATTGAAGCCCAGGTGCTGGCCGACAAGCATGGCAACGTGGTGGTGCTCGGCACGCGCGACTGCTCGCTGCAGCGGCGCAACCAGAAGCTGGTGGAAGAGGCCCCCGCGCCGTTCCTGAGCGACGAACAGCGCGCCCGTATCCACGCCGCCGCGCGCGACATCTGCGCCGCCGCCGGCTACACCAGCGCCGGCACCGTTGAATTCCTGCTCAGCGCCGGCGGCGCGATCTCGTTCCTGGAGGTCAACACCCGCCTGCAGGTCGAGCACCCCGTGACCGAGCAGACCACCGGCGTCGACCTGGTGGTCGAGCAGCTGCGCGTGGCCGACGGCCTGCCGCTGTCGATCACCGAAACCCCGGCGCCGCTGGGCCATTCGATCGAATTCCGCATCAACGCCGAAGACGTCGGCCGCGGCTTCCTGCCGACGCCCGGCCCGGTGCAGCGCTTCGAAGCCCCGTCGGGCCCGGGTGTGCGTGTCGATTCGGGCGTGCAGACGGGGTCGGTAGTGCCCGGCACCTTCGACTCGCTGATGGCCAAGCTGATCGTGACCGGCGCCACGCGCGAGCAGGCGCTGGCGCGCGCGCGCCGCGCGCTGCGCGAGTTCCGGATCGAGGGTGTGGCATCGGTGCTGCCGTTCCACCGCGCCGTGATCGACCACGCCGATTTCCTGGGCACCGACGGCTTCAAGGTCCATACGCGCTGGATCGAGTCCGACTTCACCGAGCCGCTGGCGGCCGCCGTGCGCGCCGAGCCGCAGCCGGATGGCAGCCTGCTGCGCACCGCGATCGAGATCGACGGCCGCCGCATGGTGCTGGGCCTGCCGGCGCAACTGCTGCGCGGCCTGGCCGAAGCACCGGGGCAGGGCGGTGCCGCTGCTCCGGCGCCGGCCGCGACGACCAACGCAGCCGACCTGCCTTCGCCGATCGCCGGCACCGTGCAGGCCTGGAAGGTCAACGCGGGGGACGAGGTTAAGGAGGGCGACCTGATCGCCGTGATGGAGGCGATGAAGATGGAGATGCAGGTCCACGCCCATCGCAGCGGCCGTGTCTCGTGGCAGGCCGAAACGGGCGTGTTCCTGGCCGCGGGGGCGCGGCTGGCCAGCGTAGAGTGAGCGCGGCCGGGCGCCGGCCTGTTCGTCGGCGCCGCCCATCTTGCGCAGTCCCTTGAACACGAACGGTGCTGCCGGCGCGGCTGCGGACCGCGCCGGCAGCGCCGCCGAGCCGGGGTGCGACACGAACACCAGAGGGTCGCCCCGGGTCATCTGCATCGCGCGGCAGGACCCCTGGCATTCGGGATAGCTCGCAATGGCGCATCGCGGGCGGCGGCACGGCAAGCGTCAGCCGGCCGGCTGCGACAGCGTCCGGTGCAGGATCAGCGGGATGACGCCGCCACGCCGCAGCAGTTCGACTTCCAGCTGCGTTTCCACTGCTGCGGTAGCGTCGATCTCGTCGATCGCGCCGTCGGCGCGCACGATGCGGACCGCAATATGGCAGCGCGGCGCGATGGCCTGCGCGGGCGCCTCCACGTGGATCTTGTCTCCTGGCTTGATGTCGATGGTATGCGGGCCGATGCCGCGCGGCAGCCTGACCGGGAGGATGCCCATGCCGATCAGGTTGGAGCGGTGGATGCGCTCGAAGCTCGGCGCGATGACCGCGCGGATGCCGAGCAGCCGCTGGCCCTTGGCGGCCCAGTCGCGCGACGAGCCGGTGCCGTAGCGTTCGCCGGCGACCAGCACCACCGGATCGCCGGCGGCGCGGTAGCGCTCGGCGACTTCGAAGATTGGCTGGACTTCGTTGCTGGGCACGTGCAGCGTGTGGCCCACCGGCGCGGCGGGATGCAGCAGGTTGGCCAGCGTCTTGTTGTAGAACGCGGCGCGCATCATCACTTCCCAATTGCCGCGGCGCGAGGCGAACACGTTCAGGTCGTCGCGGTCCTCGCCGCGTGTGACCAGGAAGTCGGCGATGAAGCTGTCCTTCGGAATCGCGCTGGCCGGCGAGATATGGTCGGTGGTGATGTCGTCGCCCAGCACCAGCAGCGGCCAGGCGGTGTAGCTGCCGAGCTGGCTGCCCTGGTCGGCCGAGGCAAAGGGCGGGCGGCGCAGCGCGGTCGAGGCCGGGTTCCACGGGTAGCGCGGCGTGTCTGGCGAGGGCAAGGCATGCCACAGCGGGTTGGCGGTGGCGACGCGGAAGGTCTCGCGGTAATCGGCGGGCGCCGTGCCGAGCGCCACCAGTGCGTCGATTTCCGCGCGCGTCGGCCACAGGTCTTTCAGGTAGACCGGGGTGCCATCGGCAGCGGTCTGCACCGGATCGCGGCTCAGGTCGGTCTCGGCATTGCCTGCCAGCGCAAACGCCACCACCAGCGGCGGCGACATGATGAAGCCCAGGCTCAGGTCCGGGTGGACGCGCCCGGCGAAATTGCGGTTGCCCGACAGGATCGCCACCGGCAGCGCGCTGCCATCGGCGATGGCGTCGGTGATCGGCTGCGTCAGCGGGCCCGAGTTGCCGATGCAGGTAGTGCAGCCGTAGCCGACGATATCGAAGCCGACCGCGGCGAGGTCATCGATCAGCTCCGCGCGCTCCAGGTAGCGCGCCGCCGCCGGCGATCCCGGTGCCATCGAAGTCTTGATCCACGCCGGCACCCGCAGGCCGAGCGCACGCGCCTTGCGCGCGACCAGCGCGGCGGCGACCAGCAGCGCGGGATCGGTGGTGTTGGTGCAGCTGGTGATCGCGGCCAGCGCCACTGGATGCCTGGGCATGACGGGATGCGCATGCGATGGCGTGAAGCCGAACCCTTCCAGCGCGCGCGCCGTATCGGCATAGCCAAGCAGGTCCTGCGGACGGCGCGGGCCGGCCACGTGCATGCCCACGGTATCGAGGTCCAGTTCCAGCACGGTGGTGTAGCGCGGGCGGGCGGCGCCGTCGAACCACAGGCCGACGCGGCGCGTATACGCCTCGACCAGCGCGATCGCGGCCTCGTCGCGGCCGGTGCTGCGCAGGTATTGCAGGGTGTGGTCGTCGACGGGGAAGAAGCCGGTAGTAGCGCCGTATTCGGGCGCCATGTTGGCGACCACGGCACGGTCGCCGGCCGACAGTGTCGAAACGCCAGGACCGAAGAACTCGACGAATTCGCCGGAAACGCCAAGGTCGCGCAGCCGCCTGGTCACCGTCAGCGCCAGGTCCGTCGCCAGCACGCCGGCGCGCAGCGCGCCGCTCAGCCGCACGCCAATGACGTCGGGGATGCGCTGCATCACCGGCATGCCGAACATCACCGTCTGCGCTTCCAGCCCGCCCACGCCCCAGCCCAGCACGCCGATGCCGTTGACCATGGGCGTATGGCTGTCGGTGCCGATCATCATGTCCGGCACGGCCCAGGCTTCGCCATCGCGCTGTTCGCACGTGACCACGGTGGCGAGCTGCTCGAGGTTGATGGTGTGCATGATGCCGGTGCCTGGCGGATGGATGCGCACGCCGTGCAGCGCCTTCGAGGCCCAGCGCAGGAAACCGTAGCGCTCGGCATTGCGGCGCGTCTCGGTTTCCAGGTTGCGCGGCACGGCGTCGGCGCGGGCGTAGTACTCGACCGCCAGCGAGTGATCCACCGACGAATCCACCGGCAGCACCGGATTGAGCAGGTCGGGATCGCGGCCGGCCTCGGCCACGGCATCGCGCATCGCCGCCACGTCGACCAGCGCGGGCGTGCTGGTGGTGTCGTGCATCAGCACGCGCCCGGGCTGGTAGGCGATCTCGGCTTCGCTGGTGCCATGCTCCAGCCAGGCGAGGATCCCGGCCACGGCGTCGTGGCGCTCGGTGCCTTCGGCATTGCGGATCACGTTCTCCAGCAGCAGCCGGAGGACGACGGGCAGTCGCCACAGCTGGTCGCCGGCGGCGGCGGGCAGGTCGACGATGCGGTAAGTAGCGTTACCGACGCTCAGCGACGCCCTTTGGGTGGGGCTAGTGTTCTCCATAAATGAATTTTTGCATATATTTGTGCAAAAATGCAATAAAGCAAAAACCAACGAAGGCGGAATGCATTCCCTGAAAGTGCCTGATCATTCTCCTGGGCCCAGCGCCACGCGCCGGCAACTGCGCCGGGCGCTGCGCAGTCAGCCGGCAAGCTAGCCGCCTGTGGCCCGCTGCACGCCCGGCCTCCGGTCCTCCACCACGAACGCCGCCTGCGTGCCGACCGGGCTGTCCGCGCGCGTCACGTCTTCCACGGCGCGCAGCGTGGCGGCCCAGCGTGCGGGCGTGGCCTCGACCACGGTGTAGCCGCGCCGGTCCGGCCGGGCATGCACAATATGCGGATTCTGGGCCATGATGTTCTCGACACTCTGCATGCTGCTGCCCGAGGCCGAGGCGATGGAGGTCGTGCAGAACTCGCTGGCGATCACGCGGGATGACGGGTCGCTGAAGTCGGCGAGTACGTTGCAGGCGTAGTGCTGGTGGATATCGCCCCCGATGAACACGCTATTGCGCGGCGCCGCCGCCGCGATGCTGTCGAGCAGGCGCTGGCGCGCGGCGGGATAGCCGTCCCAGGTGTCGCTGTGGAAGGCTTCCTCCGGCGGCGCCTTGTAGTTGCGCCGCGAGAAGATGGTCTGCTGCGCGATCGCGCTCCAGCGCGTCTGGTCGCGCTGGTCCTGCGTCAGCCCCTGCGCCAGCCATCGTTCCTGCGCGCTGCCCAGCATGGTGCGGCGCGAGTCGTAGAGCGCGCTGCATGTTTCGGGGGACACAGCGCCTTTGCGTGGCTGCCCGGGTTCGCGGCAGGGCTGGATATCGCGATACTGGCGGTCGTCCAGCACATGGAAATCGACCAACCGGCCCCAGCGGTGGCGTGTGTGGATGCGCAGTGCATCGGGCGTGCCAAGGCCCGCCGCGCCGTGAACCAGCGTGCTCGCGCGGATCGGCATGTTTTCGTAGAACGCCTGGTAGCCGGCCGTGCGCCGGGCGAGGAACGCTGCCGCGGGCTCGCTGCCCGCGAGCGCCGCGTAGTCGTTCTGGACTTCATGGTCGTCCCAGGTGACCAGCCACGGGCACGCCGCGTGCATGGCCCGCAGCAGCGGGTCGCTCTTGTACAGCGCGTAGCGGTCGCGGAAGTCCTGCAGGCTGGTCGCGGTGGGCAGGCTGTGCGTGCGCGGCAGGTGTGCACGCGCGTTGGCGGGCACCGCGGTTTCGTAGATGTAGTCGCCCAGGAACACGACCAGATCCAGGTCTTCCTCCCGCATCCGCCGGTAGGCGGCGTAATAGCCTTGTTCCCAGCGCTGGCAGGAGGCAAAGGCAAAGCGTACGCGCGGGGCCAGCGTGTCGGCAGCCGGCGCGGTGCGGGTGCGGGAAGGGGCGGTAACTGCGTCGCCGTGCATGAACCGGTAGAAGTACCAGCGATCGGGGCGCAGCCCGTCGACTTCCACATGGACGGAATGGCCCAGTTCGGGCAGCGCCTGCGCATGGCCGCGGCGAACGATGCGGCGGAATGCTTCATCTTCGGCGACTTCCCACTGGACGGCCAGCCGCCCCTGCAACGGCGTGGTGCCATGGGTATCGGCCTGCGGTGTACCCGGGATGGCGCCGTCGAACAGCCGCGTCCACAGCACGAATCCGTCCGGCGTCGGGGCACCGCTTGCCACGCCCAGCGCGAACAGGTCGCGCTGGCGCAGCGTGGCGGAGATGGCCCAGCGCGGCAACTGTGTGGCAAGTGCGGCAGAGGCTGCCAGCGTCAGGAATGTTCTTCGTTGCATGGGGGTTCCGTACAGTCAGGAGGGACGATTGCAGCTCGGCTCGAAGCATCCGATGCTCGCGTCCCAGCCAGTGTTTCAATGCCGAATCAGCCCGCATTCCCCCGTTTGAACGATGGGAGCGGGTGCCCTCGTGCACTACGCTTCGACGAAATATCACACCACTGAATCCGGGGGGAATCATGGGTGAGTCGAACCCGTGCGGGCAATACGAGCCTGCTGATCTTTCATTGTGCGAGTTGCCGGAGCCAGACACAGTTGGAACACCGAGGCCAAAGCCGACGGAAGAGTGGCCCAAACCGCCACAGGCCGCACCACGCAAGATAACACCCATCGTGCAGCCCGGAACTCCAGACCTGGACGCCATGGCAGACCACCGGGAGCGGCATGCCGGCACGCGCGGTTCGACGGCCGCGGATGATCCGCTGCTGGGCTGCCTGTTATTGCTTAACCGGGCGCGGCAGCAGGCAATACCGCCTGCCGTCCTGCTGAAAGGGCTGCCACTGGAAGGGCAGCCCCTCACATTGCCGCTCCTGAGCGATGCGGTGGAGCGCGCCGGCTGGTCGGCCCGGCTCGTGGAGCTGGATCTTGACGATATCCCTGACAGCGTGCTTCCGGCGATCCTGCTGCTGGACAGGCGCAGGCCATGCGTATTGCTGGAGTGCCGCGAGTACGGAAGTTTTCTGGTCGCGCTCCCCGGATGGGGCGGCGGGATCCAGGAGGTGAGCCGGGAAGAGCTGCTGGCCGCGTACAGCCGGTACGCCATCGTCGTGCAGCCTGCTCCTCAGGCGGAAATCCAGGCAGACATGGGGCGGGTGCAGCCTGGCCGGTCGGCAGATGCGCGTAACTCATTCGCACCGATACTCGAGTCTTTGCCTCGTCCAGCCTGGTAAAGCTGGCCTCGCCTGCATTCCCGGCGCCCGCAATGTTGCACCAGGCGATAATATATATGCCGGGAATGTTTTGCGTTATATCGGCATCCCGTTCCTCTTGCTTCCCTCCGATTTCTGCACGCCAGTGCAGAAGCCGCTCGTCGTGCTGTTTCATCTCTTCCACGCCCTGCATAAACCGGGGCCAAGTGAAATTCAATCCAGTGTGAGCGGAAGGAGCGCCGTGTCGGCGGGTACGCATAGGCGCCGGGAACCCGCGCTCGACCTGTCCCGGGCATCGTGATTTTCTTTCGCGGTCCACCTGTCGACCACGACGTTTCATTTTCAAAACATGCTTTTGGTGGAGTTTTTCCGGCGCTTTTTCATTTCCTGTATTGCTGCAATATTTCCCCGCTGTCGAGGGGTATCGAATATCGATGCATGCGTGCGCCGCGCTCTCTGAAATAAATCCGAGCCGCCTGCATGGCCTTGTCCGGCAAGGCTTTGTGGGCAGCCGCACCATTCGTGTCCATGACTCTTCGTCATGCCGCTTCCGTACGAGCCGGCCTGATGAATTCGCCGCGCATCTCGTCCATCTGACCGTTCCAAGGGCCTCACCAGGCCGATTTGCCGCTCGTCCATAGGACCGATTTTCCATTCCAATTCCGCCAACTAGATTGATCTCGCTGGCGCTTGAAAAAGCTACGGAAGCAATTGCTTAAACATCGGGAAAACGGGGGCATCCATGAAACACATCCACATGAAGCTGGCGGCCGTGCCGCTCGCTTGTCTGATCGCCATGGTCGCGGCTTGCGGGGGAGGCGGCGGCGATTCGGCGCCTGCAAGCACCGCCGCTGCGGCAGCGGATACGGGAACATCTACGCCGGCGCCCGCGCCGGCTTCGGCAAGTGACGCCATGCTGTCGGGCACCACCGACCCGGGGCCGGATGTCGGCAAGGACGGTGACTTCTACCTCAATACGGCGACCTGGATGTTGTTCGGGCCCAAGGCAAACGGTGTGTGGCCCGCCGGGGTTTCGATCGCCGGGCCTGCGGGCGGAACCGGCGCGCAGGGCGACACCGGGTCTGGCGGCAACACAGGACTGTCCGGTAACACCATCCTGTCGGGTTCGGTCGACCCGACCGATGGTGTTGGCAACGATGGCGATTACTACATCAACACGTCGACCTCGACGCTGTTCGGGCCCAAGGCGGATGGCACCTGGCCGCCGGGCGTGCCGCTGGGCGGCGGAAGCGGATCGGGCGGTGGCATCGTACTGACCGGCGCGGGCGCTCCGGACAACAGCGTCGGCAACAACGGCGACTACTACCTCGATACCAACACCTGGACGCTATATGGGCCCAAGGCCAATGACCAGTGGCCGGCGGGTGTCCCGCTGACTGGCCAGTCGGGCGGCGGCGGATCCGACGGCACGGGTGGCAGTGGTGGTACCGACGGTGGCACGGTCGGCAACGGCGGCCACCTCCTGTATGGCAGCGGCGCGCCGAACGACAGCATTGGCGTCGATGGCGACTTCTATTTCGATACCTCGACGTCGACGCTTTACGGACCCAAGCAGGACGGCAAGTGGCCGACCACGGGCGTGACCATGACGACAGCCACGGTCTACAACGGCAACTTCAACGTGCCGGCCACGCTCAGCCGCGGCCACTATGCGATGACTGGCTCGGGCGGCGCCGTGCCCTTGCCGTCGGACTTCGGCGTCGTGATTCCCTACGACTGCAGCAGCGTCACGCTCACTGCCGGCACGCTGGGCAAGGTGAAGGGCTCGCTCGACATCAGCCTGTACAAGGTCAGCGGATCCGGCACATCCGTGACCCTGGCACCGGTCGATGACCTGAGCTGCAAGATCACCAACGGGCTGCAAAGCTGCAGCCGGACGGTGCCGTCTGGAACCATCAACCACAGCGACAAGCTGCAGGTCCAGGTGGATAACAACCAGGCCACGGACTGGGGAGGCCTTACCGTCAACGTCGCCTGCGTCAAGTAGGCCCGTTGGAGCGGAGCGCGCCATGCCAAGGGGGGGCAGGCGTGCGTTGGAACGGCGGCCGGACATAGCGTCCCGCCGCTGTTTTTTTTGCGTCTGGATTACTCATGAGGCGCCTTGTCATCAGGCTTTGCGCCGAGCCAATGGTCGGTTTGTGCGCGGTAGCAGGCGCCGCGGGTTTCTCCCGCTTGACAGTACATGACAGGCTTTTATCATTCTGTGTCACTGTTTCACTGAGTTCTGCAATGTCGTCTCTTGTCCGCGCCGCGGCCCTCACCAACTACAGCGAGGTCGCCCTGGCCGCCGGACTGGATCCGGTGCGGATGCTGCTTGATGCGGGCTTGAGTCCCAGCGTCCTGCGCGAGCCGGACTTCATGATTCCAGGGGAGCGCGTCGGACGGCTGCTGCAAGCGTCCGCCACCATGTCGGGCAACGAAAGCTTCGGCCTGTGCATGGCCGAGTCGCGGCTGTTGTCCAACCTCGGGCCGGTAGGGTTGCTGATCCGCGACCAGGCGACGCTGCGTGACTCGCTGTGCGTCCTGATGCGCTATCAGACCCTGCTCAACAGTGCGCTCTCGCTGGCGGTCGAAGAATGCGACGGGCTGGCGATCATTCGCGAGGCAGTCATCGCCGGCAACGCCCACCAGCCCACGCGCCAAAGGGCGGAGCTCGCACTCGGCGTCATCGTGCGATTGATCCGGCAGCTGCTGAGGCCGGACTGGGAACCGCGACGCGTCTGCTTCGAACATCCCGCGCCACGCGACCTCAGTACCCACCATCGGTTTTTCGGCGCTTGCATCGAGTTCGACCATGAATTCAACTGCATCATCTGCACGAAGGCCGATCTCGATGCCCGCAATCCCGCTGCGGATCCCGCCATGGCGCGTTACGCGCAACAGTTGGTAGACGCTTCCGCCATTGCCCGGCAAGTGACCATGCTGGAGGACGTGCGGCGCATCATCCCGTTGCTGCTGCCCAGCGGGCGCTGCACCATCGAGCAGGTGGCGGACCATCTCGGCGTGGTGTGCCGCACGGTCCAGCGGCGGCTGGCGGAAGAGGGGCAAAGCTTTTCCTCGATCGTCAATGGCATCCGCACGGAACTTGCCGCGCGCCATGTCATCGAGAGCGATCGTCCATTGACCGAGGTGGCGACCCTGCTCGGTTTCTCCGCGCCAAGCGGATTCTCGCGCTGGTATCACGTGCAGTTTGGCTGCAGCCCGAAGGAAAGCAGGGCGGCGCGGGGCACAATGCGCCGGCGGGCAGGCCATCCGCAAGCCAACGCATAGCACTTCACGACGCCATGCCAGATGCGACGTTCTGGTTGCCGCCGAGGGCTGGGTGGACTTAGTATTGTCGACAAAAACCTAACCAACGAGCGGAACCAAGGATCACCACGCATGGGTCGACTCAAGACCACCAACACGCCAGACCTGCAATCGCTGCTGGCGCTGCAAACACCGCAAAACCCGGTCATGCTTGCCGTCGAGCACGCGCTCAAGCATGGCCGCGACTGGTCGGCATCAGTCGCGGACCAGATTGCGGTGCGGCTGGCGGGCCTGATCACCGTCGATGCGATCCACGCGGGCCAACGCCTGCTTGAGAATGACATCTGCGAGGTGTTGGAGGTCAGCCGCGCGCCGGTGCGCGAAGCTTTGCGCATTCTGGAGCGGGAGCGCCTGGTCGAGTTTCGCGCGCGGCGCGGGGCCATTGTCACCGAGCCCAATGCCCAGGATCTGCGCGATATCTACGTCGTTCGGGATGCGCTGTTTGCGATCCTGCTCAGGCAGCTGGTGCAAGAGCGTGCGGACGCGCTGGATGCCTGGTTCGAGAAGTTCATGCCGCAGTTCGGCAAGGCCGTCGAGGAATCGGTGGACGCCTATATCAGCGTCACCTTTGTGGCGAACATGGCCATGGCAGACCTGTCGAGTAACCGGCTGGTCGGAGAGTTGCTGAATTCCATCTCGCTGCGGGTGCTGCGCTATGTGCGGCTCGGGCTCGCATGCCATCCCGGCTCGCTGGAGAATTCCCTGAAGACCTGGCGAGCCCTGCAGCGTGCCGTTTCCAAGCGAGACATCGATGCGGTCTTGCAGACGGCGCACAAGCGCATCGCAAATTCGCGTGAAGCGGCCATTCGCGCCTTGGGAAGCCACCAACGCTAGCGCGCCATCAATTGCGCCATCAATTGCGCAATCATTTCCGCCAGCGAGCGGGAATGCGTTGGCGTTCCCGGCCCCTGGAGAAGTGCACTAAGCTAGAGAACAAGACCTTTCGATGGGGCGCCAATGCAACTCCACCTCTTGTTCTCACGCCTCGGCATGGGCCGTGCCCTGGCCCAGTGCGCGGTCATCGCCTTTCTCTCAGCCGGCCTGGCGGGATGCGAAGGCGTTCCGCGGGATACCAGGGGGACACCGCCACCGCCGCGCGAGCCTATCGCGGCTGGTGACGAGGTGTATCCGGCGCCAACGTCGGTACGAGATACGCGGCCTTCGACTCGCGCGCCGTAGACGCCTGCCGCGGATCAGCGTTGCCTGGCACGCGCACGATGCTGCACCGGTGGCCAGCGCGGAGCAGGACATGGATCCGCTGGCCAGCGCTGTCCGGCATATCCGGCAGTGCCCGCTCAGGCTTGCGTCCCACGGTTCGCCTCATCCATTGCCGCGAATACCTCCTCGGCCATATGGAAGGCCGAGTTGGCCGCCGGCACGCCGCAGTAGATGGCGGTCTGCAGCAGCACTTCCTTGATCTCGTCGCGTGTCACGCCATTGTTGGCGGCGGCGCGCAGATGCAGCTTCAGTTCGTCCGAGCGGTTCAGCGCCACCATCATGGCAATGGTCAGCAGGCTGCGCGTGTGCCGCGGCAGCCCTTCACGGGTCCAGATTTCTCCCCAGGCATAGCGTGTGATCAGGTTCTGGAATTCCTCGTTGAGCGGTGTCAGGCGCGCCAGCGACCGGTCGACGTGAGCGCTGCCCAGCACCGCACGGCGCACCGACAGACCGGCCTCGTAGCGCGCCGCGTCATCGGTGACGGGCAGGCGGCCCAGGATGAAGTCGAGCAGCGCCGCGGTAAAGCGGCCGGGTTGCTCGAAGCTGGAGATATGCGCGGCCGGCAGCTCGACGAAACGCGCATCCGGCATCGCGGCGGCCAGGTCGCGGCCTTCCTGCGCCGTCGTGGACGGGTCGTCGCTGCCCGCGATGACCAGCACCGGCACGGTAATGGTGCGCACCGCCTCGCGGAAATCCGCATCGCGCACCGCGGCACAGCTGGCGGCATAGCCGCGCGGGTCGAGTGCCGCCAGCACCGCGCGCAGCGGATCCAGCGCGCGCTCGGCAGTGGCGGCAAAGGCAGGGGTGAACCAGCGCTGGATGGAGGGCGCCACCATCACGCCCATGCCATCGCGCAGCACGCTGTCGATGCGGGTGTTCCAGCCGTCGGCATTGCCTATCTTCGCCGCGGTATTGGCCAGCACTATCTTCGGGAAGCGTTGTGGCGCATGCACGCCCAGCCACATGCCGGTCAGTCCGCCCATCGACACGCCGCAGAAGGCGGCCTGTTCGATGCCCAGCGCATCAAGGATGGCCAGCACGTCGCTGCCTAGCTGCTCCATGGTGTAGGCATCGCCGGGCGCGGTCGAGCGTCCGTGGCCGCGCGTGTCATAGCGCACCACGCGAAAGCGCCCGGCCAGGGTGTCGGCCTGCGGCTGCCACATCGTGTGGTCGGTGCCCAGCGAATTGGAAAAGACGATGGCCGGCGCATTGTCCGGGCCATCCACGGTATAGAAGAGCCGGGCTCCGGCGTGATCGAGATAGGGCAAGGCTGTCTCCTGGAATGCTGTCTGTGGTGGTGTGCAATCAGCGGGCGCCGCGCTGTGCCAGCGCCACGTGCCAGGCCTGCACGGCGGCATCGGTGAACGCCGCGGACTGGCCGGAATAGTTGGCGGGGTCGGCCAGGCGGTCGAGCGCGGCATCGTCGAGCAGCCCCGCATGGGCGGGATTCTCATCGAGCGTCTGTGCCAGCGCCTCACGCAGGGTGATGCCGTGCGTCACCGCGCGGCGCGACGCCTGCTCGACCACGTGGTGCGCTTCCAGTCGTCCGATGCGGCCGCCGAGTTCCAGCATGGCGGCCTCGCCAAGGATCAGCCCGTGCGTGAGGCCGAGGTTGGCGCGCATGCGCGCGGTGTCCACCTGCAGGCCGGCGGCCACCTCGCCCATCTGGCGCAGCGCTCCCGCGGCGAGCGTGACGATCTGCGGCAGCGTGTCCCATTCCGCCTGCCACCCGCCCAGCGCGCGCTCGTGCTCCTGCACCATGCCCGACAGCATGGTCGCGACCAGCGGCGGCACCCGCACCGCGGCGGTCAGCACGGCGGCGCATCCCACCGGGTTGCGCTTGTGCGGCATGGTGCTGGAGCCGCCGCGCCCGGGGCCGGACGGCTCGGCCACTTCCGCGACTTCGGTCTGCATCATCAGCGAGATATCGCGCGCCATCTTGCCCAGCGCGCCGGTGAGCATGCCGAGCGTGGCGGCCACCTCGACCAGCCGGTCGCGATGCGCATGCCAGGGCAGGGCGGGCAGGCCCAGCCCCAGCTCGCACGCCAGCGCGCGGGCCACGTCGGGGGCAGCCCCGCCGAGGCTGGCCAGCGTGCCGGCTGCGCCGCCGAACTGCAGCGCGCGGGCGCGGCCCCGTGCCGCGTCCAGCCGGCCCAGGTCGCGGCGCAGCGCGTCCAGCCAGCCCGCGGCCTTCAGGCCGAAGGTGGTGGGCAAGGCATGCTGCAGCCAGGTGCGTCCGACCATCGGCGTATCGCGGTGCGCTGTGGCCAGTGCGGCGCAGGCATGGCCCAGTGCGAACAGGTCTGCTTGCAGCAGGGGTAAGGCATCGTCCAGCTGTAGCACCAGCGCGGTGTCGAGGATGTCCTGGCTGGTGGCGCCCCAGTGGACAAAGCGCGCGGCTTCGGCATCGCGCGCCGCCACGGCGGCGGTCAGCTGCTTCACGAAGGGAATGGCGAGGTTGCCGGCGGCAACGGCGGCCTGCGCCAGGGCGTCCAGGCCGATGACGGCAGGATCCGCGCAGACTTCGGAGATGACCGATGCAGCCGCCGCGGGAATGACGCCGCAGCGGGCCTCGGCACGGGCCAGCGCGGCTTCGACCGCGAGCATGCGCTGCACCGCGCCGGTATCGGAGAAGATCTCCAGCGCGGCCGTGCTGCCGAACATGGGATCGGTGAGGCGGGTCGAGCTTGGCATTTGGGGGCGTGGAAAATGCGTGCCGCCACGATATCAGCGGCGGCACGATGTTGCGTGATGCGTGATGCGTGATGCGTGATGCGTGATGCGTGTTGCGTGTTGCGTGATGGGTCAGATGTCGAAGAATACCGTCTCGCCCTGCCCCTGCAGCACCACATCCCAACGCAGCGTGCCATTGCCCTGGGCCGAAGCGACGAGCGTGCCGCGCCGCCCGGCCGGCACTTGCGCCAGCACGCTGTCGGCGGCATTGGCCTCGGCTTCGTCCGGGAAGTACAGGCGCGTGGCCACATGCTTGACCAGGCCGCGCATGAACACCGACACCATGATGTGCGGGGCCTGCGGCTTGCCGTCCGCGCCCGGCACCACGCCCGGTTTGACGGTGACAAAGCGGAAGGAGCCGTCTTCGGCGGTGGGCACGCGGCCGAAGCCGGTGAAGCCCGGCACCAGCGGCAGCTCGCGCGTGTCCTCCGGATGGCGGTAGCGGCCGGCCGGGTTGGCCTGCCAGATCTCGACCATGCCGTCGGGCACCGGGGCGCCGGTGCCGTCGGTCACGCGGCCTTCGATGACGATGCGCTGGCCGGCCAGTTCAGGGGCGTCGGCGGTGAGGTCGGCGCAGTTCAGGCCGGTCAGGCCGATGTGCAGGTAGGGGCCGACAGTCTGGGAAGCGGTGGCATACAGCATGGCTTTACTCCATCGGCGTGGCATCGCGGCCACGCAGCACGATATCGAAACGGTAGCCCAGCGCGTACTCGGGCTGCGTGGTCTCCCAGTCAAGCGTGGCGATCAGTCGCTGGCGCGCCTTCTCGTCGGGCACGCACTGGAAGATCGGGTCGAACGGCAGCAGCGGGTCGCCCGGGAAATACATCTGCGTCACCAGGCGCGTCGCATACGCGTTCCCGAACAGCGAGAAGTGGATATGTTGCGGCCGCCAGGCGTTGTGGTGGTTGCGCCAGGGGTAGGCGCCGGGCCTGATGGTCTTGAACTGGTAGCGGCCGTCGGCGTCGGTCACCGTGCGGCCTTCGCCGGAGAAATGCGGGTCCAGCGGGGCATCGTGCTGGTCGCGCTTGTGCACGTAGCGGCCGGCGGCATTGGCCTGCCAGACTTCGATCAGCGCATGCGGGACCGGGCGGCCGTTCTCGTCCAGCACGCGGCCGGTGACAAGGATCCGTTCGCCGATCGGATCGCCGCCGTTGCCGACGGTCAGGTCGTTGTCGCCCTCACGCATAAACTCGGCGCCGAAGGTCGGCCCCGTCACTTCGGATAACGTCTGCGGGATCCGTACCAGCGGCTGCGACGGCGAGCGCAACACGGTCGAGCCATAGGGATCGAAGCGGTATTCGGGCTGGGTGTCCCAGTAGGGACGGCGGTACTGGGCAAGGCTGGGCATGCTGCTTGTCTCCATGGTGTCGGGGGTGGAATGACTTTAAGACACACTCAAATTCAAGTAAATTGAGATATTCGGAAAATTAGATGAATTTTAGATATGGAACGACAAGGACAGGGCACCCAGGACATCTTCCGCAACCGTGTGCGGCTGCGGCACCTGTCCTGCTTTGTGGCGGTGTCGCAAACGCAGCATCTCGCACGCGCCGCTGACCGTCTCGGGCTGACCCAGCCGGCCGTTTCCAAGACACTGAGCGAACTGGAGGAACTGGCCGGCACCCGGCTGCTGGTGCGGCGGCGTGCAGGCACCGAGCTGACCACCGCGGGGACCCGCTTCCTGCAGCATGCGCTGCGCATCCTGGCCGACATCGATGCCGCCGCCGGCAGCGTCACGGGCGAGGCTGCGCAGACGCACGAGCGCATCCGCCTGGGGGCGCTGCCAAGTGTGGTGCCCGCCGTGCTCACCGATGCCGTGCTGCGGTTTCGCGCCAGCTTTCCGGAAGTCGGCCTGGACATTCGCACCGGCATGAACCGCAACCTGATCGACCAGCTCAAGGCAGACGTGCTGGACCTGGTGATCGGCCGCATGGACGACCCGGTCGCCATGGAAAGCCTGTGGTTCGAGTCGCTGGGGCCGGACTCGTTGGTGCTGGCCGTGCGTCCCGGCCATGCGCTGGCGCAGGCCTCGCGCGCGACGATGCTTGACTGCCTGGCGTGGCCGCTGGTGATTCCCGCCGTGGGCTCGATTCCCCGTCACAACACCGAAAGCCTGCTGGCGCGCCACGGACTGCGCCTGCCGGACGGCTGCGTGGAGACCTCAGACGCCTATCTGGGGCGCCTGCTGGCGGAGCAGAGCGACTGCGTCTGGGCCGCGCCGACGTCCGCCGCCCGCCGCGCGCTGGACGAAGGTGGCCTGGTGGCATTGCCGATCGATACCCTCGGCACCGAGGAGCCGGTCGGCCTGCTGCGGCACAAGGACCGCACGCTGACGCCGATGGCGGAGGCGCTGGCGGACTGCGTCCGGGCGGCGGCGCATCGGGACGCTTCATGGCACGGCCGGCCGGCGCCGTGACGGACGATCTGTATTTTCGGACCGAGTGTTCGTGTCACGCAGGAGCGCGTCAACCGGGTTGGCGAACTTTTGATTGCCGGGGCCGGTGTGTTATCGAGAGCGCCCGGCAAGCGTGAAACCAGAGCCTGGTCATCAGGCTCAGGTTCCACGGCGGATGGGCTTCGCTACTTACTCGGCAACGACATGCGCAACCTTGATGGTCTGCGCATAGCGAGCCGCCTCGTCGGCAATGACCTTCGCGTAGTCCGCGCTCGATCCTCCCACGGGTTCGATACCGGCAATGCATAGTGAGAAGCGCGCCTGACTGCACATGTGCGCGACGAGTCTATTAAGGCTTGAGGCGCTTTTCGAGCAGGATGGGGGCGATGCGAGGCACAAATCCGGCGCGCTGACAGGCGCCCATCGCCAGCGAGCGGGGCTTGCCGCCCCCCTTCGTACACGTTGACTTTCTACCGCCCGGAAGTCTTTCCGCGGTGTGAAAAGAATTGGCGAAAGATACCGAAAGCAGATGCGGTGGGGGGCGCACTAACCGGCGCCGTGACGCCTCACACCGCGCGGCGGACCATCAGCTCCTTGATCTTGCCGATGGCCTTGGTCGGGTTCAGACCCTTCGGGCACACGTCGACGCAGTTCATGATGCTGTGGCAGCGGAACAGGCGGTACGGGTCGTTC
>Ga0102589_1000866_pt1 | contig 49466 bp, 45 predicted proteins | sample AraplaMF_Col_mLB_FD_76858 | JGI IMG/M metagenome (GOLD analysis project Ga0102589, IMG submission 76858) | Arabidopsis root microbial communities from the University of North Carolina, USA - plate scrape MF_Col_mLB | ecosystem: Host-associated > Plants > Roots > Endosphere | place: USA...
CAATACCGCCATTTAAAGCCTTAACACGTTCCATACTACGATCTGAGATTGTTTCTGCATGGTCAAACCACCATCGTAGACCATTAAAAGGAATTTCTTTGTTGACTTCCTCAAATACATTTAAGAATCGTGTGATTGACTCGTCATAAGTTGCATGTAAACGGAATGGCCAACGGTTTTCTACCAATAGAGAAATTACTTTCTTTAAGTCAGCTTCCATCATCGTAGCTAGTTCGGGCTGTGGCATTTGAAATTTTTCAAAATCGGCTGCCGAGAATACTAACATTTCTCCGGCACCATTCATTTTATACTTATCATTTCCTTGACCTGGAGAAACAATTTTTGTCCATGAAGCAAAGTCTTCATATTCATGATTTGGATTTTGTGTAAATAGATTATAAGCAATACGCAAAGTTAATTGTTCCTTCTCGGCTAAATGTTCAACAACTTTGTAGTCATCAGGATAATTTTGGAAACCACCACCTGCGTCAATGGCACTTGTAATACCTAATCTATTTAATTCGCGCATAAAATGGCGAGTTGAATTAATCTGGTCGTCAAAATTAAGTATTGGAGCTTTACCCAAACTTGAATAAAGAATAGAAGCGTTAGGATTTGCAATTAAAAGGCCCGTTGGATTACCTCGTTTATCCCGTTCAATTAAACAACCTGGAGGGTCTGGGGTATCTTTTGTGTATCCCAGTGCACGCAGCCCTGCACGATTTACAAGTGCTCTATTGTAAAGATGTAGCACAAAGACAGGTGTGTCTTCAGAAACAGCATTAATCTCTTCCAAAGTTGGCATCCGTCTCTCTTTAAATTGAAATTCAGACCAACCTCCAACTACTCTTACCCACTGAGGAGCAGGTGTACGCCTTGCCTGTTCTTTGAGCATTTCGAGAGCAATGGCAATTGAAGGCACACCTTCCCATCGTAATTCCATATTATAATGAAGACCGCCACGAATAACGTGTATATGAGAGTCATTCAGACCTGGAATAGCTCTTTTTCTTTTAAGGTCTATTTTTTTTGTTTTTTCTGTGGCGCTATCAAGAAGCTCATCTCCACCTATTGCAGTTATTAAACCATCAGTTATGGCGATAGCAGATACCTCAGGTTGAGAGGGATCAAGGGTAGTAATTTTTCCGTTATATAAGATCATATCCGGTAAATTCATATTCACACCTCGTCTACTTCCTATTATTTTGTAACCATGGATGAAATAATTTACCGAAAATCGGCATAACTACCCATGATAGCAAGGACACTATACATACAGAAACAAAAAAAGCGGACATAATAGGGTTCATATGTTTTATGATAGGTCCTATCAATTTAGGAACTAACATGCTAAGAGGCCATACACCCAGAAGGGTAACGATAGACATTTTCCATTTTTGCGGTGGGACTGGCGTTTTCGGAGTAACAAACCAATAAGCCAAACTGCTTTCAGTTTTATAACTTGGATTAGTAACTTGAAATTGTTCTGCCGTTTTTAACAAATCTCGGCGAACATCTGATTCTTGCCAAGCACGTAGATGCTCATACGTATCAAAGCGAAAAATAACAGTATACTCTCTGAATTCGTTATTTGGGACTATTAGATTTACACCTAAATGCCCTGGAAATTTAGTAGCGGCAGCTTCGATTTCATGTCTCCATGTTTCAAACTGTTTTTCTTTACCCTGTTGAATTTCCCATGTAACAATCGTTGTTACTGGATCGGCAGCATCCATCGCGTTCCCTGTATAAGTCTCTTCGACAGCTACTCCTTCTTGTTTCATATTTTCCTGCTTGGAAGCGCACCATGCACCATAGTATATGCGTATTCTACACCTTGACCATAAGCACCAGTGTGTTCCTTTACAATCTCCATTACAGCATCATAAGTATCTTTGTGTGCCCAGTCGCGTTGGTATTCAAGTAAAACTTGAATTGCTGTCACTGGAATTGCACCAGCTTGTTCTACACGACGCATAGCAGCGTTATGTGCTGTCAAACTAGTACCACCTGAAGCATCATCAACTGCATACACCTCATAGCCAGCTTTAATTGCTTCAAGCACAGGGAATGCAAGGCAAACTTCAGTCCAAAGTGCTGCAAATATTAATTTCTTTCTACCTGTTGCTTTAACTGCTTCAACAAATTTTGGATCTTCCCAAGAGTTCATTGAACTGCGTTCTATAATTTCATGGTTTGGGAATATGTCAAGAATTTGTGGCCAAAAATAACCAGAAAAGCTACGTGTCTCAACTGTAGTAAGAATAGTAGGTACGTTAAAAGTTTTTGCTGATTTAGCAAGTAACATAACGTTATTAATCAATGTTTGTCTATCAATACTTGCAACTCCAAAAGTCATTTGAGGCTGAAAATCAATTAAAATTAAGGCACTGTTCTCTGGATTTAACAATTCTAAATTACTCATAATAAAACGCTCCTTTTTTTAATTGTAAAAAAAATTTTTGCTATACCTTTTAATTTAAAAGAGAGTGCTGATTTAATCAGCACTAAATGTATACTATCCATTTTTTTGAAAGTGATTTAAAGTCATTACTTTGAAATACATTTATGCATTTTGTTTACTAAGATCTCGCTGCGCGCCCATATAGCTTCCAATTATATTTTGATAGCCTGGAAGATTACTAGCAAGCAAATTGCCAAAACCTTCGACATCGTTGCGCCAATCGCGTTGTAATTCGCAAGCTACGCTAAACCAGTTCATAAGTTGCACGCCACTATGTGCCATGCGAGTATTTGCAGCATCTGCAACTTGTTTACTGAAAGTTCCCGAAGCATCAGTAACAGCAAATACTTCATATCCAGCTTTTATAGCGGAAAGTGCTGGGAAAGTAACACAAACGTCCGTAACTACGCCCGCGATGATAAGTTGCTTCTTTCCAGTTTCTTCGATTGCTTTTACAAAATCATCATTATCCCATGCGTTAATTTGTCCAGGGCGAGCTATTTTTTGTGCGTGAGGAAAGAGATCAACCAATTCTTGCATTAAAGGTCCGTTAGGTCCGTTTTCAAAGCTTGTTGTTAAAATAACCGGTAAATCAAAAAACTTAGCAGTATGAGCAAGAGCTAAAACATTGTTCTTAAATTCATCAACACCATAGTCACGTACTAGTCCGGACATAAGACCAGTTTGATGATCTACTAAAAGCACGACAGCATCATCTTTGTTAATACGAGAATAGAGATCAGTCATTATGTATTCCTCCTAAAAATTAAGTAATCGAAGAAAAGTTAAATAGTCGAATACTATCATAAGTTTCTTCGTTTGTTACGATTCGTTTATAACTAAGCTGACCAATAATATTAGTTATAGCAGCATTCACAGAACATGAAGTGCTATACAAATTTATAGTATTTGAAAACTGATTCGTTAATCAATTCTAAATTATCTATAATTCGTATAGGTCGTAACTATAGTTGTTTTCACTATAAAATAGATTGATTTTACCTATACATTCTATAGATAGAACGATATTGATAGTCACCTATTTTTGTTATTAGAATTGAATAGGAGGAATTTTCAGCAAATACTTCGTGATGAAAAAGGTAGGAGATGGGGAATTGTCCATAAACAGAAAATGAATTCATCGGAACAGTAGAGTTCACAACATAAACATGCATAAATAGGCTATGAGATTCATCCGGATTATTGAAGAAAAGGATATATATTAGAATATTTTTGGAGGTAGAAGAATGGCGAAAATTACTGTAGGAACCGAAAATCAAGCACCAATTGAGATATATTATGAGGATCATGGCACAGGAAAACCAGTTGTACTAATTCATGGTTGGCCGTTAAGCGGTCGATCTTGGGAATACCAAGTTCCCGCTCTTGTTGAGGCTGGATACAGAGTTATAACATATGATCGTCGAGGTTTTGGAAAATCATCTCAGCCGTGGGAAGGGTATGAATATGATACCTTTACTTCTGATTTACATCAACTATTAGAACAGTTAGAGCTTCAAAATGTCACACTTGTTGGTTTTTCTATGGGTGGAGGCGAGGTAGCCCGGTATATTGGGAAATATGGAACTAATAGAGTAGAGAAGGCTGTATTTGCAGGAGCTGTACCACCATTCCTTTACAAGTCAGCAGACCATCCTGAGGGTGTATTAGATGATGTAGCAATTCAAAGTTTTGAAAATGGAGTAAAAAGTGATCGCCTAGCATTCCTTGATGAGTTTACGAAAGGATTTTTTGCTGCTGGAGATCGAACTGACTTAGTTAGTGAACCATTTCGAATTTACAATAGGGATATCGCTGCGGGTGCATCGCCTAAAGGAACACTAGATTGTATCGCTGCTTTCAGCAAAACAGACTTCAGAGGCGATTTAGCTAAGGTTAATATACCTACCCTTATTATTCATGGTGATTCAGATGCAACTGTACCATTTGAATATAGTGGGAAATTAACACACGAAGCAATTCCTAATTCTAAAGTAACGTTAATAAAGGGTGGTCCACATGGGCTAAATGCAACGCATGCCAAAGAATTTAATGAAGCACTCCTATCATTTTTAAAGGACTGATTACAACTATATAATTGTTAATTGATAAATTATAAACAAGTTAAAATAAAGTTTTATAAAAGATGCTCTTGGATAAATCCAGGAGCATCTTTTTAAATGCGGGAGTAGTGCACCACTGTAATCATCCATTACGAAATTTCTACTTATTTTTAAATTTTGATATTGAGACGTTAGCATGAAAAATACTCATTAATTTCGAATTGAATAATCTTCTTAACAGCTAAAATGTATTGATTAGAGTTTTTTAGGTCTCTTAAATGCATTGATATATTACTATCAAGATAATATTTTGAATAATCCTCAAAACAAAGAAACGTACATTTTATTGTTTTGGGTAGTGAAGCCTCTTAAGTTGAGTGGGGGCCCCTATATCTTAATCAAAAAGTGTAGGCTTAAGCCTACAAATATTCATCTCCCACTTAAAATTGTCGTTTTACACCTTCACATTTTTGAGGAAGGAGTATTTTATCAGAAAACAATAAAATCTTATTATTTTTTATAATTAGTAGAATTTTATAGAAATAATCCTCTTAATATATTAAAATAACATCGTATTATGTCAGATTTTAATTAGGGGAGAGAAATTTTATGTTGAAAAAAATCATTCCAGTTGCTTTAGCATTAAGTACAGTTACTTTTACTAGTGTATTTGCTGCGCCTTCAGCCCAAGCAAGTACAGAACAAAACCGCTACATAGATGTGCAAATGCTCGGTATTAACGATTTTCATGGGCAACTAGACACTGTAAAAAAAATTAACAATAAAGATGCAGGGGGAATCGAGTACTTAGGGGCTTATTTACGTGATCGTGAAAAACAAAATCCGAATACATTAAAGGTACATGCTGGCGATGTTGTTGGAGCAAGTACTCCTGTTTCAGCATTATTACAAGACGAACCTACGATTGAATTTCTAAATGATTTGAAATTCGATGTTGGAACTATAGGAAATCATGAATTTGATGAAGGTGTTGAGGAAATGAACCGCCTTATTTATGGTGGATACCATGAGAAAACAGGCAATTTTAAAGGAGCAAAATTCCCATATGTTGCCGCAAATTTTTATAATAAATCCACTGGTCGTTTATTTTTACCACCATTCACTATAAAAAAGGTGCAAGGAGTTCCTGTTGGATTTATCGGAGTCGTAACAACGGATGTTCCTAACCTTGTTATGCCTACTATGCTAAAGAATGTTGAAATTACAGATGAAGTTGAAGCTATTAACAAATCCGTAAAGCAATTAAAAAAACTTGGCGTTAAATCTATCGTTGTTCTTGCGCATAACGGAGGTACAACAGATGGAAACGGCGTAACAAATGGTGATATCGTTCGATTAGCAAATGAGACTGATCCAGAAGTCGATGTTATTTTTGGTGGGCATAGCCACACCTATGTAAATGGAACTGTCAATAATAAACTTGTCGTACAAGCAAATTCTTATGGTATGGCTTTTGCTGATGTTGATGTAAAGATTGATCGTAAGACACAAGATATTGTTGAGAAAAAAGCAGAAATTGTTACAACTTACCATGAAGGCATGGAGCCTGATAAAAAAATAAAGAAGAAGATGGAGAAATATCAAGCAAAAATCGCACCTCTTGTTAATGAAGTTGTAGGTAAGTCTATTGCTCCACTAGATCGCAAACTCAATAAGGCTGGTGAATCTACTCTTGGAAATTTGGTTGCTGATGCCCAGCGTGCAACAATGCAATCCCAAATTGCACTTATGAATCCTGGTGGTATTCGTAATGACTTAGATGCTGGTGATATTACATGGGGAGAGATATATGGTATTCAACCATTCGGAAATCAATTAATAAAAGTAAATTTAACAGGTCAAGACATTCGTGATATTTTAAATCAACAATGGCAAAAAGATATAACAAGAATGCTTCAAATTTCAGGGATCCAATACACTTGGGATGCGAATAAGCCTAATGGAGAAAAAGTAAAAAGTATTCGCTTAACAAATGGAGAAGAAATCATTCCTTCTAAAACTTACAGCGTCGTTGCGAACGCATTTCTAGCTTCAGGTGGAGATGGATTTGTATCCTTTAAAAACGGTAAAGATGCTGAAACAGGACCAACCGATTTTGAAGCACTAGTAGATTATATAAAAAAATCAAAAGAACCAATTCAGTCTATTATTGATGGAAGAATTCAAAAAATAAATTAGTTTTTTATTAATCTCAAAAACAACTAGATTACCTGTGCGCTATACTTTTTAGTGTACAGGTAATCTATTTTTTTGATTTGAATAGTCTAACTGTGGCCAATGGGTATACCGTCTAGATGCAGAGTGCCGAAAAAAATTGAAATAAACAAAAGTTGATATCCTGGACGTACAGGGAGTCTTTTTTGAAAAAACGGGACATAGCGAACATCAAACAGGCTTAACGATGGATGTTAAAAGTATAAATAATGAACTAGAGTTATCATTTGCTAAGACGAAGGAAGGGAAATGGCTGAAAGAAAATGTGCATCGTGCAGGATTTATTATTCGCTATCCAAAGGAAAAAGAGAATGTAATTGGTTATGCGTATGAACCTTGGCACATTCGCTATGTAGGGGATGATGCTGAAAAAATATACAAGGAAAAACTAACTTTAGGGGAATATATGAGATAAGAAGGCTAAAGTGAATTGGAAATCTGTATTTTTTGTTTGGAGAATAGTATTTTATAAAATAGTAGGGTGCTTTATTTTAATAGATTGAACAATTGCCTATCTAAAAATTTGATAGGCAGTTGTTTTCTTTTGAGTAAAAAGTGAAATGATTTTATTATGTTCGCACATATGAAAAGTGTAATGTGTAAATATATCCTAAACACCAATTATTGCCCCTCATTATTAGCGATAGGATAGCTACTTAAGGACAAAAAAGAATTGGCTAACTTTTGTGCAAAATGTAATGGAGGCTCTACAGATTGGATATGAATATACATAATTAAGGGATTCATGTAAAGCCAGTGATTATGTAAAGCACTTACAATAATTCCTTGTTGTACAATTGATTTCATAAATGCAGGAGTCTCTTCTTGTAGAATAGCGATTTCGCCTAAATTTAATGCATTACCATTTTGATCCAACGATTCAAAACTTACTCCGACGGGTACTACATAGGTACTCGGTTTTCCTTGAACAAGCACCCTAAAATCGCGGTGAAAAGACACCGAACAACCACCTTGACTTATTTTACTTTTCCCTTTAAGTATTGTAGCAAATTGTTCACAAATGAAATTAAAATTTTGCATAAATTCAATCCCTTTCTCGTACAAAATTATGTAATTAGAGATTTGATTGATGAAATACAGATAAACAATCTTTCTTCAACATTAAAAAAACAGGCTGTAATTTTAATTTATTCAATGTTTATTTTAAAAGAAATGCACGCTATATTATTTAAATATTTAGAATTTATTCGAAAATGATTAGTATATTCGAGTTATTAAATTTATGATTCATGATAGTCCGTTCGAGATATTGTTATAAAAAATCTATAAAGTATGTAATTATACGCTTTTAGTCTATGTAGGTAAGATAAATATGTGTCTAAATTTGAATGATAAAACTAGAAAAACAACGGTGAGAAAATAACCAATAATATTTTATTTTCTATAAAAAGTACTGCTAAATAGTATTTTTTTCGAAATAAGTCTTTCTTATATAAGTATATTGCTACTATGAACATATCTATTTAAAAACAAGACTTTTTTGAATACAAAAGAATGGGTTCTAAAATACCTTGCTTATACAAGAAGAATTCAGTTGTTTCTCCTTGTATCTATTTATATTTTTAAGTATAGAAAAAACCTCTTATGAATATAGAAGGGAATTCCTTATGTTTTTCTTAAACAAATTATTAAATTACGGTTATTTTAACCAAAATTTTCATAGAAATATCTTTTAAAAGAACATTTGTTCGTATATAATAAGAACAAATGTTCCTTATTAGGGGTGATAACCTTGTATGATTATTCTCTTTTACCGAATCGTATTATTCTTTGTGTAGACCTTCGTAGCTTCTATGCAAGTGTGTCATGTATTAAAAAAGGACTGGATCCACGTTATACAAAATTGGCTGTCGTAGGAGATGTAAATCGGAGTGGATCAATCGTATTAGCAGTAACACCGCCATTAAAAGCGTTAGGGATTAAGAAAATGGCAAGGTTGTACGAAATACCGAAGCGGCCAGATATTATTATTGCAAATCCGATTATGCATACGTATATGAAATGTTCAACTTTCATAACTAGTTTAGCTTTGCAATATGTTGCGCCGGAAGATTTTCATCAATATAGTATCGATGAGTTTTTCATGGATATGACTGCAAGTATTCATTTGTTTGCGAGTAATCCGCTCGAATTCGCATTAAAGCTCAAGCGAGAAATATATGAACGTACACGGATTGAAAGTACGATTGGTATAGGGCCTAATTTATTATTGAGTAAAGTAGCGATGGATATTGAAGCGAAAAAGAGTAAAGATGGAATAGCACACTGGACGTATGACGATATACCCGAGAAGTTATGGAGTATTAGACCAATCAGTAAATTTTGGGGTATATCGTACAAAACTGAAATGAAATTGAATCGAAAAGGTATACATACAATTGGAGAATTAGCTCAGTATCCTTTGAAATATTTAAAGCAATCTTTCGGTGTAATAGGGGAAGAATTACATTTACATAGTAACGGGATTGATTTTAGCAGAATAGCAGAGAAATACGTTCCAGCGACAACATCTATAGCGAAAAGCCAAATATTATTACGGGATTATTCGATAGGAGAGTTCGTAGTTATTTTATTAGAGCATATAGAAGAAGTTTGTTATAGGTTGAGAAGAGAAGAGAAATATGCACAAACAATTCATTTTTCAATTGGGTATAGCAAGGAATACGGTGGGGGAATAAAAAAGGCGCATACGTTAAATCGGGCAACAAATGTAACGATGGATATTTACAATATTTGTACATATTTTTTATATGAGCGCTATACAGGAGAACCGATTAGATCGTTAAGTGTCTCATTAACAAACCTTATTAATGAAGGTGAAGAGCAAATTTCGCTTTTCGATAACATTGTACAAAGGGAAAAAGAAATCCGATTAACGAAAGTTATGGATGAAATTCGAACACGGTTTGGTAAGAACAGTATTTTACGTGGGATTTCCTACACAAGCGTCGCAACATCAAGATATAGAAACACATTATTAGGAGGACATAAATCGTGAAGAATGCTAATATGCCAAAAGGAAGAGGGATGGTAAAGTGGCAACCGTTCGCTAGTATGCCAGAGCAATTCGCAGTTATTAAAGAAATGATACATGTGAAAACGAAAGTCACGCGTCCGATCTTAACAGAGGATGCAAAAGAAGTGCTTGAAAATAAGTTGTTATGTTCCTATTTAGGTGAGGAAGAGATTTTACTTACATATTATAAAGGTGGCTACTTATATAAAAATTACATAACAGTAGTTGATATTAATCCATTAAATGAGACGATTATTTGTACAGATGCTTTTGTGCATAAACGTACTTTTAAATTCGGTGATTTAATTGAAATGGAATAGAATAGCTTTTTTAGCATGGAGGGTCACACTTTAAACACTCTAACGGTTTGTTTAAAGTGTGGACTTCAAGAAATAAAAAGAAAAAATCCCATTGACAATGATAATGAAAATCATTATCATTTATTTGAGAGATAATTTATTTGTATAAAGGGAGATATTGCTTTGAAAAAAAATAATATGAGAGCGTTAGTAGTAGCTACAACATTAGCTATTCCTTTTGCTGTTTATTCTAGCCCAGTGCAAGCAGCGGAAAAAATAGCAGAAAATAAAGCAGGAGTTATGGTAACAGATCGTGTATATAATGTTGAAATCAAAATATATAAAGATCAAAAAGATGAGCCATCCATGGTGTCTCAATACATAAAAGATCTCAAAGTTAAGATTGAAAATGGGAAAAAAGTTGTTACTGCAACAGTACAAGATAGCGATTATTTCCAATATCTTAGAATAGAAGATAGAAATCAACCAGGTGTATTTCACGATGTGAAAGTATTGTCAGAAGATAAGAGGAAAAATGGGACGAAAGTAGTTCAGTTTGAAATAGGAGAATTTTCGAAGAGATATAATATGCAAATGCATATTCTCATTCCTGCTATTGGATATGATCATAAATATCAAGTTCAATTTGAAATTTCAGATCCGACAGCAAATAACAAAGAAACTGAGAAACCAGATGATAATTCTAATGCAGGTGATAAGGAAACGGATCATCAAATTGATAGTCAAAATATGATAACGGACAAAAAATTAAGGGAACTTGTTAATAAAAAAGTATTTAATAGAAAAGATTTAAATACACCAATTACGAAAGAAGAGTTATTACAAGTAAAAAACTTATTTTTAAATACGAATGAGATCCTCGACTATAGTGGATTGAAATATATGCCTAATTTAAAGTCTTTAACAGTTGCTAATGCAAAGATAACAGATCCGTCGTTCTTTGCGAACTTAAAACAATTGAACCATTTAGCTTTGCGCGGTAATGAAATTGTAGATGTAACACCGCTTATTAAAATGGATAATTTAGAATCTCTTGATTTAAGCAATAATAAAATTACGAACGTTGCACCACTAACTGAAATGAAGAATGTGAAAAGTTTATATGTAGCAGGCAATCAAATTGAAGATGTAACAGCATTAGCAAAAATGGGACAATTAGATTACTTGAATTTAGCAAATAATAAAATTACGAACGTTGCTCCATTAAGCTCGTTAAAAAATGTAACATACTTAACTTTAGCGGGTAATCAAGTTGAAGATATTACACCGTTATATGCATTACCTTTAAAAGATTTAGTATTAACGCGTAATAAGGTTAAAGATGTATCGGGCATTGACCAATTGAATCAATTAGATGAATTATGGATTGGGAAAAATCAAATTGAAGACGTGACACCACTTACTAAAATGACTCATCTTAAAGTATTAGATGTACCTAATAATGAGTTAAAGGATATTACTCCATTATCAAATTTAGTAAACTTGCAAAAACTTGATTTAGAGGCAAATTATATTTCTGATTTATCACCAATTAGTCAGTTGAAAAAACTAACGTTTTTAAGCCTTGTAGCGAATGAAATTCGTGACGTTAGACCTGTTATCGAATTAAGTAAGCAAGCATACATTAATATTCAAAATCAAAAAGTCTTTTTAGAGGACGTAGAAGTACATAAAGAAGTGAAAGTACCTATTTATGAAAAAGACGGTGAAATCTCTACAAAAATCCGTTTAAAAAGTGATGGCGGCACTTACAATAATGGTGTAATTACATGGAATACGTTAGGTGAGAAAGTATATGAGTTTGGAGTAAAAGATCCATTTGCTGATACAGGCATCTTTTACACTGGTACAGTAATACAAAATGTTGTGGATAAAGTATCGGGAGAAGTAACAGATCCAAAAGGTGAAGGAACAGATCCAAAAGGAGAAGGAACAGATCCAAAAGGAGAAGTAACAGATCCAAAAGGAGAAGTAACAGATCCAAAAGGAGAAGTGACAGATCCAAAAGGAGAAGGAACAGATCCAAAAGGAGAAGTAACAGATCCAAAAGGAGAAGTAACAGATCCAAAAGGAGAAGTGACAGATCCAAAAGGAGAAGTAACAGATCCAAAAGGAGAAGTAACAGATCCAAAAGGAGAAGTAACAGATCCAAAAGGAGAAGTGACAGAACCAAAAGGAGAAGTGACAGAACCAAAAGGAGAAGTGACAGAACCAAAAAGTGAAGTGACAGAACCAAAAGGAGAAGTGACAAAACCAAAAAGTGAAGTGACAGATCCAAAAGGTGAAGGAATAGATCGAGTGAATTCGCAAATTACTAAAAATAACGCATTGAATAAACAAATTGTTAAGAAGGAACAGATATTACCTGCTACAGGACATGATACGAATTGGTTATCCGTTTTTGGTGGGGGATTAATGTTGATAGGAGCTTATTTATATAGAAGGTTAAAGAGAGTTAACTAAAATAAAAACCTTTTTGCTAACTAATGAATTGAAAAATCGAAGTAATCTGTGCGATACAGTTATTTGAAGGGATTATCCTAAATATAGGATTCTTTCTTTGAGCAAAATTAGATGTGCTATCCTGAATTTTTAATAATGGTAACAAAAATAAGAACAGCCATTCAACGAAGAAGGCTGTTCTTATTTTTATTTCAATAGATATTTTTACATTATCAATCTGTCTGGATTGTTTTTTTTCTTTTAGTAACTTTATATTTTAATAAGAAGCTTCTTAAATCAACAATAGTAAGTCAGCTTAGGTGAATCCATTTTTATTTTCTATATCTCTTCCTAACTTAATTATATCATGTAATTAACGTTCGAAATAGACTGTTTATTCTTATTTACTACTGCTAAAATCAAGAACACATGACTAGTAAGGAGAGATGTTAAATGAGTTCTTTCGTTCTCGATTTTCAGGAAATAGAAAAAACGCAGCTTTTTCTCGTTGGTGGAAAAGGATTGAATTTAGGGGAGTTATCAAACATTCAAGGTATACAAGTGCCAGAAGGATTTTGTGTTACAACAGTAGGGTATGAAAAAGCCATTGAACAAATTGAAGTGTTTCATACTTTGTTGAATCAACTAGCCATACTAAAAATTGAGGACCGAGATCAAATTAGTGAAATTAGTAAGAAAATTAGAGAAGCCATTATGGCAGTGGAAATTCCAGTTGATGTAGTGGAATCAGTAGCTCATTATCTCTCGCGTTTTGGAAATGAACATGCATATGCAGTGCGTTCTAGTGCTACTGCTGAAGATTTACCGTATGCCTCGTTTGCTGGTCAGCAAGATACGTATTTAAATATCATCGGAAAAGAAGCGGTTTTGCAGCATGTAAGAAAGTGTTGGGCTTCTTTATTTACAGATCGAGCGGTTATATACCGAATGCAAAACGGCTTTGATCATAATCAAGTTTCTATAGGTGTTGTCGTTCAAAAAATGGTTTTCCCTGTGGCTTCAGGGATTTTATTTACTGCGGATCCGATTACTTCTAATAGGAAGGTGTTATCAATCGATGCCAGCTTTGGACTTGGCGAGGCGCTAGTATCTGGATTGGTTTCTGCCGATAATTATAAGGTAAAAGAAGACGAAATCGTCGAAAAGGTCATCGCAACGAAAAAATTAGCCATCTATGGACGAAAAGAAGGCGGAACAGAGACAAAGAAAATTGCTCCTAATCAGCAAAAAGTTCAAACACTTATTGAACAACAAATTTTACAATTAGCACGCATCGGAAGACAGATTGAAGCTTATTTTGGTTGTCCGCAAGATATTGAATGGTGTTTAGTTGATGATACATTTTATATTGTTCAAAGTAGGCCGATAACGACTTTGTATCCAATTCCAGAAGCGAATGATCAGGAAAATCATGTGTATGTATCGGTCGGTCACCAGCAAATGATGACGGATCCTTTGAAGCCATTAGGAATGTCTTTATTCCAGTTAACATCCTTTGGACCGAGGTTTCAAGCTGGGGGAAGGCTGTTTGTTGATGTTGCACAAAGATTGGCCTCACCTGCTAGTAGAGAATTTTTATTAAATACAATAGGAGAATCAGAGCCGCTTATTAAAGATGCATTAATGACTGTAATAGAGCGAGATAATTTTATTAAATTGTTACCGGATGAAGAAGAAAAAAGTCTTGGAAAAAGTATGCCACCTGCAAGCTCGCAACCACAAATCGAAAACGACCCAGCAATCGTTACGGATTTAATCAAGAACAGTCAAGCATCGATAGAAGAGTTAAAACAAAGTATTCAAACGAAATCAGGATCAGATGTACTTGATTTTATTTTAGAAGATATTCAGCAATTAAAGAAAATATTATTTCACCCGCAAAGTATGGCTGTCATTATGGCAGGTATGAATGCTTTATCATGGATCAATGAAAAGATGGAGCAATGGCTAGGAGAAAAAAATGCAGCAGACACACTTTCTCAATCTGTACAAAATAATATTACTTCAGAAATGGGTTTAGCATTATTGGATGTCGCAGATGTGATTCGTCCGTATCCAGAAGTCATTGCGTATTTACAGCATATAGAAGATGACAGCTTTTTAGATGAACTAGTTCAGTTTAAAGACGGGGAAAAAGTTCGAGATGCAATCGAGGCGTTTCTAAATAAATACGGAATGAGATGCAGCGGCGAAATCGATATTACGAAAACGCGCTGGAGTGAAAAACCAACTACAATTATCCCGATGATTTTAAATAATATAAGAGATTTTGAAGCTGGTGCTAGTAAGCGGAAGTTTGAAGAAGGGCTGCAGGAGGCTTTAAAAAGAGAAGAAGAGTTATTAGACAAATTGCAGTATTTAGCAGATGGCAAACAAAAAGTAGAAGAGACGAAGCGAATGATCAGTATAATTCGGAATTTCGCTGGCTATCGTGAATACCCAAAATACGGAATGATTAATCGCTATTTCATATATAAGCAGGCATTACTAAAAGAAGCCGAGCAACTCGTGCGAAATAACGTTATTACTGAAATAGAAGATATATACTATCTTACTTTTGAAGAACTTCACGAAGTCGTCCGCACTAATAAACTAGATTACAAAGTTATTCATAAACGAAAAAATGAGTACAAATTATATGAAAAACTAACACCTCCGCGTGTTATTACTTCTGATGGTGAAATTATTATAGGTAAATATAAACGAGAAAATCTCCCTACCGAAGCAATAGTAGGTTTGCCTGTTTCTTCTGGAGTGGTAGAAGGGAGAGCTCGTGTTATTTTAAACATGGAAGATGCAAGTTTAGAAGATGGAGATATATTAGTTACGGCATTTACTGATCCTGGCTGGACGCCATTGTTTGTGTCTATAAAAGGGTTAGTTACGGAAGTTGGCGGACTCATGACACACGGGGCAGTGATTGCGCGTGAATATGGATTACCAGCAGTCGTCGGGGTAGAGAATGCTACGAAACGAATAAAAGACGGGCAACGAATTCGGGTACATGGAACAGAAGGATATATTGAGATAGTGTAGTTATATTTTAAATAAAAAGATCGTCCACTAAATATAGCGGACGATCTTTTTATGATTGTAAGCTTGCTGCTATCATCCATCTGAAACTGAAAATTAAAATAAAAATGAGCATATGAATTGGATTTCTTTGAATGCCCCTGTCGTAGAAGGAGACATACATGCTACGATACTCATTCACATGCAAGAAGCAACCATGAAGATTGATGAATTAGAATGTACATCAATCTAAAACAAAGAATATTTTCAAAAATATTACAAATTCAGACAACATATTGTAAATTATCTGAATTTTCATTATTATATAAGCGTTATAACGTATTTAATATTGGGGAGGAATAGGGATGAAGAAAAAGCCTTTTAAAGTGCTGTCTACGCTTGCGGCGGCAGCAGTGCTTAGTTGCACATTTGGGGTAGGTAGTCAATCTGTTTATGCGGCAACGCCGTCTAATGTAGGATCTTTAAGTCCGATTGATGGAAATTTAATTCAAGAGGACCGTCTAGCAGATGCGCTCAAGAAACGCGGTGTAATTAATAATTCTGCGTCGAAAGAAGACACATTAAAAGCTGTTGAAAAATACGTAGAGAAGAAAAAAGGCGAAAATGCTGGGAAAGAACCAGCAACAGGGGATAGTGTCTCGAGAGAAGCGTTTGACTTTTTGAAAAAAGTGAAAGATGCAAAAGCAGGTGCGAAAGAAAAAGCTGATCAACCTGCTAGTGGCCCGGTAGTTGGACAAGAGCCGGTTAAAGGGGGATTAAACGGCAAAGTACCAACTACTTCAGCGAAGCAAAAACAATATAATGGTGATGTCCGTAAAGATAAAGTGCTTGTATTGTTGGTGGAGTTTGCTGACTTTAAGCATAACAATATTGATCAAGTACCAGGTTATATGTATTCAAATGATTTTAATCCAGAACATTATCAAAAAATGTTATTTGGTAATGAGCCATTTACACTCTTTGATGGTTCAAAAGTACCAACATTTAAACAATATTATGAAGAGCAATCTGGTGGTAGTTATACAGTAGATGGCACAGTAACAAAGTGGTTGACAGTTCCTGGTAATGCGGCAGATTATGGCGCAGATGCAGGAGATGGCGGCCATGATAATAAAGGACCAAAAGGACCTCGTGATTTTGTAAAAGAAGCATTAAATGCGGCTGTAGAAAGTGGTATTGATTTATCTGAATTTGACGAATACGATCAATATGACAATAATGGTGATGGCAATAAAAATGAACCAGATGGTCTGATTGATCACTTAATGGTCATTCACGCTGGAGTTGGGCAAGATGGAGGCGGTGGTAGACTAGGTGATGATGCAATTTGGTCGCATCGTTGGCACCTTGGAACACCATATCCAATTGAAGGAACAAAAGCAAAAGTTGATAACTGGGGCGGTAAAATGGCAGCGTACGATTACACAATTGAGCCAGAAGACGGAGCAGTTGGTGTATTCGCACATGAATTTGGTCATGATTTAGGCCTTCCGGATGAGTATGATACGAAGTATTCAGGAGCAGGGGAGCCAATTAACTCTTGGTCTGTTATGAGTGGCGGCAGCTGGGCTGGTAAAATTGCAGGTACAACGCCACCGAGTTTCTCTCCGCAAAACAAAGAGTTCTTTCAAAAGAACATGGGTGGAAACTGGGCAAATATTGTAGAGGTAGACTATGATAAATTAAATCGTGGTATCGGTTTTGCAACGTACTTAGACCAAAGTGTAACGAAATCAGCTCGTCCTGGTCTAATTCGCGTTAACTTACCAGATAAAGAAGTGAAAGGTATTCAGCCTGCATTCGGTAAGAAATATTACTATAGTACAAAAGGCGATAATCTTCATACAACATTAGAAACACCAGTGTTTGATTTAACAAATGCAACACTGGCGAAGTTTGATTACAAGTCATTGTATGAAATTGAAACAGATTATGACTTCCTTGAAGTATATGCAGTGACAGAGGATAATAAGAAAACGTTAGTCGATCGAATTGGCGAAAAGAATGTGAAAAATGGTCTAGATACAACGGATGGTAAATGGGTAGATAAGTCATATGACTTAAGCAAATTTAAAGGTCAAAAAGTAAAACTAGTATTTGAATACATTACAGATGGTGGCTTAGCACCGAACGGTTTTACTTTTGATAACGCTACATTAACTGTAGATGGAAATGTTGTCTTCTCTGATGATGCAGAAGGCGAATCGAAATTAAAATTAAATGGTTTCGTTGTAGCAAACGGTTTTGATAAGAAGAAACATAACTACTATTTAGAGTGGAGAAACTACGCTGGTGCTGACCAAGCATTAAAATATAGCAGCGGTGTACCGTATAATACAGGTCTTGTTGTATGGTATGCAGACTCTAGCTTTACAGATAATTGGGTTGGTATTCATCCAGGAGAAGGTTTCTTAGGGGTTGTTGACTCTCACCCAGAGGCAATTGTTGGAACGCTAAACGGCAAACCAACTGTTCAAGGTAGTACACGATACCAAATCGCAGATGCTGCATTCTCCTTTAATCAGACGCCAGCATGGAAAGTTGTATCTCCAACACGCGGAACATATGATTACAAAGGATTACCAGGTGTAACGAAGTTTGATGATTCTAAATTGTATATAAATGATTTAATCCCAGATGCAGGACGTAAATTACCGAAGTTTGGATTGAAATTTGAAGTAGTTGGACAAGCAGATGATAATTCTGCAGGTGCAGTTCGTTTATATCGTTAATAATGGAGAAGCTGTTGAAGGGGATTCCTTTCAACAGCTTTTTTCATAGAAACATAAATTTCATTAAGCAATTAGTTGATGTCCAGATTGATTAAAATATATTTCTATGCAGGTTGGCTTACTTCTTTAAACCAGCCGCATAAAACGGGCCGTGAACTGCGATAGTTGATAAAATACGAGCAATTTCCTTAGGTGTTTCTTTTTGGCCATTATTTAACCATTGCTGAATGACACCTATATGAGCAGATGCCATATAAGAAGTTAGGTATTCGCTTGGAACAAGCAAACTCTCTTTATCAATAAGAGCCCCATTCGTATCTTCAAATAGTGTTTTCCACATAAAGTCTTTCAGTTTTGTTTGGAAAGATAAATCTCCTTTTGGACTTAACACAGCTTTCATAAAATCACTATTTTCATTTAGAAATTCAAGAATAGAAGCGATAAGTACAAATGGCGTCGTTGGGGAAGGGTTTGAGCCAAGATCGGCAATCACTTCAGGGAATTTTTGTTTGGCAATGCTAGAAAACTCATGCATAATTTCTTCTTGGCATTTCGTCATTAAATCAAATTTATCTTGATAGTGCGCATAAAATGTACCGCGATTTATGTTCGCTTTCGTTGTAATATCTTTTACTGTAATGGCGTCAAAACCTTTTTCTTCAATAAGCTCCACTAGTGCATTTCGTATGGCCGTTTTCGTACGAATAACACGTAAATCTAAATTACTATCACGCAAAGCATGTCCCTCCTTAATTTTACTCAACACATTTAGCAAAAGTGTCTTATAACCGACACATTCACGATTTTTGATTATTGAATAAGATTTAGTTCAAACATATAATTCAAAATATAAATAAACAACACGTTGTTCATTTATTGTAACGAAAATTAAAGGAGGAGAAAAGAAAATGTTTAAAAACAAACTTTTATTGTTAGCACCAGTTATTGCACTACTTGTTGTTTTTATTTTTTCATTAACATTATTCCCAACTGTTCAACCAAAGCCAAAAAACTTGCCAATAGCAATTGTAAATGAGGATCAAGGTGTAGAAGTTCCAAATCAACCGAAAATGAATATGGGGCAAACAATTGTTGATAATATCAAAAAAACAGCGAAATCAGATGAAGAACCTGCGGTGAAGTGGGTAGAAGTGAAAAATAAGGAAGCAGTTCAAAAAGGTTTAAATAATCAAGAGTATTATGCCGCATTCGTCATTCCGAAAGAATTTAGTATGAAACAGGCTTCATTACGAACACCGCAGCCATCTTCACCAGAAGTAGAAATATTAATTAATCAAGGAATGAATATGGCTGCATCAACTATGGCAGGGCAAATGTTAAATGGTGTAGTGGATAATATGAGCAACAATGTTCGCACACAAATATTAGATGGATTGAAAGCAAGGGGAGCTACTTTAACAACAGATCAAGCTTCGAAATTAGTAACACCTATTGTAAAGCACGTGAAAAATGTGAATGAGGTCGGAAAAAACAGTGCGAACGGTAACTCACCAATGTCATTATTTCAGCCGTTATGGATTGCAAGTTTAGCTAACGCAGCAATTATTTTTATTGCGCTTAGTAAAATGCCGGTACGTACAAGAAAAGAAAACTTTGGATTAAAACTAAAACAAATAGTAGCTGGAGCAGTTGCGACACTTGTAATTGGTTTTGGCCTTACGTGGATTGCAGATGGGATGGTAGGATTAAATATTTCGAATTTCACGGAGACAGCGTTGTTCTTATCCATCACGTCTTTTAGCTTCTTCTTAATGATATCGGCGGTACTTTCATTAGTTGGGCTAAAAGGTATCGGTTTATTCGCACTCTTACTATTCTTCGGGGCACCGTTATTATCATTAGCACCTGAAATGTTGTCGCCATTTTATCAAAATTGGGTTTATTCTTGGTTACCAATGAAATTTATGATCGAAGGACTCAGGGAGATCTTCTTCTTCGGAAAAGGGTTAAGCTGGAATACACCTGTTACTGTGCTCGTTTGGATTGGTGTGGTAAGTATGGTTGTTATACTAGCAACTGCATTGAAGCGTAGTGCAGTAAAGGGACATAAAATGGAATTGAATGCTTAAAAGATAAAAAACGTTTCACTCGTAGTGAAGCGTTTTTTGATGAAATCATTAGGAATCGTTAAGGAAATTAAGCAGCGATAGATAGGGTTTTACAATATGTTATACGTGATTGAAGTATTCGTGTTTGCAGTAATTTTTTTGTATACATGCTCCTACTATTTCAAAGTGCATAAAATGTTATGCGAAATTATGGAGGGGATACGATGTATAATTCGAATTATCATGATTGGTATAGGCAAAATGATAAGTTGATAAGTGATATTGAAAAAGCTATAAACGGAGAATATAGCGCTATAAGCTGCTACGCAAAGTTAGCTAACATGGCTCCAAATCAAGTAGAACGAAATCAGATTCTTGAAATTCGTAATGATGAAATAAAGCATTTCCAAAACTTTGTCCAAATTTATACGAACTTAACTGGCAGGCAGCCTAAACCACAGATTACCGAAGAATGCCCGAATACGTACTTACAAGGATTAGAATTCGCTATACAGGATGAGCAAAGGACAGTAGATTTTTATTTGGAAATTTCAGATGAAACATCGGATGCATCTGTGAAAGATTTGTTACGGAGAATAGCTGCAGATGAACAAAATCATGCGGTTTGGTTTTTATATTATTTTGTGAAGTCGAAGTGAGTATAAAGAATGAGTGGCTGATGTGATGAATATATTAGAAATTGTTTTAAAGCGTAGTGCAACAATTGAATGAAAAACTTAAATATAAGCAGAAAGAAACCGTTTCATAAGTAGTGGGACGGTTTTTCGCGGTGAAATACAAGTTACATAGGTATCGACAAAATATAGTAGTTGAATTTGGTATATAATGTATGAAATGAAAGCGAAAATAAATAAGCTAGGAGCAAATAAATGAAAAGAGGAATTATTGTAGATATTCCAAATGAATATGATAATCTACTTTGGAAAGTGTTAAAGCCGATCGATATTACGTTATTTGATTGGCGAGTGGAAAATGAGGAATCTTATTTCAGATTACCTGATGGATTAGGATCAGAATTATTCTCAGAAGATAACAAGGTAATGAGTGGATTAGAATTGAAAAAATTAATAAAAGACAACATATATTATCTCATTTTTGCAGATTTAAAAGCGTATCCAAAAGGAGAAGTATTAGAAGAGATTGAAACATATGAAGAGTTCACAGAGAGCAAGTGTGAAGTAGTCGTATTAGTAGCGGACGGTGATTATATACACATTTACGCTAAAGACCCAAAAGCGATTGAATTGATGTATGAAAACGCACTGAATCAAGGTTTTTATGTTGAATACGTTACAGACGAAAATGACGGTAGAACGCGTTTGTCAGTATAGTAGTAATTTGAAAGGGGAACGGCAATATGGAGAGAAATACAGTTAAAGAATATACAATACGAACTGCTACTGAAGAGGAGAGCGATACTATTATTACTCTATTAAGAGAAGTAGCAGAGTGGTTACAACATAAAGAAGTAGATCAATGGCAGTATCTGTTAGGAGGAGAGGCTACAGCTGAAATATTAGAATGTATAAGAAATAAATATACGTATATTGTTATGAAAGAAGATGAAATTGTTGGTACGATTACAGCATCTCCTAAACAAAATGAATGGGATGAACATATTTTTGGTAAAGAGGAAGTTTCGGATTCAGTATATATTCATAGATTTGCGGTGAGACGGAAGTATAAGGGGAATGGAATAGGAGAATCGATTTTGCAGTGGGTAGAAGAAAATGTACAGTGTGATAAAGAGTACTTGAAGTTAGATTGTGTGGGACATAATCGTACGTTGAATGATTTTTATAAGAAAAATGATTTTGAGTATGTGGGCAGTACGGATGGGCTTAGTAAGTTTCAAAAGAAAAGGAGCAAATAAATGAATCCAATTAACGTAAGTTTAGTTAAGAAGTTAATACAGAAACAGTTTCCTGAATGGGCACATTTAGAAGTGAAACCTGTAAAGTTTAGTGGGCATGATAATAGAACGTTTCACTTAGGAGATCAGATGAGTGTTAGATTACCAAGTGATGCAGCATATGCACCGCAAGTAGAGAAAGAAAACAAGTGGCTTCCTATATTAAATAAGGAACTTTCTTTACCAATTTCTGCACCAATTGCAAAAGGGCATTCGTCTGAAGAGTATCCGTGGCCATGGTCTATTAATAAGTGGATAGAGGGAGAGACAGTTACGAAAGAAAATGTTCGTGACTTACATGAATTCGCAGCGGACTTAGGATCATTTCTACTAGAATTGCAATCCATTGATTCTAGTAACGGACCAATAGCTGGAGCGCATAACTTTTACCGAGGCGGGTTTATATCTGTATACGATGAAGAAGCGAGAGTAGCTATTGAAAACAATAAAGACGCTTTTGATGAGGCATTGTTAAAGCACCTTTGGGATTTAGCGCTCCGATCAAAATGGGAACGCACACCAGTTTGGATTCATGGAGATGTTGCGCCAGGGAATTTACTCGTTAAAGATGGAAAGCTTTGTGCCGTAATTGATTTTGGTATACTAGGAGTAGGTGATCCGTCGTGTGACGCGGCGATGGCATGGACATTTTTTGATGAAAATAGTAGAAATGTATTTAAAGAAGTGTTGAGGATGGATGAGGAAACGTGGGATAGAGCGAGAGGATGGGCGCTTTGGAAGGCGTTAATTACATATGATGCGAATAGAAATAGTAATGAAAAAGTAGCTGAGGAAGCATATCGTGTAATCCAAGTGATTGTGGATGATTATAAAATGAGATGAAAATAGTAATGTGTAGCACAAGTTTTGATTGAAGTTATTTGACGTTTACTATGCAATAAAAAGGAGGGAACATAATTGAAAGTCAGGCAAGGGAAATATGAAGAAATAAAATTGCGTGATAGAATTCCAGGTATGGTTGAATATATAGATAGCACAAGACTTCCGGCTGATTTTCACTACTATATCCCTCCACACTGGCATAGAAGTATTGAAATTAGTTTAGTAATATATGGAGACGTTTTTTTGTATGTAAATGGGCAAAAAAAGAAAGTATCAGCTGGCGAGTTTATTTTTGTAAACAGTGGAGATGTGCACGAATTTGAAAAAGTTGAGAATGCAAGTTGTGCAGTAATGATGTTAATAGTTTCGTATGAATTTCTTAAAGAGCTAAATGCTGATTTTGATAAATATAGATTTACTCTACAAGCATCATTTGTGCAGAAAGAAAAGCTCCAACAAATATTTTATGAATTAAAGGAGTTAGTCACAAATTTTGATGAGTTAAGTTATATAAAAATGAATAGTTTAATTTATGAGATTGTTTATATTCTATTGCGCCACTGTAAAGATAGAAAAAAAGAAGATAATGATTTTCAATTTGGAAATAAACAAAAAGAGATAATTACATATATGTATGAACATTATGATGAAAAGCTTAAAATGAAAGATGTAGCGAAACACTTTTTTGTAAGTGAGGAACATTTTTCTCGGATGTTCAAAAAATCTTTCGGATCAAATTTCATCTCTTTTTTAACGAGATACAGGCTTCATAAAGCGTATGAAGATATTATTAGCAGTACGAATTCTATACAAGATATAGCAGTGAAACATGGATTTCCCAATGTGAAGTCATTCATTTCGCAGTTTAAAGGGAAATATGGGGATACACCATTACAGTATAGAAAAAATATCATATCAAAAAATGACAATAATTGAATCAAATATGAACAACAATAAAAATACGTTCCATGTTACATTTTGTACATGGAACGTATTTTTATTTAGTAAATGGAAATGTATACGGTTATATAATTTTTCGGAAAATGAAAGCGTTAAAAAAGAGATGGGGGAATAGTGAATGTCTAGAAAATATAGCTTAGATTTATTAGAAAAGATTCAAGAAAAACAAGAAACCATCAATGTACAAGGCGCAGAAGTAATAGTGAAAAACATACCAGATTGCGATGAAAAGGGAGCAATGGATCCACGTCTTTATAAAGATATGAAGGTTCAAATGAATATAATGAGGTTTATGCCTAAAAATATGATGAAAATGGACGCTTCTGAAAAATCGGTAAAGAATATGAGAAAGCAGTTTAATGGTATTAAAAGCGTTCCAATCGTAACGAAAGATATAAATATTACGAATGAAACGGTTAAAGCGGAAGATGGATATGACATTCCGATAAGGATTTATAATAGTATTTCAAAACAAGAAAACGCGCCAATTTTATATTTTATTCATGGTGGCGGATTCATGGCAGGATCACCAGATGTGGTAGAAGAACTTGTGAAATTAATAGTAGAAAAAACAGATATACTAGCCTTTTCTGTAGATTATCGATTAGCTCCAGAACATCCTTTTCCAAATGGACATACAGATTGTTACACTACTTTAAAATGGATTTATGAGAATGCTGAAGCATTCGGCGGTGATAAGAATAATATTTTTGTTGCGGGTGATAGTGCTGGAGGGAACTTAGCACAGTATTGTACAACGAGAGATATGGAAGATGGTAGAAACTTCGTTAAAGGGCAATTACTTCTGTACCCTACACTTAACATGTGTGACTATGAAGACGAGTTTTATTCTTGGAGTATAGATAAATATGAGATTGCTCCGAAATATAAAAAAGGATTAGAAAAAATGCTTAATATGATGCATGCAATGGTCGGAGGGATGGCAGAAATACTTGGTACGGAAGACATTCATTCGAAGTATTTAAGTCCATACGTTGATGTATCTTCAGATTATCCAAGTACATTTATTACGGTAGGAGAACATGATTTTTTAATGATTGAATGTTTAGCGTATGCAGCTAAATTGAAGAAACAAGGAGTGGATACTGAAACGATTCTCTATCGTGGTTTAGGGCACGCGTATGGAGATAATGTAGGTGTCTATCCTCAAAGTGAAGATTTAGCGATTGAGATGGGGAGTTTTATATTGAAGCATAGTAAGAAAGACTCCTACTTTGAGCAATGATTTTAAACTCTACTTTGTGCTTTAAGTGAGAATATCTAAAAAGTATATAAAAAGCCTAATTTGATCTAAATGTTTCAAATTAGGCTTTTTTATATGATTAAATATTCAAGATCAAAAGAAGGAATAAAACTATATTATGCAGAATATTTAGATAATAGGAGGTGTCGAATTTTGAGTGAAATTGAATTAAAAAGTAATGTAATTAAGACAGGAAGAGAGAGGAGTATGATTCTTCGGTTTATACTCGCTAGTCTCGTTGGGGTGTTTATGTTTTTCGTACCTGTTACGATAAATGGAGCTTCTTCTATTATGATTGATCATATCGTATCGTGGATCCGTACTTCAGTTCCGGGCGTAGTACCTTATTATGCATTGTTTGTTATGGTGATTGGTGCGATTTATCCATTTTATACGAAGAAATGGAATGCATCTATCGTAGACATTTGTTTTTCTATTTTAAAAGTAGTTGGTGTTGTTTTTGGCGTATTATATTGTTTTAAAGTGGGACCAGCTTGGTTTTTTGCACCAGATGTTGGGCCGTTTTTGTATGAGAAACTAGTTATATCGGTAAGTTTACTCGTTCCGATTGGTTCGGCGTTTTTAGCGTTATTAGTCGGATATGGGTTGCTTGAATTTGTCGGTACATTTTGCCGTCCGATTATGAGACCTTTATGGAATACGCCGGGACGATCGGCAATTGATGCGGTTGCTTCCTTCGTTGGAAGTTATTCACTAGCCTTATTAATTACGAACCGCGTATATAAAGAAGGAAAGTATACGACAAAAGAAGCAGCCATTATCGCTACAGGATTTTCTACAGTATCCGCAACATTTATGATCATCATCGCAAAAACATTAGACATTATGCATTTATGGAATGTTTATTTTTGGACTACACTTGTAGTAACATTCATCGTGACTGCTATCACCGTAAGAATCCCACCTCTTAGTAGAAAGCCCGATACATATATTACGAAAGAAGGGTTCCCAGAGCCCGTTTATAAGGAAAAAATGTTAGAACGTGCTTGGGAAGATGCATTAGAAGTATCAAGATCTGCACCGAGCATTATGAAAAATATTGCAGTGAACTTAAAAGACGGTTTTATTATGACGATGGGAATTTTACCATCTATTATGTCAGTAGGGTTAATTGGTATCGTCTTAGCGAAGTTCACGCCAATATTTGATTGGATCAGTTATATTTTTTATCCATTTACATGGGTTTTACAATTACCAGAAGCAGACTTAGCTGCTAAAGCGGTATCAGTTGGTATTGCAGAAATGTTTTTACCATCATTATTAGTTGTAAGTGCGCCGCTCGTGACAAAGTTTGTCATTGCGGTTATTTCGGTATCATCTATTTTGTTTTTCTCCGCTTCAATCCCTTGTATATTATCGACAGATATTCCGTTAAAAGTATCTGAACTTATTATTTTGTACGTGCAGAGAACGATATTAACGTTGCTTATTATTACGCCGATTGCTTATTTGGTGCTTTAATAGGAAACCCTCGCTTTCTATGTGAGCGAGGATTTTTGTTGTTAAAATCATTATATATAAATTTTGAGATATTTATTCATATGTTATAGTAACAAAAGAAGGGGGCTTACAAATGGAAATCATTCACGAAAGAGCGAAGTTACGGTTAATGGATAGTGGTGATGTCGAAACTTTGTTTTCGATTGTAGAAGGAAATAGGCAAATTTGGGCGTATTTAATCTCTAAAATGGAAACTGTTCAAGATATGCAGCAATATGTTCAAAAAGCGATAAAGAGTTATGGAAAGGGTACACAAATCCCTTGCGCTGTAGTGGATCAACAGACGAACAAGATTGTAGGGAGTACACGTTTATATAATATTTCAGTAGAAGATAAAACAGTGGAGTTAGGGCAGACGTGGTACCATCCAATTGTGCAACGTACGAGTATAAATACAGAATGTAAGTATATGCTTCTCCAGTATGCTTTTGAAAAACTGCATATGCTACGAGTGCAAATTAAGACGGATGTAAGAAATGAAAAAGCACAACGAGCAATTGAAAGGTTAGGCGCGGTAAAAGAAGGTGTGCTAAGAAATGAAAGAAGATTGCCGAGCGGTCATGTGAGAGATGCAGTTGTGTACAGTATTATTGCGAGTGAATGGTCAGGCGTGAAAGGAGAATTGTTAGAAAAATTAGAGTTATACAAAGAAAAGCTATAATTCGTATTTTGTAAGGTATATGATCGTAATTTGCGAATAATATACCTTTTTTTCTTACAAAACACTAACTTATTTAATTTACTTTTGTTTCATCATTCCCTTCTGAGAAAAAATTCGTTACAATGTAGTTGTATGGTAATAAACTAATGAATTAAAATTGTAATGAAAACCGCAAATGAAAAATGAATTGATAATCCTCAATTTTAAATGAAAACCCTTTTATATATAATAAGTAAAATACCTTCTTTTAAACAAACTCAAACAAAACGATTTGATATAAATGTTTTTTTATAGAAGTATGGATGATGTACGGAGGCAATTACAAATGAAAGAAAATAAGAAGAGTAAAAAAAGACGAATCTTTCAAGTGTTTTTATTAATGATTTGTTCTGCTATTTTGTATGTGAGCTATGCAGCTTACGATATTTGGAGTTATCGCTTTAAAACGGATGATGATGTGAAGACAGATGCTGGTATCGTGCTAGGAGCAGCTTCATGGAACGGAAAACCATCTCCTGTATTTAAGGAAAGAATTAATCACGCGATTTCTCTATATAAAAACGGAAACATTAAGAAAATTATTTTTACAGGTGGTACAAAGTTTGAAGCCGAGCTTGAGGAAGCTCGCACTGCTAGAGTATATGCATTGAAACAAGGTGTAAAAGAGGAGGATATTTTAATTGAAACAAAATCCCTTTTCACTGAAGAAAATTTAAAGAATGCGAAGGAAGTTGGAATAGAGAACGGAATACACTCATACACGATTGTAAGTGATCCACTTCATATGAAACGCGCAATGAGAATCGCAAAACATATTAACATTGAGGCATATGCTTCACCGACTCCAACATCAGCATATAAAACGTTAGATACAGAAATTCCATTCTTTTTTAAAGAATTATTCTCGTATATCGGATATGTAACCTCTTTGCCGCTAAAGGCATTGAAGGGGGATTAATATAAGAAAAGGACCTGTTTTTCTATAGGTATTTTTCTTATAATCCAAAAACATTGTATTTTTATCGGAATAGTGAAACAATAGAGAGGTAGCTTCATATAATCATAATGACAAAATGAACGGTTTATGAATCGAGCATTTACGGGCAGCCCGACTCCCATTGAACTTCTTTGCTCCACCTGAATTTTGAGGTGGGAGTTTTACTGCCCGCAAATAGCGGGATAAAGGAGATTATAGTATGGCACTCTCATTTGTTGAAACAGAAGAACAATCTTTCATTATTGAACAAATAAATAAATTGATTCCGAAGTTCATGGAAAGGGAGCATCAATTAAGTGAATTAGGATCATTTCCGTATGAAAATATTAATAATTTAAAAGATATCGGATATACGAAAATAACGTTACCGAAGGAATTTGGTGGTAGTGCGATTTCTTTATATGACTTCGTTTTATTTCAAGGGAAAATTGCAGAAGGCTGTGGAGCTACTGCATTATCGATTGGATGGCATATTGGTATTGTAAAAGAGCTAGCTGAAAATCGCTCTTGGAATGATGGAATGTTCAAATGGTTTTGCGAAGAAGTGCGTAATGGTGCACTCTTTAATCGGGCAGCAACAGAACCGAAAACAGGAAGTCCGACGCGTGGTGGTAAACCAGAAACAATCGCGGTGCAACAAGGCGAGAAGTGGATTATAAATGGAAGGAAAACTTTTACAACGATGGCACCAGTACTTGATTATTTTATTATTTCAGCAAGTATGGAAGGCCGAGAAGAAGTTGGTGAGTTTGTCATTCCAAGAAATACGCTCGGTGTATCAATTGAAGAAACATGGGATAGCGTTGCGATGCGAGGAACTGCTAGCCACGACCTTGTCTTACAAAATGTGGAGATAGAAAACCGCTTCTTTACGAATGTATTGGGCGGGAAAGTGAAACAAAAGGGTATTGGCTGGTTGCTACATATACCAGCATGTTATTTAGGAATCGCACAATCAGCAAGAAATTATGCAGTTCAGTTTGCGGAATCATACAAGCCAAATAGTTTAAACCATTCTATTAGTTTATTACCGAGTGTTAGAAGATTAGTTGGAGAAATAGAGCTTGAGCTTATGCAAGCTCGCGTCTTTTTATATCAAATTGCGAAAAAGTACGATGAGGCAGAAGATAAACTATCACTACAAGCAGAACTAGCGGCAGTGAAATACGCAGTAACAAATGCGGCGATATCTATAGTAGATAAAGCAATGCGTATCGTAGGGGCAAAAAGTTTATCAGAAAAAAATCCACTTCATCGTTATTACTTAAATGTCAGAGCGGGTTTACACAATCCGCCGATGGATGATGCAACATTGTCTATACTGGCGGATGTAGCATTTCGGTCGTGATGTTTTAGGAATAGAGCTTATGAATTTAAATGTTATTGTTTATGGACAATATAGTTGTTTTGAAAGCACGTGTTTGATTAGTAATCGAACACGTGCTTTTTATTTGTTTGCCATCCTAGTTTGAAATGTAGTGTTTTCATATAAATGATTATCATGATTTGATGAATGTTCCTAGATGAAAAATATTTATTGTAATGCCAGTTTGGATGTAAACGGTGATAAGGTGTTTTTTGTTGGGAAGGAATTTGTAACTTTTAATAGAATAATTTATGAAGATGATTAGATAATAAATGTTTACACATAAGGAGATAAAACTATGGAAAAGAACAAATTACTAAGAATGGACAATGTCAGTATCGTTGTAGAATCTCTTGATGACGCAATCTCTTTCTTCGAGGAGATTGGCTTGAAACTCGAAGGGCGAGCTACTGTCGAAGGTGAATGGGCTGGTCGCGTAACCGGACTGGGCTCCCAGTGCGTAGAGATTGCTATGATGGTTACGCCAGATGGCCACAGCCGAATTGAACTTTCGCGATTTCTCACCCCACCTACTATATCAGATCACCGGACTGCTCCTGTAAACGCCCTCGGTTATTTACGCGTCATGTTCACTGTTGAAGACATTGACGAAATGGTATACAGACTCACGACTAAGTGTGGTGCTCAGCTCGTTGGCGAAGTGGTTCAGTACGAGGACTCGTATCGACTCTGTTACATTCGTGGAACCGAAGGGCTTCTAATCGGTTTGGCGGAACAACTCGGTAACAAATAAGAAAGTGACGTTTTATAAAAAAACTTTACTGAAATATATTACTGAAGTGAAAATTGAAACAGAATAGTAGTGTGAAAGTAACTTTAAGAAGTAGGGTACGTCATATAACATAACATGCAAGCAAAAGGACTCTCCGAACCACTTGGTTGCCGGGGAAGAAGCAGGGAAGAGATTCAGGTAACATCTCTGTGAAAACGTTATATGCTAATTCCTCTCAATTTGAAGAAATTTATTATTCAATAAAAGGGCTCTTCTCCAGAGCGACAAAAAAGCCAATTTCCTTAATTTTAATATTGAGAAATTTGGCTTTTAATTTTGGAATTTCTTTAACGTTGTAAATTCGTATTTTCCTGAGCTACCCTATGCTCATCAAACTAAGAAGAGCAACTACTCCAAAGCGAGAAAATTGACATCTCCAGATGAGGATGTACAATTTTTTGTTTTGAGGATGCTCCAAAATATTAGCTTGATAGCAATGGGCAGCATCCCTTGAATAGCTTCGAAGAACTCAATTCTAAAAAATACATCTGAACGAGAGATAATGGAATGTTCTTTTGTAAGATGTATATCTTTTTCTCTTTTTAGTAGTATTGTTCATGAAAAATAGCACATTACAAATAAGTGTTATCAATTGAAAAAATCTTTCTTTTCATTCTTCTTTTTATAGTTTTATAGGAGAAAGCTAGGCTTCTTATTTTTACTAATGTATAATAAGAAAAAAGCACGAAAAGAGGTTATCTCATGCTAGAGGTTATTGCAACATGTTTAGAAGATGTGAAACGAATTGAAAGCGCGGGTGGGAAGCGGATTGAATTAATTTCATCTTATACAGAAGGTGGATTAACGCCGAGTTATGCATTTATTAAAAAAGCGGTAGAAGCAGTAAATATACCGATTCACGTTATGATTCGTCCGCATGCGAAGTCTTTTACATATACGGAAGAAGAAATTGAAATGATGAAAGAAGACATTAGCGTTGCGCAGAAGTTAGGTGCAGCAGGCGTTGTATTAGGCGTATTAAACGAACAAAAAGAAGTTGATAAAGAGAAGCTAGCAGATTTGTTATCTGTTGTAGATGGAATAAATGTAACGTATCACCGTGCGATAGATGATATAGAAAACCTAGTAGAAGCGATGAGAACTTTAAAGGAATTCCATAAAGTGACTCACGTGTTAACTTCAGGTGGACAAGGAAATATAGTAGATAATATTCCAGTGCTTAAAGATATGCAAAAGGTAAGCGATGGTCAAATTCAACTTGTAGCTGGAAGTGGTGTAACGAAAGAAAATATAAAGCAGTTATTAGATGAAACTGGAATTTCGCAAGCTCATGTCGGTACAGCGGTAAGAGAAGGTAAATCATGTTTTTCTGAAATTGATCGAAGTTTAGTGCGAGAATTAGTTGAAATAATAAAATAAGTGCATAAGAAAGAGGAGAAACGATGAAGGAAAATACGAAGAAAGAATTATTCTCTTGGGTTAAAACAATAGGGTTTACCCTTGTACTAATTGTAATTATTCGCGGTGTTTTATTTACACCTTCTTTAGTGCAAGGTGAATCGATGATGCCAACGTTAGAAAATAATGAGCGCGTTCTCGTGAATAAGATTGGTTATAGTATAAGTGGATTAGATCGCTTCGATGTTATCGTCTTCCACGGAAAAGAAGGGTACGACTTAGTAAAACGAGTAATTGGTTTACCAGGTGATACAGTTGAGTATAAAAACGATGTTTTATACGTAAACGGAAAAGCGATGGAAGAACCGTATTTAAAAGAGTTTAAAGAAAAAGCAGCTGGCCGTGTATTAACTCCAGACTTTACATTAGAACAAATCACAGGGAAAACGAAAGTGCCAGAAGGCCAAGTATTTGTTTTAGGAGATAATCGTGAAGTTTCTAAGGACGGTCGCATGTTTGGCTTTATTTCAGAAGATGAAATTGTTGGAAAAGGACAAGCTGTTTTCTGGCCATTGAAACAAGTAAGAGCGTTATAAAGCAAGTATGGGAGAAATGTTCTTCTTGTGGATTTAAATCACATTTTTTGTAAAACTGAATGTTCATTTAAGAAAGACAGAGGTCATTTTGATTATTATTTTTCAAAATGACCTCTGTTTATTTGAAAATAGTGTTGCAAGGAGGGAATTTAAATGATAACGAAAGAAGCAAAAGTTATCTTAAACAGGAAAGGAGCCAGGAAAGTAAACGAAATTCCTAAAGAGGTCTTACAATTACTACAGCAAGGGAAAGTAGAAAGTGTTAATCTAACAGAATGGCTAGCTATAAATCATATTGAACTACTCAAAAATGTCTTACCTTCAATAGGACTCAAGAATAGTTTGGAAAGCATAGTAGCTGAATTAGAAAAACAGAACGTGGAAACAGGAATGAAAGTCATACGAATAACAGGAACTTTATTGGATGAAATTATACTCAAAGAGAATGAAGGAAACAAGGAAGATGTATTGTTAAAATTATCTAATCATATTTCAGATAGTGTACGATGTTGGGCAGCGTTTATGAATAAAAAATCAAATAACACATTAAAAGATACATTAACGTACATTCGACCTTTTGCAGCGGATCATCATTTTGGTGTTCGAGAAATTGCTTGGATGTCTATTAGAGAAGATCTTTCACAGAATATAGAAAAAAGTGTGGAGTTGTTAGTAGAATGGGCAAAAAGTGAAGATGAGAATATTCGTAGGTTCTCTGTAGAATCTATTCGTCCTCGAGGTGTATGGAGTAAACATATTGAAATATTAAAACAAGAACCTGAAAAAGCACTTCCTATTCTTAATTTACTTAAATCAGATCCATCAAAATATGTCCAAGATTCGGTTGGAAACTGGTTAAATGATACAAGTAAAACGAAACCGGATTGGGTAATGAACCTGTGTGAAGAATGGGAAAAGGATACTGATATAAAATCAACTAGTAGAATTATTAAAAAAGCTAAAAGAACGATTTTGAAAAATAAGTAATATGTACCTAATAGACTTGTTAGTTGAACGAAGGAACAATCAATCAATCAATCAAGTTAAAAAAGAATACTGTGAATAACAATGAGAAGAGCATGTTTTGATCAAAAATTGATTCAAACATGCTCTTTATATTTTCTTTTATAGCAGTGTTATTAATGAAAAGTGATCAAATTTTATTTCAAATCTAAACTTCCGTACTTTTTTATTGTAACTTTTATTCTAATAGTTCGTTCTTCAAGTGTTAAAGTTTTGTCAATCATTCAAGAGCCTTTTATTTTATATAAATCACTTATTATTTGTGTTTTTTTAATAGCGGACAAAATATATCGGATTATGTACGTGAAAAAAATATTGATAGAATTGAAAGAATATTTTATAATTTTAAATTATATCTTTGTTTCGAAAAATGGAATTAAAGTTCCGAAATTCGGAACAAAAAGGAGATAGGATGAGTATAAATAAAACGGCAGTGAAGACAATGGATATTTTAGAGTTATTTTATGAGCATGAAGAGTTAAGTTTAACAGAGATGGTTCAGCTTACAAATATGCCAAAAACATCTGTTTATCGTTTAATCGGTTCGCTAGAAGAAATGGAGCTTTTACAAAAAAATGAGAAGGGGAAATATTGTCTTGGAGTCGTTTTTTTAAGGTTTGGGCAACTTGTTTCACAAAGATTATCAGTAAGAAATATTGCGATTCCATATATGAAAGAGCTTAGAGATAGTTTAGGGCAGGCAGTTAATTTAATTATTCAAGATGGTAATGATGCAATTTACGTTGAAAAGATGGAAGGAGTTCAGCCGGTACGTGTTTATACAGCGGTTGGAAGAAGAGCACCTCTTTATGCGGGGGCATGTCCGAGAATTTTACTATCTTATTTTTCTGAGGAAGAGAAAAGGAAGTACATAGAGGAAACCGATTTAAAACAGTTTGCGGATGGAACAATTGTGAATAAGGAACATTTGCTAGAAGTATTACAACTAGCGAAAAAGGAAGGTTACACAATTAGTTATTCTGAATTAGAAAATCATACAGCAGCTATAGCAGCTCCGATTTTTGCGAATGATGGAACGGTTGTAGCAGGTATTAGTGTTTCAGGTTTAGCAATTGAGTATGGCGAAAGTAACATTTCATATTTTACTGCGAAAGTGAAAGAAACAGCATACCGCATTTCGAAAGAACTCGGCTTTTTGGCATAGAAAGAGGGAATGGGATGAAATTTTCTGCGTTAGGGGATCAAGCAATTATTGTTACGTTTGGTGAAGAAATTAGGATGGATATATACGGAAAAGTGCAGCGATTATTTCAAGCGTTGAAACAACATCCATTTACAGGAATGGTTGAATGTGTGCCATCGTTTACTTCATTAGCAATTTACTATAATTTGTACGAAGTATGGATGCAAAATGAGAGAGGTGAAAGGTCATATGATTACGTTTGCCAATATATACAGGAGCTGTGTGATTCATATAAAGAAGAAGTGAACCAGAAAGTGAAACATATTTCTATACCAGTTTGCTACGGAGGCGAATATGGGCCGGATTTAGAAGAGGTCGCACATTATCAAGGTTTGCAAGTAGAGGATGTTATTCGTATACATAGCGAAACAACATATTTTGTGTATATGTTAGGTTTCACACCAGGATTCCCATATTTAGGGGGACTATCAAAACAATTAGAAACACCTAGAAAAGAAACACCACGGTTACAAATTGCTCCTGGTTCGGTAGGGATTGGTGGAAAGCAAACAGGTATTTATCCGCTTGAAACACCGGGTGGATGGAATATTATCGGCCGAACACCGATTTCATTATTTAATCCAAGAGAAGAATCACCTACCTATATTCAAAGTGGTATGTATTTACGTTTTATCCCGGTAACAAAGGAAGAATACTTATCGCTAGAGGGGGCTAAAGAATGGATGTAGAGGTTTTACATGCGGGGATGCTTACAACAGTCCAAGATTTAGGACGATTTCATTATCAACAGTATGGTGTACCAGTTGGCGGTGCGATGGATAAAAATGCACTTAGGCTAATCAATATGTTAGTCGGTAATGAAGAAAATGAAGCAGGTTTAGAAATGACGATAATGGGACCTAAATTGTTACTAAAGAAAACGACTTTGCTCGCGATTGGCGGAGCGGATTTGGAACCGTTATTGAATGGAGAACGAATTCCGTTATGGCGTCCTATTTTAGCAGAAGAAGGCAGCATGCTTTGTTTTGGAAAAGCGAAACGTGGGTGCAGAGCATATGTAACATTTGCTGGTGGTATTCATATTGATCATACAATGGGAAGTAAAAGTACATATATGCGAGCTGCTATTGGCGGGATTGAAGGAAGGATGCTCAAAAAGGGTGACTATTTTCAAATTGGTACGCACGCAGAAATGGCGAGTCGTTTCATTCAGAACTTACAAAAGGAAGAGCGAATAAAAACAAAATGGGCAATTCGAAATAACGTCTTACCAAAATATAAGAAGCATCCTACGCTTCGCGTCATAACAGATTTTGAATATAATCAGTTTACAGAAAAAAGTAAAGAGTCATTTTTTATGAAAGAGTATAAAGTGTCCAATTATGCTGATCGCATGGGATATAGGTTTGATGGGGAAGTTTTAAATAGAGAAATAGAACAAGAAATTCTATCAAGTCCTGTTACATTTGGAACCATTCAAGTTCCAAATGGTGGGCAGCCTATTATATTAATGGCAGATAGGCAAACGACAGGTGGCTATCCGAGAATCGGAAATGTCATTTCAGTCGATTTACCTCTGCTTGCCCAGCTGAAACCAGGGGACTATGTAACTTTTGAAAAAGTTTCTATAGAAGAAGCGGAGCGATTGTACATAGAGCAGGAAGAAAATGTGAAACTATTAAAGAAGTTCATCGCTTTACGAAGCTGAGAGTAGGAGGGAAATATCGTGACGACAATCGATTTGAATTGTGATTTAGGAGAAAGTTTTGGAGCTTATAAAATGGGGAATGATGATGAGATTCTTCCGTTCGTTTCCTCTATAAATGTTGCTTGTGGTTTTCATGCGGGTGATCCGTTCGTTATGCGTCAAACAGTTGAAAAAGCTTTGAAACATAACGTAGCAATAGGGGCGCATCCTGGATTTCCTGATTTAATTGGATTTGGAAGAAGAAACATGAATGTTTCAGCAAGTGAAGTATATGATTACGTTTTATATCAAATTGGTGCATTAGACGGGTTTGTGAAAGCGGCAGGGGCGAAGATGCATCATGTGAAACCGCACGGTGCCCTATATAATATGGCGGCAACTGACCCAGTAATTGCAGATGCAATCGTAAAGGCAATTTCTCATATGAACCCGGATCTATTACTTTACGGATTAGCAAATAGCGAGGCGTTTATACAAGCTGCAGAAAAATATAAAGTAACATTCATGCAAGAAGTTTTTGCTGATCGTACGTATAAGCAAGATGGGACATTAACAAGTCGTACAGAAAAAAATGCACTTATAACAGATGAAGGCGAAGCGATAAAACAAGTGCTTCAAATGGTAAAAGAAGGATATGTAGAAACGGTGAATGGAGAGAAAGTAACAGTTCAGGCGCAAACAATTTGTTTGCATGGCGATGGAGAGAAAGCGGTACAATTTGCGGAGAGAATATACAGAACATTCGAACTTAATGGTGTTTCTATATGTGCACCGAAATAAAAAATGAGAGGAAGTGCTGGAAATGATTAAATTAATTGGGATACTACTTGTTGCAGTTGGCTTTCTATTTAGGTTAAATACACTATTAGTAGTAATGGTTGCAGGAATTGTTACTGGTATGGTTTCAGGATTAAGTTTTTATGACGTCATCAGCATGTTCGGTAAATTTTTTATAGAAAATAGATATATGTCTATGCCTATTATACTAACTTTACCTGTAATCGGAATTTTAGAGCGTTATGGTTTAAAAGAAAGAGCAGAAGCACTTATAACGAAATCAAAAGGGGCAACAACTGGAAGAGTATTAATGTCATATTTTACAATAAGAGAATCATCAGCGGCACTAGGGCTGAATATTGGTGGTCATGCGCAAACAGTAAGACCGCTCGTTGCACCAATGGCAGAAGGAGCGGCACAAGGTAAATACGGTAAACTTCCGGAAAAATTAAGAGAAAAGATTAAAGCAAACGCAGCTGCTGCAGAAAATACAGCTTGGTTTTTCGGAGAAGATATTTTTATCGCAACTGGTGCGATTTTATTAATGAAAGGATTCTTCGATTCAGTAGGTATGCATGTCGGAGTATGGGATATGGCGCTTTGGGGTATTCCAACAGCAATATCCGCACTAATCGTAAGTTGGATTAGATTCAGAAGGTTTGATAAATATATAGCGAAAACAATGAAGGCAGAAGGAAAACAAGAGAAGGAGGCTATATAAGATGAACATCATAACTATGGATACAATTTATTATGTATTAGGTATAATCGTTGCCTTTATCGCTGTGCGTATCGCATTCGATCGTGAACATCCAAACCGATTCGGTTCTAGCTTATTTTGGGCATTATTCGCAGTTACATTTTTATTCGGAAATGTAATACCTTCGTTTTACGTTGGGTGTATCGTGCTCGCTATGGTCGTGTTAGCTTCATTGAATAAAGTAACAAAATCCGAGGAGAAAGAAGTACCTGTACAAGAACGTGTGAAACATGCTGAGAAATTAAAAAATAAAATTTTCATGCCTGCACTTTTAATTCCTATTTTTACAATTATCGGTACGTTAACGTTAGGGAAAATCAAATGGGGAAATGTATCCCTTGTAGATCCAGATAAAGTAACGTTAGTTGCATTAGCGTTAGGAGCATTACTCGCATTCGTTGCGGCGATGCGTATTACAAAATCGAAAATAACGACGCCTGTTCAAGAAGGAAGTAGATTATTACAAGCTGTTGGTTGGGCAGTTATTTTACCACAAATGTTAGCAGCACTTGGCGGCATTTTTGCGAAGTCTGGTGTTGGACAAGTCGTTTCTGATTTAGTTGGAAAAGTGTTACCGACAGAATATCCATTCGTTGCTGTTATGGCGTACTGTTTAGGAATGATGCTTTTCACAGTTGTAATGGGGAATGCATTCGCAGCGTTTGCAGTAATCACTGGCGGAATCGGATTACCTTTAATTGTTCAAATGCACGGCGGGAATCCAGCGATTATGGCCGCACTCGGCATGTTTGCTGGATATTGCGGAACACTGCTTACGCCAATGGCAGCAAACTTTAATATCGTTCCAGCAATGCTTTTAGAGTTAAAAGATAAAAATGCTGTTATTAAAGCGCAAGTACCCATCGCGCTTTCAATCTTTATCATAAATATGTTTATTATGTACGGCTTAGTATATCGTTTCTAATTAGGAGGGAAAACGATGAAAACAGTATTATTAACAGGGTTCGATCCGTTCGGCGGAGAAAGTATCAATCCAGCTTGGGAAGTCGCAAAAAGCTTACATGAAAAAACAATCGGAGAGTACAAGATTATAAGTAAACAAGTTCCAACTGTATTTCATAAATCAATAAAAGTTTTAAAAGAATATATAGAAGAACTGTCGCCGGAAATGATTATATGTATCGGACAAGCTGGGGGTAGACCAGATATTACGATAGAGCGTGTCGCAATTAATATTGATGATGCAAGAATTGCTGACAATGAAGGGAATCAGCCGGTGGATGTACCGGTTGTTGAGGAAGGACCTGCTGCCTATTGGTCCACGCTCCCAATGAAAGCAATCGTAAAAAAACTTCGCGAAGAAGGCATACCGTCATCTGTTTCACAAACGGCAGGTACATTCGTTTGTAATCACTTATTCTATGGACTTATGTATGAACTAGAAAAACATGATATGAAAATAAAAGGCGGATTCATTCACATTCCGTTCTTACCAGAACAAGCGAGTAGCTACCCAGGGCAACCGAGTATGTCACTTTCTACTATTAGTAAAGGGGTAGAGTTGGCAATCGAAGTAACGACGGAAGTAGAGGTAGATATTGTAGAAATTGGGGGCGCGACGCATTAAGTAAAGTGAAATGTACAACACCTCCTGTAAACAACTGGTATAATAAGTATAGGAATATACATAGAGGTGATTTTTGTGCAATTTGAAGAAGTTCGTTCAATTTTAGAAAAAGCGAAGAAAATTACTGTATTAACAGGCGCAGGAGCCAGTACAGAAAGTGGCATCCCAGATTTCCGTTCAGCAAATGGGTTGTATGCTGATGTGAATGTGGAGATGTACTTATCGAGAGGGTACTATAACAGAAGTCCGAAAGAGTTTTGGAAGCATTATAAAGAAATATTTCAAATTAATACGTTTCATCAATATAAAGCTAATCGTGGACATCGCTTTTTAGCTGAGCTAGAAGAACAAGGAAAAGATATAACAATTTTAACGCAAAATATCGACGGTTTACATCAATTAGGTGGTAGTAAACATGTCATTGATTTACACGGAACACTTCAAACAGCACATTGTCCGAAGTGTAAAACGGGTTATGATTTACAATATATGATTGATCATGAAGTACCGCGCTGCGAGAAGTGTAATTTCATTTTAAATCCAGATGTTGTTTTATACGGAGATACACTGCCGCAATATCAAAATGCGATTACACGTTTATATGAAACAGATGTGTTTCTCGTTATGGGAACGTCATTAAAAGTACAGCCTGTCGCATCTTTCCCGGAAATTGCAAAGAGGGAAATTGGAGCAACAACCATTTTAGTAAATGAAGAGTTAACAGGGCAGGAATATAACTTTGATTTTGTTTTTCGACAAAAGATTGGTGAATTTGTTGAAGGGTTATCTTCAAATAAATAAGTTATCGTAAAAAAACTGAGGTGCAATGTATCTACCTCAGTTTTTTGTATTCATGATATTGTATTGTAAGGGGAATGGTAATAAATAGGATGTAAAATCCGAAAACTGAAAATTAAATCTTTTCTTTCTTTTGTAACTAATATAAAATTCTATATATATCATATAAATAAATTTGATACATAATGAGTTATCCCGTTATTTGCGAGCAGTAAGACTCCCATCTGAAAAATTCGGCACAGGCGAAGAAGTTAGGTGGAAGGGAAGATTACCTGCTTGTAAAAGCCCGATTGCTGTGGGCTAATAAACAGAGAACCACTCTGTTTAAAGTTTCAATTTATGCGTAGAAGTTAATAGAATGAAGCGAGGGAGCGAAATGAGACAGAACAAGGAAAAAAAGAAACAGCCGAAAAAGAAAAAGACTCATATTCCATTTCGGTTAAATGTACTATTTTTTATCGTCTTTCTTTTATTTTCAGCTATTATTATTCAACTAGGTAAAGTGCAAATCATTGATGGAGAAACGTATCGAAATGAAGTGAATAAAAAGGAAGATGTGACGGTGAGCACGCCTGTTCCTAGAGGGAAAATGTTTGATCGAGAAGGCAAAGTGATTGTAAATAACAAACCGCTACGAACCGTTACATATACGAAAATGAAAGGAGTAGACTCGAAAGAAGTTTTAAAAGTAGCGAGAGAGTTAGCAGGGCTAATTGAAATGTCGCAAGAGGATATGGATAAGTTAACAGAGACAGATAAAAAAGATTTTTGGATGCAGTTAAATGAAAAAAGGGCTGCAGAAAAAGTAACGAAAGCAGATGAGAGTAAATTTAGGAAGCAGGAAATAGAAGGGAAAGAATTAGATAAAAAAGTAGAAGAGTTGCGTCGGGAGAGAATTACACAAGAAGAATTAAAGGAGCTTTCAAAAGATGATTTAGAAGTATTAGCAATTAAAAGTAAAATGAATACGGGATATAAAATGACGCCGCAAATCGTTAAAAAAGATGTAAGTCAAAATGAATATGCAATCGTTAGTGAAAGATTAGCAAGCTTGCCGGGGGTAGATACGACAGTAGATTGGGAACGTGAATATCCAAATGATAAAATCCTTCGTTCTATACTTGGTAGCGTTTCTAATGAAAATGAGGGATTGCCAAGAGAACAATTAGAGTATTATTTAGTTCGTGATTACAACCGAAATGATCGTATTGGTAAGAGTTACATCGAAAAGCAATACGAAGATGCATTACATGGAATGAAAGAACAATCTAGAAATATTACAGATAAAGCAGGGAATATTATTCGGACTGAAAAAGTGACTGAAGGAAAAAGTGGAAATAACTTAATGTTAACGGTTGATATGGATTTGCAAAAAAAGGTAGAGGAAAGTCTTGAAAAAAATTTACGAGCGTTTCATTCTTCAGAACCGATGATGGATCGTGCTTTCGTTGTAATGATGAATCCGAAAAACGGTCAAATTTTATCAATGGCAGGAAAGAAAATTGTAAATAAAGATGGCGTGATGCAAATAGAAGACTACGCATTAGGGACGATGACAAGTTCCTATGAGTTAGGATCAACTGTGAAAGGGGCTACTTTATTATCTGGATACCAAGCAGAAGCGATTAAACCGTTTACGCATTTCTTTGATGCGCCAATGTACTTTAAAGGAAGTACTAAGCCGAAAAAATCATGGAAAGATTTTGGTGATATTGATGATTTAAGAGCTTTACAAGTTTCGTCGAACGTTTATATGTTTAATACAGCATTAAAAATGGCGGGGATTAATTATGTGCCAAACAATCCGTTAGATATTAAACAAGAGACATTTAATAAAATGCGTTACTATTTTAGACAATTTGGTTTAGGTGTATCGACTGGTATTGACTTGCCAAATGAATCAATTGGTCAAATGGGTAGAACTGATAATATACCAGGCTTTTTACTTGATTATGCAATTGGACAATATGATACATATACACCGCTACAGCTTGCTCAATATATTTCAACAATTGCAAATGGCGGTTACCGAATGAAACCACAAATTGTGCAAGAAATTAGAGAGCAGCCAAACCGCCCAGAGGATGTCGGAAAAGTTATTCGATCAATTGAACCGGTTGTTTTAAATCGAGTGGATATGGACACGTCATACATTAATCATGTAAAAGAAGGGTTTAGAAGAGTTTTTCAAGAAGCTGACGGAACAGGTACAGGAACGTTTAAAGGCTTACCGTATAAACCAGCTGGAAAAACAGGAACAGCTGAGACGGTATATGGTGGAGAAAGTGATATTGGAAGAGATGAGAACTATAACCGAAAAAAATGTTATAATTTAACTCTTGCCGGCTATGCGCCATATGATGCTGATCCGGAAGTAGCTTTTTCAGTTGTTGTACCATGGGTGAATAATGATAAATCAGGGGTTAATTCCGCGATTGGTAAAGAAATTTTGGATGCGTATTTTGACTTGAAAGCGAAAAGATCAAATGCAAATTCAGTCCCGGTAGAACAGCCGAACAAGGCCCAGTAAAAATAATATCACTGCACAGGAATATATTGTGCAGTGATATATTTTTTGAGTTATTTTATAAGGTGGGAATGGATATGAAAGAGGAGATTAAGAGAGGTTGGGGGAAGTACATACTATTTATACTTGTTATGGTAATAGCCTATCATTCTTTTACGTTATGTAAGGTAGAAGGGAAATCCATGCAGCCGACTTTAAATGAAGAAGACTACGTATTTGTAAATAAAGCAGCAGTACATTTTTCTAACATACAGCACGGGGAAATTGTCATTATTAAAGAAGAGGACGAATCGAAATATTATGTGAAAAGGGTAATAGGGCTACCTGGTGACGTAATTAACATAACGAATGGAACTGTATATGTAAATGATAAAAAACAAGTAGAGCCGTATACAAATAAAGATTTATTCAACAATACACAAGTATTTTACAATTTCCAAAAGACAAAGATTCCACCAAATAAGCTATTTGTCATGGGAGATAACCGTGAACTTAGTAGGGATAGTCGCAATGGCTTAGGATATATTGAAGAAGATAACGTGATAGGAAAAGTAGAATTTGTGTATTATCCTTTTTCAAAAATGAAAATTATAGAATAAGTGGGGAATTCATAAAGCCCCACTTATTAAAGTTTCACTTTATTTTCTTTAAAAAACCTTTTGGATTAAAAGATATGAAAAATTTATGTTTAGATTCATCGATTATGAAATTGTTATTTTTAGCTAAAAACTCTTCCACGGCTTCCATCGGGCCAGGGCCCCAATCTGGAAGGAGAGGATTTCCGTTAATACATGTATCCTCTACAATAATGTAACTACCAGTGGTTACAATAGATTTATAAAGTAAGAGTTCTTTTGATACATGTTCTTTACTATGATCAGAATCTAAAATAACTAAAATCACATCATCAGGTTTGCGCATACTTACTATTGTTTGGACGGCCTGCACAGAAACAGAAGATGCTGTTAAATACGTAATCCGATTATGTGATGGCCGATTTGGCTGCGGAGTTATATCGATAGTAAGTACGTGACCTTTTCCGATTAAATCTAACATAGAAGCTAAATACAGTGCACTACCACCATGAAAAGTCCCGCATTCAATAATTAAATCGGGCTTTAATTCATAAATGATTTCTTGATACAAAAAGAGATCAGAGGGAAGTTTGCAGATGGGAACACCGAACCAGTAGGTATCTTTTAACCAAACGTGGCTGTCGTAATACTGTTTTAAAAATTCACTGCTTGTAGTATCGATTTTAAATGCTCCTTTCTAAAAAGGATTCTTTCGTTTGACGTAAAGTATTTACGTATGAAAGTTGTACTATATATTATGTGATAAGGAATTGTAAGGCGAGTGTTTTCACTTGAAAATAAGCAAAATAACTCATGTGGAAAATCAATTGCTTACAAAAGAAGGTGTAATTGAAAGGAAATGATAGTATGTATACATACACAATTTGCTTCATTAGAAAAGGAAATAAAATACTCTTACTAAATAGAAATAAAAAGCCGAATATGGGAATGTGGAATGGTGTTGGGGGAAAAATTGAAGATAATGAAACGCCATATGAAGGAATAATTAGAGAAACGCTTGAGGAAACGGGCATAGATCTCCAAAGTGTAACGTATAAGGGGAATGTTGGTTTTAAAGATAAAGACGAGCCTCTGGCTAGTGAAGGAATGTATGTATTCCTTGCTGATTTGCCAGAGGGAGTACAAATGGATACACCGTTAAGTACTGATGAAGGTATATTAGAGTGGAAGGAAATTGGATGGATATTAGATGAGAATAATAGAGGTGTAGTTAGTAATTTACCAAAATACTTACCGCTAATATTAACAGAAGAAAATATGTTAGAGCATATATTCACGTACGATAACCGGAATATTATTAATTACACAACTGCATTTTTGACAGAAGATGATGCGAACAAACGATATGAAAAACAACTCGTTTCTCAATAGAAGATAGGATGAAAAACTACACTTATACTTTAGTTGAAAAAATATATATGTTAGGTGATTACATGCTGAAAAAATATACTTTATTAGCCAAAGTTGTAACACAAACTTTCGTTACTTAAATTAAAACAAAAAAGAGATGGCATATCCATCTCTTTTTTGTTTTCGTATGCTCCATGATTAGTTGCGAATCGCTTTAATGATAAAGCGATGTTGCTTCACATCAAAATAGCCTTTTTGCAACATAATCTCATGTATGCGATATAATTCCTCATAATACCTTTCGACAGTAAAATCAGGAGTTTGCCACGGAATCGCTTTTAAATAATAGACGATAGCGCCAATATCATAAAAGCGTTGAAGAGGGAATTCTTCCTTTGCATCTAAAATAGTAAATCCATTTTCCTTTAGCTCATTACAGGCAGTTTCGAGTGACCAACTTGCAAATTCGCTATTTAGTGGTGTGCCAAACTGCTTATTAAGTTCTGCGCAATCAAGACCACCAGCTTGTTGTGTAAGAAATATTCCATTAGGAGAAAGGATTCGGTTTACCTCAGAAGCAGCATAGGATTCATGTTGGTTCACAATTAAATCAAATTGAGCATCTTGAAGCGGTAGGGCAGCATCATCCTTTACTTCTACAACAATAACCCCTAAAGGCTCTAATTTCTTTCGGGAAATTGGCACGTTTGGAGCGTAGCCCTCAGTAGCATAAATAGTTGGCGGGAACGGTTGTAACATAGATAAAAGCTCTCCACCGCCAGTGCCCATATCTAGCATTGATTTTGCGTGTTGTATAAGCTGGAAAGCAGTGCTACCGTACGACCACGATAAAGGCTCACTTTTCATTCGACCCGTTTCTGAAATGAAAGAAAAATCCCAGCCGCTAAAATTTGTATTTGCACTGTCTAATAAAGTTAAAAATAATGGATCACGTTTCATAATTGTACCCTCCTATTTTGTAAATGAATGATATGATGAGAAAAGTAAAAAGGAGGACCTCTTATAAAAGTGAAACGGATTTACGTTTCGTGTTCGAATAGATGCATATAAATTCGCTCCTTGCGAGAATGATTATTTATATATTCGGGATTTTTGAGTGGAATTCCTTTGAAATATAAAGAGAAGGTAGATATTTAATGGAAAATTGGATTGAGTTTACAGATAAAGAGTACGATCGAATTTGGGATAAAGTATATAGTGACTATGAATTTTCACCAAGTGTTTCAATATTTCCATCGTTTAAAGTACCAGGACCGTTTATCACATATGACATCTCTCATTATTTTGGAGAATCGGTAGATTTAAATGTATATGATGAACTTGAAGAAAAAGCATTAAAAGTTTTCAAAGAGAATACAGCATTGAATGAATATATGATGGCACTAGATTGGCAATATGAATGTTATTGGGTAAATCCACACTTAGAGTTTGAAAGAAATGAATTTTATGAGTGGCGTATACCAATATTTCCGAATGGTGATTACTATTTCTTTATTCAGAAAGACTTTAAGTGGGGGTATTTAGGCCATCCTTGGGAGAAGAGTATAACGATATTTGGAAAAGAAATAATAGAGAGTTTTAAACAAAATAAACCGGAAATGTTTCAAAATATTTTAAGGCAGGGATAATGTTTTAAAGAGAAAAAACGCTTATACTTCATTCTTGAAGCATAAGCGTTTTTGTTTTGGCCGTTTTCATTTAAAAATACTTAAAAATAAAAATCTTTTGGTAAAGTACCATTTTTTATCACCGTTCTTAACCCATGTTTTATAATCCAAGGGTTAACAGGATGCTGTTTATCACGTAATTGCTGCAACCATTGAAAAACGAGTTCTTTATCTTCCTTCGTAATATCGTTAATATGATTGGCTACAGATTTTTGAACATACTTAGAAGGGTCATTCATTAATGGTTCAAGAAGCTGTAAATTGTTCTTAAAGTTACCTTTTAGAGCTCCTGTTTTTTTTGCCCAAGGAAGTCTTGGTCTTGTACCTTCAGAAATTAGTCTCCTAATGTGGCTGTTTTCGTCATGAATCCACTGTTGTAAAATATTTAGTGTGTCTTCATGGTACGTTTCAAGAAAAGGCCGAATGGCATATTCAGCAGTATTCCTTTTTGTTATTTCATACATTGCATGGAATGAGGAGTCAAAATCGTTAAGCCCATATTTTTCAACGTATTTTGCGATAGGCATGTACATATAGCCGTTTGTAAATGTACCTACTTCTGTTGTATTTTCTGGTCCCAATGTTTTCAGTAATATATGTATTGCTTCATTAAAATCTTTTTGTAAAGCATTGTGTAATTCATCTGCTATTACTTCAATCCGTTGCTTTAACTCTAAACCTTCAACTTTACATGTTACGGAGGCTATAAAGTTTTTTTTAGAGAAAGTAGAATCGTGTTTACAAATAGAATCAGCCATTTTTTCTGCTAATTCATCATTAAATAAAAATTTTAATGGAACGTATTTACCCATTTTTCCACCTCATTGGTCAGTTGAAAATAATTTTTATTTTTTAATCGACAATCCATAAACTAACGTCTCACTAGGAGTCGTAATACTAAAACCAGTCGTCTTATAATCAAGTTTCACTGTATCACCAGTGTAATCTTTCGTGAATGATTCCATTTGTACAATAAGCATTTCATCCTCATATACAATATCATCTGCATTGTATGTATCCCAAACTAAATCAACATCAACGAAAATGCTACAAGAGTTTGTCATTGTTCCTCTAATGCGAATGATCTTTTTATCTGCACGTTCTAATCTATGTATAGCTGCCTTTGCTTCATCAGTAATACGAATGTTCATTGTATCCCAACCTTTATTTTTATTTCTTTTATTATTGCAAAAACAAAAGAAATAGGGAAGTAAAGAGAATTGTAAAAAAAACGAGCAAACAATTTTGTTTGCTCGCTCTACTTTATTTTAGTTCACATTTATCAAGTGGAATCACTTTTGTTTTCTTTGTAAATTTATATCCTAACCATAGTACTAAGAAGAGCGGTAAACCGATGTAAGAAACGAGTACGCCGTTCCAATCGATTGATTCACCCATAAATGCGCCGTAGTTTTGTCCTAAAATTACGATGACGCAAAGTGTAAATGCGAAGATTGGACCGAATGGGAACCATTTTGCTCTATATGGTAAGTCTTTTAAATCTTTTCCTTGTGCGATATATGCTTTACGGAAGCGGTAATGACTAATTGCAATACCAACCCATGCGATAAAGCCAGACATACCAGAAGCGTTTAATAACCAAATATATACAACACCGTCACCGAATAAAGAAGCGATGAAAGCGACGCTACCAACTACTGATGTTGCGATTAGAGCGTTAACAGGTACACCACGGCTATCTAATTTGCCTAAAAACTTTGGTGCTTTTCCTTGACGAGCTAAATCCCAAAGCATACGAGTTGATGCGTACATGCCAGAGTTACCAGCAGATAAAACTGCCGTTAAAATAACAGCGTTCATAACAGAAGCAGCAAAGGCAACGCCCGCTTTTTCAAATACAAGTGTAAATGGACTTACTGTAACATCACTTGCTGCAAGACTTTCAGTTGTATAAGGAATTAATAAACCGATAACGAGAATTGCAAGGATATAGAATAAAAGAATGCGCCAAAAGATCGAACGAATTGCTTTTGGGATATTGCGTTCTGGATCAGACGTTTCACCAGCAGCTACACCTAATAATTCAGTTCCTTGGAAGGAGAAACCAGCAGCCATAAATACACCGATAATTGCCATGATACCGCCGTTAAATGGAGCATCTGCAACAGTGAAGTTTTTAAAGCCGACAGATTCGCCGCCCATAATTCCAAAAATCATCATGAAGCCGACAACTAAGAAGATAATAATAGTAACTACTTTAATAAGTGCGAACCAATATTCAGATTCACCAAAACCTTTAACAGATAAATAGTTTAAGAGAAAAATAATAGCTAAGCATAATCCACTCCAAATGAGGGAAGGGGTATCAGGGAACCAAAATTTCATAATTAATGTTACGGCCGCTAGTTCTGCCGCAATTGTAATCGCCCAGTTATACCAATAGTTCCATCCAAGTGCAAAGCCAAGTGATGGATCAACAAATTTTGTTGCATACGTGCTAAAAGATCCAGTAACAGGCATGTAAGCTGCAAGTTCAGCTAAGCTTGTCATTAAGAAATACACCATAATTCCAATTGCGGCGTATGCGATTAGTGCACCGCCAGGACCAGCTGAATGGATTACACCACCGCTGGCAAGAAATAGTCCGGTACCGATTGTACCACCGAGAGAAATCATCGTAAGGTGACGAGATTTTAATCCGCGTTTTAATTCACCTTGTCCTTGTGTAGTTTGCGTTTTAGAGGTAGATTGATTTGTTGCGCTATTCATGTTCAACACTCCTTTTCTTGTAGGTTAGGAAGGAGCGGGGGAGAAAA
>Ga0102589_1000867_pt1 | contig 49392 bp, 48 predicted proteins | sample AraplaMF_Col_mLB_FD_76858 | JGI IMG/M metagenome (GOLD analysis project Ga0102589, IMG submission 76858) | Arabidopsis root microbial communities from the University of North Carolina, USA - plate scrape MF_Col_mLB | ecosystem: Host-associated > Plants > Roots > Endosphere | place: USA...
GCACCAGCGCCACGTACTTGATGGAAACGATGACGGTCAGCGTCCAGAAGAAGATGGACAGGATGCCGTAAACGTTATCGGGGGTGAAGGGAACATGCCCGGAACCGAAAACTTCCTTGACGGCATACAGGACGCTGGTTCCGATGTCGCCGTAGACGACACCGATGGCGCCCAGGGTGAGCGCCGCGAGTGATGATTTTTGACTAGACACAAAAACTTCCCGTCTTTGCGCCAGGCCCGTTCAAGCGGGTCCAAAGCGGCGGGAATGGTTACCTTTGGGAACGCTATTTTGCGCCCAGGGGCCGGGCTTGCAAGTCGGCGAGCATCCCTAAAACCAACTAATTCCGAATTTGTTGCACTGCAGCAACTTGTAACAAAGGCGACCTTTTGGCCGTTTTTGATCTTCCTCCTGTCCGGCGACGGGGCGCGCTATTTCTTTAGTAGCAGCTCATGGCCGCCGCGTATAGGTAGACAGGCTTTTTCAGCCGCCGCAGGCGGGCCAGCTTTGCCGGATGCCCAGCGGCGTCCCCTGCAAAGGGAAAAGGAACTACACGAAGCGCAGCGAAGTGAGAACGATAGGGGTGTTAGTCATACACCTCGGCGTCCGGGTCGGTGGCTTCGAGTTCGTAGCTCGCCGCCAGCATGGCCAGCCGGGCGATCACGCCGTACATATAGAAGCGGTTGGGGCTGCTGGAGCCCGGCTTTTCGCCTGGCTGGGGCAGGCGGCCGCTGTCGGCAAAGGCCAGCGGCACAAAGCTGGCGCCTGGCGCGTTGAGGTTTTCGTCCACGCCGCGCTCGGCATGCACGCGGTAAAAGCCGCCGACCACATAGCGGTCCATCATGTAGACCACGGGCTCGGCCACCGCCTCGTTCACGCGCTCGTTGGTCAGCACGCCTTCCTGGATGATCACTTCGGACAGCGCCTGGCCGTCCTTGGTGGTGCTCATCTTGTTCTTGGTCTTGCGGTTCAGCGCGTCGAGGTCTTTCACATCGCGCACCGTCATGATGCCCATGCCGTAGGTGCCGTTGTCGGCCTTGACGACGACAAAGGGCTTTTCGTTGATGCCGTATTCCTTGTACTTGCGCTTGATCTTGGTCAGCAGCGCATCAACGTTGGTGGTGAGGCAGTCCATGCCGGTCTCTTCGGCGAAGTTGACTTGACCGCACTGGGCGAACATCGGGTTGATGAGCCAGGGGTCTATACCCAGCAGCTTGCCGAAGCGCTTGGAAATTTCTTCATAAGCCTTGAAGTGGTGCGACTTGCGACGCACCGACCAGCCCGCATGCAGCGGCGGCAGCAGGTACTGCTCGTTGATGTCTTCCAGGATGCCTGGGATTCCGGCCGACAGGTCGTTGTTCAGCAGGATGGTGCAGGGATCGAAATCCTTCAGGCCCAGGCGCCTGTCGGTACGGATCAGCGGCTCGATCGTGATGGTCTCGCCCGTCGGCAAGTTGAGCGTGGTCGGCGACTTGATTTCGGGGCTCAGCGAACCGAAGCGCACGTTGAGGCCCGCCTGGTGGAAGATGCGCTTGAGTTGCAGCACGTTGGACAGGTAAAAAGTGTTGCGCGTGTGGTTTTCGGGCACGACCAGCAGGTTGCGCGCTTCCGGGCAGATCTTCTCGATCGCGGCCATGGCGGCCTGCACCGCCAGCGGCAGCATCTCGGGCGTCAGGTTGTTCCAGCCGCCGGGATACAGGTTGGTGTCCACCGGGGCCAGCTTGAAGCCCGCGTTGCGGATGTCGACCGAGCTGTAAAACGGCGGAGTGTGCTCCATCCACTCCAGCCGGAACCAGCGCTCGATGGCCGGGGTGGAGTCCAGTACGCGTTGTTCGAGTTCGTTGATGGGGCCGTTCAGGGCGGTGATGAGGTGCGGAACCATTCGGCCACTTTCGATAGGTGATTCTGTTATTTGCTTCGGCTATAGCTGACCGAATTCTAGGGTGTATCCCCCACTCAAAGGGCACGCGTTGGCCCCAGAGGGGGATGGATGCGCGAAGCGCGGCGCTGCCAATAGTATGCCTATTGGCAAGCCGTGCGACAAAGCAGACACCCCCTCTGGGACCAACCCGAAGGGAAAGGGGGCTATGCGCCCCAGTGCTGCGTTGCCGCTCGTTTGTGTAGCGGGCTGCACGGCACTCACGGCGCCTTGCCCTGAGCCGCATAGCCCCCTTTCGCGTGCCCTTTGAGTGGGGGATACACCCTTGGGGAGATTGGGATGGCATCCCGGGGTTACAAGGGGTAACGCCCGCCCAATCCCATCAAAAACCTCGAGGCCGGACTTGCTGTCCCGGCCGATGTTCAGGAGCGCACTTCGCCCTGGCCCAGCACCACATATTTGAGGGAGGTGAGCCCCTCAATGCCGACCGGCCCGCGCGCGTGGAATTTGTCGGTGCTGATACCGATCTCGGCGCCCAGCCCGAACTCGAAACCATCGGCGAAGCGGGTGCTCGCATTCACCATGACGCTGGCTGAATCCACCTCGCGCAGAAAGCGCTGGGCGTGCATGTGGTCGCGCGTGAGGATGGCGTCGGTGTGGTGGCTGGAGTAGTGGTTGATATGGGCGATGGCTTCATCAATCCCGTCCACCACCTTGATGCTGATGATGGGCGCCAGGTATTCCTCGTACCAGTCCTGCTCGGTGGCCGCTATGGTGTTGGCATTTTTCACGGCGGACAAAATTGCCAGCGCCTCGGGGTCGCAGCGCATTTCCACACCTTTCTCGGCATAGACCGCGCCTATCTTCGGCAAAAAGGCAGCGGCCACGCCGCGCGCCACCAGCAAGCCTTCGCTGGCATTGCAGGGGCTGTATTTCTGCGTCTTGGCGTTGTCGGCCACCTTGACGGCCATCTCCAGGTCGCAGGGGTCGTCGACGTACACGTGGCAGTTGCCGTCCAGGTGCTTGATGACGGGCACCTTGGCATCGCGGCTGATGCGTTCAATCAGGCCCTTGCCGCCGCGCGGGATGATGACGTCCACATATTGCGGCATGGCGATCAGCTGCCCGACGGCCTCCCGGTCGGTGGTGGGCACCAGCAGTACGGCGTCGGGCGGCAGATCGGCGTCGGCCAGGGCTTGCTGCACCAGCGCGGCCAGCGCCTTGTTCGATTCAATGGCTTCCGAACCGCCGCGCAATATGCAGGCATTGCCGCTCTTGATCGCGAGCGAGGCGGCCTCTATCGTCACATTGGGCCGGCTTTCGTAAATCATGCCGAACACGCCTATGGGCACGCGCATCTGGCCCACGCGTATGCCGCTGGGCTGCTCCTTCATGCCGATGATGTCGCCGATCACGTCGGCCATGGCGGCCAGCTGCTCGCAGCCCTGGGCCACGGTGTCGATGATCTTGGGAGTGAGTTTGAGCCGGTCCAGCAGGGGGCCGGCCAGGCCGGCGGTTTTGGCGCGCTCCAGGTCGCGCTGGTTGGCGGCTTCCAGCGGCGCCGTGTTTTTGCGCAGCGACTTGGCCAGGTTCAGCAAGGCCTTGTTCTTCGCGGCCGCTGGCGCGCGCGCGATCTCGGCCGAAGCCGCCTTGGCCCGGGTGCCCAGCAGCTCCATCAGGCCTGCGACGTCGCCGGCGATATCGCTGGAAGAAGAAAGGGCTTGGTGAGAGTCGGGCGCGTTCATCCGGCCATTTTAGGCCTGCCGCAGGGCACCCACGGCGTGGGGTGCTATGCCTGCCTGGCGCGGCCCGGCCCTTGTGCCGCGCATTGCTCGCACACCATGCCGGCCAGCCGGTGCAGGGCTTGCCAGCCGTCTGCGGGCCAGTCGGGTTGCTTCAGGCCCTTGACGATGCCGTCAACCTTGTGGGCAGCGTGCAGCAGGTTGGCCAGGGTGGTGTCGCCGATTTGCGGCAGCACGCGCTCGAAGAGTTTTTCCTTGATGCCCCAGACGCGGTTTTCGCGCAGCGCCATGGGCATGGGCCGGCCGGCACTGATGGCATCTTTCACGCGCTTCATGCTGCGGATGTCCTCTGCCAGCGCCCAGTGCACCAGCACTTCGGACTCGCCCTCGGACTGCAGGCCGTCCAGCATGCGCGCCACACGCACAGTCTGGCCGCCCAGCACGGCTTCAGAGAGCTTGAAGACGTCGTAGCGCGCCACATTGAGCACGGCATTTTCGACCTGGTCGAAGCTGAGAACCCCGTCGCTGCCGCCCGATTGGGCCGGGTAGAGCAGGCCCAGCTTCTGGATTTCCTGGTGCGCGGCCAGCAGGTTGCCCTCAACCCGGTCGGCGAAAAACTGCAGCGTGCGCTGGCCTTCCTCGCCGGCGGCCACGCGCTGGCCCTGCTGCTGCAGGCGCTGGGCGATCCACTGCGGCAGGGTGCGCCTGTCTATCGGGTCGAACTTGACGGTGATGCCGAAGCTTTCGAGCGCGCCGAACCAGGCGCCCTTGGCCGTCATGCTGTCCAGCCGCGGCAGCATGACCAGGGTCAGCGTGCTGTCGTCGCCCTGGGCGCGTTCGGCGATCTGCTGCAGCGCGACCGAGCCGTCCTTGCCTGGCTTGCCGCTGGGAATGCGGATCTCGACGATCTGCTTGTCGGCGAACAGGCTCAAGGAACCGCCGCTGGCCAGCACCTCACTCCAGTCGAAATGCGCGCCCGCCACAGTGTGCACCGTGCGCTCGGTATAGCCCTGGGCGCGCGCCGCGGCGCGCAGCGCGTCGGCGAATTCCTGCACTAGCAGGGGCTCGTCGCCGTGCAGGGTGTACAGGCTCTTCAAACCGCGCTTGAGGTGTTCCTGGAGTTGGGCGGGGGCCAGATTCATGTCGGGGAGTTTAAAGCTTGGTGGTCGATAGCAGCAGGCTGGTTTCGGTATTGGCAATGCCTTCGAGCAGGCGTATGCGGCCCAGCACGCGGTCAAAGGCTTCCAGGCTGTCGGCCTGCAGCTCGGCCACCATGTCCCAGCGGCCGTTGGTGGTGTGCAGGGCGCTCACGGCCGGGTCGCCGCGCAGGGCGGCCAGCACCGCGTCGGTGCGATTGCCCTCGACCGCCACCGTCATGAAGGCGCGGATGCGGTGGCCTTCGGCCTGGGGCTTGAGCCGCACCGTGTAACCCGTGATGGTGCCGTCGGCCTCCAGCCTGGCCAGCCGGTTTTGCACCGTGCCGCGCGAGACCCGTAGCACCTTGGCCAGGGAGGCGATGGACGCCCGAGCGTTGTCGCGCAGCAGGGACAGCAGTTGGCGGTCGGTATCGTCCATGGACTGATTTTATTGGCGAAATGCCAGTATTAGCTGGCTATTTGCTCAAACAACTCGAAAATTTGATCAACTTACTGACTTTTCTTTGCCATGAGGGCTGCAGACAATGGAAATCAACACAAGACTGGGAGCCCCACCATGGTTGACTACATTGGCATTGAAAGCATCCAGAAAATCGTGCGCCAGCGCGGCGCCGCCGCCTTTATCGAAGGCCTGGCCGGCGAGATCGAGCACGATTACCGGCGCTGGAACGATTTTGACAAGTCGGCGCGCCACGCAATCCATTCGCCCGACGGCGTGATCGAACTGATGCCGACCAGCGACGGCCACCAGTATTCCTTCAAGTACGTCAACGGCCACCCCAAGAACACCGAGCTGGGCCTGCTCACGGTCACCGCCTTCGGCGTGCTGGCCGACGTGGACACCGGCTACCCCTTGCTGCTGTCCGAGCTGACCATCACTACCGCGCTGCGCACCGCCGCCACCTCGGCCCTGGCCGCGAAATGGATGGCGCGCCCCGACAGCCGCGTCATGGCCCTCATCGGCAACGGCGCTCAAAGCGAATTCCAGGCGATCGCCTTTCACCACATGCTGGGTATACGCGAGATGCGCCTTTTCGACATCGACGCCGCGGCCAGCGACAAGCTGGCGCGCAACCTGCACGCGATGGGGCTGCAGGGCTTGCGCGTGACGGTGTGCCGCTCCGCTGCCGAGGCCGTGCAAGGCGCCGACATCGTGACCACCATTACCGCAGACAAGCGCAACGCGGTGATCCTGACGCCTGAGATGGTCAGACCCGGCATGCACCTGAACGCCGTGGGCGGCGACTGCCCCGGCAAGACCGAGCTGCATGCCGACATCCTGCTGCGCAAGGACGCCCGCGTGGTGGTCGAGTTCGAGCCGCAGTCGCGCATCGAAGGCGAGATCCAGCAGATGCCCGAGGATTTCAAGGTGGCCGAATTCGCCGACGTGCTCAAAGGCACGGCCGTCGGGCGCGCGTCGCCTGAAGAAGTCACGATTTTCGATTCGGTCGGCTTTGCGCTGGAGGACTATTCGGCCCTGCGTTACCTGCACAAGCTGCAGCTCGCCGACCCGGCCCTGCGCCGCCAGATCGACCTGGTGCCGCGCCTGGACAACCCCAAGGACCTGTTCGGCTTGCTGGCGCCGGCCGCAGCCCGTACAGTCAAGGCACCGCGAACCGACACCATCCCTGAAATGGCCCCTTGATGAGCATCCCTGTTGACCTGATAGGCGCGCCCACCGACATAGGCGCGGGCAGCCGCGGCGCGTCCATGGGCCCCGAAGCCCTGCGCGTGGCCGGCATCCGCGAGGCGCTGCAGGCACGCGGCCTGGAAGTGGCCGACACCGGCAACCTGGCCGGCCCGACCAATCCCTGGCTGCCGCCGGCCGACGGCTACCGGCACCTGATGGAGGTTGTCGACTGGAACAAGGCCGTGCATGAAGCCATGTACCAAAGCCTGGCCGGCGGCCGCCTGCCCATCCTGCTGGGCGGCGACCACTGCCTGGGCATAGGCTCCATCAGCGCGGTGGCGCGCCACTGCCGCGCCAGCGGCAAAAAACTGCGCGTGCTCTGGCTGGACGCGCACACCGACTTCAACACCAACGCCCTCACGCCCACCGGCAATGTGCACGGCATGCCGGTGGCGGTGCTGTGCGGCCACGGCCCCGCTGAGCTCACCGGCATCGGTGGCACGACACCCGCCATGAGTCCCAAGGCGATTCGGCAAATCGGCATTCGCAGCGTGGATGAAGGCGAAAAGCGCTTTGTGCGGCAAGAAGGCCTGGAGGTCTTCGACATGCGCTACATCGACGAGATGGGCATGCGCCACACCATGGAAAAAGCGTTGGCCGGCATGGATGCCGACACCCATTTGCACGTGAGCTTTGACGTGGACTTCCTGGACCCGTCCATCGCGCCGGGCGTGGACACCGCCATCAAGGGCGGGCCGACCTACCGTGAAGCGCAGCTGTGCATGGAGATGATTGCCGACACCGGCTTGCTGGGCTCGCTGGATGTGATGGAACTCAACCCGGCGCTGGACGTGCGCAACGGCACGGCCGAAGTCGCGGTGGACCTGATCGAAAGCCTGTTCGGCAAGAGCACGCTGATGCGGGCTTGAGGCTCTAAAGCTCCGTCACGGCCGCCAAGCGGCGCATGATCTGTTGCACCACGTCACCCTGCATGTCGCGGTACAGCAGGGCTTCCTCGGCTTCCTTGGCCAGCACGGCGGATTCGTTGAAGCTGATGTCGCGCTGCTGCAGGATTTCAGTGTCGGGAATCAACTCCTTGCCCGCCAGCGTGCGCAGCCTGAAGCGAAAACGCAGCCGCAGCTGGAACTCGCGCACCTGGCCGGAGGCGTTGGTACTGAGCACCACCTTCTCGCGCTGGTCGCCCAGCACGTCGAGGATGACCTGCGCCTCATTGATGCGGCGGGGGTCGGAGATCACTTCCACTTTTCGGGTGGCCTGCAGTGAGCGCCTGAGTTCCACGCCCAGCGGCGAGCCTTCGCCCAGGGAGGAAAAAAGCGTGGTGAAGGCGAAATTGGGCGCCTTGCGCAGGGCGAAACCGCAACCGCTCAGCGTGAGGGCGGCGGCGGTGGCCGACAAGGAAAGAAATGCGCGACGCTGCATGGGCTTGCCTTCTTTTCGTTGAAACGGTCTCAGATGACGATGTTGACCAGGCGGCCGGGCACCACGATCACTTTTTTGGCGGACGCACCTGCGGCCTGCTTGGTGAAAGCTTCGGAGGCCAGCGCGGCCGCCTCTATGGCGGCCTTGTCTGCACCAGCCGGCACCGTGACGGCACCGCGCAGCTTGCCATTGATCTGCAGCACGAGTTCGATCTCGTCCTGCTGCAAGGCGCCGGCATCGACCTCGGGCCATGGCGCGTCGAGCAGGTCGCCGTGCTGCGCGGCATAACCGAGCTGCGACCACAACGCGTGCGCCAGGTGGGGCGTTGCCGGATACAGGCAGCGCAGCAGGATGCCGAAGCCTTCGCGCAGGACGGCGTCTGCGCCGGGAGAGGCCGCGCCCTTGAAGTCTTCCAGCGCGTTGAGCAGCTTCATGTTGCCCGACACCACCGTGTTGTACTGCATGCGCTGGTAGTCGTAGTCGATCTGCTTGAGCACCGTGTGGATTTCCAGGCGCAGGGCCTTGGTGTCCTTGTCGAACGCGGGCGCGCCGCCTTCGGGCTGCGTGCCCGCGCCGAGCTTCACGCCGAAATTCCAGACACGGCGCAGGAAGCGGTAGGAGCCCTCGAGCGCGGCGTCGTTCCACTCCAGCGTGGTGTCTGGCGGTGCGGTGAACATGGTGTAGAGCCGGGCGGTGTCCGCGCCGTACTTTTCGATCAGGTCCTGTGGATCGACGCCGTTGTTCTTGGACTTGGACATGGTGGTCCAGCCCTCGTAGGGCACCGGCAGGCCGTCGGCCTTGGCGGTGGCGGAGACCACCTTGGCGTGCTCGTCGCGCACGATGTCCAGCTCATGTGCCCAGAAGTACTGCTTGCCGGTGGTGGTGCGCGCGAAGGCCTCATTGAGCACCATGCCCTGGGTCAACAGCTTGGTGAAGGGTTCGTCGACCTTCACCAGCCCCAAGTCGCGCATCACCTTGGTCCAGAAGCGTGCGTAGAGCAGGTGCAGGATGGCGTGTTCGATGCCGCCAATGTACTGGTCCATGGGCATCCAGTAGTTGGCGCCTTCGGCCACCATCTTCTCGGGGTTCTTCGGGTCGCAGTAGCGCATGAAGTACCAGGACGAATCGACAAAGGTGTCCATGGTGTCGGTCTCGCGGCGGCCGGGTTTGCCGCAGACGGGGCAGACCACACCGGCGTGAAAGCCCGCGTGCTTGTGCAGCGGGTTGCCTGAGCCGTCGGGCACACAGTCCTGCGGCAGCACCACGGGCAGGTCTTTTTCCGGCACCGGCACGGCGCCGTGCTCTTCGCAGTGGATGATGGGGATGGGGGTGCCCCAGTAGCGCTGGCGGCTCACTCCCCAGTCGCGCAGGCGCCAGGTGGTTTTTTTCTCGCCCAGGCCCTTGGCGGCAAGGTCGGCCGCGACGGCATCAACAGCGGCTTTGTATGCCAGGCCGTCGTACTTGCCGGAGTTGATGACAACGCCCTGCTGCTTGTCGCCGTACCAGTCGGCCCAGGCATCGAGGCTGTAGGCTTGTCCCTTGACGTCGACCACCTGATTGATGGGCAAGCCGTACTTTTTCGCGAACTCGAAATCGCGCTCGTCATGCGCCGGCACGCCCATGACGGCGCCGTCGCCGTAGCTCATGAGCACATAGTTGCCGACCCAGACCTCAACCTTGCCGCCGGTGAGCGGATGGGTGACGAAGAGGCCCGTGGGAACGCCTTTTTTCTCTTGCGTGGCGAGTTCGGCTTCCGTGGTGCCGCCGGCCTTGCTTTCTTCGATGAAGGCCGCGACCTTGGGGCTTGAAGCGGCGGCGTGCAGGGCCAGCGGGTGCTCGGGCGCTACAGCGCAGAAAGTCACGCCCATGATGGTGTCGGCGCGCGTCGTGAAGACGTACATCTTCCCGTCGCCGATCAGCTTGCCGGCGGCATCCTGGATGTCGTGCGTGAAGGCAAAGCGCACGCCCTCGCTCTTGCCTATCCAGTTTTCCTGCATCAGCTTGACGCGCTCGGGCCAACCGGGCAGCTTGTGGCTGACGCTGTCGAGCAGCTCTTCGGCGTAGGCCGTGATCTTGAGGTAATAGCCCGGAATCTCGCGCTTTTCCACGGTGGCGCCGGTGCGCCAGCCCTTGCCGTCAATGACCTGCTCATTGGCCAGCACGGTCTGGTCGACCGGGTCCCAGTTCACGACCTGGGTCTTGCGGTAGGCAATGCCTTTTTCCAGCATCTTCAGGAACAGCCACTGGTTCCACTTGTAGTAGCTTGGGTCGCAGGTGGCGACTTCGCGGCTCCAGTCGATGGCCAGTCCCATCGCCTGCATCTGCTTTTTCATGTAGGCGATGTTGTCGTAGGTCCATGCTGCCGGTGGTACGCCGTTTTTCATGGCGGCGTTTTCGGCCGGCAGGCCGAAGGCATCCCAGCCCATGGGCATCAGCACGTTGTAGCCCTTCATGCGCAGGTGGCGCGTGAGCATGTCGTTGATGGTGTAATTGCGCACATGGCCCATGTGCAGCTTGCCGCTGGGGTAGGGCAGCATGGAGCAGGCGTAGTATTTCTTGCGGCCGGCATCCTCCGTCACGCGGTAAGCGTCGGCTGCGGTCCAGTGGGCTTGAGCGTCGCGCTCAACGTCGAGATGGTTGTATTTGTCTTGCATGGAGAACCGGGAAGGCGGAAAGCGGAACAGGAAACAGGGAAAAAGGCCGGGCGGCGCATGCCGCGCGGCCTTGCCGCGAATCCCCGATTTTAGGGGCAGGGCCGTACCGGCGTGGTTTAGCGGCTCGGGGCCGGGGCGGAGGGGTTGTCGGCCACGAAGCCTATGCGGTTAAGTCCGGCTTTTTGCGCCAGGCCCATCACCTGCACCACCTTGCCGTAGGGCACGCCCTCGTCGGCCCGCAACTGGACCTCGGTCTCGGGGTTCTGGGTGGCGGTCTCTCGCAGCTGGCCTGCCAGTTCGTCGCTATTCAGTGGCTTGTCGTTCAGGAACGCCTGGCCGGATCTATCGACCACCAGCGTGATGAATTTCGGGGCGTCGGCGGGTTTGGCGGCATCGGTCTTGGGCAGGTCCAGCTTTATGCTGCTGGCCAGCAGTGGCGCGGTGATGATGAAGATGACCACCAGCACCAGCATCACGTCCACCAGCGGCGTGACGTTGATGTCGCTCATGGGCTGCGGCCCTTGGGTGCGTTCAAGGCGACCAAAAGCCATGATCAGCCTTTGTGCGCCAGAAGTTCGCGCAGGTCCCGCGCAAAGCCTTCGAGGTCGGCCTCGATGCGGCCTATGGAGCGGCCGAAGATGTTGTAGGCCAGCACGGCGGGGATGGCCACGGCCAGGCCGGCCGCCGTCATGATGAGAGCTTCACCGACCGGGCCCGAAACCTTGTCGATGGTGATCTGGCCGGCCGAGGCAATGCCGACCAGCGCGTGGTAAATGCCCCAGACCGTGCCCAGCAGCCCAACGAAGGGCGCGGTGGAGCCGACGGTGGCCAGCAGCACCTGGCCGAATTGCAGCTTGTGCAACACCCCGTGCAGCGCATCGCGCAATACGCGGGTCAGTTGCTGGGATTTGTCGCCCGCCGTGGCCAGCGTGCCGCCAGCGGGCAGCGCGGTCGCGGCGATCAGTGGCGACACTAGCGCTTCGCGGTCGAAGGCGGCGACTTTTTCACGGGCTTGCTCCAGCGAGGCTGACTGCCAGAAAGCGGCGGTGCTGCGCGCCACGTCGCCGGCGGCGCGCTGAAGCAGCCAGGTTTTCCAGAGGATCACGACCCAGCTTGCCACCGACATGGCCAGCAGCAGGATGGCCACTACCTGGCTGACGATGCCGCCCTGGGTCATGAGGCTGAGGAAATCCATGTGGTTCACACCTTTGAGTTGCCGCGGCCTGCGCCGCGCTTATTTTTTCAGGCCCAGCACGTCGAACATATCGAAAAGGCCGGACGCATGCGCATCCAGGAAACGGGCGGCACGCAGGCTGCCCTGGGCGTAGTTAGCGCGGCTGGACGACTTGTGGCTGATTTCGATGCGCTCGCCGGTGCCCAGGAACATCACGGTGTGGTCGCCCACCACATCGCCGCCGCGCACGGCGGAAAAACCTATGGACAGCGGGTCGCGCTCGCCCGTGATGCCTTCGCGGGCATAGACGCCGCAATCCTTGAGGTCGCGGCCCAGCGCACCGGCGATCACTTCGCCCATCTTGAGCGCAGTGCCGGAAGGGGCGTCGATCTTGTGGCGGTGGTGGGCTTCGACGATCTCGATGTCGTAGCCGGTGGACAGGGCCTGGGCCGCCATCTCGAGCAGTTTGAAGGTCACGTTGACGCCCACGCTCATATTGGGCGCCATGACGATGGCTATATCTTTGGCGGCTGCGGCGATCTCGGCCTTCTGCGCGTCGGAGAAACCGGTGGTGCCTATGACCAGCTTGACCCCCATCTCGCGGCAGGCTGCCAGGTGGGCCAGCGTGCCTTCGGGGCGGGTAAAGTCGATCAGCACGCGGGAGTCTTTCAAGCCCTGGCCGATGTCGGCGCTGATGGTCACGCCGCTGGTGCGGCCTGTGAACGCGGATGCGTCGGTGCCTATGGCCGGGCTGGAGGACTGGTCAAGCGCGCCGGTCAGCTGGCAGTCGGTGGTGGCGCCTATCGCCTCGATCAGCATCTGGCCCATGCGGCCGCTGGCACCCGCCACCGCGACCCGGTGGCGGCGGGCCTGGTTGACGGCGGCCCCGCTCACTGTTTCGGGCTTTCGAGGGGTGGGTAGCTGGCGGCCGGTGCACCGGCAGGCATGCTGGCGGGCACCGAGGCGCTGGCCGAGCTGGGCTTGGACTTTTCGGCGGCCTTGTTCAGCTGCTCTTCAGTGGCTTCGAGCACGGGCACGTCGCCCAGTTTGCGCCGGTTACCCAGCTTGGCGATGAATTCGGTCTCGCTTGGCATGGCGTCGCCTTCAAAACGTTCCAGCTGGTCGTTCTTGAAGAACACGGTGTACTTGTACGACTGGGGCTCCACGCCCTGGCGTTTCAGGGTGAAAACATAGTCCCAACGATCGGCGTGGAACAGGCTGGCCATCAACGGGGTGCCCAGCGTGGCCTTGACCTGCTCGCGCGTCATGCCGGCCTTGAGCTGCTCGACCTGTTCCTTGGACACGAAGTTGCCCTGGATCACGTCGACCTTGTAAGGGGTGATCCAGTTGATGGGGTTGGCGCCGCTGTTGCTGATGCCGCTCAGGCTGCTGCAGGACGCCAGCGCCGTGCAAGCCAGGAGCAGGAAGGCGGTTCGGGCGCTGTAACGAGGATTTGCAGGCGTGGCTGACATAGTAAGGGGGTGTAGCGATATGATTGTTCATTGTAGCGGCTGGGGGCTCCCGGCCGGCACTTGCCCAGAGGGCCACATTGCCGCTTTACGGCGAATTTACCCAGAGAGTTTTCCCATGAGCAACATTGACGAGCTGAAAAACACGGGTTTGAAGGCCACGCTGCCGCGCCTGAAGATACTGGAGATTTTTCAAGCCGGCAAACAGCGCCACATGACGGCCGAAGACGTGTTCCGGGTGCTGCTCGAAGAACGCTCGGATATCGGCCTGGCCACCGTCTACCGCGTGCTGACCCAGTTCGAACAGGCCGGCCTGCTCAACCGCAGCAATTTCGAGTCCGGCAAGGCGGTCTACGAGATCAACGAAGGCCAGCACCACGACCACCTGGTGTGCCTGGACTGCGGCAAGGTCGAGGAGTTCTACGACGCCGAGATCGAAAAGCGCCAGCAGTCGGTCGCCAAGTCCAAGGGCTTCGCCATCGCCGACCACTCCTTGTCCATCTACGCCAATTGCACCAAGGACAAATGCCCCAACCGCAACACCGGCACGCCGGTCAGGCATCACCATTCTTGAACCCGACAGAGCGTAGAAGGCGCGAAGAAACCGTAGCGAGCGCCCCGAGGTCGCGTCGAGGACCGGAGCCGTACACCCGTACGGCGAGGACCGCAGGCGCGAGATCGGGCCGCGCAGTAGGTTTATTCGTGCCTTCGGCTAGTCGTCTTGTTCCATGGCGCGTCGGTGCCTCTCGACGAACTCCTGGTAGGTATTGATGCCGCGCAGTTGCAGGATGGCATTGCGCACCGCGGCTTCCACCAGCACGGCGATGTTGCGCCCGGCCTCCACCTGGATGATGACCTTGCGCACCGGGATGCCCAGCACGTCCTGCATCAGTGGCTCATACGGAATGCGTTCGTAGTCGCGCTCCAGCGTCTCGCGGCGCACCAGGTGCACGATCAGCTTGAGGCGCATCTTGCGACGCACCGCCGTCTCGCCAAAAATCGCCTTGATATCGAGCAGGCCTATGCCGCGCACTTCGAGCAGGTTCTGCAGCAGTTCCGGGCAACGGCCCTCGATCGTTGTCTGGTTGATGCGGTACAGGTCCACCGCATCATCGGCCACCAGGCCGTGGCCGCGCGAAATCAGTTCCAGGCCCAGCTCGCTTTTGCCCAGGCCGGACTCGCCGGTGATCATCACGCCCATGCCCAGGATGTCCATGAACACACCGTGCATGGAGGTGCGGTCGGCGAAATGCTTGGACAGATAAGCCCGGAGCACGTCGATCACAAAGGCCGCCGACTCAGGCGTGGAGAACATCGGCAGCTGCGCGCGCTCGCACATGGACAGCAGGGTGTCGGGCGCTACCTGGCCGTCGGCCACGACCAGCACCGGCGGCTCCAGCGTGATGATGCGGGATATGCGGCGGGCGCAGTCCTCGGGGCTGGCGTTGGTCAGGTAGGCGACCTCGCGCTCGCCCAGGATCTGTACGCGGTAGGGGTGGATGTAGTTGAGGTAGCCGACCAGGTCGGCGCCGGAGCGTGCGGCCCGCACGGCCACTTCATCGAAGCGCCGCTCGGAAGCGCCCAGGCCTGCGACCCATTCCCATTTCAGGGAGGCGCGGTGGTCTTCAAATAAAACGTCAGCGCTGACAACGGTGGGCTTCATGCCGGCCTGTGATGCAGGAAGTACGGAAAGAGCCCGAAAGGGCTAGGAGCTGACTTCGTGGACGGAGTGCCAGGAAGCAATCAGGTGATGCAGGGCGGCAGCATCGGTGCTGGTCTTGAGCTGCTCGCGCAGGGTGCTGTCGCTGAGCAGTTCGGCGATTTCCGAGAGGATCTCGAGATGTTTTTGCGTGGCGGCTTCAGGTACCAGCAGGAAGATCAGCAAGGCCACGGCCTGCTCGTCCGGTGCGTCGAAGCCGATCGGCGACTGCAGCAGGAACACCGCCGCCATGGGCGCTTTCAGTCCCTTGATGCGGCCGTGCGGAATCGCCACCCCATGGCCCAGACCGGTCGAGCCCAGGCGCTCACGGGCGAACAGGCTGTCAGTGATCAGCGCGCGGTTCAGGCCGTGCTGGTTCTCGAACAGCAGTCCGGCTTCTTCAAAAGCGCGCTTTTTGCTGGTCGCTTCAACGCTGACGAGCACTTGGGAGGGGGGCAGAATTTGCGAAAGACGGTTCATAACAATCTTTTAGTCGCCGAATTATGCACTTTGCAGCGGGTTTGCTGGAAAAAGAGGCATAAAAAAGCCGCTTGAAGCCTCAAGCGGCTTTTTTCAGGCGATTTGCGCAAGCCTGATACGGGAGAGGCCAGGCCAGCAAGGCCAAATCTTCCGCCAAGCCGTGCCTGGAGGGGTGTGCACGCCCGGCAGGGGCGGCGCATCGGCTGAGGGGAAAGACAGAGTGGCCTTCAGGCCTGTCGCTTGGCGGCAATGTGGTGATGGTCCTGGGTTCTGGTTTTGTAACGTCCGACCTGGCGGTCCAGCTTGTCGGTCAACTCGTCAACGGCGGCGTAAAGATCAGCGTGGGAACTCTCGGCAAACAGATCGCGGCCCTTGACATGCACATTGCACTCGGCCCGCTGGCGTCTTTCCTTCTCTTTCATGTTGTCCACTGTCAACAGGACTTTTACGTCCACTACCTGGTCAAAATGCCGGGTAATCCGATCCAGCTTGCTCGTCACATAACCGCGCAGCGCGGGCGTGACTTCAAGATGGTGACCGCTGATCGTCAAGTTCATAAAGAGACTCCTTTTCCAAAATTGGATCTGGGGTTTGAAAATACCACCCCACCCGTGGGGAGGGCGGCAGACGGAAACAACGCTCTTGGATTCACTATGCGCCCGAAGGCCGTCAATTGCAACCGGGCTTGCAATAAATAATGAAACCTTCTGAAAAAGCTATTGACCCCTTGGATTGGCCATCACCGCGCAAGGCCGGCCGGGCGCCGCCGCTGTGTTTGCGCAAGCACTTGATTTCGCTGGATTTTTGCGGCCGATGCAACGCGCGGATGGGCGTCAGGCTTGCACGAAATCTGGCCGGGCGGCATCATGCAAATACCGCTTGCGCTTGCTGCCCGGGGCCGGAGCAAGGGCCCAAAAATGGCGCGGCAGGCATGTCACGGCCGGCAGGAAAACCATAACAAAACAGCCTATTCACGATCATGCACCGCCTGTTGTTCTCTTTCCCTTCCCTTTGGCTGCAGACCGGGGCCGGTCATGTCGCTTGAGACCATTATTTCCTCGGCATTGACCCGTCCCGACGAGGATCGCAATGCGCTGGTGCTCATGGGCGGCGGGGCGCGTACCGCCTACCAGGCTGGCGTGTTGCATGCGCTGTCGACCATGCTGAGCCTGCAGGGCGGCGCGGCCGGCGAGCGTTTCCCGTTCAGCATCCTGGTGGGCACTTCGGCCGGCGCGCTCAATGCCACTTTCCTGGCCAGCCGCGCCAGCGAGGGCATGCAGGCCTTTGCCCAGCTGGCAGCCTTCTGGACCACCCTGCGGTCCTCGCAGGTTTACAAGCTCAAGGTGCCGGCCTGGATACGCTCGAGCCGCATTGCGGCGGCGCTGTTTTTGTCGCAACAGGTGCGGGCGCAGCAGGCGCTGCTGGACAACACGCCGCTGGTGGATACCTTGCACCGCGTCATCTCGCTGGGCCGCATCGAGCAGGCCCTGCAGGACAGGACGCTGCGTGCCGTGGCCGTTACCGCCTCCAGCTACAGCAGCGGCGTGCACTGGACTTTTTGCCAGATGGCGGCGGGCCGGCAGTCCGACCTGTGGAGCCGGCCCGGGCGCCGCGCCGAATTCCAGCCCATCACCATCGAGCACCTGATGGCTTCCAGCGCCATCCCCTTCCTCTTTCCGGCCACGCCGCTGTGGGTGGACGGCCACCCCGAGTTCTTCGGCGACGGCTCCATGCGCCAGAGCTCGCCGCTGTCGCCCGCCCTGCACCTGGGTGCCGGCAAGGTGCTCGTGATAGGCGTCGGGCAGCCCGAGCGCGCCGGCTTTGTGGGCGGTGGCAACGCCAGCGTCAGCGGCCGGCCTTCGCTTGGCGCGATTGCCGGCCATGCGATGGCGAGCGTCTTTCAGGACACCCTGCAGGCCGACGTGGAGCAGGCGCAGCGCGTCAGCAAGACCGTGCGCCAGATGCCGCGGGAAATCGCGGCCATCATGCCCTACCGCCCGGTGGACATCCTCGCAATCGCGCCATCGCAATCGCTGGACGCGCTGGCGCAGGCCCATGCGGCAGAACTGCCCGCGGCCACTTACAACGCCCTGGCGGGCCTGGGCGCGCTGGGCGCCAAGGGCAGCCCCGGCGGCGCCGCGCTGGCCAGCTACCTGCTGTTCGAGCCGGGCTTTGTCAAGGCGCTGATGGCGCTGGGCGAGCGCGACGCCTACGCACGCAAAGACGAGCTCCTGGACTTCTTTATGTAGGGTGGATAAGCCGGGTTTGAAGTGCCATAATCGCCGCTGTTTCAATAACGGAGAAATCCTTGGAAAGCAGCCCTAGTTGCTAGCTTTCAACACCGCAGACTGACGCGGGCTTGCAAAGGCTCATGCTCAAAGGGGGGTTGAAAGCGATGCCACCATCCCACCGCCCTTTTATCCCGCTTTCGCGCAAGGCCCGAGCGTAGGCCTTGTGTGCAGCCTCCTGAACCGATAGGCAGTCAGTCATGCTCAATATTTTCACGCTCGCCAACGGCCGGCTTTTCCAGGAAGAGATCGAATCCCTGGAAGAGCTCTCGAAGTTCCAGCCCATCTGGGTGGACCTGGAGTCCCCCACCCTCGAAGAAAAACGCTGGATCAAGCAGTACTACGGCCTGTCCATTCCCGAAGACGCGATGGACGAGGACATCGAGGAGTCTGCGCGTTTTTACGAAGAAGACAACGGCGAGCTTCACATCCGCTCCGACTTCCTGATCGCCGACGACGCCGAGCCGCGCACCGTGCGCGTGGCCTTCATCCTGAACCTGGTCAACGACGACCTCAAAAGCAAGGGCGTGCTGTTCTCCATCCACGACGAGGATGTGCCTGTGTTCCGGCTGCTGCGCATGCGCGCACGCCGCGCCCCCGGCCTGATCGAGGACGCCAAGGAAGTGCTGCTCAAGCTCTTCGATGCCGATGCTGAATATTCGGCCGACACGCTGGAAGGCATTTACGTCGAGCTCGAAAAAGTCAGCACCCAGGTGCTGTCGGGCGACGTGACCGACGCGCTGGCCGGCGAAGTGCTGGGCGCCATCGCCCGCCACGAGGACTTGAACGGCCGCATACGTCGCAACGTGATGGACACCCGCCGCGCCGTCAGCTTCATGATGCGCAGCAAGATGCTCAATGCCGAACAATTCGAGGAAGCGCGGCAGATCCTGCGCGACATCGACTCGCTGGACTCGCACACAGCCTTCCTGTTCGACAAGATCAACTTCCTGATGGATGCGACGGTCGGTTTCATCAACATCAACCAGAACAAGATCATCAAGATCTTCTCCGTGGCCAGCGTCGCGCTGCTGCCGCCCACCCTGATCGCGAGTGTCTACGGCATGAACTTCAAGGGCATGCCCGAGCTCGACTGGTCGCTGGGCTACCCCTATGCCATCCTGCTGATGGTGGCCAGCGCCCTGGTGCCCATGTGGTACTTCAGGAAGCGCGGCTGGCTCAAGTAGCAGGCGCCGCTTCGCGGCGGCCGGTCACGCGTCGCCGTACACCGGCTCGCAGCGCACCTCGGTCTTCACCGAATTGGCGATGAAGCAGGCCTCGTGCGCGTCGTGGTGCAGCTTGGCCAGTTCTTGCCGGCTGGGCTGGTGCTCACCGGAGAACGTCACCTCGGGGTGCAGAGTCACCACGGTCATGGCCACCCTGCCTTCCGCATTTTTTTCCATGATGCCGGTCGCCGCGTCGAAGTAGCGGTCCACGCGGAACTTGCGTTTGACGGCCATGGTCAGGAACCACAGCATATGGCAGCTCGACAGCGCGGACACAAAAGCCTCCTCCGGGTCCAGCGCCGACGCATCCGACATGGGCAACGGCACAACACTGGGCGAGGACGAACCCGGCACCTCCAGCCCACCGTCAAAACGAAGCAGGTGGCGGCGGCTGTAGCGGTTGTCCAGGAAGTCGGCGTCCTTGCGTTCCCACAAGGTTTCAGCGCTGTAGTGCGACATGTTTTGAGCGTCCGGATGGGTCAGTTGAAGAAGTTCCGCAGCGCCTGCGCGGTGGCTTCGGGCTGCTCCTCGGGAATGAAATGCCCGGCCGGCATGGGCTGGCCGGTGACTTCGCGGCCGCACTGCGCCCGCCAGAGCGCCATCGGGTCGAACAGGCGCTGCACCACACCGCGCTCGCCCCACAGCACCAGCAGGTCGCAGGCCAGCTTCAGGCCTTGCGCGCGCGCCTCGCGGTCATGCTCCAGGTCTATGCCGGCGCTGGCGCGGTAGTCCTCGCAGGCGGCGTGCAATGCCTCGGCGTTGCAAAAGCTGCGCTCATATTCGGCCAGCGCCCGCGGCTCGATGTAGTTCAGCCCGGCGCTGCCCCAGCCGCCCAGCTTGGCATGCAGATAGGCCTTGGCGGTTTCCGGGTGGTTGGCACCCATCATGATCTCGGGCAGCGGCGCGGGCTGCAGCATGTGGAACCAGTGGTAGTAGGCGCGGGCAAAAGCCATATAGGGCTCGGTCATGCTGCGGCCCTCGTACATGTCGAGTGTGGGCGCGATGTCTATGACGCAGAGCTTGGCCACGCGCGCGGCGTGGTCCAGCGCCAGCCGGTGCGCCACACGCCCGCCGCGGTCGTGGCCGCACAGGAAAAAGCGGTTCACGCCCAATGCGTCCATGACGCCTATCATGTCGTGCGCCATGTTGCGCTTGCTGTAATTGCTGTGGTCGGGCAGGCCCGCCGTCTTGGAGGAGTCGCCGTAGCCGCGCAGGTCGGGCATCACGAGAAAGAAATGCGGTGCCAGGCGCTGTGCGACGCGGTGCCACATCACATGCGACTGCGGAAAGCCGTGCAGCAGCAACAGCGCCGGGCGCAAGGGCTCGCCCAGGGTGGTCTTCGAGACACGCGCATGGATGGAGGCGCCGTTGACCTCGAAACTGCGTGATTCAAAGCCGTCAAACCAGGGCATGGGCAACTCCCGTTGGATTCAAGTCGTGCTTACTGGCGCGATGCGAGGTATTTTTGCAGATTGCCCGCAGCCGTGGCGCGCACCTTGGCGCGCAGAAAGGGCGTCCATCCCAGCAACAGCCCCGGCGTGCCCAGCGCCTGGCGCGACCAGGCCCAGAAATCAAAGCGGTCGCGGTGGCGGCTGATCAGCCCTTGTTCATTGAACTCGAACTGGCCGTCGATCACGTTGTGCACCATTCGCCCGGTGGCGCTGAAGCGGTAGTCGGCTTCCCAGTGCGATTTTCCGGTCTGTGCGCCGGCCTCAATGCCGCTGTAGGTCAGCTTCCAGACGTCGGTGCCCTTGGCCTTGGTCACGTCGCAGAGCATGTGCCACATGCCGGTGACCTCCTTGTGGCCGCGCAGCGAGAAGGCCTCGTCGTCGAACTGGGCATCGGGTGCGTAGCAGGCGGCCATGGCATCGGAGTCGAGGCGGGCGAAGGACGCGTAGAAATTTTCGAGGGTGATCTGGTTGGGATGCATGCTGTCTCCTGGTCGGCAATGTCGGTGAGGATCGGGTCCGCGAACTCTATAGCGACCGGCGCGGGGCGGGCGTCACCCAGGCGTCAGCCGGCCTCTTGCGGTGCTTCCGGCGCTTCTGGCGCTTCTGGCTCTTGCAGCAATTGCAGCAGCCGCCGCAGCGCGTGTTCCACCGTGGCGCCACGCACCGCGGCCCGGCCGCCCTCAAAGCGCCGGACTTCCGACACCAGCCGCCCCGGCAGCGCGAAGCCAAACCATACCGTACCCACGGGCTTGGCGGCGCTACCGCCCGTCGGGCCGGCCACACCCGTTACGGCCACAGCCACCTGGGCGCGTGAATGCACCAACGCACCGGTGGTCATGGCGCGGGCCACCTCCTCGCTGACCGCGCCATGGCGGGTGATTAGCGCGGCATCCACGCCCAGCAGTTCCGTCTTGGCTTCGTTGGAATAGGTCACAAAGCCGCGCTCAAACCAGTTGCTGGAGCCGGCCAGGTCGGTGCAGGCTGCCGAGACCATGCCGCCGGTGCAGCTTTCGGCCGTGGCCAGCATCCGGCCCTGGGCCTGCAGCAGGGCGGCGAGCTGTCCTGCCAGCTCGGGTGCTCCATTCACCAGAACCTCCAGAACGCGATGACCAGCAGCGTGCAAAAGGCCGCCACGATGTCGTCAAACAGGATGCCGAAGCCGCCGCGCCAGTTAAAGCCCTTGAAGGCCTGGTCGGCCCAGGCCACAGGCCCGGGTTTGACCGCATCGAAAAAGCGAAACAGCACAAATGCGGCCAACTGGGCCCCGAAGTCGGCGGGCATCACCAGCCACAGCACCAGCCAGAAGGCGATGACTTCGTCCCAGACGATGCTGCCCGGGTCCAGCACGTTCATGGCCTTGGCCGTCACGGTGCAGGCCCACCAGCCGACCACGGTGGAAGCGGCGATCAGCATGCCCATTTCGGCTGGCGTTAGCCACTGCTGCAGCACCAGATAGGCCAGCCAGGCCCACAGCGTGCCGGCCGTGCCGGGCGCGACCGGGCTCAGGCCGGCACCAAAGCCCAGGGCCATGAAGTGCGCTGGGTGCGAAAGCAGGAATTTCGCGGTGGGCCGGAAAGCGGGCAGCGGCGTGGTGGTGTCGGTCATGTGTGGGGCGGGGCAGCGAATGCCCGGGGCAGTGGTTGATTTTGTCACAGCGGTTTCACACGCGGCCGGCACAGTCCTGCGATTCACCAGACAAGAGGGAATTCGGGATGAGCAAACACAAACAGGTTTTGAACAAGATGAACGCCTTGACCCTGGCCGCTGCCTGCGCGCTGTGCCTGGCGGCCGGCAGCGGCCGCGCCCAGACGGTGCCGGCCGTGGAGGCCGTGCTGGCCGGCCATGCGGCCCTGGGCGCCGACGCATCGGTGGCGGCGCCGCGCGATGCCGGGACATTCTTCGCCACGGCGGGCAAGTTTGCGAATGCGAAACGCCAGCGCAATGAGCAGCTCGGCAGCGAGATCGCCAACACCTTTGTCGGTGATCCCAAGTACCCGCGCGCCTCCGGCGGTGCGCTGCCCATGAAGGGCCAGTCGGTGCAAGGCTTTTCGGGCATCGTCTCCCTGGGCAAGGGCGAATTTCTCGCGCTGACCGACAACGGCTTCGGCAACAAGGTCAACTCGCAGGACGCGCTGCTGATGGTGCACCGCCTGTCCGTCGACTGGGGCAAGGGCCGGGTTGTGCGCCGCGGCACGACTTTTCTGAGCGATCCCCACAAGCGCATTCCTTTTCACATCCAGAACGAGAACACCTCGCGCCGTTACCTGACGGGCATCGATTTCGACCCTGAATCGCTGCAGGTGGTGGGCAATGAATGGTGGATAGGCGACGAATACGGCCCCTACCTGCTGCGCACCGACTTCCAGGGCCGGGTACTGGGCGTGATCGAAACCGTCATCAACGGCAGGCTGCTGGCCTCGCCTGATCACTACATGCAGGGCCGCCTGCCCAACCTGCCCGGCGAGGCTTTGTTCGAGGTGCGGCGCTCCAACGGCTTTGAGGGCATGGCCAGGTCGCCCGACGGCAGCAAGCTCTACCCCATGTTTGAAGGCCCGTTGTTCGATACCGCAGCGAAAAGCGTGGAAAAAATCGGCGACAAGACTTATGTGCGCATCAATGAGGTGGATGCCGCCTCGGGTCGCTACAGTGGCAAGCAGTGGAAATACCTGCTCGAGGAAGTGGGCAATGTCGCCGCCGACTTCCAGCTGCTGGACGCCACGACCGGCCTGGTGATAGAGCGCGACGACAGCACCGAAGGCCAGGCCCCGGCTTGCCCCGGTGAAGCGCGCACCGACTGCTTCACGCGGCCCGCGCGTTTCAAGCGCGTCTACAAGATAGACCTGGCGGCGGCCGATGCGGACGGTTTTGTGCGCAAGGTGGCGTATGTCGACCTGACCCGCATCGCCAACCCGCAGCGCCTGGCGAAGCTGGGACCCAATGAGGCGACGTTCTCGCTGCCGCACCTTGGCCCGGAGGGCCTCGCGATTGTTGATGCGACCCACATCGTGCTGGTCAACGACAACAACTTCCCGTTTTCATCGGGCCGTGAGATCGGCAAACCCGATGCCAATGAGCTGACGTTGCTGGATATTCGCGCGCTGGTCGAAGCCAGATAACCCGGCCGAACCCACCCGGCCCAACAACCGGCGGGGAGTCAGCGGACCAGGTCTCCCTCGTGGCTGAACCACTCGGCCCAGTAATCGATGCAGGCGCGGATTTTCGGCAAGCGGTGCCGACCACCCAGCGTCACCGCGTGAATGGGCACGGGTTGCTCATCCACAAAGCCGGGCAGCACCGGCACCAGCAGGCCGCGCCGCACCAGGGGCTCGGCCGCCAGCATGGCAAAGCGCGCGATGCCCAGGCCTTGCAGGGCCAGCTGGCTGGTCGTGCCGGTGGAGTCGGCGCGCCAGCAGCCGTCCGCCGTGATCACCACGGGTTGGCCGTCGATGATGAAGGGCCAGCGGTTGAGCGTGGTCGCGCCGCTGTTGCTGATCAGGCGATGCCGGCCCAGGTCGTCGGGATGCTCGGGCGTGCCGTGGGCCTCCAGATAGCTCGGCGTGGCGTATAGCCTGCGCCCATGCGTGCCGATCTGGCGCATCACCGTGTTCTCGTTGGTGTGCGTGCCGCTGCGGATCGCGATGTCGACACCGTCGCGCACCATGTCCACCAGGCGGTCGTCCACCTTCAGCTCCACGCGAACGTGCGGATGGCGCCGGCTAAGTCCTTCGAGGCTGGGCACCAGCAGGTACTCGGCCATCACGGTGCTGGCCGCCACTCGCACCCAGCCGCTGGCCTCGCCGCTCTGGCTGGCGAACTCGCCTTCCAGGTCGTCCAATGTGTGTGTCATGCGGCGGCAATAGCCGAGAAAGGTCTCACCCTCGGGTGTGAGGGTCAGCGCGTGCGTACTGCGCTGCACCAGCCGCGCGTTGCAGGTTTTCTCGATGCGGGCGATGGCGCGCGACACCTGGCTGACGGGCACGCCGCGCGCGCGGGCCACGGCCGAGAAGCTGCCCAGCTCGGCCACGCGCGCGAACAGGTGCATGTCGTCAAAGTTCAGGTTGCGCATGCCGGCCATATTACCCATCGCCGGGCTTTTTGTTTTGCGTCCGGCGCAAGACGCATTTGCGCCGCGGGTGGTTTCCGGGGGCGATGATTTTGCGCACAGTGGAGGCGTACCTCAACCGAAAGGACGCTCTCATGAACTCCCTCTACACCGCAGCCGAAGAAAAGCGCCTGGCCGCCGCCGCGATAGCTGAAGCCCGGCATTTACGTGCCCTGGCGCCGGCCCAATTCTGGTCGGCGCTGGGCCGCCTCACGCGTGGGCTGGTGCACCCAGGGCGCCCGGCCGCCGCCACCCGCCCTCAGGCGAAGTGATCGAAAGACGCGTAGCGCCGCTCAATCAGCGCGCCGGCCGCGTCCAGCAGGCGCAGGCCAGGGTCCGCGTCGATGCGGCCTAAGCGGCTGACAGGTGTTTGCGCCTGCTTTGCCGCCGCCTGCACGGCTTCGCGGGCCGACGCCGGCGCGGTGAAGGCGAGTTCGTAATCGTCGCCGCCGGCCAGCGTGAACTCCAGCTGTTTTTCAGCGCCAATGCCGATTCCGGGCCAATCAGGGTGGGCGCAAGCGGCCACCAAACGGGTAGCAAGTGCCGTCTCGAGCGTGGCGCCAGCACGCGAGGCGCGCAGGATGTGCTGCAGGTCGCCGATCAGGCCATCGCTCACGTCGATGGCTGCCGAGGCGATGCCGCGCAACGCCTGGCCCAAGGCCACGCGCGGTGTGGGTTGTTCCAGGCGGCGCCTGGCCTGGGCCAGCAAGCCTGGCGGCAGAGGCACTGTGCCGCGCAGCGCTTCCAGCGCAAGCCGGGCGTCGCCCAGCGTGCCGCTGACGTACACATCATCGCCGGCTTTTGCGCCCGAGCGCAGCAGCGCCTGGCTTTTGCCGTTCAGCACCGGTACTTCGCCGAACACGGTGATGCAAATATTGAGCGGCCCCTGCGTGGTGTCGCCGCCCACCAGTTCGCAGCCGTGCGCATCGGCCAGCGCCAGCAGGCCTTTTGAAAACGCGGCCAGCCAGGCTTCGTCGACCCGCGGCATGGCCAGGGCCAGCGTGAAGGCCAGGGGCTTGGCGCCGCAGGCGGCCAGGTCGCTCAGGTTGACGGCCAGCGCCTTGTGGCCCAGCGTGAGAGGGTCCACGTCCGCGAAGAAGTGCCGGCCCTCGACCAGCATGTCGCTGGAGATCGCCAGCTGTTTGCCGGGCGCGGGCTGCAGCAGCGCGCAATCGTCGCCCACGCCCAGTACGGCGCGCGTAGCGGGACGCGTGAAGTAGCGCGCAATCAGGTCAAATTCACCCATGGCGCAGAGCATACAGGCTGCGCCGGCGCTGCACGAACACAGTCCTAGGAATTCTGCTGGTGCGTGACGCCGCCGCGGAAACGTTCCGACGCCTGGCGTATGACTTCGGCCAGCAGGTGTTCCTCACCTTGTCTTTCGCGCAGCCAGCGGGCGTCGTTGTCGCCGCGCTCCACGCTGTTGCGCAGCAGGTGCAGCGATGCGCCCGCACCCATGGCGGTGGCATGGCGTTCGATCTGCGCCATGGTCTGCAGGATGTGCTCGCGCAGCGGCATGTGCCCGCCGGTGGCCGGGTCCACATAGACCGCGTCCAGGCCGAAGCGGCAGGCCTGGAAGCGGTTGTAGGTGTAGACCAGGTAGTCGTCCTCGGTGGGCATGAAGGGCTGCTCGTGCATGAACCAGGAAGCCAGCGACTGCACGAAGCCGGCCAGCGCGGTGGCGCGCTCCACCGTGAGCGGCGTGTCGAACACACGAATTTCGATGGTGCCGAACTCCGGCTTGGGCCGGATGTCCCAGTAGAAATCCTTCATGCTCTTGACCACGCCGGTGCGCGTCATCTTGTCGAAGTAGACCGTGAAGTCGTTCCAGGTGAGCGCGAAGGGCGCGCGGCCCGAGAGCGGAAATGCGAACACCGAGTTGAGCCGCGCCGAGTCGAAGGCCGTGTCCTGGCCCTGCACATAGGGCGAGGAGGCCGACAGCGCGATGAAATGCGGGATGTAGCGCGACATGCGGTGCAGCGTGAGCAGCGCGCTGTCGGCGTCGGGGCAGCCCACGTGCACATGCTGGCCGAAAATCGTGAACTGCTTGGACAGGTAACCGTACAGCTCGGACAGTTCGCGAAAGCGCGGCTTGTCGTAGATGCGGCGCTCATGCCACTGCTGGAAAGGATGGGTGCCGCCGCCGACCACGGCGATGTTGAGCTTGTCGGCGCTCTTGACCAGCGCATCGCGGATCTGCGAAAGCTGGCCCAGCACTTCCGACGCGTTGTGGCAGACGCCGGTCGAGACCTCGATCATGCTTGAAGTCATCTCGGGCACCACGGCACCGGGCAACGAAAACTTCCCCATCAGGCGCAACATGTCTTCCGCATAGGGCGCCAGGTCGTAGTCGTGGGTATTCACCAGCTGCAACTCAAGCTCCACGCCCAGCGACAGCGCGGCCGATTTGTGAAAGGGTTCAAGGCTCATGGACGGGTCCGGATGCGAGGCCGCGCGTGAGCGGCGCCCAGGGTTTGGAACTTTCTCCGGCGCGGTAGATGGCCACGGTGGCCAGCACCGCGCCCAGCACTTCCATCAGAAGGATGGCGGGCAGGGCCACGCCGGCGATCTGCCGGCCCAGGGCGCCCGAGGCCGTGGCGAACTGCGATACCAGCAGCAGCGCGACCGAGGACATAGGCGACATCGCGCAGCCCACCCACAAGGCCTGTTTCCAGCTGGCGCCGCTGCCCACGTTGCCGATGGCGACACCTATGATCTTGGCCGCCATGCGCGCGACGACCATGGCAATGACCAGGCCGGCGACAGGGCCGCTCCAGTCGGCCTGCGCCGCCACCACCGAGACCAGCACGAACATCAGCATGGTCAGCATGGACGAGGCCGTGCCCATCTGCCGCGGCCATGACCAGGGGCGCGGATTGAGCTGCTTGAGCAGCATGCCGCCCAGCAGCGCCGCCAGCGGCGCCGAGCCGCCGAAGTGGGCGGCCAGCGCCGCGCCCGCGGCAATCAGGGCCAGCAGCAGAATGGCGGTGTTTTCGCTGGTGGGACTCATCACGCGCAGCGCGGTGCGCAGCGTCAGCGCGAGCACCGCGCCCACCACCACCGAAAGGCCCAGCACCACCAGCACCGGGTAGAGCGTGCTGAGCACGCTGGCCACGCCGGATTCAGGGCGGTGCATCATGCCGGCGCGGGCGCTGCACAGCGTGAGCGCGTAGAGCGTGCCCAGTGTGGACAGCACCAGCGCGCGTTCGGTGACGGGGCCGGCGGCGCGCGTGTCTATGGCCACGCGCGACAGCACGGCCGGCGAGGCGGCCATGGCCAGCAGAGCCAGCGGTTCGGCCACGGCTTCGCGCACGCTCATCGCATGCAGCGCCCAGTACACCAGAATGAAGGTCAGCGCCGATTCGGCCAGGCTTTGCACCAGCACCATGGGGTTGTGGCGAAACCAGCGCAGCGGAATACGCCCGCCGGCCTCGAACAGCACGACAGCCACACCCAGTTCCAGCAGGAATAGCCCCGTGCCCTGCAGCGGCCAGACCGCGCCGGTGAAACCGGCCAGGCCGGCCAGGCCGCCGACCAGCGAATAGCCGACCACCTTGGGCAGGCCGGTATAGCGGTTCAGCAGGTGGCCCGCGGCGGCGGCCACCGCGAGCAGGATGGACCACTGCACGGTCGGCAAACCTGCCGAAGGTTTGATCCATTCGGCCCAGATGGCCAGAATTTCATTCATGGGGAAAGGGTCTCCACTCTGGTAGGAACTTCTGCAGACAAACCGCCTGAAGGCAGCATGTTGCGCGTTGGTCGGCCAGCCTTGCGGCGTGAGGCCCGGTGGGTTTGCGTGAACGAAACGTGTTGCATTAATTTACAGGCGCCCCGGGGACGGGCCTGTAGGACAAGGTCGGAAATAAGGCCCCCACGCTTATCACTGCGTGTAATGCGCTGCCCCCCGAGGGGGCGCTGCGCCTGCGGCCCGGCAAAGCCGGTTCCGTGGCCCCTGCTTGCTTGAAGAGGTCAGGGCGGCAACAACCAGTGGGGGCCGCGGGACTGGCTTTGCCAGACCGCAGGCGCCGTCCCCTCGAGGGGAGAACAGGCTACACGCAGTGAGCCTGGACAGGGGGGAGCCTATCCAGGCATAAAGAAGCTGCGCGGATGGCTGCGCCAGCGTGCCCAGATGGCGGATCGAATACGCGCGCGGTCCACATTGCTCACGTTGTGCGCCTGCAGGGCCAGGCGAAAGGCGAGGTAAAAACTCACGCCGAGGTTCAGCGCGCCTATCAGCGGAATGGCCGCGACGCACCACCAGATGGTGGTGTGCCTGAAGGCTTCCAGGCCCAGCGAGGCGCCGGCCGCGGCCAGCTGGCCGGTGGACAGCGTGACGTGGCGCGCCTGGAGTTCGACGCCGAAAAAGCCGGTGAAGGCCGGGATCAGCCCCAGCATGAAACCCAGCGCGATGTTGGAGGCGAAGCCCGAGATGTTGTCGCGCATGAAGCTCGACCAGCGCGCGGCGCGCTCGCTGCCCAGCACGGCGGTAATCCGCGGGTTGTGCCGCATGGCCGAGTCCAGGCGGTGCAGCACAAACCAGTTTTCGGTCCAGCCCGCGATCATGCTGGCCGCGAACAGGATGCCGCCGGTAAAGCCCGCCCACATCAGCGTGGGGCCCAGCAAGGTTAGCGTGCCCAGCACGTGCTCGGCCTCGGTGGGGCTGATCATGGGCCGGCCCAGCAGCAACAGCACCAGCGTGTTGACCAGCAACACCGCGGGCACCACCATGAACACGTTGCCGAAGACCGCCGCCACCTGTGAGCGCACCAGGTGCGTGACCTCATCCACAAAGGCCTCTATGGTCTTGCTGGCATCGGCCGAGCCGAGGTCCTTGAGCTTGGCCGCCATGGCCGGCGCCGTCATGGCCGGTTGCTTGGTGGCCAGCGTGAAATGCAGCAACTGGATCAGGATGAAGCTTGCGGCATACATGAGGCCGGACCAGAAGCCGCCCCAGAAGGCCGAAAGGCCCAGCGCGACGATCATGAACTTGAGCAGGGTGGTGAGGGCCGTAACGGCGCCGCCACCCATGGCCTTGCCCAGCATTTCGCGGTATTCGCCGCGCGTGCGGGTGATGTAGGTCTCGCCGGTCTCGGCGCTGCGCTCTGCCACCTTGGCCGACAGCAGCGTGGAGTTGGCGCTGATCAGCGCGCTGATGCTTTTGCCCTCTTGCGCGGTGATGACGCGGCGCCCCAGCAGCTTGACGGCCGCCATGGCCGGCTTGGGCGAGACCAGGCTGTCGAGCAGCTCGCGCACGCGCAGCATGCGCTCGCGCAGCTGGCGCAGGCGAAACACCATGCCGACCGAAATGCCGTTTTCCTCCAGGTGCGTGTAGATGCTGTTGACGGCCTGGCGGCAGGCGTCCAGCCGCTCGCGGTATTGCGCGATCGCGGCCTGCAATTGCGCCTCGTCCCGCTCGGGCTTGAAGAATGCGTTGCGCAGCCCGTCGATGTCGGCCGGCAGCGCATGGAAGGCGCGCGCATGCGGCGTGGCGCGGTTCATGCGCAGGCGCAGCTCGGGCGCGAAGCCGGTGGCGCGGATCTGCGCCGTGCAGTAGGCCAGCGCGTCCATCAGGCTGTAATGCCAGTGCAGCGTGTCCATGTCGGGGCTGGCCGACAGCAGCAGGGTGAGCCGGGCGATCTGGGGCTCCTCGAGCGCGCCCATCCACTGCGCGTCAAAGCGGGTGGATGCCACCAGGGGAAACAGCTCTGAGGCGTCGACGGTCTCGGGCGTGCCGGGCAGCCACTTGCGGCGCAGGCGCTCGGCCAGTTCACTGACGAAGGCCGTGCGCGGTGCGAAGCCGAAATCGGCCAACAGGGTGGTGATGTCCACTGTCTGGATCAGCGTCTGCCACCAGGCCTGCAGGCGCGCGCGCAGCTCGGGTTGCATCTCGACGGCATCGATGAAGGCCTGTACCCGGGCCACGGCGGCCGCGGCGGAAGTCTGGTCGCCGCGTATCCATTCGAAGAGCTTGATCAACCAGACGTGGCGCTGGGCCAGGCCGGCGTCCGGATCCAGCGCCTTGAGCAGGGAGGCCAGGTCTTTCATCGGGCGGTCAGGGCTGGGGGCTTAATGCAGGACACGGCCGGGCGGGGTGCCGCCGTTGCCATTGCCGCCGTGCGCTTCCAGCACGAACATGGGAATGGGCGCCTCGAAGCGTTCACCGTCCTCGGCGACGAAAAAATAGCTGCCGTGCATGGTGCCGCTGGGCGTGCGCAGGCGCGACCCGCTGGTGTACTGGAAGGATTCGCCCGGCTTGAGCAGCGGCTGGTGGCCGACCACGCCCAGGCCCTTGACTTCTTCGTTGTGCCCATTGGCGTCGCTGATGACCCAGTGGCGCGAAATCAGCTGGGCCGTCACTTCGCCGGTGTTGGTGACCGTGACGGTATAGGAAAACCCGTAGACGTGGTCTTCCGGCGCCGATTGCTCGGGCAGGTATTGGGGGACGACTTCGCAGGAGAACTGGTATTTGGGCATGGCTGATTGGAACCGGCAGGTTCTTGGCGACCATGTTAACCGCCCGCTGTGGCTGTTGGCCGGGCGAAACAGCCGGCTCCTGCGCGGGCAGTTGGGCGGATTGGGCCGGATAGGCGCCGCGGCTTGCTGCGACAATCCAGTCATGCCTAAAAACCAGCCGCCCACCTACCGGATCGCTCCCTCCATCCTGTCCGCCGATTTCGCCCGCTTGGGCGATGAGATCAAGAACGTCATCGCCGCCGGCGCCGACTGGATCCACTTCGACGTGATGGACAACCACTATGTGCCCAACCTGACCTTCGGACCCATGATCTGCCAGGCGCTCAAGCCGCACGCCAAAAAAGCCGACGGCACGCCGGTGCCTGTCGACGTGCACCTGATGGTGCAACCCGTCGACGCGCTCGCCGCGGCCTTTGCCGAGGCCGGCGCCGACCTGATCAGCTTTCACCCCGAGGCCTCGGGCCATGTTCACCGCAGCGTGCAGGCCATCAAGGCCAAGGGTTGCAAGGCCGGTGTGGTGTTCAACCCGGCCACGCCGCTGGATGTGCTGGACTGGGTGATAGACGACATTGACCTTATCTTGATCATGAGCGTCAACCCCGGCTTCGGCGGGCAGAGCTTCATCGACTCGGCGCTGCGCAAGGTCGAACAGGCACGCAAGCGCATCGAAGCCTCGGGCAAGGACATCCGCCTCGAGGTCGACGGCGGCATCAAAGCCGACAACATCGCGCGAGTGGCCGCCGCTGGTGCCGACACCTTTGTGGCAGGCAGCGCCATCTTCGGAAAACCCGACTACAAGGCGGTGATTGACGCCATGCGGGCGGAACTGGTGAAATAGGCTGGCGCGCGAGAGTGCGGAGCCGCGCGCGCCAATCCCGGTAACCGGCCCAGGCCGGACGCCGGTCTCCCGTCATTCATGGAGGAGCCGCATGACTGAAGCCGTAAGCGAGCAAGACGCGCCGCGCCCAGCGCGCCGCGCCCGCATCCTGGTGGTGGACGACACGGCGGACGTCCGGTTTTTCCTCGTCGCCTTGCTGCGGGACGACTATGACGTGGAGGCTGCCGAGTCGGGCGAAGAGGGCCTGCAGGTGGCGTTGTCCGACCGGCGCCCCGAAATCATCCTGCTGGACGTGATGATGCCCGGCATGGACGGTTACGAGGTCATGCGGCGGCTGGCGCGCGACCCGCGCACGGCCGACATTCCCGTCATCTTCCTCACGGCGCTCAGCAGCGTGGAAGAAGAGCAGTTCGGTCTGGACCTTGGCGCCACCGACTACATCACCAAACCGATCAGCCCGCCTGTGTTGCTGGCGCGTGTAAGGCTGCACCTGGAGCGCAGCGCCAATGCCAAGCGGCTCAAGTCGCTGTCCGAGCAGCTGTCGCGCTATCTGGCGCCGCAGGTCTACCAGTCGCTCTTCGATGGTTCCCGCCAGGCCGAGATCCAGACCCAGCGCAAGCGGCTCACGGTGTTTTTCTCCGATATCAAAAACTTCACGGCCTCCACGGCGCAATGGCAGCCTGAAGAAGTTACTTTTTTGCTCAACAGTTACTTCGAAGAGATGTCGCAGATCGCCGCCGAATACGGTGCGACCCTGGACAAATTCATAGGCGATGCCATCGTCATCTTCTTTGGCGACCCCCACACTCTGGGGCCGCGCCAGGACGCGGTGCAGTGCGTCAAGATGGCCATCGCCATGCAGCAGCGCATGGCCGAGCTGCGGCAGCGCTGGAAGGACATGGGCATTCCCAAGGCTTTCGAGATACGCATAGGCATCAACTCGGGCTTTTGCGACGTCGGCAACTTCGGCAGCAACCTGCGCATGGACTACACCATCATCGGCCGGGAGGTGAACCTCGCCGCCCGGCTGGAGCAGGCCGCCGAGCCCGGCGGTATCCTGATTTCGCGGGACACCCATGACCTGGTGCAAGGCGATGTCGAAGTCGAAGAGCGCGAGCCGGTGATCGCCAAGGGCTTTGCCGAACCCATCACGGTCTACGCGGTCCGTAAAACCCCGGCGGCGCCGGCTGCCGTGGCCGGGGTTATCCAGTGCGACCGGCCCGGCCTGCGCCTGGAGCTCGACCCTGGCCGCCTCACGCCCATGCAGCGCGCGGAGGCCGCGGCGGAACTGCGCAGGGCGCTGGATAGCCTGGAGCCTGCTCCGCAGGCGGCTGCAAGCCCGGCCCCGCCTGCGCCGGCTGCCGAAGCGGGCACACCGGCCGCAAGGCTCGCCGCTGTGCAGGCGGCGGATGCGGCGGGCTCGGAGGAAGAGGTGCTGCCTGACAGCATTGCCGGGATAAACCTTACCGTCGGATTGAGCCGCGCAATGAACATGAAGGGTTTTTACATTTCGATGCTGCGCCGCTTCATGGACGGCCGCGCGGATACGCCGGCGCGCATACGCGAGGCGCTGGCGGCCGGCGACCTGAAGGCGGCGGAACTGTTGAGCCACTCCCTTCGCGGCGTTTCGGCGCAGGTGGGGGCCACGCAGTTGCCGCAGGAGGCCGAGGCGCTGGAGCAGGCGCTGCGCGACAGCGCCCCGCGTGAGAGCATCGACGAGTTGCTGCTGCGCATGGAGGACTCGCTCGCCGAACTGATGGAGGCCTTGCGCGCCGCCTTGCCACCGCCCACCGTGGAGGCGCCATGAACACACATGCCGGCCCGCTTGGTGTATCTTCTTGCCATGGACGTACGCCATTCGAGCCGGCCCTGGACCTTTAGAATCAGGCAGAGCGCCTCGGCGCATGTCATGCCCCTTACCCACAGAGAGGAGCTACACCGTGCACTACAACGATATCTACGCAGTTACGCCGAAGGGCCAGCAGGAGCTGCGCGGCGCCGCCACCACGATTTCGCCGTCCGAGGTGGAATTGCTGGTGCGCCTTGACGGAATCCTGTCCCTGGCCCAGATTCGCCAGAGTGTGGGAGAAGCTGCCGGCGCAACGCTCGACAACACCATGCAGCAGCTGTTGATCAAGGGGCTGGTGAGCCTGGTCCCGCCGGACCCGTTCGCCGCGTCGTTGCAGTTCCAGCTGAGCCCGGCGGCGCTTACGGAGGCCGGCGCCGAGGCTGATTTCTGCGCGGCCACGCTCAAGAAATCCAATTACTACGTGCGCATCGCCCGCAAGCGCGGTCAGCCGCGCCAGCGCGCGCCAGGCGAACGCCAGTCGGCCATCATCGTGGATGACGATGAGCACATGGCCAAGTTCCTGAACCACTACCTGACCTTTGAGGGTTTCGACGTGCGGGTGGCGGGTGCCCGCGCTGAAGTGGTGGCAGAGTTCCGCAAGCCGCCGATTCCCGACCTGGTACTGCTGGACGTCATGCTGCCCGACGCCGACGGGTTTGACATCCTGATGCGCATCCGTGCGCATCCGCAGCTCAAGGATATTCCCGTGATCATGCTCACGGCAAAAGCGACCCGCGAGGCGGTGCTCAAGGGCCTGGCCAGCGGCGCCGACGGTTACGTCACCAAGCCTGTGGAGACCGAGTCCCTGATCCAGGCGGTTCGCACCGTGCTGGGCACTCAGTAGCACGGGCCCGGCCGGATGAGTCGCCTTTCTGGCATACCCGGCCTGCCGGCCCAGACCCCATGAAGCTGCCTTTCCGCGCGACGATCAATGTCGCTCTCGGCACGGGGATGGTCCTGATCATCTTGAGCATCGCGGCTTCCTACTTCACGATCAATTCGCTGATCAGCGGCACGCAGAGCGAGACCGAGGCGCGCGAAACGGTGCTGCTGCTGGAGCAGGTCGTCTCGGAGTTCAAGGCGGCGGAGTCCTCCCAGCGGCGCTACCTGCTGACCAATATTTCCGGAGACCTCGCCGCTTACCAGCAGGCCCGCGCGCTGAGTGAGCTGGCGCTGCAGCGCGTGCATGCGCAAGCCAGCACGAGCCAGGACTGGCGCACCCTGGGTGAGGCCATGGCCCAGCGCTTCGAATTCATGGAGCAGGCCATTGCTGCCCGGCAGCAGGCGGGGCAGGAGGCTGCGGCCGCCATCGACGGCAGCGCGCCCAATCGCCGGCTCCACGACGAGATTGATGCGCTGGTAGGCCGCATCAAGGTAGCCGAAACCCAGGCGCTCGAGAGCTCGAAAGAGGCGTCGCGGCAGACCGCGCAGACCGTCAAGCAATTGATCCTGCTGGGCGGGCTGCTGTGCCTGAGCGTGTTCGGCTGGGCCATCCAGATGATTGTCCGGGCGCAGGAAAAGCGCCGCCGCATCGAATCAAGGCTTTCCGACAGTGAAGCCATGAGCCGGGCCGTAACCGAGAGCATGGCCGAAGGGCTGGTGACGGCGACGCAAGAAGGCATCATCGTCAACGCCAACAGCGCTGCGCGCCACCTCTTTGGGTATCGGCTCGACGACCTGGTGGGCCGGGAAGTGACCATGCTGCTGCCCACGCGCTACCGTATGGGATTCCAGGCTTTTTTCGCGAGCCTGGGAGGGCGCCAGCGCGGCTTTCGCGAATGGGATGTCAAGGTACTCGGCCTGCGGCATGACGGCACCGAGTTCCCCGTGAACGCGTCGTTCGGCGACGTCAACGTCGGTGGCCGCCGGCTGTTTACCGCCATCCTCCATGACATCACTGAAAGCAACCGCATCAGCGACGCTCTTCGCGACAGCGAAGCCCAGTTGCGCGAGCTGACCGACGCCGTGCCGGCCCTGATCGCCTATGTCGACAGGGAGGAGCGGTTCCGCTTCCACAACCGGGCTTATGAGGAAGCCTTCGGCCTCCGCAGCGACCAAATACAGAACCGCACCATGCTGGAAGTCATGGGATCGCAGCTGTATGAACAGGTCAAAAGCCATGTGCAGGAGGCGCTGGCAGGTTATTCGGTGCGCTACGAGTGCGCGCTGACACCTCTGGGCGGCGAGCGGCGCGAATACGTCATGAGCTACTTCCCGCGCTATGGCGAGGGTGATGAGCAGGGCACGGTGATCGGGTTTTCCTCGCTGGGCAATGATGTGACCGAGCTCAAGCGCATAGACCGCATGAAGAGCGAGTTCGTGTCCACCGTCAGCCATGAACTGCGCACGCCGCTGACCTCGATACGCGGCTCGCTCGGGCTCGTCTGGGGCGGTGTGACGGGCGAGCTGCCTGCACAGGCCAAAAACCTTGTAGGCATCGCCAAGAGCAACTGCGAGCGCCTGATCCGGCTTATCAACGATATCCTCGACAGCGAGAAAATCGAATCCGGCAAGATGCGCTTTGAATTGCGCCCCATGGAGCTGGAACCTTTGCTGGAACAGGCACTGCTGGCCAATGAGGGCTTCGCGGAGCAGCACAGTGTGAAACTGGTGCTCGGCAGGGTCGAGGCGCCCGTGCAGGTCTGCGTCGATAGCGACAGGCTGATCCAGGTGGTGACCAACCTGCTGTCCAACGCCATCAAGTTCTCGCCGCCCGGCGGCGCCGTGCAGGTAACGATGCGCAAGGACGCGGGGCGCGTGCGCGTGGAAATCATGGACAGCGGCCCCGGCATTCCGGATGAGTTCCGCCAGCGTATCTTCCAGAAGTTTTCACAGGCCGACTCCTCGGACACGCGCCAAAAAGGCGGGACAGGCCTGGGCCTGAGCATTTCCAAGGCCATCATTGAGCGCATGGACGGAAGCATAGGCTTCACCACGGAAGCGCGGGTCGGAACGACCTTCTTTTTCGAACTGCCCATATGGCGGGAAGCGCCGCCGGTCACGGCGCCCATGGAGCTTGACGGCATCACGCGCCCGCGAGTGCTGGTGTACGAGGACGACTCCGACGTGGCCCAGCTTATCGGCTTGATGCTGGACAACGGCGGCTATGCCGTGGACATGGCGCACACCGTCGACCAGGCCCGCGACCACCTCAAGATGGAGTCCTACGCGGCCATGACGGTGGACATCAGGCAGCCCTACGAAGAAGGGTTTTCGCTGATACGTGAACTGCGGGCGAACAAGCGCACCGCGCGCCTGCCTGTGCTGGTGCTGTCGGTCACCGCAGGGGAGGCGCGGCAGCATACGGGCAGCCAGACGCTGGGAGTTTCAGGCTGGCTTGAAAAGCCGCTCGATGAACAGCGCTTGCTGGACAGCCTGGACCGTGCGATACAGGCCAACCGTCGCGCCAAGCAGAGCGCTTCTTAAAAGCCGCTCAAAGTCTCCTGGCGATGTTGCGCAGCTCAGGGGTACAACATTTCCTTGTTGATGCTGACGCAGCCGCCCGGCATACGGATCAGGTACACATGGTGCGTGGGTGAATACGGCAGCACGCTGATGTTGCGGCCTATCACGTTGAGCGGCTGCGCATAGCGAAAATCCTGCAGGGCAACGTCCTGGCAGGACTTGTTCCAGGTGCTGACGGTGTCATAACCGACGTCGCAGCCACCCATTACGCCGGGGCTGAAAAATGCGCTGACAAAGGTCGTGCCCGCTGGCCCGCTTTTTTCAATCGAGCCTGAGAAGGCTGACGAGGCGGGCGCCACGCGGTTGGCCATCAGCATCACGGCATAACCGCCCTCCGGCCCGGTCAGCACGGGGCCCAGCGTGCGCAGGGCTTTGGAGCAGCTGGTGATGCCCGTGCCGGTCGCGAGCCGTTCAAAGGTGTTGGCGCCCGGCGGCACCACGGCCAGCGGCGGTGCGGCCGGCTGGGTCATTGTGGTCCCCGGCGCCATCGCAAAAAACAATGCGGCGCAGGCCGCAACCAGGCCCCGTGGTGCCTTGTTGCGGCGGCGGTCTTGAGCAAAAAAAATCATGGCGATCCCGGCAGTTGGGTGGACGGCAGTTGAAAACGCCTGCTTAGCGTAGCGCAGAAGACGGACGGCAGGAAGCGGGTTCTGGCATGATCGCCGCTCTGGTTTCCGCCCATCAAGGTTGCCGGGCATCCTCCTGCTCGGGCCTGATCCCCGGTCAGCAGAAACATTTGTTTAAGGCCTCATGCGCTATACCATCCCCCTGTCGATACTGCTTCTTTGCTCCGCCTGCGGCGAAACTTCGGCGCCACCAGCCGGCGCTGCGGCATCCCCGGTGCAGGCCGGTGCACCCGCATTACCCGATGCAAAGGAGGCTACGCAGGCACTCCTTGAGATGCTGGATATGAAAGAGCTGGAAAACGCCGAAGCAAAGCTGGGCACCTGCATTCCCGCGGTTCAGGGCAAGCACCCCGGCCAGGTCGCTTGCACGGTGGCGCTGAAGGTCGGAGCCGGCAGTTCCGAAACCCAGGCGGATTTTTACCGCCGCGGCAATAAGTGGGTGGCCCAGCCGAGCACGTCGCAAGATCAATTGCCGTTCCCAGACCCCAAGCTTTATAAATGATGCCGGACAAACCGTTTGACGCGTGCAGTTTTGATGCCGCCATGGTGGACCTCGACGGAACGCTGGTGGACACGCTCGGCGACTTCGTGGCCACTGTCAATGCCATGCTGGCCGAGCTGCGCGAGCCGGGCCAGCTATCCCAGCAGCTGGATGCAGCGACGGTGGGCCGCATGGTCGGGAAAGGTTCGGAAAACCTGGTGAAGGCGGTACTGGCGCACGCCGGCGGGGGCTTGCCGGCTCGCTATGCCGAAGCCTTTGCGAGCTACCAGCGGCATTACGCCGCTATCAACGGCATGCATTCGACGGTGTACCCGGGAGGACTGGAAGGCTTGCGAACCCTGCAGCAAGCCGGGCTCAAGCTGGCCTGCCTGACCAACAAGCCGCTGGCCATGGCGCGCCAGCTGCTCAAGATCAAGGGCCTGGACGGGTTTTTCAGCGAAGTCTTCGGCGGCGATTCCTTCGAGCGCAAAAAGCCCCACCCTTTGCCTTTGCTCAAGACTTGCGAAGCGCTGGGCACGGCGCCCGCGCGCACTTTGATGATCGGCGACTCCAGCAATGACGCGCGGGCCGCGCGGGCGGCGGGGTGCCCCGTGCTTTTGGTGACCTATGGCTACAACCATGGCGAGCCGGTGTGCGAAGTCGATGCCGACGGTTTTGTCGACTCGCTGGCCGAGTTGCGCCTTCAAAAATGATGCGCTAAACGTGGCGCGCAAAAACGGCAACGGGGCTGGCGCCCCGTCGACCGTGTGAAAGCCGTGGCCGCGTTCAGGCCGCAAACAGTTCCTTAGCTGGTTTTACCCAGCATTGCATCCTTGAGCTTCCAGTCGGCAGGCTGCGGGCCCAGCCAGATGCGCACGAGGGCGTTGAAGAATTCAGCCTCCTTGAAGGGCTCGCCTTGTGGTTTGCCTTTGACGGAGATCACGGTGCCGGTGCCGGGAATCCAGTCGATGGTGAAGCCTTCCCCGGCCACCAGTTTTTTCTGGTCGGCAAAAAGCTGGCCCATCCTGATCAGGCCGGGGATCAGCTTGGACATCTCAGCCTTGGGCGCGTTTTCAGTGAAGGCGGTGGTGAAGCTCTTGCCGAGTTCGTTGGAGTCAATCTCGCGCAGCAGGGTGATGCTGATGCGCTTGGGACCGGCCATGGTGTAGACCTCTTCGGGAGTGGAGGCCTTTTTGGGCAGGTACATGCCGGCCACGTAGACTTTGAACACGGCCTTGTAGCGAATGCCCGCGCCATTGAGCTGGAGCTTGGTGCCGTGAAGCTCCACCGGGTCGTCGAGCTTGACGCCCGCCACTTCCATCGGTGCGGCAATAGTGCCGAGTGAGAGCACCAGGCCGGCCAGGCCCGCGATGCATCGCGTTGTCAAAGTCATGGGCTGTCTCCAAAGAATGGTTGAAATAGAACGAGCGTTCTTTTTTATTTCACCATTCTCGAGTTTCGAGGCAGCCTCTCGCAAGAGGGTTTGCGAGATAAGCATTAGTACTAGGACCTGCTAACGGGGCTAACGGGGCTAACAGGGCCCGGGCCCGCTTTATTCCTCAATCCCACGCCGGGCCCGTCCCGGTCTTTGCTACACTTTGTCCTACATGTTCATTCATCGCATCATTCAAACAGGTTGTGGCGACCGGGGAGCCTGGCCCTGGCGTACCTGTCATTTCTCGCACGCCTGAGGCGCATGCGGGCCGGCACGCTACAGCGTTGCCACCGGCCCGCGCACTTGCCGCAGGTTCTGCGACACCCCCTTTTCCTTATTTCTCGATGTCTCCCGCAGCCTGCGGGTGCATCCCGGCCCCGGTCTTCGGGGTGTTTTGAATGACTGGTGGCCGCGCCTCTATGTGCCTGGTCCCCTAGCGAAGGATTTACCGTGATCACAGAACTCGAATTTAAAAGCCTGGCCGGCCAAGGCTACAACCGCATTCCGCTGATGGCGGAGGCCTTTGCAGACCTGGAAACGCCGCTTTCCCTCTACCTCAAGCTCGCGCACTCCAAGGACGGCGGCAAATTCAGCTTCCTGCTGGAGTCGGTCGTGGGCGGGGAGCGCTTCGGCCGCTACAGTTTCATCGGCCTGCCGGCCCGCACGCTGGTGCAGGCCTCGGGTTTTGGCGCCGACCGTGTCACCGAGGTGGTGACGGATGGCAAGGTCATGGAAACCTCGACGGCCAACCCGCTGGACTTCATCGCCGACTACCAGAAGCGCTTCAAGGTCGCGCTGCGGCCGGGCCTGCCGCGCTTCTGCGGCGGCCTGGCAGGTTATTTCGGCTACGACGCGGTGCGCCACATCGAGAAAAAACTCGAAACCAGCTGTCCGCCCGACACCCTGGGCTGCCCCGACATCCTGTTGCTGCAGTGTGAAGAGCTGGCGGTGATCGACAACCTCTCGGGCAAGCTCTACCTGATCGTCTATGCCGACCCGGCCCAGCCCGAGGCCTACGCCAACGCCAAGAAGCGCCTGCGCGAGCTCAGGGAGAAACTTAAATACTCGGTCAGCGCCCCTGTGGTCAAGCCCTCCCAAAGCTATCCGGCCGAGCGCGACTTCGCCAAGGCCGACTACATCGCCGCCGTGGAAAAAGCCAAGCGCTTGATCGAGGCCGGCGACTTCATGCAAGTGCAGGTCGGCCAGCGCATCAAGAAGCGCTACACAGAGTCACCGCTGAGCCTGTACCGCGCGCTGCGTTCGCTCAACCCAAGCCCCTATATGTATTACTACCACTTCGGGGATTTCCATGTGGTCGGGGCTTCGCCGGAGATTCTGGTGCGGCAGGAGCAGGTCAGCGAAGGGCAAAAGATCACCATCAGACCTCTCGCCGGCACCCGTCCCCGCGCCTCGTCGCCCGAGGCCGACAAGGCCGTTGAACACGAGCTGGTCAACGACCCCAAGGAGCGCGCCGAGCACGTGATGCTGATAGACCTGGCACGCAATGACATAGGCCGCATCGCCAAGACCGGCACGGTGAAGGTCACCGAAGCCTTCGCGGTTGAGCGCTACAGCCACGTGATGCACATCGTGAGCAACGTTGAAGGCGTGTTGCTGGACGGCATGACCAGCATGGACGTGCTGAAGGCCACTTTCCCCGCCGGCACGCTGACCGGTGCGCCCAAAGTTCATGCCATGGAAATCATCGACCAGCTCGAGCCCACCAAGCGCGGCCTCTACGGCGGTGCCTGCGGCTACCTCAGTTATGCCGGCGACATGGATGTGGCGATTGCCATACGCACCGGCATCATCAAAGACCAGACGCTGTATGTGCAGGCGGCGGCCGGTGTGGTGGCCGATTCGGTGGCAGAGCTCGAATGGAAAGAAACCGAAGCCAAGGCGCGCGCTCTGCTGCGGGCCTCCGAGCTGGTTGAGGAGGGTCTGGAATGAGCGCCACAGACCGTCCATCCGTTGAGCACTGCCGGACCATGGCCGACGTGCGCCGCAATATCGATGCACTCGACGACCGCATCGTGGCGCTGGTCGCAGAGCGCAGCGCTTACGTCGCGCAGGCCGCGCGCATCAAGCGCAGCGCCGACCAGATCGTCGACAACGCACGCATCGAGTTCATCGTAGACCGCGTGCGCACCCAGGCCCGCGCGGCCGGCGCCCCCGAGGCTGTCCTGGAAGCGGCTTACCGCGCCATGATCGCCGCATCCATTGACTTTGAGCGCGGCGAGTTCCAACGCCTGCGCCAGGAGGCCTGAACATGAAGCGCAGCAAACTCTTGATGATCGACAACTACGACAGCTTCACCTACAACATCGTTCAGTACTTTGGTGAACTGGGCGCCGAGGTCGAAGTGTTTCGCAATGACGAGATTAGCGTGGCCGACATTGCCGCACGCTCGCCCGACCTGCTGGTGGTCTCGCCCGGCCCATGCTCGCCGGCCGAGGCCGGCATTTCGGTCGCGGCGATCGAGTACTTCGCCGGCAAGCTGCCGATCCTGGGCGTCTGCCTGGGCCACCAGAGCATAGGCGCGGCCTTCGGTGGCAAGATCATCCGCGCCCAGCAACTCATGCACGGCAAGACCAGCGTGATCACCACCACGCAAGAGGGCGTGTTCGCCAACCTTCCCGAGCAGTTTGTCGTCAACCGCTACCACTCGCTGGCGATCGAAAAATCGTCCTGCCCCAAGGTCCTGGCCGTCACGGCCTGGACGGACGACGGCGAGATCATGGGCGTGCGCCACAAGGAGTTGCCCATCCAGGGCGTGCAGTTCCATCCCGAATCGATCCTTACCGAACACGGCCACGCCATGCTGAAAAACTTTCTGGAGCAAAGCGCATGAGCCAAGCCCTTGTGGACCTGCGCAGCGACACCGTCACCCGGCCGACGGCCGCCATGCGTGAGGCCATGCTGGCTGCGCCAGTGGGCGACGATGTATTCGGCGACGACCCGGCCGTCAATGCGTTGCAGGAAAAAATCGCCGGCCTGCTGGGCTTTGAGGCCGCGCTTTTTGTGCCTACCGGCACCCAGAGCAACCTCTGCGCCATCCTGAGCCACTGCCAGCGCGGCGACGAATATATCGTCGGGCAGATGGCCCATTGCTACCGCTGGGAAGGCGGCGGCGCGGCGGTGTTCGGCAGCGTGCAACCGCAGCCGCTAAACCACCATAGCGACGGTACGCTGGCCCTGGCGGAGATCGAGGCGGCGATCAAGCCCGACGACGCGCATTTCGCGCGCACCCGGCTGCTTGCGCTGGAAAATACCCTGGGCGGCAAGCTGCTGCCCTTTGACTATGTGCAGCAGGCTACCGCGCTAGCCAAGAAACACGGTCTGGCCCGCCACCTCGATGGCGCGCGGCTGTTCAATGCAGCTGTGGCGCAAGCCGCGCAGACAGGGAGCAATCCACTGGCTGAAGCCAAACGCATCGCCGGGTGTTTCGACAGCGTCTCCGTCTGCTTCAGCAAAGGCCTGGGCGCCCCTGTCGGTTCGGCCCTGTGCGGTTCACGCGATTTCATCGCACGGGCGCACCGCATCCGCAAGATGGCGGGTGGTGGTATGCGACAGGCCGGCATGCTGGCGGCGGCTGCCTCGCACGCGCTGGACCACCACGTCGGACGCCTTGCCCAGGACCACGCGCTGGCCAAGCACCTGGCCGGCGGCCTGGCCGGCATCGAAGGCCTGCAGGTCGAAGTGCCGCAAACCAATATCGTGTTTGTGGACCTGACGGGCGCGGCGCGCGAGCAGTCCGCGGCCCTGCTCAAGCACCTGGCCGGCAAGGGCATACAGGCCACGGGCCTGTACCGCCTGCGTTTTGTCACCCACCTGGATGTGGATGCCGACGGCGTGGACCGCGCGGTTGCTGCGATTCGGGAATTTTTCCGCCCCTAAGGATTCGCCATGCCTGACTTCCAACACCTGTTGCTCTTCATCGCGGCCGGCTGGCTGCTGAACCTGACGCCGGGGCCCGACGTGCTGTACATCGTGACCAACTCGCTTCGCTCGGGGGCTCGCGCCGGCATTGTTGCCGGCCTGGGTATCACTGCGGGCTGCTTTGTCCACATTTTTGCCGCAGCCGTCGGTGTGGGAGCGTTGCTGGCCACCTCAGCCACCGCCTTTACCGTGCTCAAGTGGATAGGCGCTGCCTACCTGCTGTGGATAGGCGCGAAGATTTTGCTGTCCAGGGCGCCGCAGGCCACCACCGACCTCGCCGCAGCGGCCGCCGCAGAAGCGCCCAAGCCCCTCAAGGCGATTTTTATGGGCGGCTTCTGGACCAATGTGCTCAATCCCAAGGTGGCGATCTTTTTCCTCGCCTTTGTGCCGCAGTTCATCGCGCCGGGCACCGAAAACAAGGCGCTGGCCTTTGTGCTGCTGGGCGTGCTGTTCAACCTGAACGCCATCCCCGTCAATTCGGGCTGGGCCGTGGCGGCCGCATGGATGGCCAGGCGCGACGCCGTGCAGCGCGGCATGCACTGGCTGGACCGCGCGGCCGGTGCGATGTTCATCGCGTTTGGCCTCAAGCTCGCCTTTACCGATAATCCCGCGAACTGAGCCATCCCATCCAGTCCCGTAAAAGAAGCATCAGGAAGCGAGACAAGCCATGCCCCATACCCACAAAATCACGCCGCAGGAAGCGCTGCAGCGCACCATTGAGCACCGCGAGATCTTCCACGACGAGATGCTGCACATCATGCGGCTCATCATGAGCGGCGAGATGTCGCCCGTGATGATGGCCGCGCTGATCACCGGCCTGCGCGTCAAGAAAGAGACCATAGGCGAGATCACCGCCGCCGCGCAGGTGATGCGCGAGTTCTCCACCAAGGTCCATGTGGCCGACAAGACCCACCTGGTCGATATCGTCGGCACAGGCGGCGACGGTTCGCACACCTTCAATATTTCCACTTGCTCCATGTTTGTGGCCGCGGCGGCAGGCGCCAAGGTCAGCAAGCACGGCGGGCGCAGCGTCAGCAGCAAGTCGGGCAGCGCCGACGTGATTGAATCGCTGGGCATCCATATCGGCCTGAAGCCCGAGGCCATCGCCAAATGCATAGAACAGGTCGGCGTGGGCTTTATGTTCGCGCCCAACCACCACCCGGCGATGAAAAACGTCGCCCCCATCCGCAAGGAACTGGGAGTGCGCACCATCTTCAACATCCTGGGTCCGCTGACCAACCCGGCCGGCGCGCCCAACATCCTGATGGGCGTGTTCCATTCCGACCTGGTCGGCATACAGGTCCGCGCCCTGCAGCGCCTGGGCGCCGAGCACGCGGTGGTGGTCTACGGCAAGGATGGCATGGATGAGGTCAGCCTGGGCGCGGCCACGGTGGTCGGTGAGCTCAAGAACGGCGAGATCACCGAATACGAAATCCACCCCGAAGACTTCGACATGCCCATGGCCAGCAACCGCGCGCTGCGCGTGGAAACGCCCGAGCAGTCCAAGGCCATGCTGCTGGGCGTGTTGGACAACCAGCCCGGCGCGGCGCGCGACATCGTGATCCTCAATGCCGGCGCGGCGCTGTACGCCGCCAATGTGGCCGACTCCATGAAGGCCGGCATAGTCCTGGCCCGTGAAGCGCTGGCCTCGGGCGCGGCCAAGGCGCGCCTGCAGCAGCTGGTTTCCACCACCCAACAACTTGCGACCTGAACACCATGTCCGATATCCTCGACAAAATCATCGCCGTCAAACGCCAGGAAATCGCCGAGGCGATACGCAAGAAGCCCTTGGACGTGATGCGTGAAGACGCCGAATCACGCGTGCTGACGCGCGACTTCGTGGGCGCGCTGCGCGCAAAAATCGCGGCAGGCCAGCCCGCGGTGATCGCCGAAGTCAAAAAAGCCAGCCCGTCCAAAGGCGTGCTGCGCGCCGACTTCATCCCGGCAGACATCGCGCAAAGCTATGCCGAAGGCGACGGCACGCTCAGCGCGGCCTGCCTCTCAGTGCTGACCGACAAGCAGTTCTTCCAGGGTAGCGTCGACTACTTGAAGCAGGCCCGGGCCTCGTGCAGCCTGCCGGTGCTGCGCAAGGACTTCATGGTCGACCCGTACCAGGTCTACGAAGCGCGTGTCATGGGCGCCGACTGCATCCTGCTGATCGCGGCCTGCCTGGACGATGCGCAGATGAAGTCGCTGGAGGCGCTGGCCATGTCGCTGGACATGGCGGTTCTGGTCGAGGTGCACGACAAGGCTGAAATGGAACGCGCGCTCAAGCTCAAGACGCCGCTGATCGGCATCAACAACCGCAACCTGAAAACCTTCGAGGTCTCCCTGGACACCACGCTGGGTATGCTTGCGCAGGTGCCGACGGACCGCTTGCTGGTCACCGAGTCCGGCATCGCCACGCCGGCCGACGTAAAGCGCATGCGCGATGCCGGTGTCAATGCCTTCCTGGTTGGCGAGGCCTTTATGCGCGCCGATGAGCCGGGCCTGGCGCTGGCGCAGCTGTTTAGCGGCAAGTAAACCAGGAGGCGGTGCAGATGAACCCTCCGGACCAGCTGCTGAGCGCGGACCCCGCTGACTGGCCGGTGGCGCCGGGCTGGCGCCGCACCACTGAGGATTTCTTCGCAAGTGCCACCGGCCGCAAGCTGCTGGATTTCCTGCAGGGCCGGCTCGCGCAAGGTGCGGTGATTTTTCCGCCCCAGCCATTGCGTGCACTGGAGCTCACGCCGCCCGAAGAAGTGCGCGTGGTCATCCTGGGCCAGGACCCGTACCACGGCCGCGGCCAGGCAGAAGGGCTGGCCTTTTCCGTTGCGCCGGGGGTGGCCTTCCCGCCCTCGCTGCGCAACATCTTCAAGGAACTGCAGCGCGACCTGGGCACGCCCCCGCCTGCTTTTCCCGTGCCCGGCGGCAGCCTGGTGAAATGGGCTACGCACGGTGTGTTGCTGCTCAATACCTGCCTCACGGTGGAAGAGGGCCTGCCGGCCAGCCATTCCGGCAAAGGCTGGGAAGTGTTGACCGACACGCTGATCCGCCAGGTGTCCGATGGCGACCATCCGGTGGTCTTCATGCTGTGGGGCTCCCATGCCCAGAGCAAGCGGGCCCTGATTGATATGAAGCGCCACAAGGTGCTGGTGGCCAACCATCCCTCGCCGCTCTCGGCCTTGCGGCCGCCGCTGCCTTTTATCGGCTGCGGCCATTTCTCCCAGGCCAGGGAGTGGCGCGACGCCCACCCAAGAGGATAGCGCCTCTCGTTAGAACTCCTGGGGGAGGTTGCCCACGTAGTCGCGCCGGATATTGACCGTGCTTTGCAGGCCCAGCGCCTCAAAGTGGCGGCGTAGCCAGCGCTTGGCCGCACCCTGGCCCATCTCAAACAGCTTTTCGATCATGGCCCCGTCGGCCGACATCTTGCTCGACGAAGGCAGGTTTTCCAGGGCCTCGCCGCCATCGATACGGTGCAGCAGCAGGCTTTTGTACTTTGCGCCTTCTTGCAGACGCCCGTCCGCCAGCAGGCGGTTGATGAAATCGATGGTGCGCATCTGGGACAGCAGGCTGGCGTTGAAGGTCAGCTCGTTCACCCGGTCCATGATGTCGTGAGGCGTGTGGGGAATTTCGGGCCGCCGCAGCGGATTGATCTGCACCACGATGATGTCGCGGCTGCTGCATTCGCTGATCAGGGGCAGCAGGGACGGATTGCTGGAAAATCCGCCGTCCCAGTAGGCTTGGCCGCCAATTTCCACCGCCTGGAACAGCGTGGGCAGGCAGGTGGAAGCCATCACGGCCTGCAATGTCAGGCGTTTGCCCGAAAAGATTTCGGCCTGGCCTGTGTTCACATGCGTCGCGGATACAAAAGCCTTGGGCAGTTGAAGGGCGGCAATAGCGGGAAAGTCGATTTCAGCTTGTAGCAGCTTGCGCAGGGGGTTGATGTCCAGTGGGTTGGCTTGGTAAGGCGACAGCCATTGACTCATCGCATTGCCGAAAAAGTTTGCGCTCACTTTGTCGGAAGGCCAGCCGCCAAGCAGCATCTTGCTGATCCCGTCGGCCATGGATCCCAGGCTGCCCATGGCGGCCACGCCCTGCCAGATCCGCGCCAGCGACGCCCGGGCCGCCTCCCGGGGATTGGGGGTTCCGCTGTCTTTGTGCGCCGCGACGGCAAATCCGTGCGCCAGCGCCACGGCATTGACTGCGCCCGCGCTGGCGCCGCTGATGCCGTCGAATTCGATGCGTTCGTCCTGCAGCAGGGCGTCCAGGACACCCCAGGTGAAGGCGCCGTGGGAGCCGCCGCCCTGCAGAGCCAGGTTGACCCGGCGCTGGGACGATGAATCGGGCGGCGATGAAGTTGGGGGCGGAGTGCTCATGAGGTATTTGGAGAGAAGGTCGCTTGATGAAGCAAAGCGGCGCAATATCCGCGTCTTGGGCAGGGGCTCGGGGCGTACGTCATCATGCCCGAAGGCGGCTGGACGCGGCAATCTCGGCTAGTTTGCGAGGCAAATGTCTGCTGCCGGGCCTGCAAGCTCACGGGCGTCAATTTTTAATGCTTTTTGCGATACCCAGGGATTCCGTCCGACATAAAACCGTGGCATAATCCGAGGTTCGCTTGAAGGATGGGTGCCCGAGTGGCTAAAGGGGGCAGACTGTAAATCTGTTGGCTAACGCCTACGCTGGTTCGAATCCAGCCTCATCCACCAGATTTTTGTTGATTTTTGGCAAGCGGCCAGTGCAAGGCAGTCGCGAAAAGCGGGTTTTGGACTGTGAGTGGTTTGATGTGAGTTGAATTGGCAGAGCTGCGCGGGAGTAGTTCAATGGTAGAACCCTAGCCTTCCAAGCTAATGACGCGGGTTCGATTCCCGTCTCCCGCTCCACAAAACCGCGGTTTTGTGGTGTTTGCGGGCTCTGTTGGTTGGTCTTGCGTTGGATTGCGGTGGGATTGAAGTCGTTTGACTTTTTGAAGAATTTAAGCCCTTTTGGCTCAGTGGTAGAGCACTCCCTTGGTAAGGGAGAGGTCGCGGGTCCGATTCCCGCAAAGGGCACCAATTTTGAGCCGGCGCAGCATGCAAGGTGCTGCGGCCGGCGGTAGTGATTCACTGGTTTTGTAACTCTTTATAAATTTCTGGAGTTGAAAAAATGGCAAAAGGCAAATTTGAGCGGACCAAGCCGCACGTCAACGTAGGCACGATTGGCCACGTGGACCATGGCAAGACGACGCTGACGGCGGCGATCACGACCGTTCTGGCATCGAAGTTCGGCGGCGAAGCCAAGGGTTACGACCAAATTGACGCGGCACCGGAAGAAAAAGCGCGCGGCATCACGATCAACACCGCCCACGTCGAGTACGAAACGGCGAATCGCCACTACGCCCACGTGGACTGCCCAGGCCACGCCGACTATGTGAAGAACATGATCACCGGCGCCGCCCAGATGGACGGCGCGATCCTGGTGTGCTCGGCCGCTGACGGCCCCATGCCCCAGACCCGTGAGCACATCCTGCTGGCCCGCCAGGTGGGTGTTCCTTACATCATCGTGTTCCTGAACAAGTGCGACATGGTCGACGACGCCGAACTGCTCGAACTCGTCGAAATGGAAGTGCGCGAACTGCTGGACAAGTACGACTTCCCCGGCGACAAGACCCCCATCATCCACGGCTCGGCCAAGCTCGCCATGGAAGGCGACAAGGGTGACCTGGGCGAAGGCGCGATCTTCAAGCTTGCAGAAGCCCTGGACACCTACATCCCCCTGCCAGAGCGTGCGGTTGACGGCGCCTTCCTGATGCCTGTGGAAGACGTGTTCTCCATCTCCGGCCGCGGCACCGTCGTGACCGGCCGTGTCGAGCGCGGTGTGATCAAGGTCGGCGAAGAAATCGAAATCGTCGGTATCAAGGACACGCAAAAGACCACCT
>Ga0102589_1000869_pt1 | contig 49264 bp, 58 predicted proteins | sample AraplaMF_Col_mLB_FD_76858 | JGI IMG/M metagenome (GOLD analysis project Ga0102589, IMG submission 76858) | Arabidopsis root microbial communities from the University of North Carolina, USA - plate scrape MF_Col_mLB | ecosystem: Host-associated > Plants > Roots > Endosphere | place: USA...
AATTCAAATTTAGTTGATGTACAAATACCCGCCTCGCGAAACAAGTTTTCCAATACTACCCGGTATGAACACCCCGACTCAGTATACAAAAGAGTCTCATTTTCAAGCTCTTCTAAGTAGATATCCGTTTTATCAGCTAAAGGATGCTGAGGAGAAGCAATAATTTTTAAGTCTTCTGCAACAAGACATTGTGTATGTAGATTTGCATCATGATGCTGGATAGGCTCCATTGTAAAGGCGATATCAAGAGTGCCGTCCAGTAGCTGCGCTCTTGTTTGTGCTTGAGAGTAAGTGGGCTTAAAAATCATTTTCACCTTTGGAAATTGATCCTTAAACTCTTTTAATATTGGAGGTAACCTATATGTACACTGGCTTTCAGAAGATCCAATAATGAGTGTACCCGCAGGCTCTTCCACTCCACTTACAGCGTTTTTTGCTTCCTTAGTCAATTGAATCATTTTATCGGCGTACCTTTTAAATTCTCGACCTGCCTCTGTTAAAACCAAGCGCTTTCCGAGACGTTCAAATAAAGGAGTTTCAAGTTCATTCTCAAGAGCTTTTATTTGAGCGGTAACGCTTGATTGAGCAAAGTTCAAAATTTTAGCTGTATATGTAAAATTTAAATTTTCTGCAGCTGTTTTAAATGTAATCAGTTGTTTTATTTCGATTTTCCTCACCTCTGTATAATCGGATATTTCGATTGATTCAATCGTAATGTTCATCTTTAATGATTGCTAATTTCATTATAAAATATGGTAAATCAAACCACAACATACTAAATATAAAGAGATAAGGGGAAATCATAATGTCTATAAAAAAAGAGGATACAAAGGAACCAACCGTTCTAATGCAAAAAAATACAAGTGACAAAAATTTCAAATACTATTGGAATGAAATTATTCGAGCGCTTATCGTAACCAAATAAGTAAGGCTAATCAATTTTATTTTTGGGAAAAGCAAATCCACATACAAGCGTATAAATATAAAAACAATAGCTCGCTAACGCTGACGATATACAGAGTTAGCGAGCTATTAACCTATTTAAACTTATAATTATGTTTATTGGCTTGAATCTAACCTAAACTTTGCAATATCCTTTTCATCTTGGGAGATAATGAGTGTACCCTTTAACGCATTAGCTTGTAGCCTTTTTAGTTTTTCTTCAGTTGGTAAAAGAGGTAATTCATTATTTTTTCCCTTTGCTCCTAAGGTATAACTAAGAGTAAATTTACTTGTTCCTTTAGATGGAATTTCTCCTATACTCATACCGATACCTAACTTATTGTCATCCATATTATAAATATTTGAACCAATTGCTTCTTTTACAGCTGATACTAACTCCTTATCTGGTTCTATGCGAATGTTTGTTTTAGCAAAATCAGAGAGAGCCATAATATTATTAGACTTATTTTCCATCGTGAATGTATAGTGTAACTCCGTTGGAACGATACTTTTACTTTTATTCTTTTTATCAGGTACTATCATTTCCCCAACGATTTTTTTATCATCTGTTAACGTTACCTCTGCTTTTTGTAATTTTAAGTACTCAACATTGTTTACATATTCCGTTTTTGAACAAGCGGAAATGATAAACACCAAACAAATAACAAACAAACCAAGATAGAACTTTTTCATATTTCTCCTCCAAACATTTTTTATCCCACAACAATAAACATATGTTAACTAATTTTCTATATTTTATATTTATAAACTTTTATTTAGGGTACAAATAAAAACACCAAGATGTTTTACGCTCGCTTGGTGTTTTTATGTTCATAACTATACCTTAGCTCAAACAATATCCCCATACCTATTCCCACGTCATGTTTGTTATTAGTATCCCATGACTGTGCTGATTCCTTCTATCTATCACTTCATGGTGTGATTACGCTTCAATATAGTATTTAGAATACCTAATTCTTAACGTTCTTGAGACAAAGAAGATTTAGAATAAATAAAAGTACTTGTACTGATTTATTGTCCATAAATAAACTGTTCCTTCTCATTATTTTTTTAGTTTGAACATGTTTTTTGTACATATGATAATGCATCAAAAACTAATAGACATATTGAAAACAAAAAAAACTACTAGTATGTGGGACAGTCTCGTCCCACATACTAGTAGTTTTTTAATTAAAAATCGCTATATTCCTCTAAATCATCATCATCTAGTGACCCAGATAATTGCTCTAGATCTGCAATCTTACCTTCTTTGAAGGTTTGGTGGCTTTCTGAAGGTTTCTCTTCTATCTCCCCTTGTTTACTCACAAACCCGTTGGACTGAACTAATTTCTTTAATTCCCGTAGTTCGGAATTGATATGTTCAAGAAGTTCTTCTGTTCTGTGTCCTAGTTCTACTTGATTAGAAGATGAACGATGAAGGTCACGAACAATTAAAGATGAAATATAATCCCCTAATTTTCGAGACTTTGCATATTTTGCAAGTATATCATAGACTTCATCACTCAACTGATTAGTTTTAATTGTAAAGGCGTTCTGACGCTCTGACATGGTTATCACCTACGCTGTTAGGATTTAACAGCTTTCTTCTCGGCTTGTTTCTTTTGAAGGTACCCCATGCTTCGGATTTCTAAGCCGAATAAATTCAAGTGACGACTATCCTCAGGCACTTTATGATATTTCTCTGTGCGTTCTTCGCCAATTTTTTCACGCATGCTATTCATAATAGCTATTTCTAGTGTAGGAGCGACACCGCCACTATATACATATTTTCGGATTTTATTTGCTGGTGGTGGGGCGACATCATTTAACTTAGCTAGTAAGATCTCTACATAATCTCTTAGAGAAGATTTGATTTGAGCTGTTAAATCAATGGATTGGCCTGTGTTTTCATTTTTCAGTTCAAACTTTTGTTTACTGTAGTTATCTAAAATAAATTGATCGAAAGCGCGTAAATCGGTAAACAACTCTGGGAATTTCTCTTTTCGTAACTTATCGATATGTGCTAAATAGGGAATACCCTCGATACTTTGGAACGATTCACGACTGTTCGCAGCCTTCAGCCCTTCAGGTAAGATTACAACATCAATGGATCCTCCACCGATATCGATCATTACGGTTTCACATTCCACATATTCATTAGCATCTTCACGGTTTTGAAGGGTTAGGTCTTTCTTTAACGCAAAACGTGCAATTTCACCTTCTTTTAAACAAACACTTTCTTTCACAGATACTTTTAATTCTTTTTCAAATCCTGGGGTATGGATATAAAAAGTGTGATCACCTACAAAGCGATTGGCCATAGCGTTTTGCGCTTCTCCGAAAGTACTTTCTTTTTTTAGTAACCAGATTGGTAACATTGTAGAAAAATAGTCGATCTCAATGTTGTTGTCCTTTTGATCTTTTGTATGTAACGCATGGTAATATGCAACGGCAGCTAAAAATGTTACGTATGGAATATGACTTGTAATTTTATTATGTAAACGATTGATGTGATTGTTTGCTAATTGTTGGCTGGCGGCACTGTCACCCACTAAGAAATAACGTTCTTTTTCTTCCTCTCCAATGATTGTAGATAGTAAGATACGCTTTTTAAATTCCTCTGGTGCTGTAACAGCATCTGTAAAGAATGAATCAGCAGCTTCTTTTTGGAGTTCTACTACGTTGGTTTGGAAATCAAATAGATATCCATCTATGATGTTCATATCGACTGAGTTCCCACAGTCTTTATTAAAACGTGAAATTTTCATCTCTATACACCTCTTTTTTAGTTGAACTTATGTTGAACTTATTATACAAAAGAAAAGGTAGATTTTCAATCCTTCAGTTCAACTGATTTATCATCAAAAACTTACACATATCAACATTTTTTTATCTAGTTGAACTTATTTCGAGGTCAGAAAAAACAGTGTCAGGAAAGTTTTTTTCGGGAATAAGAAAGTCGGAAGTAGAGATTCTGGTGAAAAAAGAGGTTGAGACAAAAGTATTTTAGATGAAGTGAAAAACGAACTATTGATCAAGATTTTCGATTAGTAGTTTGTTTTTTTATTAAGGTAAACGCGGACTTCATTTGTTTAGGTCTTTCTAGCAGTTGATTGAAGGGTAAGACAAATACTCCTGGTGGGAAAGCGGAATGTGTCAAGATAATACTTATATTCACAAGAGACTTAAAATATTGTTTGATAGTATTAGATCACATAACTAAAATTGACATTAGGCTATATACCAAGTTCAGTGACGTATCGTAATTATTATTTAATACGCTGCTCGGTGTTTTATTTACACCTACTGTACCAGGTGATGATTGAATACGGGCTTTGGTTAGAGCTGAATCACATTTAGAGCACTTTTTTCTTTGCATACATATCACCCTTTCTATTTCATAACATCATTCCTATTTTCTATAGTACATGCTTACTTGCTTTAAAATTAATAATTAGCCATATAACTTGAATAATCAAAGGGAAAATAAATGCGATTAGCAACACTATAAATGCGAACAATTTTAGCTCAGGTGTTTGGGTAACACCCGCTCCATCCACTTCTCTTGTCCAGACAACAGCTGTGCCTACGACGAAAAGTATGATCCAAATTATATTAGCTATCCACCAGGAAATCCATCGCCTTTTCACATCGTCACTCCTTCCAATTTAAGCTGCATCTTTCTTTTTTAATTCCCAGATAAGAGCAATAGTAGAAATAGCTCCACCTACGGCAAAGAGATAAGAAGAAAACGGTATTGTTTCATGTATGAATAAACATCTTATTCCATGAAAACACAGGACAATAGTGCTGATTAAACTAATCATAAGCCGAATATTTATATTAATCTTTTTCTCCTCCTTAAGGTTTTCCCTGCACCTGATCCTTTATCATAAGTCCAAATACAGCGAAGAAGTTTAATACAACCAGCAATCCATAATAAAAGCCAAGCCCTTCAAAAAATAAAGAAAGAATGGGAAATATTATAGTTTCAAAGCCAAACAACATAATAATAAGTCCAATTCCTTTAGCGAGCTGCTTTTCATCCTTAGGTGTAAATATCTTTCTATATCCAGCGATAAAATTAGTATTACCTTTTTTCCATACAAGTTGCCCAATGTAAATGATTAAACAGCTTACTAGACTTATAAATAATAATTTCAACATCAGACATTACACCTTCTTTTTATACTTTAATTTAACACATATAGTACATTTTACCATAAACAACAAACAAATATTATGTATTAAAGGTGGACTCACAAAATACAACAATGTAAAATATATACATACTAATTTTGGAGATTTTTGTTTGTTAAGCTTATGCTTAGAGCTGGGTGAGTAAGCTTCCTTAATGAATGTGTGCATAAAGGAAGCCCCATTTATGGAGTATAAAACGCGGTAATTTAGCAAGTTGATAGGAGACTATAAATGGATATCTTAATTAAACAAGAACTCACTGAAGAATATAATAAAACTGAAAAAGTTGTGAAAAGCGCCTTTTTAAATGCAGAATACAGCGATAAGAAAGAACATTTACTTGTGAAACGAATTAGAAAGTCAGATGAATTTATTCCCGAACTTTCACTAGTTGCATTAAATCAGAATGCAGCAGATATTATAGGCCATATTCTTCTATCTAAAATAACAATTATAGATGGTGATAACGCTACCGTTTCTCTAGCACTTGCTCCAGTTTCAGTTGCGCCTCCGTATCAAAAACAAGGAGCTGGGAGCCAACTAATACACGCTGCGTTAAAACGCGCAAAAGAGCTTGGTTATCATTCAGTAATTGTTTTAGGGCACAAAGATTACTATCCTAAGTTTGGATTTAAACCAGCTAGCTCATGGAATATATGTGCTCCATTTGACGTGCCTGAAGAATTTTTTATGGCCATAGAGTTAACAGAAGGATCTCTAAAACATGTGCAAGGTGTTGTACATTACTCAAAAGCTTTTTCAGAGTAAGCACTAACTGATTAATTAGATTTTACGTAAAGGCTGCCTGGAAAATAATTTTATAGTATTTTCTACGGACAGCCTTTTTTTTATTTACCTGATATTATTAAAGCGGTGGGTTTTTCACACCTAAATGAACCCAATCTTCTTTTGGAGGTCCATAAACTCCAGCAGGTTTTAGACCTGCTTGACGCATAAGAATGGTAATCTGACCTCGGTGATGAACAATATGCTTGATTAGTCCCATTAAGATTGTGGCATTTGATTGGGTTCTTCCGAACGCTTCTTGCGTATGTTCTAAAGATTCATCTGTCCATTGCTGTTCGATAATTTTAGCAGCATGAGAACTTACATTTTTAAAGGTTATAGCGATTTCCTGTGCTGAAGATGGAACGCTTGCTGTACTTTCTATTCTATCTATGCTCAGTCCAAATTCAGTTAGATAATCTGGAATATTTGTTGTAAAATGCCAAGCAATCCTTCCTAACGTACGTCCTTCAGGGTAAACTTGTTGTTTCAACGAATCATCTGTTAAGCTATCCAAAACTTTTTGAGTTAGCATGGCTTCGCTTTTCCATTCTTTGATAAAATCTGAAATGGTATTATACATGTAAAAGACCTCCCAATATAAATCTAATCTAAATTAACACTTAAATAATATCATAGAAAAAACCAGTTGTTCAGAGATACTTGATCCAGGTGAAGACATTGTTCTTCCTTTATTAAAAATAGGCCATAATGGTACGGCTATTGATGTGGAAGGCCTAGTATTATTTAATGACAGAAAATTAGCAGGAACTCTATCTCGAGAAGAATCCACACTTTTTCTTTTCCTAAATAATAAGAGAGGAAAATATGCGCGTTTTACAAAAAACATAAACGATAATAAGTCCAAGATGACAAATTTTATTTCTCTGAATGTTGATAATATGAGACGTAAACTAGATGTTTCAGTAAATAATGATGGAGACGTTTCTGTAAATCTAAACCTACGCTTAGATTTAGCAGGAGAAGAATTCCCTATAGGAAATGTACCTAAGAAACTTAATCAACTAAATGAAGAACTCTCAAAAAGCTTCACTAGTGAAGCAGGAGAAGTAATCCACAAATTGCAAGTAGCTAATTGTGATGCGTTTGGCATCGGAAGGCGACTAATTGCTTTTCATCATGGATCCTGGTTGAAAAAGGATAAAGCAAGCTATTTTAAAAACGTAAAGTTTAAATCCAAAGTAGAAGTAGAGATTGTCCGGTATGGCATTGTTAAATAAATTAACAAAATTGAGAGAATAACGATGTAACACTGAGTTGAATTCGTTCTTTTGATAATAAGCCTCTTAAATAGGAGGCTTATTCATATTCATACCAGAAGTCAAAAAGGAAAACATATTACGTAATCATCTACCGATCTCTTACTGCAGTAAGGGTTCTTTGTTATTTTTCGATTAGACAGGCAAACTTACCGAAGTAGCTACATAGTGTCTAAAGAATCTTAGCAGATCGTTCAATTTAACTTGTAGATTATCTCGTAATTATATCTAATTCAAACTCAAATGTTTTTTTGCAAAAACCAATTAATCATGGTATTTTTTCTTGTTTAAGGTCTCCTCTCTCATTTTATTTATCTTTATAATCGAATCGAAAATTCCATAAGCATAGGTTTGAGATCATCTTCGTTAGGATAAAAGTAAATAAACTATTTCACCTATAGGAGGAGATGTATATGGATTTATATGGTCGGAACAGGGAGGTATTAAAATGACAGAGTCCAGAAAGAAATCCCCCCATCCTCAAGAGACCAAAAGAAGGGATCATGCTGAGCAATACCCTACGGAGAATAAAACTCTATTTGATCAATTTAAAACTGAAGAGACAGTTGATCCAATACCAACTGAAGAGTTAAAGATAGAAAAGCAAGATGAAAGAAATAAGAAGAAAACTAAAAATGAATCCTCCACTCAAAATAAATATAAGAGAAATTAATATTAAATCAATATTAAATCAATAGCATGAAAAAGTAGATATTTTAATTGATTATTACACTAAGTTATTAAAAAGTACTTGAAAGGAGTGGTAAGAATGGAAAAAACAGAACTACAGCCGGTTTTTGTTTACTTACATCCAGATGTATTAGCGCAAGGTGGTATTTATTTTATCGGACTAAATAAACGAGACAGGGAGCTTCCTCCAGCGAGTATTGAACATTTACGTTTAGATATGGCTAAACAATATTTCCCTTGGGATCCTGAGGCTCATCTTGTTGTAGAAGAAGGAAGGTTCCAATGGGATGATGTAAAAAGAGACTATATAGAAATCGTCGCCTAATAAAAATCTCGACATGGTAAAATGTCGAGATTTTTCATTTATATAGTTTATGGATGAAGTCCAGTATTTTGAGCAAACTACTTAAGATGCAATAGTGCATTATCAACATAACATCTATATTTCAACGACTAGGAGAACTACTGTACAAGAGCAGTAGTTTTTTTCTATTTTTTGACTGTATATTATATGGAAAGATAGTCAACATAATGTAGTTTATCGGTAATAGCCCAAATAACTCCGTTCGAATAAATCGAAACAGAGCTATTATGAGTATGAAAATTTCCTGATTAATTACAGCATTTTATATATTTCAATAAGATTCTTATCTGGATCCCGAAAATGTGCAATACGGGATCGCCACTCTTTACGATCATGTGGTTCAGTAACAAATTCAATCCCATTTCCTCTTAAATGAGCATAGGTCTTATCAACGTCTTCTACTTCAAATTGAAGTAAAAAATTTGATGGGGATTCTCCATCTAAAGACTTATTTTCCTTTCCAATTACTTCTGACATGGCCTTTTGAGATAAAAGCTCGATTTTCGTTTCCCCGTTATTGAAAAGTGCATACTCCATTTCTTCCTCACACCAACTTATTGGAATTCCTAATAAATCTTTATAGAATTCAACGCTCTTTTTAAAATCCTTAACTAATAGTCTGATTTGTAGCAGCTTCAATTCAATCCCCTCCCCATGATATAGTTCTCTTTATTTATCAAAAGACCTTCGTGTTTTCTCATCCTTGTACTCTGCCCGTTTTTAGTTAACCTAATAGAAATTATAGATAGTTAATTTTAAAGTTATCTGTATATGAATCTACAAATCTGGCCAGACTAATAACGTATTCCCCCTATTCCAGTAAATTTGAAAATCCTCTGCCTACATGGGCAAAGGATTCTTTTTGTATACGATAAACTTAGTTCTTTCATTAAGGAAAGTAGTTTAGATTACTTTTTCTACCTTTAGATACCGTCCCACTTTTCTTTTTATTCGTTGAATAGCATTATCAATAGACTTTTCAGACATACTTAATGCTTTGGAAATTTCTATATATGAATAGTCATTTGTATATAAAGCCCATACTCTTTGCTCTAATTTACTAAGTAATTCGGCTATTTTTTGTTTCTTTTCTTCGAATTCTTCTTGATTGATAAGTAATAATTCTGGATTTGTTGTATTTTTTTCGGCTATCATATCTAGAATCATATAAGCTGATTCTTGATTAGATAAAGGCTTGTATAGGGAAACATAGGCATTTAGAGGTCCATGTTTTTGACGAGCAGCTGCTTTAACCGCGGTGAACATCTGTCTCTTAATACAGAGCTCGGCAAATGTTTTAAAAGATGACATTTTATCACCTTTAAAATTACGAATGGCCTTATATAGACCAACCATTCCTTCTTGAACAAGATCTTCTTTATCGGCCCCTCTTAAAAAATAGGTTGATGTCTTCGCTTGAACGTTCCCCCGATATTTTTTAATTAAAAAGTTTAATGCCTCTTCGTTCCCATAATGAATTAGGTTGATCAGATCTTCATCGTTATATCTATCGTAATTTTCTATTAATTCAGTTTCGATAATTGTACTCACTTATATCCCTCCGCTAATCTTAGGTGAATTTTAAAAGTATTCTTGGAATAGCAAGCCTAATTCTTTTAAGAATATCTTAGTCAGTAAAAAAATTTTGTAAGACAAAAAACGCCTATTATAGCCTGGCGCTTTTCTATATACCTTTGATTTTTGGTTATTATTTCTCCATCCCTCTAAAGTATAAGAAACTAGAGATAAAAATGTTGTCGAACCTTGGTGATTCTTTTAAAAATCTAATCTTTTGTCCTTTACAATGATGTATAAGATAAATAAAAATCCTTCTCTAATATAAGGGAGGAATTGTTAATTTATTAATTGTTTATAACATTAAATAACATTTTCGAAGTTATAAATGAAATAGGCAATGTCATAACAGTAGTTAAAAATGTAGAGTTCACATAATGAGATTTATTGAAAAATAAGTGTCAGTATGTGTCGAATGGGTAATATAAAAGAAATAACATCAGGAGGGGAGGACATGCTGGATAACTATGAAAGTTCCCTATTCCATAGGGAGGTTAAAGTTCTCATCGCAGATTATAATAAGTGTAAAGATTTAGACATTAAAAATGAATTATATCATCAGATAATCCTTCTAAAAAAAGCGCTTAAATATAAACGAAATAAAGTCTCGAGATGATATAGGCTATCTATTATTGAGAAAAACGATTTATCTCTCAAATCAAATTGTTTTTCTCTTTTTTATATAAATAGACTTTTAACCTTTCAAACGAAATAAGAAAATAATAAATATGGATAAACTATCTTCTATAATATGCCTAGTCGTCAAGATGATATTTAACTTGTTTCTAGTTTATATAAAAGGTGTATGGGGAATTAATTGTATACAAGTTTTTAATAGAGGGAACATTTTGATTCAGTCACTATTTTTTGAATACTATAGTACCTTGTTACTACATATAGAAGTTTTCTCCAGAGTTTCTCCTAACTGAGGGGAAAATCTTTGTATAAGAATAGGTAGACTTAGTTTCTTTTCGTATTTTCGTAAAGGTATAAATCCAACTTATTCTTTTAAGAAAGAAAGGATTTTTAATGAAAATATTGTGAATGTTAATTATTCATGAAATTAATGGATGGATCGCTGGTTTGATTATAGGAAATGATGGTCCCCTTTTTAGTTTGTTATAATGAAGGTATATATAATATGAGGGGCAGAGGATTTAATATGATACTTATTAAAAACAGTGAAGAGGTAATAAGAGAAGCAAAATATCAACTTCACCTAACTATGGATGATTATCAAACCAAAATTATCTCTATTTTTGATAATCAACGTATTCTAATGAATCAACGAATTAGATTAATGATTCTCCTGTCGGATATAAAAGAGCAGGCTGTATTGATTGGAAAGCATTCTGCAGCCAAAGGGAAATTAGAATATGAAGAACAGGATCAATTAATTGCAGAAGTTATAGATGAAGTTCCTTTTCAGTACAGCAAAGAGACAGTAACCGATCTAGAAAATAACATCCAAATTAGTAAAAGAGAAATCGAAGAGCTAGCAAAAGAGTGCGAATTAGATATTGAAGAAACCATTAACCTTAAAGCTCTTTTACTTAATTTAAAAGTATCTAGTTACATAAATGGGCACTATGAAATGTATGTAAAAGATAATACATTATCTGGAAAAAGAACCTAGAATGTCAGGATAAAAAGAATAAAGCTTTATATATAAGTGAAACTGATTGAGGTGTGGTGAGATATGAGTGCTCAAATATAAGATATATATGTAACAGAAAAAATACTGTACAGAAGCAGTACCTTTTCTATGTTTATGCTTTATACCCCATATATTTTTAGTTACTATATTGTGGTTTATCGGAAATAAAGATGTTATAGAGAATTTATGATATAATTTAGATGTACTATACAACTAAATAAAGAATATAAGTAACTTACCATTTCATCAATATCAATATACTTTTTACCATGTTTAGTCCTCTAATCCTTATCTATTAGAGGACTTTTACTTTTTTAGATAAAAGGAGGAAAACCTTTGCAATATATACAAAAAGAAGAATTACATGCTATCAGAGAAATCGTTTTACAACGAAAAGAAGAGCTAGCTGAGAATAAAAGAGAAGATCTTGCAGAGTCTCATAATATCTATACCGAATTAACAACTTTTCGTATTGAACTCCTTACTACTTATGCCGATTCTCTTTTGATGGAAAAAGAGGCAGCAAATGAAGTCATACAACATTGGGGGAACAATATGGCTAATTTATTAGTTAATCGCGGACTTCCATTAAACCTAGCTTTAGAGGAGATTAGCTATTATCGAGATGTAATCGGGGAAATAATAAAAGAAGAAGCAAAGAACAATGATTTTTCTCTTGATGCTTTTTATCGAGTCATTTCTCACTTTAATACTATTGTAGATAATGCTATCCAATTTGTAAGTAAATCCTACGTAAAGGATTACACCGAGAAAATAAATTATGCGCAATATGCGATTGATGAACTATCTGTTCCTGTGGTTCGTATGACAGAAGAAATAGGCATCCTCCCTTTAGTTGGTGATTTAGATACCAAACGGGCACAATATTTGATGGAGAGTGCTTTAGAAAAAGGAAGTCAGTACAAGCTAAAATGGCTTATTATTGACCTATCAGCTGTGCCCATTATTGATACCATGGTAGCAAATCAACTTTTTAAAGTGATAGCTGGGCTACAGTTATTAGGAATTGAAGTCGTAATCAGTGGGATACGTCCAGAAATTGCTCAAACCATGGTGAGCTTAGGAATAAAGATTGAGGAAATCAAAAGTTTTTCTAGCTTACATCAAGCTGTTCAATATACGAATTCATTTATAGAATCTTTAATGTAAATATCTCCTTAAATAATAAACAAACTATTAAAGACGCCATGAGGCATCACACCAAATTTCCTTTTCTAAAGAGAAGAAACCTACTGTACAGGAGCAGTAGGTTTCTTCTCTTTTAATTTATATATAAATATCCACTCGTAATTAACATAAATTTTATCAGTAATACAGCAAAATAACTCTAGGGTTATCTAAGTAATCGTTGCTAAGATAGAATAGACCTTATTTAATTTTTGAGTACGAATTTATTTTTACAAACTTATCTGCATTTCCACGTGTAGAAAAAAATTCTCTATTCTTTCTATAATCGGTTCTGTTCTAAGTATTCTTTTAAAGTTTGCTGTAACGTTCCTTTTGCTTCTGCCTTATCCTCAAAAGAGATTCCTGAGTGAATCATTGTTCGCACCAAGTCAGCACGTAAACCTGTGAGAATAGCTTTACTTCCCATCATCGAAATGCCGGTTAATATTTTTTGAAAATGGTCAATGACATGCATCTCCATGTTGGCAATTCCAGACAGGTCCATAATTAATGTTTGAATCTTTAAATCTGAGATGCCTATCAATACTTTCTCCTCAATCGTTTGAATACGATTGAGGTCAATCATGCCGATCAACGGTAATACAGCTACAGATTGGCTAAGTGGTATAATGGGCACCGATAGATTTTCGACTAAGTCCCTTTGGGAGGCAATTAATTCATCTTTATACTTGGAATAACTAATGAGAAAAGTGTTAAGAAATTGATCAATCCGATCATTAATTCGCTTCTCTAAGGCATAGAATTCTTCACGGCTATTAAATTGGTTATTTATTTGATCATATTGATAGAGAAAATGCCATACTGTTCGCCTAATGGCCTGTACCCATTCTAGTTTGAAGGCAAGAGTTAAGGCGTGCTCTGCCCAAGCGATCCCTTCTTGTTGAGCGAAAGCAATGAGTTCTTCCTCTTTTTGCTCTACGACATATAGAGATAACTTTTGAGCATTTTTCAAAAGATCAATATTTCCAGTTTCTAAAATGTCATTAATCTTAGAAGCCACATTAACCGCCTCTGATAAGAGCTTATCCTGGAAGTTCTGTTTGTTGTCTTTAATAAAATCGGTCATTTTTTCTCTTTTGTTGTAAATAATATCCATTTTAAATACACCCCTTATTCGGTTCTAGGTTATAGTTTCTTTAAATGAATTTTTGTCTACTTTTGTTTTCATTTTTTGTATATAAAGAAAGGTCCTCATTCTTTGTACTATCCCCTATAGATATATTTTTAGGTGAAAACCAACAAAATTTTTATAATAAATCTTTAAACCTCGATATATCTATAATTATGAGCTTTTTTTACATGAGAAAAGTTTAATTAAGGTTATTTTAACTAGACGATAGCTGTTCAGATAGCCCATCAAAGATAGTCTGAGTTTATTTTTCCTTCAACACGTCAACTTTCTCTTAAGCAATAAGGATATAACTTTATAAATGATTAATGAGGAGTGAATCCTTTATAGAGTAAAGGATTCACCCCTGATCTAGGATTGTAAAATCGCATTTTATATCACGCTTTACTACTTAGTTGTAAATATTTCTTATCCTCCTTGACACTGTTCTCTTTTCAGTAAGATTCTTTTTTATTTTACCTCAAAAAACATATATTTTATATATATCTTAAAGGGGTAAATTATTCCTCAACCTTATAAAACTGTAAATTATATAAACCATATTACAGTAATAAAGATTATATACATTTTTTTATGTGTAAATACCTTATTCCATATAAGATAATTATCTTATATGAGATTTCTCACCTCATATATTAGGTCCTTGAAATCTATTTCAAGGGCTTTTTTTGTTGGAACTTCATCATCATATATTAGATATATGAATAATTTTCTTCTCTTTATATAAACTAACGACGCTACATAATGAAAATTATTAGTGATCAATTACTCCTTAAAAGCTTGTTAAAATAGTTATGCTCCCTTCGCGAACATTAATTTTTATGGAGGTGATTGTAATGACTAATAACCAACAATCAAACAAAACTTCTGCAGGAACAAACGCTGCAAAAGTAAAACAACAAAATGCTGCATCTGCATCTAACAAATTTGGAACAGAATTCGCTAGTGAAACAGATGTACAAGCAGTAAAGCAACAAAACGCTCAAGCAGAAGCTTAAAAAAATCAAAACTCTGGGCAATAATAAAGAAAAGTTTTGAGCAAACTACATGAGACGCCATGAGGCTTCATAAGATAATTCTCTATTCCTTACGAGGACAGAAAAGCCACTGATTAGGTCCAGTGGTTTTTCTGTTTTTAGAACTGAATATTTTTTGCTCTTTTGAACAAACTACTCAAGATGTATAAAATCATCACAACTAACTTCTAATTATGTCACGAAAAAAACTACTGGTGCCGGATGAACTGGTAGTTTTTTTCTATTTTTTGACTGTATATTATATGGAAAGATAGTCCACATAATGTGCCTTCTAGGTAACAGAAGAAACCTATAGAATTTTCTATAGGTTTCTTTAACTATCTTGGCTATTAAGTTAGCTTAAAAGAAATCATTTACCATTATGATGTTGATTGGGATTATACATTCCGTTTTGAACCATATAATATTCTATCACTTGGTCTAACCATTTTTCTTCTTTCTCTGTATAAGGTGATGCCATCATACTTTGAAAATCTTCTATTTCCTCGTCCTCTAATTTTCCAAAAGCATGCATAGCTTCTTCACCAACATATTTAAGAGATGCCTGCAGATGTTTATTGGCCAACTCTTGTACTTCTGGATCATGAACTGGCTTTCCAACCAACCTTTTCACTTCTCTCGCTAAATTAATGAATTCTTTATCTAAGGATAAATTCTCCTCATCAGATTTATTGTAAATCTTATCTGCAATTTCTTTAGACGTGAAATGTTCAAGCCATGTACGTTGATCTTGTTCATTTTGAATGTTGTTAATCAAACTAATTAATATTTCACTTGGAGCATCCTCTTGACTATCTAACAATGAAACCGTCTGATTAATTGCCTTCAGGACCTTATCTAAATGCTCCTTTTTCTTCTCAAATGCTTTTTGCTGTTGAATTAAAGTATCCTGTAAGTTTAAGTTGAGACTTGTATTCGTCAGCATTAATCCTATTTCTTCTAGGTTATAACCTAAGAATTTTAATGCTACGATTTTTTGAAATTTTACTATATGTTCCTCTCCATATAGTCGATGACCGGAATTAAGGTCTTTTTGAGCTTTAAGTAGCCCTATTTCGTCGTAATAATGCAGTGTTCTTATTGAAACGCCGGTTTTTTTAGAAAATTTACCAATTGAGAAACTAAAATCATTACACAACTTATATAACCTCCTTACAATCTATTATTAATCTAATTAATTTCATCATAATACCTAACGTAACTGGAGGTTCAAGCGTTAATTTTAAAAATTTGAGTTTTGTATATGAGAATAAACTTAGTTAACATAAAACGTATTTCTAGGTAGCAAAAAAGCCTTTATACTGATAATAAAGGCTTTTTTGCTATTCTTTATATTTCTAAGTCACATACTAATTATGAGAAAAGATTTTCAACAAAGATAATCCATCCAGTAAGTACAATTAATACGGCACTAAGTATAGTGGTTAAAACACTTCTCACAGCTGATTTGAAATTATGAACTCCAAAGAAGCCTATAATACCAACTAAAAATACAACAATTGCTACATAAAAATTTAATCTTAATAATGATAGATGAGCAAAAGTTATGAAAGTTAGACAGACACTTAGCAATAAGAAAACGAATGACCAAAGGTTTATCGCTTTTGTCATCTAAATTTATCTCCTTTATCTATAAAATCTACTGTATTATCTCATATTTATAATCTACAAATCTAGTTACCATAATCCATATTATAGGAAGACAAAAATAAAAAGCCCTTATCATTAAGGGCTTCTTATTTTTGGTATCTTCTAAAAGCTCTTTTCGAAGATTAAATCTCGAGATTCCTTCTAAAGGAAACATTAGTTGTATTAATTGATAAATTTTAAAGAAAAAACTTCTACGCTAGTTATTAGATGAGATTATATTACATATTAAACTAGCTAGTTTTTGGAATATTACTGATGAAATGGATTTTTCCATTCCATCAGTGTACCGTAATTACAGGATTCTTTATCTTCTAAATAGTTTGCTACTGCTCTAACTGGCGTTCGACCGCAATGAAGTAGAAATGTAATAACTGGGTCTTTTAACTGGCCGTCTAAAAGGGATGCTATATATTCTTCAGGTGTCATCTTATGCGCATATTTATAGTAACCAGGCATTCTTCCGCCACCTAATAAACGTGTAAGCCCTTTGTAAATAACTAGATCATACATAGCAGACATTAACCACTTACCTAAGCCTAGTTTTCGAAAAGAAGGGCTTATGCTAATATCTACAACATACAATGTATTTCCATTAGGGTTATGATTTGTAATATATCCGTTACTCGTAACTTCTTCCCATGTATGATCAGGACTATCTAGATGGAAATCAATAAGCAGTCCAGTCATTGATCCAGCAATTTCTCCATTTACTTCCACACATAAAGCTCCTTCAGGAAAGAGAGAAACATGATTATCTAGTTGTTCTCTATTCCACCATAATTCAGAGGGAAATGGTGGAGGGAAACACTCTTGCTGGATACGGATTAACTCGGGAAAGTCCTTTCGTTCATAATTTCTGATTAATGCCGAAACGGGGCGGCCTTGTTCAAAAACAAAAAACTCTTTACGATACACAGTCATGCCTCCTTATACACGTGTAGGAATCTCTTCTTTAGTTTCCCAATCTGGATAAAGATCTGTTCTGCGGTCTCTCCATGTAGTAACAGATCCACTTTCACGAACCTGGTGTAACAGTTCTAAATTCAAATCAGTAGTGACAATCATATCTTGATTAATTTCTCCTTCTACCAAGAGACCTTGAGGAGGAAACGGTATATCGTTAGGTGTTATAACTGCAGCTTGACCAAAATTAGCTCGCATGAAATCAACAGTAGGTAGGGAGCCAACTGTACCGGAGTTTACTACGTATACTTGATTTTCGATAGCTCTTGCATGGCTTGTATATCGAACGCGATGAAATCCGTGTCGGTCATCGGTACAGGAAGGACAGAAAATAACATCTGCACCTTTCGCCTTTGCCATGCGAACAATCTCAGGGAATTCAATGTCATAACACGTTAACATTGCAATAGTACCTTTGCTTGTCTCAAACACCTGTAGATTTTCACCAGGGGTCATATTCCATTCCTCTAACTCCGTTGGAGTCATATGAAGCTTTGCCTGTTCCGCCACTCTTCCATCTGGATAAAATAAGTGGGCTACATTATATAATTTGCTACCTTTCCGAACAACATGAGTACCTGCAATAATGTGCGTGTTTGATTTGATAGCTAGATTTATGAACAATGAGCGATACTGCTCAGTAAAATCAGGTAAGTCGTGAATTGTTAAAGCATTTCCTTGATAATCTCCAATAGACATAAGTTGTGTAGTGAAAAATTCAGGAAACATAATAAATTCTGTCCCAAATTCCTCTGCTGTTTTCACATAATGTTCTACTTGATAAGCAAATTCCTCAAAAGATTGTATTGTATGAAGATGATATTGAACTGCCGAGACTCTTAGTTTCATAGGTTGCTCCTTTGTTTTACATTCATATGACATTTTTTCTTGTTAAACTGATAATTTATATTTCGATTATTAATTAAATATAAACCTCCACAAGTGTATACTTTTGAATCATATAGCATGAAAAGTATAATGTATAGATGTTAAATATTTATGGTAGAAAAAGGTGAGTAAACTTGTGAAAAATTTATCGAATTTTGAGGTTCTGATACAAAAACTTCAACTAACTGTATCAAAGCTCTTTTTCATATATAAAATGGAGTAGAGTCCTTCTATAACTTACACTATGTAAATTTAATAACTTGCTATCGCCATGAGTATTGTATTACTTTTTATAGATTAACTGATACAAATTTTTTATGCCTTTTTCTTTTTGTTTTGTCACGTATTCTTTTAACTTATTGTCTATTTTTTTCCCGAATATAAGTACGAGGATAAGCAATAATATTGTTGAAAAGGTGAATATATCTATCTTAGATTTTTCAAGATAATTAAACACAGCTAAAATAGTTTGCGGTATGTAATCTACTATCAAAATAATCGATCCTGCAATCTTAAAATGTATGGATGAATTTATCCAATACCTTGCGTATGCTGCATAAAAAGTTCCAATCCACGAAATTGTTTCTGAAAGAATAAGAATAAGCCACTTGTATTCCATTATTGATTCCCACATTTTTCTCTCCTTGGTCTTTTTAACTAGTTTACACAAAAAGTGTATTATAACCTAGTGAATTACTAAAAAAAGTTACAAATATAGGTTTAAACTATCATTATTAGAGTATATTTCAGTATTTATATCCATATTTTTGAATTCGATAAGGCTTTTTTAAGTTTATTCTTTATATTTCAAAGTTAAATAGAGTGTATAATACTATTATTTTGTTATTTATTTCTTTTTTTCAGACATCTTTCGACAATAATAACTTCTTAAAATAGGTATAATGTCTTTTGTGAAAAGAGGGGATTTAATAATGAAATCAATAAAGAAGAAAGTATCTGGTTTGTTAATTGCTAGTACATTAGTTGCAGTTGCACCATTTTCGGCGCAAGCGAAGGGAAATGAGGTACATAATAAGGAGAAACACAAGATAGATTATGTAGCATTAGGTGATTCATTAGCTGCAGGACAAACTCCATACCATCAATATGATAAGACTTATCCAGATTATTTAGTAAAGCGATTTGAGCAATCTCAATATGGTGTATCATATGACAATTTCGGAGTATCGGGCTACACTTCTGAAAATTTAAAAAATGACATTTTAAACAATCCAGAGGTACAAGATGAGATTAAGAAAGCGAATTTAATAACGATAGATATTGGGGCAAATGACTTATTAGCAAAGCTAAAAACAGATCCAGCACATGTCACAGATTCACTTATGACAGTAGCAAATAATTTACAGGTTATTCTTCAAACAATTGATTCTTTAAATCCAAATGTACAAGTATTAGTTATGGGTTATTACAATCCATTCCCACATTATTCTCAAGAACAACAAGCTTCTTTACTTCCTCTCCTAGAGGCTTTGAATAAAACAATTGAGGATCGCTCAATTGCAAATGGTGATAAGTATGTTCCTATGGCCCAAGTAATTGAGAAAAATGAAGAACAATATGTTCCAAATCCTGAAGATATTCACCTTAACCTTAAAGGTTACCAAGTAGTGGCGAAAGAGTTTTGGAAAAACATTGATAAATTAGAATAGAAAGTTACAAATTTGTTATCTAAAGATTGCATAGCTAATGTGTTCTTTGAACAAACTACTTAAGAAGCTCATTAGCTTTCTACCCGAAATTTTTGGAACGGAAAAACCAACCTTTAGGACTCACAGGTTGGTTTTCTGCTTTTTAAGCTGTATACCTTATACATATTTTAATTTTTAAGAATATGGTATTTTAAGGTGAAATCACTCTTATTTTTAGTACACTTTATCAAGGTATTCTAATAAAGTGTCAACAGACATCATTCTCTCTTCTTTAATTGAATCTCTCTTACCTTTTGATGAAGATGTTCTGGCCACCATGCTCCACAATCATCCGATACAATGCAAGCAGCGCATGTCTTTAAATCATAAACCATCATCTCTTTAATTGGTGGAGAGTAGAGGTGAAGAGTGACGAGACTCGTACCTTCTGCACTATTCATCTTATGCACCCCCTTCTTAGGAGCAAAAAAAACTCTTCCTTCCCCCTGGTACTGGGAAAACAGCTCTTCCGGCATTTGACTTTCTTTCACTTCATAAACGGTATTTATAGCTGTGCCATTCACCAATTGGATCCATCCATATGAATGACCGTGATCGTGAGGAGCACACTCTATTCCCGACCAATTCATAACAAGTAATTCTACTTCGTCATTTTGGTAGAGAAGCTTTCTGTAATATGGCTTATCTTCTGCCGACTGCAATAGTGGCCTTAACTCATCAAGATTTATATCTAACGCCAAAAGGGCTTCTCTCATTTCCAATTTGGTGGGAGAATTTAATTTATCTAAAATAAGCTTTACCTGTTCACTTAAGCTCATACGAACATTACCTCCTCGGGAGTAGAGCAAATTTGGTAGTTTTAATATAGTTACAAATTTTTGTTCCTCCATGGCAAGGACTCTAAAAAAGTTAGTAGTCTCCCATTAACTAAAATAACTCCCATTATAATTATGATACCTCCTAATATGCTTACGGGAATAATCTTTTCCTGTAACAATAGAATAGCTGTTACCAATGTTGCTACTGGTTCCAAATAAAGAAACACAGATACTTGAGACGCCTCTAAAACCTCTAATGCCTTTGCCCAGTACCAATAGGCAACACCTGAAACGAATACACCTAGAAATAATAAATGAGCCCACTCTACGCTTGTTAAAAAGGGCATCTTCTCCCACCCTCTATTTCTTATGAGAAAGGGAGTCGTTAGAGTAAATCCTATTAAACACATATAAAATGTAATAACAAGAGAGGGAAGTTGAATATGTAACCTTTTTAATAGGACAGAATAGATGGCCCAATTTAACGTACTTAGAATCATTAACAGGTAACCAACACTGATTGGGAGCTGAAAGGACTGTTGATTGTTAGAAGTAGTCACCAGTAGAACTCCAATGATGGCTACAATCATCCCTGATGCTTTTAATACGGTCATCTTTTCATGCAAAAAGAATACTGAGAGAATGACTGTAAATACAGGAGAAAACGAAATAATCCACCCTGCTGCAGAAGCATTTATTGTGAGAAGTGCTGTTGCCTGAATCACTTGGTGAACGAACACCCCAAGTATACCTAACACAATCAGATGAGGAATATACTTAAGTGAAATTCTTAATGGATATCGCTTTAGCGCTAATAACACCAATAAAAAAAGTGCCCCAATTCCAAAACGAAGAACAAGGAGTGTATATGGATCGAGCTTATCTAAGACAGCTTTGGTAGAGACAAAGGAGATCCCCCAAAAACTAATAGACATTAGTGCATATAACGAGGCAGCAAATTTAACCTTTGACGCAATCATAGGCTCAATTTTCCTTTCAACAATAAAGGTATCTTCTATTAACTAACATATGCCTTTTCTAAAAGAAAATGAAAAAATTCATTTCAATCTTAAAAAAAATGTTGGAAACTCTAGCATTCTGCATATTTATAATTCTCTTTTAACCTTCTCTAGAGCACCTATAAATGTGAACTATAGAAAAACTAATTGAGGGGGTTTATAGTAATACATAAGCTGAATTCTAAAGAAAGTGGCGGATATTAAGTTATGATACACAAGAATAGTTTATATGCTTTTCCAGTAATATCAAAAGAAAGGAAGCAGCAATGAAATATAATGTCCAAATCTATGAAGATAACCAAGGAATACTTATGATAAATGTGCCCGATGAAATTTTTTTAGTTATGGATTTATTATTAAGTGATGTTCAAGAAGATGGATCGAAATTATGGTTAGGTTTAATTGATAAAGTACTTTCAATGCAATCTTCTTATGAAGAATTAACTGGAAATGCCTGTACTATAGAAATTAAATATGATGTAACAAAAATTGTGAATGAGTATGCGGAAGAAAATCAAAAGGCATATTGTTTAATTGAAACGGCTGAGCTAAAACAGATTCTGCTTATGTGGGATGATAGTGTTAGAATAAATATGCAAAATAGACAAATGAATATCTTTGTGAACTAAAATTAAACTTGATTAACGAATATTTCCAATGCTAGTTTAGGTGTAAAACAATATATTTTTCGTCAGTAAAGGTAAATAGTAAAACCTTCATAATAAATAAAATACTTTAATATTTACTTAACATAATAACAGTTACCTAGATTGTACTTATCGGAAAGCTATTTTCTTATTATTAACAATGTCTTTTCATGAATTTGCACTTTTTCAATGTCAAGATTATTTAGGTTGATAACTTGATCACATTCTTTGTTCCTTTCTTCTTCCTCTTCTCCTATCCAACAGACATAGACCTCACAGTAAGTATCTTTTTCAGGATATGTATCTAAGAATTTACATAATTCAAGGAAATCCTCTTGCGACTTCAAATTGTCATCAAGGTATTCTTCTTTACAATCGTCATTGAACCAAAATTCACCTCCCTCATCGGTAAAGATTTCATATACGTATTTATTTGAAAAATGTTTCCTAACCTTTTGTCTGTCCTCGATATCAGAAAAACATTCTCCCACTAAGATTTTTTTATCGCCATCTTCAGTAAAGGGTAAAGTAAAATTAGTAGCTAAATAAGTTACCAAACTCAATTTATGACCTCTTTTCAAGTAGCCTTCATAAACTTTAACCGATGTTGCTTATTGGCAGTGTTTTTTATTAAAAGGTCACTATTACAATTTCTTCGCTCTTTTTAGTATGGCGTCAACAAACTTCTTTTTCTTATTCGTATATGAAACAACATCATTCGGGTATTTTTTTGCAAGTTCTTCTTTTATGTTTAAATACACTTTGATCATCTGTAAATTTACTTAGTCTTTCTGCTAAAGTATTTACAGATTGATTTATATCCGAACTTGGAAGCAATAGAAAGATATTTTCATATTTCTCTAGAACAACCTGTGCCTTTTGCAATAAAGATTCATCTTCATAAACAGAATGTCCAGCTCCGAAATCATGTATATAGTTAGGGTAGTCTTCTAATACTCGTTTCACGGCGTGAACTTCAAATGGTTTCCAGTAGGTATATACTCCTTGAAAACCATCTTTTTTTCGTATTCTCTCTTGTTGTTCTTTACTAAATCCTATTTCTTTATAATAGTCAAAACGCACATCATCAATTGAGCATTGAGGAATATCTAACTTATTAGATATTATTTCTCCCACAGTTGTTTTTCCTGAGCAAATAGGTCCGATTAGTATAACAGGTTTTTTCAAAACGATCCCTCCCTTTGTATAGAAAATGTTTGTCATATAAATATTCCTCCCTGATATGACTTTCTATAACTCATAAAACAAATCCTTTTTAACTAACATTTGTTACAAGTAATTCAAAAGCACAATAAAAATTACGTATATTAGCTGTAATTGGAAGAATAATACTCTTATCTTTTAGTTTGGAGGAATCTATAATGAAGAAAGCACATATCTTACTTGTTGGTAGTTGTTTATGTTCCATCATTTTTGGTTCTGTTAATACTTACGCTTATACACCAGAAAAGCTTCCTACGTTTCAATCATCAGACCACTGGAAAGTAAAAATAGACAAACCCGATGTTAAGAACTTGAAGGATAATGATGAGTTTAATACCTATAGTATCGATGTGAGAAATTTAGGTGCAGAGGTTTATGATGCTACAGTAGAGATCTATAGGGATGAGCCAAATACAAATACTAAAGCTGAATTAATTACATATAAAATACCTGATTCACAGAATTTCTTCCATCATCAAAATCAACCTATTTCGGTTGACTCAAAAAAGATTGAAGTAGTTGTGACGTGGAAAGAAGAACCTTTTAGAGTTATGAAGGACGGAAAGAAATATCCTGCACGAAAGTTTAAACAAGCTTTTTTATTTCCACAAAATTAAACTTAAAGGCCCTCTTTATTTAAAAGAAGGCTTTTCTTTATTTACGCTTCATTTAAATAATCACTATATTCGCAATGGAATATGTATAAAAGGCTCAATTCCTTTAACATTTTGTAATCAATTTTAATATCGTGTCCGTAAAAGTATACTTTTACGGACAACTGATTATTTCATGCAAATTTCATCGTTTTAGAAACTTTTGATTTCTTGCAACAACTGCTTTACAGTCAAAAAAAATAACTTAATTTGCAGAATCGTTTATTCTCTCCAAAATCAGTTACCATAAGGAACTTATAAATACAAAAATAAGTCACATCTTATAAAAAGGAATGACTTATTTTTACTCGAAATTTAAATTCTCTTATTAATTTTTGGATCTATTTCTTGTAGGTAATCAACCTTTATTAGCTAACAGCTTGTTTATTTTTAAATGCTATCTCTAATTCTATTTCTTCTAGCGTTCGACCTTTTGTTTCGGGAACATATTTCATAACAAAGAGGAAAGCAAAGACGCCAATAACTGCATATGTTAAGAATAGGACCCCTACCCCAACAGCCTCAACAAGTACCGGGAATGACATTGAGATGACGATATTTGAGAGCCACAAAGCTGTACTTGCTACTCCCATTGCTACGCCACGCACATTCATAGGGAATATTTCACCAAGAATAACCCATACGACCATGCCCCAACTTGCTGAATACGCAACAATAAATAAGGAAAGGCAAGTTAGTAATAGCCATACAGGCACCTCAACCCATGTCATACCAACTCCCAGTGTACCAAGCGCAATCGTCATACCGATGTTTCCGATTAATAGCAGCTTTTTGCGGCCGATTTTATCAATAAGAAGCATTCCGAGAATTGTAAACAAAATATTAAAAACTCCGATACCTATTGTTCCAGCAATGGCTGCTGTAGATCCAAATCCAGCCGTACGTAGAATCGTTGGTGTATAGTAAATAATTGTATTGGTTCCGATAACCTGTTGAAATACAGCAATGCCGATTCCAACAAATAAAACTGGACGTAACCAAGGGGAAAACAGGTCTTTAAGATTGCCTTTTTTCTGAGACTTTACCTGCATTATACTTTCTATTTCTTCATCTACTTGTTGTGAATTTCTCGTTAAAGACAATACTCTACGTGCTTCATTTTCACTTACATTCTGCCAAAGCCACCTTGGACTTTCAGGCATAAAGAACATCCCTAACATCAATAAAACAGAAGGAACAACGGCTAATCCTAGCATCCAATGCCAATTTCCTGAAGCTGCAAACATATAATTTACAAGATAGGCCATGAAGATGCCAAGGGCATTCATAATCGTGTTTAATGAAGAAACTTTACCACGAATACTAGCTGGGGCCATTTCGGCTAAATAGAGAGGTACAATGCCTGAAGCCCCTCCAACTGCTATTCCCAGTTCAATACGAAACGCAATTAAAGTATGTACATTAGGAGAAATAGCTGTTCCAATTGCGCCAATTGTAAATAGTACACCTAACATAATAATAGTTTTCTTTCTTCCATATTTATCGGCTACAGGTCCACTAAAAGCCGCACCGATAAGGGCACCAATTAAAACTCCACTTACAACTAACCCTTCAAGAAAAGGTGTTAGCCCCATGTCTTTTTTTATAAAAAGAAGAGCACCTGAAATAACTCCTGTATCATAACCAAATAAAAGCCCACCTAAAGCACCAAAACAATAAATTACCCACCTATACATTTTTTGTTTATTCATGGTCCACCCATCCGCCCCTTTAGTTGAATCTTTTTTAGTAAAGAAATACTATTTAGAGTTGTTCCACAGGCTTGAAGTTATTTTGTAAGAACGATAAACTTTCTTCTGCGAATGTATAAATCATATTCATGTTAGCTCCTTTATTCGCTTGAAAAGGATTCGGACCAGGAGCTGTTGCTTCTACTACAACATATCCGTCAAAGTTTATCCTTTTTACCCCAGAGATAAATGGTTTAAAGTCGATGAGTCCACGCCCCATACCTCTTCGATTACTATCAGCTACATGAAGAATATGCAGGTTGTCCTGTGCATCTAAAAAGGGAAGTTCAAGATCTCGCTCTTCAATATTCATATGATAGGAATCTAGCAACATCTTTACTTTAGGGTGATTAACTTCTTTAACAAACCTTGTAGCATCAGCTCCTGTGTTAACAATACAGCTTTCATATCTGTTTAAAGGCTCAATTACGAGTGTGACATTTAACTCCTCTGCTTTTTTCGTTAATCTTTGTACAGAGTCAATCGCCCATTTCCAATCTTCTCCATTGTTGCCCATTAGAGCTGTTTTTCCAACCGCAGAAGGACAAACAACTAAATATTCTGCTCCTACCTCTTTAACAGCTTCAATTTGCCTTTCAAAGTATGCGATTGCTTTTTTTCGGTTATCTTCGCTTGGATTAGCTAAATCCTGTTCTTCGTTTGGCCAACCAGTATCGCCTGTCAAACCACTTATTTCTAGATCTAAATTTTTCGCTAATTGTTTAATATCACGCCAGTTATAGTCATCTACTGCAGCTCTAATTTCTATTGCGTCATACCCGGTTTTTGCAACAAACTCCATTGTCTTTTCTAAAGGAATATCTCCAAAAGTCCAACTACAAATTGAAAATTTCATTTCTATTCTCCTTTTACACATTTAATTTATTTTAGAAGTGATGCATTTCAGAAATCTAAACCTAAAAAGAAGAATCAAATCCCTAATGATATCGCTTTCTTTTTAGGCCAGATAAAATAGTAATTTTGTAATTGAGATAGTTTAATTAAATCAACTGTACACTTTCCTTAATTTTCACTGGTGCATTTGTCTTAACAGATTCAATACAAGCAAGTGCAATTGAAAGAGCTCTGCGAGCATCTTTACCTGTTACATAAGGAGTACTCTCATTACGCACACATTCTACAAAAGAAGTGAGTTCTGAGACATAAGCATCATGTAATAATTCAGTGTCTCTTCGGTATGTATCGCTACTTATTCCTTTTGCAGTGTAGCGAACCATATTTGTTTGTTGAACACATCCAGCTGTCACCATTCCAGCTGAACCAAATACTTCACCGCGAACATCATATCCATAAACTGCTTGGAAATTTGCTTCAGCTGTTGCAATTGCTCCGTTATCAAAACGGATGTTAACAACCGCAGTGTCAAGGAGACCTTTATCCTTAAAATCTGGACGTACAAGTGCATCAGCTACTGCATAAACTTCAATCGGTTCTGCATCTGGATTTAAATAGAGCAGAGCATCAAAATCATGAATGAGCGTTTCTAAGAATATCGTCCATTCTGGAATTGGAGTAGGATCCCCTAATCCCGGATCACGTGTCAATGATCTCAATAACTGTGGAGTTCCGATTTTACCTTCTACAATATCGTTATAAGCAGCTCTAAAATCTGAAGCAAAACGACGATTAAAGCCTACTTGTAAGGGAACGTTTGCTTCCTCTGCTGCCAATATGGCTCTATCTGCTTCTTCTAGGGTAATTGCCATTGGTTTTTCACAGAAAACTGCTTTCCCTGCATTAGCAGCAGCCACAACAAGATCTGCATGTGAACGGGCAGGAGCTGCAATAACTACTGCGTCAATATCTGGATCTTGAAACATTTCCTTTGGATCTGTATATGCCTTTGATACTCCGAGTTCTTTCGCAAGTCTTTCAGCAGCTCCTGAAACTGGATCAGCAATCGCGTTAAGCTTTGCCCCATAGATTTTACGAGCCACTGTTCTTCCATGAAAACTTCCCATACGCCCTGCACCAACCAGACCAATTCTAACTTCTTTCATCTTTCTTCCCCCTTAAGACTAAATAAAGTTACTATTTTCTTGCTATTCTTTTTTTGTAGCGCTTTCATATTTTGGTTCAACCAACCATTTTATGATTAACAAGCCAACAATAAGGAAAGTACTTTCCTTGATAATGAGTTTATCCTCTAGTTTTTTTATTGTCAATATTTTTTTAAAAATCCAAATAATAACACAGAATTATATCTTACAACTGGATTTCTATATTGAATTTCCTTCTTAAACTTTTTAACGATAGTAAGAAAATTTTATGTTTTTTAAAAGTATTAGTAAAAAACATAAAGTTTTTTAAAAATTAAGGAAAGTTCTTTCCTATCGAGGTTTCCTTAAAGTTAATAAGTAGTTAACACGATAAATTAATAAAATTAAGAGGAAATCTTTAAATGGAGTGTCCATAAATAACTATATTTTTGTGTGAAATAAATTTTATTATATAGAATAATTAGCAATATTTTACCTATATCAAACGAAGATTTTAGAGAAACGTAAAAACGTATAGTGAATAGATTAATACGTTGTTAGTTGGAGTAATGAAGTACAAGACCATCTCAAACAAGATAAATTCACTATAGATATTTTCGAAGATATAGATGAATATGCTTATGATTTAATGTTATTGATTTTCTTCTTTTTAAAAAAGATAGCAAAAAAGGCTACACAGCTTCAAAGCAAGCTGCGTAGCTTTTTCACTCCTGAAAATTCATTATTCAACACATAAGTATCTAACTTTAATGACGGTATTAATTACTAAAAGGTTTCATTTTTTTATCTACATTCATGTATTCGTTTTATTATGAGAAGTGGATGCACGAACTACTAATTTTGGAGATAAAACGATTCGTTGCTTCGTCTCCTTTGAATCTTCAATCTCCTGTATTAATAGTTCAACAACCTTCTTACTCATTTCATGAATAGGCTGAGCTATTGTAGTTAAAGGAGGATCACAAATTGTCGATAGTACAGTGTCGTCAAACCCAATAATTGATAGATCTTGCGGAACTTTTATCTTAAGTTCACGCGCACCCTGTATTGCTCCAATCGCAAGAAATTCGGTTGAGGCAAAAATAGCTGTTGGGGGAACAGACAAATGTAGAAGTTCACGTGTAGACTGTTTTCCTTCATCAAGTGAAGTATTATTGAGAGATACTAAATTTTCATCATATGGCAATCCTGCTCTCTCAAGGGCTTGCTTATATCCCTCAAATCTTGCTCCTATAGTCGGAAACTTAATGTCTTCAGTAATCATTGCAATTCTTTTATGACCTAAGCTTATCAAGTATTCTGTAGCCTCATAGCCTCCCAGAAAATCATCCACTAATACTGCATCCACAGCAAGCGAAGATACATCTCTTGAAAGTAATGCGACTGGAATTTCAGCCTTAAGGAGCTCTTTAATGGCTTTATCCTCTTTTAATCCGGTAGCAATTATAATACCATCTATGTACTTTTGTTTTAATATAGAAATGTATTCGATTTCATTTTTTAAATCATTGTCCGTACTACAAATCATTAAACTAAAGCCGAACTTCTTAACATGATTTTCAACACCCCTTGCTATCTCTGCCATGAAAGGATTTGCAATATTAGGTATCAAAAGCCCAATAGTTTGAATACGCTTTTTGACGGAAGCTACCACACTAGGTTGATAGTCTAATTGGTGCATGGTATCCCTAACCTTTTTTCTGGTTTTCTCTGCAATACTCCCTGTATTATTTAATACTTTAGAAACGGTTGAAATGGATACTCCAGCTTCCTTTGCTACATCATATATGGTTGGTTTCATTCCCTTTCCCTCTTTTCTCTTAACGCATCATACATTTATTTTAACTTATTTTAATTATAGACGAAATGATTACCAAATTAACTTTATTACTTGCAATAATCTTTTTTTTATCTTTAGGTATTAATAGTTATTCATATGTGATAAAAACCTAATAAACATAAGAGACATTATGTTAACTAAACCTATATAGCGTAACAGTTAATTTGTAGTCGAAATAATAAAAAAGCACTAACTAATTCGTTAAGGCGATTTAGTTAGTGCTTTTTTTTTCGAAGTATTCTCGAGTATCTGTTCTTTGCTTCTCAGGTAAAACATGGTTGAGTTCCTTATCTAACCATGCAAGAGTTTTATAACGAAGAAATTCACGCATCTGTTCTTCTGCCTCAAGCATGACCAAATTAATTGTACAAGTAGAATTGCTGGATTCACAGGAACTACAGTCCTTGTCTCGATATAATATACCACTTTGTACAATATTTTTACATTGGAAAATAGGTTTGGGTCCTTCGACAGCTTCTATTACATCCCAAAAGGAAATCTCTTCTGGAGACTTAGCTAATCTATATCCTCCCTTTACACCAGGAACGGAACTTACAATACCAGCCTTAGATAATTTACCGAAAACTTTCGAAAGAAATGTTTCCGAAAGTCCTTGAAATTCTGCTAAATCTTTTATTCCCACACTTTCCTTTGAAGGCGTATCAATTAAATAAACAAGACAATGTAATGCATATTCAACCCCGACGCTATACTGCATATAAACTCACCTGCTTTTGGTTTTAAGGGTTATCAAATTGTATCTTAGGAGTATTTTGAGTGTTTGTCAAATAGGAGAAATCTGTTTCAGTATATTATTTTTTTATTTGACAAAAATAATCATAGGGTTTATATTGAAGACCGAATTAATCGACGATTAAATTAGTCTTTAATTTGGAATTAAAATGTAGATTAAAGGAGAAATACAAATGAACAAAACACTTATCATTAATGCACATCCAAAAGTAGATGATACTTCTTCATATAGCTTGAAGGTTTTTCATCACTTTTTAACAGTTTATAAAGAATTAATTTCTGATAGTGAGATAATTGAACAAATTAATCTATACAGTGATGTAGTACCAATGATAGATAAAACAGTATTAAGTGCATGGGAAAAACAACGAAATGAACAAGAGCTAACGAGCCAAGAAAAAGAAGTAGCGCATCGTATGTCTGAGGTTTTACACCAATTTAAAAGTGCAGATACGTATGTCATCGTTTTACCTTTGCATAATTTTAATATTCCATCGAAGTTAAAAGATTATATGGATAATATTATGATCGCACGTGAGACGTTTAAATATACGGAAACTGGATCAGTGGGTTTACTTAAAGACGGACGAAGAATGCTTGTTATTCAAGCAAGTGGAGGAATCTATACAAATAATGATTGGTATACAGAAGTTGAATACTCTCACAAATACCTAAAATCAATGTTTAATTTCCTTGGTATTGAAGATTATCAAATCGTTCGTGTACAAGGAACGAATGTATTAGATTCAAATAAGGTAGTAGAAAAAGCATATAAAGAAGTGGAAGTAGCTGCTTCAAGATTGGCGGAAAAATAAAAATACTTCGATATAGGAAATGTCAAATGAATCAACTTTTTGGCATTTCCTTTATTTAACCAAGGGAAAGTTAGGTTTAATATGGAAAAGGTTTCATACATTACTGCGAATCCAAAATCAGTGGAAACCTCAGTTAGTCATCAAGTAGGGCAAGCTTTTCTGCAAGCTTATCGCCATTCTCATACAAATGACGAGATTAGAGAAATAAATTTATACGAAGAAGAATTTTCAACAATAGGTAATGATATCCTTAACGGTTGGGGAAAAATGCATAAAAACGGAATTTCCTCCTCAGAATTAAATGTAGTAGAACAACAAAAAATAAATGCTTTAAATACATATAATTACAAAAGGTATTTCTCTAATAAAATAATTAAGAATGTATCAAAAAAGTTAGTTATTAGAATTCACCTGAAAGAAAGAGGTTATGAATAAGTCAACGGGTTTTTAGAAAATATAAGGAGAGAAAATGAATTGATAGGGGTAGAAAAGATGAATGTAAATGAATTGGGTTTTCTTTGGTACTTACAATCAAGTTCTAATATGATTAACATATTTTTGAAATATCTTATTGGAACTACAGAAGATGTTGATGTTAAAGAAATTCTTAAACAAATAAACGAAGTATCAACACATCAAGAACAAACAGCTAACTTAATTTTGTCTGAAAAAGGCTTTAAAAGTACCTCATTTTTCAACATCCAAGATGATTTATATAATCCAAATACGAAGTTATTTTCAGATCAACTAACTACAGAAATTCTTAAACATATAACGAGTAACGGATTGAAAGAACTTGCATTACAGTATTCAGAATTAACTGATTTAAAAATTAAAAAATTTTTTAAAGAACTTCTCGATACGTTTACTGAAATAGATTATTCTTTATTAGGGTTATTAGGTGATAAAGGCATGCTACAAAGTAATTCTTTTTCTTACAAAAATGCGGAAGATAGAAAAGGAAAATTGTTCAAAGTTAAATCAACTCAGCAAAGACCACTTAATGCAGTAGAACTTTCACATATGTTTAGTTCTCTTGAATGTAATAACGTGGGGGTTGCTCTTTGTGCTGGTTTTTCTGAAGTTGTAAAAGATGATGACATAAAAGATTTTTTACTGGAGGGAGAAAAACTCGCATTTAACCAAGCTTCTACTTTATCGAATATCTTTAGAGAAAACGGTGTCCCTGCCTTAACTGGATTGGAGGCTCACGTTAATAAGATTGAAGCCTCGCCATTCTCGGATAAACTAATAGCAAATCTGATTATGTTTCTAAATCCAATAGGAGTAACCAATTTACAAAGTGCTATAGTAGTTAGCTATAAAAGAGATCATGTAAATTTATTAAAAGAATTAATCAAGCAGGTCGAAGACTTTTCAGAAAAAGGATTTAAGTTATTAGTAAGAAAAAATTGGTTCAACGAACCTCCTCTATCTAATTGGTTGCATAAGTAAAAGAATAAAAAAATAGAGATGAAACATTATGGAAAAGCTTGTTGAATCCATAAAAGAAAACTTTGAATTTTTCCAAAAGTGCCTTTAATATTACGACGATGTAGAATTCAGAATTCTACATCTACATACATCTTGCAGCGTATCATTAACTAAGTACTTTCCGACGTATGCCAATCCCATTTGAGCTTGGTTTCTGGGTGGCGTTTCAAGCTGTAAAATTGCCTGCTTCTTTGGTTGTTAACGAAGAGGACGAATAAAATCCCTTAATATTATTAGTTGACCTTCATATCTCATTGCTTGTATTTCCTCTAATAAAACTAAACAATTGATAGTACCTTCTTCAAGACACCTAAATATATCCTTTTTATAAGAACCTAACTTACGTTCTTTTTTTATTTATTTGCTTTGAGCTTAGATAACTGATTATCTTTTAGGTATTTACTTACAGTCTTATGATTAAACTGTGATAGCTGTTTTGGTCGTCCAACCTTCTTGAAACAATTCTCCAATCATAAAAAACTCTCCAATCTTCAGTAACGTTTCTCCACTCCATTCATGATGTGATCTTGAAATGATTGTCCGTTAATATTAAAAAATTCGAATCGCTATTATTGAGTATTTTACAGTCGCTGACTATACTTGAATACTTAAAAGTGTTTTTTATTTAATATGTACCTTATGGAATTCCCCAAAAATATACCGAAAATGAAAAAGATAATACCTAAAAATACCGGTCCTAATAGTATTGTAAAAATAGTTAAAGACCTAGAATAAATAATACCGACTGTTCCTAAATAAGCTCCTAAAACAAACGGAAGATAATAAAATGGAGGGTTTTCACCCTTTGCTTCTCTAACTGCATCCCACATAGCAAATACATATACGCAAGGATAAAACAATAGCCATTGATAATTAGTTACTTCAATGGCTTCGTTAACTTTTCCATTAAAGCTTAACATAATGGATGCATTTAAATTCGAGTTATAATTTATTAAAAATTCTAGGAAGATAAATATTATACCTTTGAATATTTTTCTGTTTAATAACTGTCCAAACCCCGGTATGGCAATGCTCCATAGTAACTTTTGTAACTTATCTTCATTCATCAATACCACTTATCCAATCAACATTATTTTAAAGTAGACAATTTAAAAGTAATAAAAAAGTAAATGTCTTTTTTAACTTAAATTGTAATAAGTTTATTATTTGCTATTTACCATTTGTTTATTTATGGTTTGTGGTTTAACAAAAACAGGATAAAAATAACGTAAAAAAATTAATATGAAAAGAGTAAACTTAACATATCTTATATTTAATTTCACCGGAAATGGGAATAGAGTCATACATAATCGATGAAGGAGGATAGCTTATAAATGAGCTATCTTCCTTTGCAGCAAACGCCTGAGTCGGAATAAAAAATCTCAAAGTCATCATGATAGGTACTAGCTTTTTCTTCAATGAACAACACTCCTATTCAGTTTTTGATACCGAATGAATGTAACCATTTGAGAAAGTTTTTTCAAGGTTTATTTTGTTACATTTTCATAACAAAGGAAAAAATGTTGCATCGTAAATCATAGAACAGCTAATACTAATTTTACGATTAAGAAAGAAGATGAAACTATATGAAAAGAAAAAAATTAGAAAGACGATTTCTAAAGTGTATAACCGTTATATTTTTAGGTAGCTTACCCTTTGTTTTAAAGAAAACCCCCATCAAAGATTCGCTGTTGGTCTTGTGTATGAATGGATATACAAATGCTATCGTTGACAGGTTTCTAGTTAACCGTCAAATACTTCAATACCCTATACGCTTTATACCTAAAGAGTTTAAATCGAATGTTTTATTTGATTTCTTATGTTTACCAACTGTTTCTTTATGGCTTTATCATTTAACAAAAAATGATAATCCTTTTAAAATTGTATATAAAATTGTACTTACCATCAGTTCACTATTTTTAGTTGAGTTATGGGCAGAAAAATATACGAAACTAATTAAGTGGCAAAAAGGCTGGAAATGGTATTACAGCCTTATTAGCCTTAATGTAAGAGCTTTATTTAGTCGTTTAGTAATTGCAATTATTAACATTATACAAAAGAAACAAGAGGGTTAACCTATGCTCCTACTAAAAAAATCATCTTGTGTCTCCCTCTTGTTTTATAGGTGGAAACTCAACTGGTTCTGCTTCTTCAAAGATGAACAAATCTAATTGTTCAGTCTCGAATGGATTACCGGATGTTTCCCAACCAGTTAATGCACCGAACAGACCTTCATTTTCCCATCCTGTTAAGTTACCCCAAATAGATACTTCACTCACATGAGCATGAGAAGAACTCGGGAATGCTGCTCAGATATTAATTGTTTTTCATCTTGTAGCCTTTGAATTTATATCCATATACGCTTGTAAGATCAACGAAGCTCTTATAGGAATACGTAATCGCAACCGGTGTTCCAACTTGAACTTTATCATAAAGCTTTTCGATGTCTGCATTATGCATTCTCACGCAACCTTGACTCACGTATTTTCCAATGCTGCTTTCATTGTTATTGCCGTGAATGCCATACGTATCACCATACGTACCGTTTGCATTTATCCCTAACCAACGTTTTCCTAATGGATTGCGAGGATTGCCCGCAGAAATATGCCCTGTATAGTAAGGGCGGTTTTTAATCTTGTTCACCACTTTAAAAAAGCCAACAGGTGTTTTGACCCATGTTTTCCCCGTTTCTACTGGATCAACGATTTCAATATAACCATTATGAAAATACGCAAGCTTGTTATAGTACTTGTTAATGATGATTAAATCTTGATTTGCTGGTTTACTTGCTGCTTCTGTTTTCCCCTGATTTACTCCACATAATGCGACCATTAATAATGTAAGAACGGTCATTAATTTCATAAAAATGTTCTTCATAAAAACTCTCCTCTTTTTTATATTTTTATAGGAAACGAAAAAAGCACCTCCCAGAAAGATGCATTTTCGTCAAAATCATTTATAAATAAAAACCTAATAAATCGACGATTTTAACATGCAGAGAAACGCTCCCTGACGAAATTAACTTTTATTTTGCGTATAACTTGCAAATTTCAGCGTTTTAAAATACACATAAAAAAGACCACTCATATAAGAGAGGTCTTTTCATTGCTGATTGATTTCTCCTCGATGGGAACAATGAAGAAAATCTATCCTTCATAAAGATGAATCGCTTCTGTTAGTACAATAACCTCCTTGTCATTAATCCTCAATCTTAATTCCAGCTTGTTTAAATGGTTCTAACACTTGTGGATAGCACGTTGAAATATAGTCCACTGTTTTTAAATTTTTTAAGTTCTGAAATCCTTCAACAGATGTTACATCAAATAAACTGTCTTCGCCATCCCAATCTGGCTTTAGGATATGATAAATTTCATTACCCCCATCAAAGCAAAGGGATTCAATCTTTTCTAAATCACTCATTTCCAACGTTAACTCTTCTAAATAATCCTTGATTTCAACAATTGGTCCAGCTCCAGAATACCACTCGAAATTGTTCGTATACTTATCTTTTAAATCGGTTAATTCTTTTAGAAATAATGGCTCTTTATCTAATACAGCTTCAATTACCACTAATTTAAAATTAAAATCCTCAAACATTTCACTCTTCCCCATTTTACTACCTCCAATTTTATTTCTTTCTTAGACTTTTAATCGAATCTGCACTGTTAGTATTGTAACAATCATCTATGAATAAAGGCTGCTTATATCATCGACTTTAACGTGCTGAGAAACAACACTGGCCCTTTTTAGAGAAAGAAAAAACAGACTTTACTATAACGAAGGGTCTGCTCCTATTTACTTGGTTTGATTACTACTGCAAGCTGATAATGCTAACAACAGTAAAGCAGAAGTTGTTAAAACCTTTTTCATACATGCACCTTCAACTCTCTACTAATTCTTTTCTACTTATTATTCTTTGACTATTGTTAATAAAAGGTAGAAACTTCATGTATTTTATCATGCTTTTTGTATTTATGAACATCACTACTACCTAACCTAATAATCTTATTCTTGTAGGGACTGAAATCCTTTTTTATAAGTAAAAAAAAGCATAAACCCGTTGCTCTCCAACAAAATTTATGCTCTTTCTCTAATAGAGTTTTTAAGAATTCTCTTTTAACCCCGCCACAAATAATTCCAGATGTATGATTCCTATAAAACTATAAACAACCTTACACAATATCTCGATTCAATTCTTCATCTTTAACCACTTTAATTCTTTCCACTTTTCCTACAAGGAAGATATAAGAAAGTGCTCCTAAAAGAGCCAATGCCGCTATGAATACTAGCGCTGGAGCAAAGTTTCCTCCTTTAGCTAAGAAACCAATAACAATTGGAACGATGATAGAAGCTAGGCCTCCGATAAAGTTAAAGACTCCGCCTGTTAAACCGACTAAGTGTTTAGGCGCTAGCGTTGAGACAAAGACCCATGTAATAGAAGCTAGGCCATTTCCAAAGAACGCAATAGCCATAAACATGATAATGAGAGATGTGCTATTTACATAATTGGCTCCGATGATTGAAGTTGATAAAAGCAGACCTACGATAATAGGTGTTTTTCTTGCAATACCTAAAGATACTCCTTTTTTCACTAAGGCGTCAGATACAAATCCAGATAGTAATACCCCTACAAACGCTGCTAAAAACGGAGCTGATGCTAGGAATCCTGATTTTAAGAAATCTAACCCTCTATATTCCACAAGGTACGTTGGAAACCAGGTAAGAAAGAACCATAAAGTAGAGTTTACGGCAAACTGGCCTAAGTAGATGCCCCATAGCTTTCGGTGAGAAAAGGCTTCTTTGAGATTTCCCCATTCGAATTTGGCTCTTTCTCCTTTCTTATCCGCAGCTTTAACTAAACCTCCACCTTCTTCGATATGCTGTAACTCTGCTTTATTTACTTTACTATGCTGAGAAGGATCACGATAAAAAATGTACCATATAATGCCCCATGCTATACCGATAATCCCGGTAGTAATAAACAGACCCCTCCACCCTAAAAAGTGCTGAATGGTCACCAATGTAGGGGTTAAAAATGCTAGCCCTGCAAACTGTCCTGAAGTATAAAAAGCAATAGCTGATGCTCTTTCCTGATTTGGAAACCAGCTAGTGACTACTTTATTGTTAGTAGGAAAAGCCGGTGCTTCAAATGCTCCTGTCGCTAAACGCAGACCAAATAGACTCACAAATCCCTTAGTAAACCCTTGTAAAAGCGTAACAATAGACCAGGTAATTAAGCTAAAGGCATACGTAGCACGAGCACCAAAACGGTCAGCCATTACCCCTCCTGGTATTTGCAAAGCGGCATAAGCCCATCCAAAGGCTGAAAATATGAGACCCAGTTCTACTGATGATAGCTTTAAATCTTTGGACATGGCTGTGGCAGCTACAGAAATATTACTTCGATCCATATAGTTAATGACAACGCTTATGAAAATAAATGCTAAAACACGAAATCTAACGCGAGTCGGCTTTTCGCTATACCCCTTCATTCCCTTATCCCCCTGTATATGACCAATTTGAAAAGAAGATCTGACTGACGGTCATTTGTCAATCAGATCTTTTGTACTAAAATGGTTTCCCCTTTACCATTCCGCTACAGAACCATCTTTATGACGCCATACTGGATTACGCCAATTATGACCGATATCAGCCATTCTTCTAACATGGTCTTCATTAATCTCAATACCTAAACCAGGTCCATCAGGAATTTTCACAAAGCCTTCTTCATATTTAAATACGTGGTTATCAACAATATAATCTAGCAAATCACTGCCTTGGTTATAGTGAATGCCTAAGCTTTGCTCTTGAATAAATGCGTTGTGGCACGTTGCATCTACTTGAAGACAAGCGGCTAATGCGATTGGTCCTAACGGGCAATGAGGCGCAGCTGCTACATCAAAGGCTTCAGCCATTGAAATAATTTTCTTACATTCTGTAATTCCCCCTGCATGTGATAAATCCGGCTGAATGATATCCACGTATCCGTCCGTTAAGAGCTTTTTAAACTCCCATTTTGAAAACATTCTTTCCCCTGTCGCAATAGGAATGGATACGTGATTGGCGATTTCTCTTAATGCCTCATTGTTTTCCGGCAAAACCGGCTCCTCGATAAACATTGGACGATAGACCTCTAATTCTTTAGCTAAAATTTTTGCCATTGGCTTATGTACTCGTCCGTGAAAATCAATACCTATTCCTACATAAGGCCCCACTGCTTCTCTGACAGCAGCAATACGTTCTACTACTTGATCAATTTTTTCATACGAATCCACATACTGAAGCTCTTCTGTTCCATTCATTTTTACTGCTGTAAATCCTTTTGAGACAACTTCTCTTGCTGCTTCGCCTACATCTGAAGGCCGGTCTCCTCCGATCCACGAATACACTTTAATGGATTCTCTTGCTTTTCCGCCTAATAGTTGATGTACAGGAGCGTCGTAATATTTTCCTTTTATGTCCCACAGAGCTTGGTCAATCCCTGAGATGGCACTCATTAAAATAGGTCCGCCTCGGTAGAAACCGCCTCGGTACATAACGTTCCAATGATCTTCAATATTTAATGGGTCTTTGCCAATAAGATACTCCATCAGCTCGTCTACTGCAGCTTTAACGGTAGAGGCCCTTCCTTCAATAACAGGTTCTCCCCATCCAACAATTCCTTCGTCTGTTTCTATTTTTAAAAATAACCAGCGTGGCGGCACTTGAAACAATTCATAATTAGTAATTTTCATGTACTTTTTCCCCTTTCGTTATACGATTCACTGCGGCTACGTATGCTTTAGCCTTTTGTGTTAGCTCCTGCAGATATGCATGGGTAATTTCACGTTTTGTATCTACTAAAGAACTTCCAATACCAAACCCTACAGCACCTGCTTCTTCAAATTCTTGAATATTATCTAAGCTCACTCCTCCTGTTGGTAGAAGCGGAATATGGGGAAGCGGTCCTCGAATATCTTTAATATAGCTAGCCCCCAGCCTAGCAGGAAATACTTTTATAATATCTCCGCCATTTTCATATGCCGTTAAAATTTCAGTAGGTGAAAAAGCACCTGGAATACTCACCGCACCGTATCTTTTCGTTAGTTTAATAGTTTCGATATTAACCGTTGGAGAAAGGATAAACTTTGCTCCTGCTAAAATAGCTGAACGTGCTGTTTCAGGATCAAGCACTGTACCTGCTCCTACTAGCAATTGATCACCGAGCTCTGTAGAAACCTCTTTAATGGCTGAAAGTGCGTCCGGCGAATTGAGAGTAATCTCTATATTTTTTACACCGCCGTCATTAAGCGCAGAGGCAATTTTCACTACGTCCTGAGGTTTAGCTCCTCTAATAATCGCAACGATTTTATGCTCTAATAAATGTGATAAACTATCCGTCATGGGTAAGCCCCTTTCTTTTATCGTATAACGTCTTCTTTTGTAATCGCATTCATAAATTCGTAAAGCTCTTTCTTATCAGGCAAGCCTTCAATATCACCCTCTACGGTTACAACCATAGCTCCTATAGCACACCCTCTTTTAACCGTTTCTTTTAAAGAAGATTTATCTATTAATCCTGATAGTATCCCAGCAGCAAACCCATCACCAGCTCCTACTGGATCTATCACTCTAGCAACTTTAAAGCCTTCTACGTAAGCGGATTCATTTTTAGTTGAGTAATACGCTCCTTCCTCACCCAGCTTAATAACGACTAGCTCTGCACCTAGTTGATGAAACGCTGATGCAATGTCTTCAGGGTTATCCTTCTCAAATAAAAACTTACCTTCATTCACTCCTGGTAAAATAATATCTGCATATGTAGCCATTTTAATGAGTGTTTGACGCGCAGTTTCTTCATCCCAAAGTGTCTTGCGTAAATTTGGATCAAACACTATTTTTACACCATTTTTTTTAGCAGCTTTTATCGCTTGAAAAACAGCTTCGTGGCAGGAGTCGCTCAGCGCAGGTGTTATTCCTGTCACGTATAAGTATTTGGCAGAAGAGATATACTCTTCATTCATATCATGCGGATTCATAAAGCTTGCTGCTGAACCTTGTCTGTAATAAAAGACTTTACTGTTCATTTCATTTGTCTTTTGCTTTAAAAAAAGACCTGTAGGAGCATTATCATCAAATATCACATGTCTTACATCTATTCCTTCTCCTTTAATACTTGAAAGAATTCGCTCTCCTAACTCATCTTTTCCTAATCGGCTAACCCATCCCGTTTGATAACCGAGTTTTGACAGGGCAATTAACGTATTGCTTTCTGCCCCAGCAATTTTCGAAGAAAAATCTTTAGCATATCGCATCTTTCCATTCGAGTGTGGGGTAAACAGAATCATTGTTTCCCCCATGCTTATCACATCCATTTTACCCCTCTTTTCATTTATCTCTTCGCCTCTTCATATCCAGCAATAAAAGATATGTTAGTTGCTGTTTGAAGCAGCCTTTCTACAATAAACTCCTTATGCTTCAGCATTCTTTCCTTAGGACCAGCTACACTAATAGCAGCTTGAATGCTTCCCTTCGCTCCAAATACAGGTGCAGCAAGGCAAAATAAGCCTTCCTCATTTTCTTCATCATCAATTGCATAGCCCATTTGAATAAAAGAGTCTAGATTATCATTAAGAACTTTTTTATCTGTAATTGTATAATCCGTAATAGGCAGCAGCTCCGTATGTTCAAGCAGCTGCTCTCGCTGATCTTTAGGAAGAAAAGCTAAAAAGGTTTTTCCTAATCCTGTACAATAAAGCGGCTTTCGGTTACCAGGCTGAGCTGTTGTTCTAATAGAGCGATTATTATCAATCTTAACAACATAGACCAACTCTCCATCTGACAGCAAGGCCATAAACACAGTTTCCTGAACATCCTCCATCAGTTTCTTTAAATACGGTTTTCCCTCAGAAGAAATATCCAATGATTCCATAGCCGCTGTTCCAATTTGAATTAGCTTTGGCCCTAGCTTATACCTCTTTAATGAGTCCTGATTCAAATACCCTTCATTGTGAAGTGTTCCCACAAGATTAAAAGTACTGCTTTGCGGAAGCGAAAGTAAGTCACTAACCTCTTTTACTGTTAATCCCTCGGGATGTTGAGCAATCAATTCAAATACCCTTAATACACGTTCTGCTGATTTTACTGACATAAAGAAACCCTCTCTAAATCACATATGTGATTTTAAATTTTATATATGATTTACTGATTTAAATATTATCATAGACCGATCATTAATTCAAAATATTTTTTTAAATCAAACAAAAATACTTATGACAGAAACTGAAAAATTAGATTTATTAATCTAAAGGCCGTTTTAATTGCTGGAACAGGTATTATATTAACCCAACTTATTTTTTCACTTCTTCCAAAGCAGCTTTAATAATATTAATTATGACCTGGAATGGATCAACATGAAGAAGATGCCCTGTGCCCTCGACAATAATATGTTTACTGTTCTTTGACAAACGTGTAAGGTCTCTTTGAAATCGAATCTTTATAAACAAGGAATAATGCAATATATATTTTACATAAAGGAATATATATGTTTCATTTTAACTATGGAGGATTATTTATAAAAAATAATGTCAAAGTGGTCCGTGTAAAAATGAATTTAACTCAGCAGCAACTTGCAGATAAGGTTGGTATTACAAGACAGACTGTTAGCCTCATAGAAAAAGGACAATATAACCCGTCGTTAAAGCTTTGCTTGCAAATTTGCTATGTCGTTGAAGAAACATTGGACGAATTATTTTGGATAGATAAGGAGTTATTTTGAATGAAAAAGATAGTTGATGAAAGGCTTACCTTTTTAAATTTGCAGCATATTAAAATTACATATATAGTTCAAACACTTGGATTTTTACTTATTCTTGGTCATGATTTCTTAGAAGGTGGATTAGAAAAGATAAAGGCAAATCCATTATGGGTTGTGTTCATTCTATCTAGCGTTGTATACAGCTATTTATCTCTAAGTATTAGTGTAGAACACGAAAAAGAAATAAAAAGACCTTTTCGATCTTTTTTGCTGAGTTTATTCGTCCTGTTAGTAATCGGTTCAATTACTGCCTATTTAACATCTGTGACTTCAGGATTTAATTGGAGTGATGGAGTATTATTTGGAGGCATTATTTTTGTAGGTGGCCTTATACCCATGAACTATGTGTACCGGTTAAGAAAAAAACAACAAACTGAATGGGAAGATGATGAGTAAAAGAAGACCTTGTTCAAGGTCTTCTTTATTTCTAACGATAATTCACATTACGATAACTAGAAGTAACCCCTGTTTTATGCTATCAATACTTTACATTAAAATTTCGATGATTCCATATACCTTGGATAGCTTGCTCAGTTTATAAAATTCACCCTAATTTGCGTTTGAATTCTTTACTAGCGAAAAAGTAAGCGATGACCATGATACCTAGGCACCAGGCAAGGGCACTCCAGATATCGTTGCCAACTGATCCTTCGTACAAGAGTGCACGAATTGTATTCACGATTGAAGTCACGGGCTGGTTTTCAGCGAATGCACGAACAGCTTTAGGCATCGTTTCAGTGGGAACAAAGGCGGAACTAATAAAAGGTAGGAAGATTAGTGGGTACGAGTAGCCTGTGGCTCCTTCCATAGATTTCGCTGTCAGTCCTGGAATAATGGCCAACCATGTCAGGGCTAGCGTAAACAGCCCGAGTATCCCGGCTACCGCGAACCAATCTAGGATATCAGCGCTGGAGCGGAAACCCATCAAGAGCGCGATGAGGATAACTATTACGACAGTAAGCGCATTGGAAACAAAAGATGTCAACACGTGAGCCCATAATACCGAAGACCGTTTAATAGGCATAGTAATAAAACGGGCCATCAGTCCACTTTTTACATCATTAAATAGCCGCACGGAAGTGTAAGCGACGCCGGATGCGATAGCCATCAGCAAGATTCCTGGTAATAAATAATTGACGTAGTTGGCTGTTCCTGTATTTATGGCACCCCCAAATACGTAGACAAACAGTAGCATCATCATAATCGGCGTAATCGCCACCGTAATAATTGTATCCGGGCTGCGCATAATAGTGCGCATCAAACGTCCTAGTAATACACCTGTTTTGTTTTTCATTTACATTTCCTCCTTTTTGCCGATGATCGCGAGGAAGATTTCCTCCAATGTTGGCTGTTTTTCAATGTATTCCACTTTTGCTGGGGGGAACATCTCTTTAAGTTCGGTAAGGGTACCGGTTTTGATGATTTTTCCGCCATGTAGGATGGCTATCCGATCTGCCAGTTGTTCAGCTTCCTCCAGATACTGAGTCGTGAGCAAGATGGTCGTACCACCGCCAGCAAGCTCTTTGACGGTGTTCCAGACTTCAATCCGGGCTTCCGGATCAAGTCCGGTCGTCGGTTCGTCGAGAAAAATAACGGCTGGGGCGCCAATCAGACTCATAGCTATATCAAGACGGCGCTTCATTCCACCGGAATATTGATCCGCCCGGCGATTGGCTGCATCGGTCAAGCTGAATCTTGCAAGGAGATTGTCAGCTACTTCATTAGGATTAGATACCCCTCGCAATTTGGCGATCATTATCAGGTTTTCCTTCCCAGTGAGCATGCCGTCTAAAGCTGCGAACTGCCCCGTTAGGCTGATGTTCTGGCGGACATCAGCCGGTTGACGTTGGACGTCAAATCCGCAAATACTTACTTCGCCGCTATCAGCCTTCATCAGTGTTGAAAGAATGTTAACTGTCGTCGTCTTCCCTGCTCCATTTGAGCCCAGCAGTGCAAAAATTTCACCGCGCTGCACCTCAACGTTCACCCCTTTTAATACTTCTTTGTCTTTAAAGGCCTTTTTTAACTCTTTTACAAAAATCACTGTATTTCTCATACGTTTTTCCTCCTTTTAAAAGCTCCACAAGCTGGCTTGCTAGAACTGTCATGATTTAACTAAGCTGAGCGTCTCGTAGAGCTAAATTTTTAATACCTTACTATTCAGTCTGACTTATATTCTGTATTACTTAGTACTGAGTTTAAAAAATGACTGAATAGCAAAAGCAAAAATCTATACTTGCAACTAGCTATTCAGTCGATGTTATTGATTAAATTTATTTTTTCCTAATCGTTCCTTAATACTCTGATTCAAATCTTCACGATACTTAACCATATAAGTTTTAGCATTTGCCACTAATTCGTCAGCAAAGGAAGCCACATCGTCTCCAGTAATTTCGAGCACCTGTCTACCTTCTGCAGCACCTGCTTCGAATAAATCAATTAATTCATACTGCATGTGTAGCATATCCATTCCGTTGCCCGATGAGAAATTCCACATGTAGTTTTGAATTTTTTTAAATACAAACTGATAGTCCTCTGGCAAGGCTTCAACCCGTGCCATCATCATTTTATACTCTTTTTTATCACCAATCATTTTTTTGAATATTTCCAGCATGTCATTTTTCCTCCTTTTTATAAAACTTCATAAGATGCTTTAAAACTATCCGACGGTCTATCTTATGAAGCTAGTTTGACTTCAAGACGTTGATTTTTGATGATACAAAATCCCACCTCTTCCAAAACAGCTCAAGCTCCTTGTAGCCCGCCTCATTAAGCGAATAAAATTTGCGGGGTGGGCCCATATCTGATGGTTTTTTTTCTATATTCACAAGTTTTTTCTTTTCTAATCGTACGAGAATAGTGTAGACCGTTCCTTCCACGACCTCGATAAATCCAAGCTCGTTCAGACGGCGTGTAATTTCATAGCCATAGGTTTCATGGCGGCTGATAATTTCTAACACACAGCCTTCTAGCGAACCTTTCAGCATTTCAGTTAAATTTTCGATCTTCAGAACCTCCTCTATATCGTTTGACTTATATTCTGTATTACTTAGTACCAAGCCAATTTTTACTTAATACTTTTAAAAATTAAGCTATTAAGTAATACTTAGTATATGTAGATTGTAATACTTAGTACCGGGCATTTCAACTATTTTTTAAAATATTTTCAAATGTATAGATATATTCAGGGATAATACTAAGACCCAAAAAAACTTATTAAAAGAATCCATAAGTCCTTTTAATAAGTTTTTTCCTTTACAGATGCTTTTACAGTTTTTCCGTATAACCCCTTGAATTTCGAATTAAAAAAGAGATCCCTGTCAGTAAACAGTTAAGAAACAAATATTTAGTCAGGTAGTGTTGAAAACTGTATGTGAAGTAGAAGTATAAGAAGAACACAAAACTAAAATAGAAAATAAATTTTAAATATCTTTTTAAAACTGAGTTATGAGGAGAATTCACATTGACTACTCCTTTTAAAGTCATATAATAAAATTATTTTTCAACATATATTAGAACGTTTTTCTGTTTCATTTTATAAAACAATTAGAAAAATGATAGGTAATGTAGCAAGGCTTAGGGAGGTGCTAATTAACGTTGCACTTGATACAAACTCCGGCTCTGTATTAAATTGGAGCGCGTACATAGTTGTATTGGCAGCTGTAGGCATAGCAGCCATAATAATCATAATTTGTTTAACCATCTCATCAACAGGTAATAGAAGTGTTAGTATATAAGCGATAAATGGTGAGATCACAAGCTTGATAGCTAATGACCATGAAACTTTTGCTTTGGCTAAATTTCTAATTGATATTTTAGCCAGTTGCATTCCAAGTACGATCATGATGGTAGGAATAGCTGCACCGGCCACTAAATCAACCGCTTCTTTTACAGAGTTGCTTAATGGAATATGAAGAAACTGAAATATAGCTCCCAAAAGTCCCCCATATACAATTGGTATCCGTCGCACTGCGTCAACGGCTGATTTTATACCGTTTCCTTGTGGACTCCCTTTAGCGGCATAATAAACTCCCACTGTACACATGACCAGCTGCTGTATGACCATGAGAATAATGGCAGAGTCTAAGCCTGTAACGCCAAAGAGCAATAAAACGACAGGTGTACCGTAGTTTCCATTATTCATAAATGAGGACGCTAATATCATTCCACAGGTTTCTGAAGTAGAATATCTCTGGAAATAAGCAATAATATAGACGACAGCAATTAATGCAAAGCAAAGTGCAAATGTATACAACGTAAGATATAAGTAGTCAATATTAAATTTGGTTGTGTAAAATGTTTTGAACACTAGAACTGGAGACATCAAATAAAGTGCCATTGTTGAAATTGTTTTTGTATCAAATCCTATTTTCTTTTGTCCAATAAATCCAAGTGCAAAAATCCCGAAAATAGGAAGAAGGATTGTTAAGAACTCCATGTTTGTTCACCTTCGTCATTTTTTCTTTGTTAATTTCCAAATGAAAGACCTAGAAAATTAAAAATCTAGGTCTTTCATTTAAACTGATAAATTATAAATTTAGAACAATGATACGTTCTTCAGTCATTTCTTCAATTGCATACTTCGGCCCTTCTTTTCCGTTACCGCTCTTTTTCACACCGCCATATGGCATATGGTCAACACGATACGCTGAAGCATCATTTACAATTAATCCGCCTACTTCGATTTCGCGAGCTGCCTTCATAGCAAACTGTAAGTCGTTCGTAAAAAGGCCTGCTTGTAACCCATAGTCAGAATCATTTACCTTTGAAATCACTTCATCAATCTCATCATATTGAGCAATAGCTACTACTGGCCCGAATACTTCTTGACGACAAACTTTCATCTCATCATTTACATTGGTCAAAATTGTAGGAAGATAGAAAGCACCGTCACGCTTTCCTCCTAGTTCAATTTTTGCCCCTTCTTCCACCGCTTCTTTTACCCATTCTTCCACTCGCTCTGCTTCTTTAAGACGAATCATAGGTCCAATATCAGTTTGCTCATCCATTGGATTACCGACTACTAACTTTTCTGTTTTTTCTTTTAGCTTATTAACAAAAGCAGTATAAATATTCGTATGAACATAAATTCGTTGAACGGAAATACAAACTTGCCCTGCGTTATTAAAGCTTTTTTGAGAAATTAAAGATGCAGCTTTTTCTAGATCAGCGTCTTTATGTACGACAGTAGCCGAATTATTTCCTAGTTCAAGTGAAACTTTACGTAAACCTGCCTTAGATCGGATGAGTTCTCCTACTCTTGGGCTTCCTGTAAACGTAAACATATTAACATCTTGGTTTTCTAATAACCATTCACCAATTTCCGCTCCATCCCCGGTCAATACTTGAAGGCGCCCTTTTGGCAGCCCTGCTTCTTCCATTAATTCAGCGAGCTTGAGCGCACAAATTGGAGTGACTTCAGCAGGCTTTAATACTACACTGTTCCCAGCTGCGATTGCCGGTCCAAGTTTATGACAAACTAGATTGATAGGTACATTAAACGGTGTGATAGCTGCAACAACTCCAACGGGGACTTTTACTGTAAAAGCCATGCGATTCTCTGAGCCTTGAGCCGATTCAACAGGCACACCTTCTCCATGAATACGTTTTGCCTCTTCCGCTGAAATTTGTAAAGTTGTAGCCGCGCGCTCAACTTCTCCGCGAGATTCACGAATAGACTTTCCAACTTCAGTAGCCAAAATTTCAGCAAATTCTTCTTGACGGCTTAGTAATAACTCAGCTGCCTTCATTAATACCTCGTAGCGTTCATATGGTGAAAAAGTGTTTTTTAATGCATCTTTCGCGCTGGCCACAGCTTTATTTACATCGTCTTTTGTGGCTACTGAGATTTCAGCTGCAGGCTGCTGTGTATATTTATTTAAGACTTCCATTTTTTCTGCTGTTGTTTCCCATTCCCCATTTACATATAAACCATATTGTTTGACTTGAGTTAAACTCGTCATTATCTCCACATCCCCAATTGTATTAGCATTTTATCTTGTAAGTTCAATATTATAATGATATTTGTCACTGCGATATTTTGTTACCGTAAATTCAAGTGGCTTATCATCAAAACCGTAACTTACTCTTGTCATTTCAAGTAAAGCTTCTCCGCCCCGTATGCCTAACAGATCTGCTTCATAAATCGTTGCATTAATAGCAGATACCTTCTCTTTAGCTCGTTTTAAGAAGATTTCATTCTCTTCTAGCACTTCATAAAATTTTGCACGATTTAAATCTTGTTCAACTAGTATTTTCCCAATATGCATAGGCCAGCAAGAACGTTCAATCGCAATAGGTACTTCATCCGCAAAACGAATTCGTTCAATGACTAGAACCTCTTCTCCAGCATCTAACTCCAGCATGGAAGTTTCATAATACAAATCTTTTTTA
>Ga0102589_1000871_pt1 | contig 49240 bp, 32 predicted proteins | sample AraplaMF_Col_mLB_FD_76858 | JGI IMG/M metagenome (GOLD analysis project Ga0102589, IMG submission 76858) | Arabidopsis root microbial communities from the University of North Carolina, USA - plate scrape MF_Col_mLB | ecosystem: Host-associated > Plants > Roots > Endosphere | place: USA...
TCGTTCAGCAAGGCGACGCCCAGGATCGCGACGGCGCCGAGCGTTGCGACGGCGCCGATCGCCGGGTGCAGGACGAAGCAGAGCCCGAGATAGATCGGGATCCAGGGCGCATCCATCAGCGCCGGCACGAGGCTGCCGGAGAGTGTCGCCCGCAGGGTTTCGACATCGCGAATGGGCAAGGTCGGCGAGCCCTTCGCATCGAGCGCACCATGGAACGCGGCCTCGAAGGCCGGCTCGGCGAGGGCTCGGTCGACGCACAGGCCGAGCTGGACGAGCGCGCGACTGCGGAAATGCTCGAGCGCCGCATAAGCAGCGAACAGGACGAGCACGATCAGCGACAGCATGATCAGGGTCGTGCTGTTCCGGCTCGTCAGCACCCTGTCGTAGATCTGCATCGTATAGAGAGGCGAGACGAAGACGAACAGGTTCAGCACGAAGGAAAGCCCGAACAGCGAAGCAAAGGCGGGCGTCAGTTTGCGAACCGTTTGCGAAAGCATGTTCGTCGGTTTCCTTGGTTGGATTGCAACCGTCGGCGGCAATGAAGCCGGTCGGGCCGCAGTCTTCGGGGGGAAGCGGATGGAGAGCCTGGGGGGCTCGTCACTCTGAAGGGCGACCCGGCCGCGATGGCCGGGTCGCAGGAAGGCGGCGGCGAACGCGCTACCAGTGCCAGTGCGAGAGGTGGTGATGGTGGTCGTTGCCGCCGTCGACCGGGGACGACTGGGTATCCGGCGAGGCGGTGGCCGTGCCGCTCAGGCTGTTGCTGCCGTCGACGGTCGCCAGATCGCCGCGGGACCAATGTCGTCCCCCGCCGCCGCCATCAGTATCATTGCCGTGCCAGCCCCCACCGGACCCGCCGCCGAACAGGCCGTGCCAATGCCCCGATTGCGACGAGGTTCCCGAACCGGTGCCGCTTGGGCTGGTGCCGATTTCGGGGATCGTGATCACATCCGGTGTCTCGGACGGATTCGAAACCGGCGTCTCGGTTTGCGGCGTGCCGGGCGTGGCTGTGACCGGCGGCGTCTCGGTAACGGGCTCGGAGGTGATCGGGTGCGTCCCGCCTCCGGTCGAAGGCGTCGTCGGCGTCCCCTCGCTCGGTGTCGTGGGTTCCGCGGTGACCGGAGGCGTCTCCGTCACTGGGTCACTCGGCGTGGTGGTGGCCGGTGGCGTGCCGCTCCCGCTCGACGGCGGGTCGACAACGGGCGACGTGACGGTGACCGTTGCGCCCATCGAGCCGAACGGCGCCGAGTCGACACCATGCGCCTGCGCCGCCGATCCGGAGACGAAGCTGTAGTTTCCATGCGCCGCATCGACGAAGCCGCCGTCGGTCGTCATGGCGCTGCCGACATCGCCACCCTGCCGCTGAAAGTTCGCCAGCGAGACGTCGGCGATCGTCAGATCGCGGCCATCGGGATTGTAGTAGACGTTGTCGTGGATCTGGCGCGGATCGGTCTGATCGGTGTCGATCGTGTTGCTTCCGTCCTCCGAGACCTCGACGAAGTTGTTGTAGGTCTGGTTGCCCGAGATCGGATGGCCGTCGGCAGCGATCGTCGAGATCCCGTATTTCCCGTTGTCGAGCAGCGTGTTATCGTGGATCTGGTTGTTCGAACCGCCATGGATCAGGATGCCGCTGAACGTCGTCCCCTGGACGAAGTTGCCGTAGATCTGGGCATTGCTCGCCATGTTGTCGAGATAGATGCCGGAGCTCCAGTTCTCCGCGAAGCCACCGTCCTTCGTGTTCGTTCCGCCGGTGTCGACGATGTGGTTGTAGCGGATGACGTCCCCTGCCGCTCCGGGGTCATCGGCCGAGAAGACGTAGATGGCGCCTGTATCGGGCGTCTGCTGCCCGGAATGGCGGATATCGTTGTACTCGATGGTGTTACCGCCGGACGGATTGCTCGGGTCGTAGTTGACCTCCGAGATGCCGAAGCGCGGGACATTCGTGATGGTGTTGTGATCGATCTGGTTGTGGGCCGACTCCTGCATATCGATCGAGCCGAACTGGACGAAGACCTCGTTCGAGTGGTCGATGGCATTGTTCGTCACGCGGTTGTCGTGCGTCCCGGGCGACATCGCGACGGCGCTCGACCAGGTATGCTCGAAGCTGTTGTTCGAGATCACGTTTCCGCTGCTGTTGCCGTGCAGAACGACGCCGACCCCGACATTGACGAAATGGTTCCCATCCACGACCAGGCCGGTCGCATCGTGGACCTCGATCGCCGCGGTGACCGGATCGCCGGACTTCGACGCGGTGTCGGTGAAGGTCAGCCCCTTGAAGGAGACGTTGTTGGCCCCGTCGACGACGAACACGCTATGATCGCCGGATACGACTCCTCCCTCACCGGTGAAATCGGCGGGAGCCTTGTAGTACACGGTGTGCGTCTGGGCATCGTAGGACCACTCGCCGACAGCGTCTGGCTTGTCCTGCGAAACATAGTAGCGGCTCGCGGCGCCAAGATCGTAATTGGCCTCCGTGGTGAAGGTCATCACATTGCCGTTGACCGAGGCGACGGTCAGCACCTCGCTGGAATAGCCATTTTCCGTGAAGACCGTAACCTTGTCGCCAGCTTTCGGCTCGTGACCGGCCGGATAGTCCGACGGGTCGAACGCCATCGACTTCTGCGGATCATATCCTGCGGGCAGATCCTTCCCCCAGAGCCAGCCGCCATGAACCGGATCGTTCGGATCGACGTCGGGAAAGCGGCTCTCGGTCTGCTTCACGCCGTTGACGGTGAACTGCTGGACCTGGTCGGCATCGACATGCGCGCTCCAGACGCCGTCGGCGCCCTTGGTCCAGCCGCTGACCGGCGTGCCGCCGCTGATCACGACCTTCTCTCCGGACATCGCCACGAAGGAAGAGCCTGAATCGGCGGAGCTCAGATGGAGGGCATCCTTCGCATAGTAGGTACCACCAGCGAGGTAGACGGTGTCGGGGCCGGCGGTCTGATGCATGACCTCCAGAGCCTTCTCCAACGTCAGAAAAGATGACGATGGATCAAGTCCTGTATTGCTATCGCTTCCGGTCGACGAGACATAAATTGTGGCCATAAAGGGGCTCCTTTTTTGGCTGGAACACGTTAAGTGATCGAGCCCTAGATACCCTTGAGGCCTGATTCGGCGCTACCCGAGCCAACCAACTCTTACTCTGAAGGATTAGTTCATTCGGATTAGTCGTCTTGTTTTGGCACAATATATCAATGGATTATTTCTTGGCCGCACGTCCCCGTGCCTGTTGATGGGACGGCCTGATCGGCCCCGAGGCAAAGGTTTGCTCCGCAGATGGAGCCCTCAAATGGCCTTATTCTCGAAACCAGAAGGCGAAATCGCTGCTTGAGTCAACGCCGTCTGGTCCGGTCCGGTTCCAGCATCCGAGTGACAGACCGTCAGATGGTGGTCACAGAACTGGGTGCTCGCAGCCAGGCGGTCGACATAGGCCCGGAAGGCGGCCAGGGTCGCGACCGGGCGCTGGCAGCCATCGCAGATGACCAGTGCCTCGGCCGACAGATCGCTCGGCAGGTGGACGGCGGGCGATCCGCACGCCTGGCAGCTGAACCCGCCAGCCTGCTGCGCCGGCGACGGTCCACCGAGATCCGGAGCCGCCAGCAGCGCGGCGTAGCGATGCAGGCGCCGGCTCATGCCGAGGCCTGGTAAAAGGACTTGTAGTTGCGATAAACGCGGCCGCGATCGGAGACGTCGTAGCGGCCCTGCTCCTCGAGATCGACGCCGTTGAGCACGACGCCGGCAACGTCCAGCCCCAGCCTGGCGAGGTGATCGAGCGTTGCCGAGACGGTGCTCTTCAACGTGTCGTTCCATTTGACGACATGCAGCACCGTATCGGCGTGCTCGCGCAGCAAGGCGCTGTCGGCCGAGAGCAGCACCGGCGCCACCTCGAACAGGATGACGTCGTAGCGCGCCCGCGCTTCCCTCAGCATCGCCTCGAAAGCCGGGTTCGAGTAGACATTCTGGCTGTCGCGCAGGCCGGAGGCGCGCCGTACCGTGGCGACCGGGCTAGCCCCCGGGCCGCCCGAGTCGCCGACCTGGGGCAGACACTGGTCGAGCAGCGCCTCATGCGGAAAGTTCTGGCCCAGCAGAAGACGTCGGGGCGAGCCGTCCACCACCAGGACCCGCTGCCCCATCATCGCCAGCACGCGCGCCATGGCAGAGGCGACGAAGGATTTGCCCTCTCCCGGCGCCGACGACGTGATCAGCACGAATTTGGGCGGATTGCTGGGTGGAAACAGCTCGGCCACCATCGACCGCACCGCCTCGGCGAAGACCAGGCTCTCCAACCCGCCGGGATAGTGCTCGAGGTTGGGAAGCAGACCGACGCAGTTGGTTCGAGTCTCCGCGGCGAACTCGTTCTCGCTGCGATAGCCGCGATCCCGCTTCTCCAGCAAATAGGAGAGTCCGGTCCCGGCCATCAGCCCGCCCACCATCGCGAGCCCCAGCACCAGCGACGGCTTGGCCGAACTCGGCAGCGACGGCACATCGGCCGGCGCGACGATCTGGGCGATGATCGGCCGCAACTCACTGACGGCGCTGGCCTGCTGATGAGCATCGGACAATTGCTTCAACCGGTCGCGCGCCGCCGTCGCTTCGGCCTGCAGGGTGCGCAGCTGGCCTTCGAGCCCGCGCGCCTCGATCGACTTGGTCTGCAATGCCGCGACACGTTCGCGCAGAGCAGCCTCGGCGGCGCGCGCAGCCTGGACGTCGGTCTCGATATTGGCGACGGATTGAGCCAGCTGCTTCTGCAACCGCTCCTGCACGGCAGCCAGCGACAGGCGTAGCCGCTGGACCGCGGGATGACGCTCGCCCGACACTGCAACCATCTCGTCGAGAGCCCGGCGAGCCTTGCCTTCCTCGTCCAGCAATTGCTGAACGACCGGCGAGCCGCCGAGATCGCTCGTCTGCGGGATGTTGCCGGCGGCGAGCGAGACCTGGGCACGCTGCAGGCGGGTCTCCTCCGCGAGCCGCGTGGCGGAGGTCGTGTTGAGCTGGGTCAGCATGTCGCGAAGCTGCTGCTGCTGGATGTCGGCGCCGTCCTGCCCGAGTTCGACGAAGCCAGTCCTGACCCGGAAGGCTTCGATCTCCTTCTCGATCCTCGCCAGATTGGCGCGCGCTTCCTGCGCCTGCGCCCCGTACCATTGGCTGGAGCGCTGCGAGGCATTCGTGGTCGCTTCCATCTTCCGGCGCAGATATTCGTTGCCGAAGGCGTTGACGATCTGCGCTGCCCGGTCGGGGTCGGGATCGCGATAGGCCAGCGTGACGAGATAGGCTTTGGTGTCGTTGCTCACGCTGAGCGATGCGAGCAGCTTTTGAGCAGCCACGTCGCGCGCGGTCGGCTCGGTCGTCCCGTCGCCAAAGCCGACGAGATCGCGCAACGTCCTGCGCACGGACGAGGGAAAGACCAATTCGGCCGCTCCCGTGAAGAGATTGGAAAGCGACGAGGGCGGCGTCCTCGTCTCCTTGTCGAGCCCCAGGCGCGAAGCGACGGCCCGCGCCGTCGCGAGCGAGCGGATGATCCGCGCCTCGCTTTCCACCAGCGTGGACGCTTCGAGCGCCACGCTGCTGACCTTGCCGCCTCCACCGTTATCTTCCCGGGTGAAATCGAACTGCAGCACCAGATCGGCCGTGTAGCGCTGAGGGGTCACCATCAGATAGAGCGCTGTCGCGAGCAAGGTTCCAAGGGTGACGGCAAGGATCAGCAACCGCCTCCTCCAGAGCATGGCGAGGAAGTCGAAGGTCACCGCGTCATAGTGTTTGGCGAGCGTCGCCGGGGCGCGATGGCCTCGCATGTCGCTGAAGAGATCCATGGTCGCGTGCCTCGCCTACTGATTGACCCGGGATGCCGATCTGGGCTGGCCACCCCTGCGATGGCCAACTCCGGCGCAAGCCGTCTTGCGTGCTATTTCGCCCCCCGCCCGTGAAGAACGGCCGGCAGGGTCTGCAGCAGCACGTAGAAATCCAGCCAGAACGACCAGTTGTGGATGTAGAAGCTGTCCTGTCGCTTCTGGACGGCGAGATCGCCGTCGCTACGATCCGTGACCTGCCAGAGACCGGTCAGGCCGGGCGGCACGCTGGTCCGCAGCGCCTGGAAGGCGGTGTCGAAACACTGATTGTGATAGACGGGGAACGGGCGCGGTCCGACGATGCTCATATCGCCGCGCAGGACGTTCCAGAGCTGCGGCAATTCGTCGAGGCTGGAGCGGCGAATGAACTGCCCGATCCTCGGCAGGATCCGCGGATCGTTCGACAGCTTGAAGAAGCGCTCCCATTCGTGCCGCGCCGCACTGTCAGCTTCCAGATGCGCGGCGAGCCGCGCCTCGGCATCGGCATACATGCTGCGCAGCTTGTAGACCTTGAAGACGTGACCGTTCCGGCCGACGCGGGGCTGGGCATAGAAGGCAGGCCCGTCGTCGACCGCCTTCACCGCCAATGCGAGTACCGCGATCACGGGCAGCGCCAGAAAGGTGATCGGGATCGCGACAACGAGATCGAGCACCCGCTTCAGACGCAGATTGCGCGGCATGTGGATGGCGCTGCGCAGTTCGAGCCCGAGCAGCCCGCCCATCGCCTTGAGCTGAGGATTCAGGACCTGAAGCGTCGAGGCGTCGTGGACGACGAAGATCTGGCGCAATGGTAGCCGTGCCAGCCAGTCCGCCTTCTCGACATGAAGATCGCCCGATGTGCACAAGGCGACCTCGATCCCGGGCGAGATGATGTTGGCCTGGCCGCGGGTGATCACCGGCAGGTCCGCGCTCGCAGCGGCGTCGGAGAGGGCATCGGCCTCCTCATCGGCGAGGATCGCGACCGGCTTCAGGCCGAGCTCGGGCCGCTGGGCCAGGTCACGCGCCAGGGCCATGCAGGCCGGCATCGGGCCGTAGAGCACGGTCGGAGCGGTCCACAGGTCCCGCCGAAGCAACGCCCCCCGGATCAGCGCCTCGACGTAATAGCCGAGCAGGACCGTCAAGCCCGCCCCTGCGGCCACAAAGCCCCAAAGATGATTGGACGGCCTGGTGACCAGGAGCCAGACGAGCACCGCCACGGCGGCGGCGACATTACCGAGCGTGCGCCGGCGCAGGCGGTCGACCGGCTCTGCCCGTTCCGAGCCGTAAAGTCCAAAGCAAGCCAGGGCGCCGCACAGAGCCGGCGCCCAGACCAGGATCAGGCTCGCCATATGGGTGCGCGTATCGGACGCGATCGCAGTCGCACCGAGCTGCAGCACGCCCGCGGCGATCGTCAGCGTGACGAGGTCTCCGACCAGCAGCGCGGCGGCGACCAGCCGTCGCCGCTGCGCTGGAGTAACGGTGACGCCGAGCTGCCGGCCCGGCTTTGCCATGCCGATCGAAGCGGGCACGACGGTCGTGACAATATCCGGCATGACAAGCTCCCGAGACACCACTCAACTGGGAGGAATCGCGGCCTCGCTATTGCGCGGCGATCGTGGGGACCTGCTCGACCGTCGCCTCGCGATCGGCCCTCGCCTTCACCTCGCCGGCGATCCAGGCATAGGTCGGGGTCAACCCCTGCCTGAGATGGATCGAGGGCTCCCAGCCGAGCACCTTGCGCAGACGGTCATTGTCGCTGTTGCGACCACGGACACCTTGCGGGCGGCTGGTGTTGAAGCGCTTGTGGATCGTCTTCCCGGAGATTTCGGCGATGATGTCGACCAGCCCGCTGACGTCGACCAGCTCGTCCGTGCCGAGGTTGAGCGGCCCGGAATAGTCCGAACGCATGATGCGGTAGATGCCCTCGACGCAATCGTCGATGTACATGAACGAACGCGTCTGCTTGCCGTCGCCCCAGACCTCGATCGCATCGCCCGACTTCGCCATCGCGACCTTGCGGCAGATGGCGGCCGGCGCCTTCTCCTTGCCGCCGTCCCAGGTGCCGAGCGGCCCATAGACGTTGTGGAAGCGGACCAGCCGGGTCTGGAAGCCGTAGTCTTCGGTGAAGTACTCGCACAGCTTCTCGGTGTAGAGCTTCTCCAGCCCGTATCCCGGTTCGGGATCAGCGGGGAAAGCATCGTCCTCCTTCAGCGGCACCACCGAGGGCACGTCCTGGAGATATTGCGGATAGACGCAGGCCGAGGACGAGAACAGGAAACGCTGGACCTTGGCGTCGTAGGCCGCCTTCAGCATCTGCGCGCTGATCATCGTGTTGTTGAAGGTGATCGAGGCGTGCGCGCCGGAGATGTAGCCGATGCCGCCCATGTCGGCGGCGAGATTGTAGACCTCGTCCATGCCGTGGACGGCCTCGCGGCAATCGTCCATCTCGCGCAGGTCCAGAAGGCGGAATTCATCCGCGGAGCTGGCCTGGTATTCCGGGTCCTTGATATCGACCCCTCGAACCCAATAGCCTCGATCCTTGAGGTAATTGACAAGATGGAAGCCAATAAAGCCACCAGCGCCTGTAACCAGCACAGATTTTCTGGACATTACTTCACTCCACTAAAAAATGGAGCTCTGTGATAGCGTTTTTATCTTTTTAAATCAGGTGGTTAAACCGAACTATACCCCTTTTGGGACGACCTGTCTCCTAAGGTTATCCGCGCGCGCGGGGTTCACAAAAAAGGGAACCTCTTTTGCGAGCAGACCATGCTCATCCTCCTGATTTTGCACGAATCCTTTCCGTTCGCGCGTTCCGGCCGAACGGAACGCGCGCGAGCTCAGCCTTCTGCCGGAGCAGCTGCAGGCTGGCACCTAGCATGAACTGCGGCACGATCTTGCCATAGCGGCGCCAGAGCCTGCGCGGCTCCGACAGCAGCCTGAACAGCCATTCGAGGCCGCGCTTCTGCATCCAGGCAGGTGCCTGGCGCTTGGTGCCGGCGAGGAAATCGAAGGCGGCGCCGACGCCGATCATGACCGGCGCCTCGATCCGGTCGAGATGGCTGGCCATCCAGTATTCCTGCTTCGGCGTGCTGAGCCCGACCCAGACGATGTCCGGCCGGGCGGCATTGATCATGCGCACGATCTCCTCGTCCTCCTGCGCCGACGAAGGCCGGAACGGCGGCGAGAAGGTGCCTGCCACGACCAGTCCCGGGAAACGCGCCGTGAGACGCTCGCGCAGGCGTTCGGCGAGACCCGGGGCACCGCCGAAATAGTACTGGCGGTAGCCCCTCTCGGCGGATAGCGCGGTGAGGCGCAGCATCAGATCCGGGCCATAGACGCGCTCGGTATGGCCGTGACCGAGCTTGCGGGCCATCCAGACCAGGGGCATGCCGTCAGGCGTCGCCATGCCGGCGCGCTCATGGATCGCCATGAGCTTGGGATCCGACTGACTCTCGATCACGCCATGGACGCCGGTGATGCAGACATAGTTGCGCGCCCTTCGGCCGATCCAATCCTCGACCGTGCGAACCGCGTCCGTCATGGTGATGGCGCTGACGTTCACGCCCATGATGCGCGCGCGAGGAAGCGGCTCGCCGGACGCCATCAGAGCGCCCTCGCGACCTCGACCCGCCGCACGGGGTCGTGCATCGCGGACAGCACGCCGTCGAAATAGGCGATCGTCCGCTCGAGCCCTTCCTGCAACGGCACCTTGGGCGCCCAGTGCAGCAGCTCCTGCGCCTTGCTGATGTCGGGGCAGCGCTGGCGGGGATCGTCCTGGGGCAGCGGCCGGTAGACGATCTGCGAGCGCGAGCCCGTCAGCGTGACGATCAGCCCGGCGATCTCCGCCATCGAGGTCTCGACCGGGTTGCCGAGATTGACCGCGCCGTCCAGCGGCTGGGTCACGTTCATCAGGCGCATCAACCCTTCGACCAGATCGTCGACGAAGCAGAAGGCGCGGGTCTGGCGGCCATCGCCGTAGAGCGTGATCGGCTCGTTGCGCAGCGCCTGGACGATGAAGTTGGAGACGACGCGGCCGTCCTCCAGGTTCATCCGCGGCCCGTAGGTGTTGAAGATGCGGGCGATGCGGATCTCGACGCCGTGGCGCCGCTTGTAGTCGTAGAAGAGCGTCTCGGCGCAGCGCTTGCCTTCGTCGTAGCAGGCGCGCGGGCCGCTGATGCTGACGAGCCCGCGATAATTCTCGACCTGCGGATGCACGTCCGGATCGCCGTAGATCTCGCTGGTCGAGGCCTGCAGGATCGGGATGCCGAGCCGCTTGGCCATGCCCAGCATGTTGATCGCGCCGAGCACGCTGGTCTTCGTGGTCTGCACGGGATCGCGCTGATAGTGCACCGGCGAAGCAGGACAGGCGAGATTGTAGATCTCGTCGACCTCGAGATAGAGCGGGAAGGTCACGTCGTGCCGCAACGCCTCGAAATTGGGTTGTCCCAGCAGTGCGCTCAGGTTCTCGCGGCGCCCGGTATAGTAGTTGTCGACCGCCAGGACCTGATGGCCTTGGGCGACCAGGCGCTCGCAGAGATGGCAGCCGAGGAAGCCGGCACCGCCTGTGACGAGGATACGCTTCTGCATGTCTGAGCTCCGCCGGATCGTGCACGGGAAGGAGCTGAAAGCTTTGCTGCAAGCGCGGCGTTCTCAAAGGACGCTTTGGGAGGTGAGCCCGCCAGCGGCAACAAGGAAGGGCTACTTCCCCCGCGACGCGACCGGGTGCCCCGGCGAGGCGAAGGCAGCCGACCTCGACTATAGAGTTAATCCGGTGGCGACGCGGCTTGGCCTGAATGCCGAAGCGGAAAGCGGCGCCGGTCCTGACATCCTGCCCCCATCGCAGCGCCACGCTTTGGGCAGGACGGTCGGAGCTAGCCTTGGACGCGTCAATTCACTCCTCGAACTCTCGCCCCGCCTCCAGAACCATGGCGCTTCCTGCTCGAACGGAACCGCGCTGGCTCTGGCCGCTCGTCCTGTCGCTGCTCGCCTCAGTGCTTCTCCTGGTCGCGACGGCATCAGCTGCGGAACGCGAGGCGGCCGAGACGCTCTCGATCGGCGACAAGGTCACGATCTCAGTCTTCGGCCAGACCGACCTGTCCGGGGACTTCGTCCTCGATGGCTCGGGCGCAGTCAACATGCCTCTAGCCGGGCGGATCAGGATCGCAGGGCTTTCGGCGCCGGAAGCGGAAGCACGCATCCGTAGCGCATTGATGGACGGCTATCTCCGCGATGCCGTGGTGAGCCTGCGGGTCGCCGAGCTTAAGCCGGTCTACATCATGGGTGAGGTGCGCTCCCCAGGAACCTACCCGTTCCGGCATGGTCTCAACGTCCTCGGAGCAATCGCGCTCGCGGGCGGCTACCGCGCCGGCGACGAGTCGATCGCCGTTCTAAAATCCGACCTCCTGCTCGCCGACGAGCGCGAGAACCTGCTCAACGCATCGCTCCAGACGCTGATGGCACGCCGCCTCCGACTGGAGGCCGAGCGCGACGGCGTAAAGCAGCTCGTGCCCGACGCGCGCACCTCCGGCAGCGCCCAGATCCTGGCCGGCGAACAGGAGATTCTCGATTTCCAGCGCCGGGCTCGCGAAGGCGAGCGCGAATTGCTGAGTCAGCAGATCACCCGCCTCGCATCCGAGAAAACCGCCTTGACCGAGCAGACCGAGCTGGCGGAGCGGCAAGTCGAGCTAACGCGCGAGCAATCCACCGAGTACAACAAGCTGGCGACGACCGGTCACGGGCTGCGCACCGTCCAGGTCGAGCGCGAGCGCGACTATGCCCGCACACGCAGCGAAGCGGCGCGCCTGCGGGCAGAGTTGGCCAAGAACGAGACGGCGCTCGGCGAGTTGACGCTGCGGCTACGCGAACTCGACACGAACTATATGCGCCGCGTCGTGATCGAGCTTCAGGAAACGAGGCAGAAAATCCTCGAGGTCGAACGCAGCTTGCCGACGGCGCGCGAGGTCGCGGAAAGCCGGCGCCGCAGGCTTATCGCGAGCGGGGGATCGGGCCTGGCGGCGGATTGGGACATCCGGATCACGCGGCAGGCCGGCCTCACACCGGTGACGATCCAGGCGAAGTTCGAGACCGTGCTGCAGCCCGGCGACATCGTCCAGCTCGCTCCGAGGGCGCGACCGATCGAGGGACGGTTGCCAGGAGAGGAAGCACAGACACCGGAGCGCCAGCTCACGGGCCTTGCCAGCCGGTAACGCCCTCCCCTTGCAGCCCCGCCAAAAGGGTCCCCGACATGTCTGCGAGAATTCGCCCGATCATCATGTGCGGCGGCGCCGGGACGCGGTTGTGGCCGACCTCGCGCAACTCGCTTCCCAAGCAGTTCGCCATGCTGCTCGGCGAGCGCTCGACCTTCCAGGACACGGTCTTGCGCCTGCGCCACAAGCTGTTCGAGCCGCCGCTCGTCCTGACCAACCGCAATCATCGCGTCCTGGCCGAGCGGCAGCTGGCGGAGATCAACGCCGAGGCCGAGATCGTGCTCGAACCCGAGCGGCGCGATTCCGGACCTGCCATTCTCGCCGGCTGCCTGATCGCGGAAGACCGGCAGCCGGACAGCACCGTCCTCGTCGTCGCCTCGGACCATATCGTGACCAACCGCGCCGCCTTCCGACATGCCGTCGCCAGCGGCGTTCCTGCCGCCCGAGCCGGACGGCTCGTCACCTTTGGGATCCCGGCGCAGCACGCATGCACGGATTACGGCTGGATAGAGCCGGGAATGATGCTTGAAGGGGAAGCACGCTGCGTCGATTGCTTCACCGAGAAGCCCGATCAGCGCCGTGCGGCGGAATATTTGCGCCGGGGCTGGTTGTGGAACTCCGGCAATTTCCTGTTCGGCGCGCGCAGCCTGATCGAGGAGTATCGCAGCTTCGAGCCGGGAACGGTGAACGCAGTCGAAGCAGCCGTCGCAGGCGGGAACGATGAGGCCGGCGCCTTCGCGCTGGCGCTGGACGGCTTCGTCAGGGCGCAGAAGCGTTCGATCGACTTCGCCGTCATGGAGCGCACCGACCGGGCTGCCGTCATCGCGATGGCATGCGGCTGGTCCGACATCGGCAGCTGGGATGCCTTGTGGGCGCTGAGCGATCATGACGGCAGCGGCAATGCCCGCCGCGGCAATGTCGAGCTGGTCGATACGCACAACTGCCTGGTCTCGACCGATGGACCGATGACCTCCGTCCTCGGGGTCGAGGATCTGATCGTTGTCGCGAACCGCGACGCGGTGCTGGTCGCCGACCGCAACCGTGCGGCCGAGGTCAAGCAGGTCGTCGAGCTCCTGCGCAGCAAGGGCTGCAGCCAGGCCGAGACGCATGCGAGCGTCCACTGCTCATGGGGCTCCTACCAGATCGTCGATGCCGGCGACGGCTTCCAGGTCAAGCGCATGATCGTTGCGCCCAGGGGACGCCTGCTGTTGCAGAAGCATCGCTTCCGCTCGGAACATTGGGTGGTGGTGCGCGGAACCGCCACCGTGACGGTCGATGACGCCGTCGGCCGCTTCGGCAAGAACGAGCACATCTTCATCCCGCTCGGAGCGGTGCACCAGCTGGAGAACAGCGGCACCGAGCCGCTCGAGCTCATCGAAGTTCAGAACGGCAGCTATCTCGGCGAAGACGACGTCATTCGCATCGACGAGATTCGACAACACATCTGAAGGCGACGCCGGGAACGGGGCCGAACGAAGGGCAAAGCTCTCCGCCGGCCAAGACGGAGGGACCCTTGACGAGCTCGGAGAAGCACCCCCGGGACGATGGCAGCAGCGCACGCACCTCGCCCTCGCTCCCGGCGGTCCGGCATTCCACCTTCGCGAAGCACTGGCTCGCCGTCGACGAGGGCGGCGCGGAGCTGACCAAGGCGGTGTTCGGCGCGCCTGCTCGGCGGGCGCCGCCGCGACCTACTCCGAACGAGGCGCCGATGGCCCGGCCCCCGGTGTCCGTTCCAGCCAGCACGCCCGCCGCCCCGACCCGTTTGCGGGCGACTTTGGCTCTGCTGCTGCTCGCCCTCGCCGTGCTGTTCGCGCAACCCGCGGCGAGGCTGCTGGGGCTCGCGCCACGGCCGGAAGCCTCCAGCGCAGCCGAAATCTCGCCGCCGGGCAAGGCCAAGCCGTTGAAACCAGGCGCTCGCCCCCAGGCGAAACGCGCCGGCGAAGCCTGAGCGATTCCCGCCATGGCCAGCTGGAAGCAGCATCTGCGCTCGAGGGCCCGCACGGCCTCAGCCGGCTTGCCCGGCATCACCCAGTTGCAGCGGAAGCTCTATGAAGCTCGCTTTCGCGCCGGCAGATACCACTGCGGCTACAGCGGCAAATATGCGAGCTTCGACGCCGCAGAGCGCGCATTGCCGACAGGCCTTGCCGGCTTCGACCATGCCGCGATGGCGGATATCGACCACTACACCACCATGGCCGGCGGCTTCGAACCGATGCCCGCGACCGAGTACCCGGTCCTGTTCTGGCTGCGCGGCGCGCTCGACGAGGGCGCCCGGACGCTACTCGACCTCGGCGGCTATGTCGGGCACGCCTTCCGCCAATATGACCAGTATCTCGGCTTCCCGGACGAATTCCGCTGGGCCGTCTTCGATCTCCCGCACATCACACGGGCCGGGCAGGCGCTGGCTGCTCAGCAACCCGCCCAGCACCTGCGCTTCACCAATACGGTCGATGACGGCTGCGGCATGGACGTTCTGCTCGCGGCGGGCTCGCTGCAATACCTGCCCGAACACTACCTGCATGAGCGGCTGAGCGCCTGGCGAAAACGCCCACGGCACCTGATCGTCCAGCGCCGACCGCTCCATGCGCGGCACTCCTTCGTGACGATCCAGTCCGTGATCACCCGAACCGGGCAGGTTTCGTTCTGCCCCTACAGCATCCCGGCACGCGCGAGCTTCATCGAAGGCCTGCTCGCGCTCGGCTATGAGCTCGCGGATTCCTGGGAGAAGCCACGCAGTCTCGACGTGCCGTTCCATCCCGAATGTCATGTCGAGACCTATTCGGGACTCTACTTCCGGCTGAAGCACTGAGGCCCGCGCACCGCGATCCACAGCCCGTTCGGGCATGCCTCGCCCGGCTGCGCGCGCCGACCTTACGTCATCCGCGCGTTGCGCACGGCAATTCTGGAGAGATGGCGTTACTCCACCTGCTCCAATTTTGTCGCGCAGGCTTGGCGCATAGCCTTCCTTCCATGACACAGACCGTCGACAGGAAAGCTGCCCGCCCGGCTTCGCGTCGTAGCCGGCCTCGGGCGTCCGCCGCTCCCGACTTCGCTGGAGCCGTCCGCACACAAGCCGCCGGGCAGGACGCGCCGGCGACCTTGGTCGATCTCTTCGCCGCGCAAGTCGCCGCCCAACCGCGCGCCGTGGCCCTCTCCCTCGGCTCGGCCCATCTCTCCTATGCCGAGCTCGACGAGCGCGCCGAGCGGCTGGCCAACAGGCTGGCTGCGATGGGCGCAGGTCCAGGCGCGATCATCGGGCTCTGCCTGTCGCGCTCGCTCGACCTGATCGTCGCGCTGGTCGCCATCCTGAAGAGCGGCGCCGCCTATCTGCCGCTCGACCCGGCCTATCCGGGCGAGCGGCTCGCCTTCATGGTCGAGGATGCCGGCGCCTCGATCATCATCGCCTCCGACCATGCTGACTGGCTGCCGCCCGGCCGGCAGCGGCTCGATCCGCATCAGCCTGGAGAAGCCGACGCAGCGCATAACCCGTCGGCGCGGCGCAGGGCGGCAGCCAGCGACCTCGCCTATGTGATCTACACCTCCGGCTCGACCGGCAAGCCGAAGGGCGTCGCCATCGAGCATGCCGCGGTGACGCGGCTCTTCAGCGCGACGGAAGGCTGGTTCGGCTTCCGCTCCAGCGACGTCTGGACATTGTTCCATTCCGTCTCGTTCGACTTCTCGGTCTGGGAGATCTGGGGGGCACTGCTCCACGGCGGGCGTCTCGTGATCGTGCCGGAGAGCACGACGCGAGACCCCGCCGCTTTTTTGCATCTGCTCGCCGAGGAAGGCGTCACGGTGCTCAACCAGACGCCCTCCGCCTTCGCCGCCCTCGACCATGCCGATCAAGACCGCGGCGGGCGCGACCGGCTCTCGCTGCGGCTCGTCATCTTTGGCGGCGAGGCCCTGGATTCGCGGCGCCTTGCCAGCTGGTACCAGCGCCGCGGCGAGCATGCGCACCTCATCAACATGTACGGGATCACGGAGACGACGGTGCACGTCACCTATCGTCCGCTCTCTCCGGCCGAAACCGAACAGCGTTCGAGCCTGATCGGGCGGCCGATCCCCGACCTCAAGCTGCTGCTGCTCGACGGCGAGACCCTGCGTCCGGTGCCGCGAGGCGAGGTCGGCGAGATCTTCGTCGCGGGAGCAGGGCTCGCCCGCGGCTATCTGAACCGGCCCGAGCTCAACGCCGCGCGCTTCGTTCCCCATCCGGACGAGCCCGGCGCCAGGCTCTACCGCTCCGGCGACCTCGCCCGCCAGGTCGACGAGGACGATTACGAATATCTGGGGCGGGCCGACCAGCAGGTGAAGATCCGCGGCTTCCGCGTCGAGCTCGGCGAGATCGAGACGGCACTGATGTCTCATCCCGGCATCAGGCAGGCCGCGGTGATGCTTCGCTGCGATGACGGGAACGAGCGGCTCGTCGGCTATCTGGTGGCCGACGGTTCGGAACGCCCCTCGCCCGCAACGCTCAAGACTCGTCTCAGCGAGAGCCTGCCGGCGCACATGGTACCGGCCGCCTTCGTCTTCGTGCCCGAGATTCCGCTGACCGTGAACGGCAAGCTCGACCGCGCCGCGCTACCGGCACCCAGCCGCGCCCGGCCCGAGACGGCCGCGCCCTACGCTGCGCCCCGCAATGCGATGGAACGGCGCTTCGCCGATGCCGTCGCCGATGTCTTCCAGGTCGACATCGTCGGCATCGACGACAATTTCTTCGATCTCGGCGGCAATTCCCTGCTCGTCGCCGAACTGCACCGGCGCCTCGTCCGCGACCTGCCCTGGTTCGCCCTGGTCGACCTCTACCGCTACCCGAATGTGCGTGCGCTGGCCGGCCATCTGACGCCGCAGAAGCCCAGCGTGCTCGGCAGCCTGGCCGCGGCGCGCGAGCGCGGCCTGCGCTCGCGCGGCCTGCCCGCATCGTTCTCTGACAATGCCTCGATAGGCGGCTCGCATGACTGACCCTCTTCCCCAGCGTGCCGTCGCGATCATTGGCCTGGCCGGCCGCTTTCCCGGTGCGGCGAACATCGGCACATTCTGGCAAAATCTGCTGGACGGGGTGGAATCGATCACCAGCTTCGATCCCGCTGAGCTCGAGGACAGCTTCGACGCGGCGACCCGCGCGCTCCCGAACTTCGTTTCGATGAAGCCCATCCTGGACGGCGTCGATCAGTTCGACGCGCCGTTCTTCGGCATGCTGCCGCGCGAGGCCGCCCTCACCGATCCGCAGCAGCGCCTGCTGCTGGAATGCGCCTGGGAAGCGCTCGAGGACGCCGGCTACGATCCTGCTGCGCCCGGCCAGTGCATCGGCGTCTTTGCCGGCGCCACCTCCAGCACCTATCTGCTGCAGAACCTGCTACGCGACCGCTCAGCGATCGCCGACTACACCTCGGGCTTCCAGATCGGCAACCTGCCGATGCTGGTCGGCTCCGCCGCGGATTTCACCGCGACGCGCATCGGCTACAAGCTCGGCCTCACCGGCCCCTGCATCGCCGTCCAGTCCGCCTGCTCGACCTCGCTGCTCGCCGTCGCCCAGGCCGTGCAGAACCTGCTTTGCCATGGCTGCGACATGGCCCTGGCGGGCGGTGTCTCGATCACCTTCCCGCAGCGGCGCGGCTATCTCGCCCAGGAGGGCGGCATCGTCTCCACGGACGGCCATTGCCGTCCCTTCGACATCGGCGCCAACGGCACGATCTTCGGCAGCGGCGCCGGGCTCGTCGTGCTGAAGCGGCTGGAGGACGCGGTTGCCGACCGCGACCAGGTCTACGCTGTCATCCGCGGGGTCGGCGTCAACAATGATGGCGCCGGCAAGGTCGGCTACACCGCGCCGAGCGTCGATGGCCAGGCTGCGGCGATCGCCATGGCGCATGCGGCCGCCGATGTCGATGCGCGCTCGATCGGCTACGTCGAATGCCACGGCACCGGCACGCCGATGGGCGATCCGATCGAGGTCGCCGGGCTCACCGCCGCCTTCCGCCTGACGACCGAGGATCGCGGCTTTTGCGCGCTCGGCTCCGTCAAATCCAATGTCGGCCATCTCGATGCTGCGGCCGGCGTCACCGGGCTGATCAAGGCGTCGCTCGCGGTGAAGAGCGGGATATTGCCGGCAAGCCTGCACGTCACGCAGCCGAATCCGGCGCTGGAGTTGCCCGACAGCCCGTTCTTCATCGCCGACCACAAGCAGGAGTGGCCTGGACAGGCCGAGCCACGCCGCGCCGGCGTCAGCGCCTTCGGATTCGGCGGAACCAATGTCCATCTCGTGCTGGAGCAGGCCCCCGCGCGCGAAACCGTGGCACCAGCCCGCCGCAACCAGCTCCTGACGCTCTCGGCACGCAGCGCTGCGGCACTCGGCCAGGCGCGGGACAAGCTAGCGGAACATCTCGAAACCCAACCCGGACAGAGCCTCGCCGACATCGCCTTCACCTTGCAGGCGGGGCGACGGCCCTTCCCGCACCGCCTTGCCGTGGTCGCCGGCGATCATGCCGAGGCTGCCGCTGCCCTGCGCAAGCAGAACACTGAGCGCGCCACCGCGGTGACCGGCGCCGGCGATCTCGTCTTCATGTTCCCCGGCCAAGGCTCGCAATACCCACAGATGGCGCGGGAGCTCTATGCGGGCGAGCCGGTTTTTCGCCGAACGGTCGACCTGTGCTGCCAGCTCCTGGAGCCGGAGCTCGGGCTCGACCTGCGCAGCCTGCTCTATCCGAGCAATGGCGGCGATCCCGAGCGGCTGGCTGCGACGCTGCTCGCCCAGCCGGCGATCTTCACGGTCGAATACGCGCTGGCGCAGCTCCTGATGAGCTGGGGCCTGCAGCCCGCCGCCATGATCGGCCACAGCGTCGGCGAGTTCGCCGCTGCCTGCCTCGCCGGCGTCTTCTCGCTGGAAGACGCCCTCTCGCTCGTCGCCAGGCGCGGCCGCATGATGCAGGAGCTGCCCGGCGGCGCCATGCTCGCCGTCCGCCTGCCCGACGCCGAGATCGGGGCACTGGTGCAGGGCGGCGTCGCTTTGGCGGCGATCAACGCGCCCGGCATGGGCGTACTCGCCGGCCCGTTCGAGGCGATCGAGGCGATCGAGGCCGAGCTCGCACAGCGCAAGGTGACGCATCGCCGCCTGCAGACCTCGCATGCCTTCCATTCCGGTATGATCGACCCGCTGATCGCGCCCTTCACCGAGGCGGTCGCGGCCATTCGCCTCAATGCGCCGGAGCTGCCTTATATTTCCGGCGTGACCGGCGACTGGGTCAGCGCCGCACAGACGACCGATCCTGCCTATTGGGCGCGGCATGCGCGCGAATCCGTGCGCTTTGCCGACGGCGTCGCCACGCTGGCGCGCAGCCTCTCGCCCGTCCTGCTCGAAGTGGGGCCCGGCGCCGCGCTGGGGAGTTTCGCGTTGCAAGGTGCTGGCGCGGGCCGGGCCGCCATCTCCTGCCTGCCCGATGCACAGGGCGATGCAGAAGGCATGCTCGCCACCGCGCTCGGCCGCCTCTGGACCGCCGGCGTCGCGCCGGATTGGTCAGCCTACCAGGCCGGCGGCAAGCCGAAACGCGTCTCGCTGCCGACCTATCCGTTCGAACGCAGCCGGCATTGGGTCGAGGCTCCGGCGGCTTCGGCGCCCGCCTCGTCGGCTGCGTCCGCCATCCCCGTTCAACCTCTTCCGACTCAACCCGAGCAGGAACCGGCCATGGCTACCCACGCTGACACCGAGATCTCCCTGGGCCGTTCGGAGCTCGGCGGCCGGGTCGCAGCGATCTTCGAGAACCTGTCGGGGCGCTCTTTCGGCCCGGACGAAATGGGCGCGGGCTTCCTCGAGCTCGGCTTCGACTCGCTCCTGCTGACACAGGCCGCGCAAGGCCTGCAGACGGCCTTCGGAGTCCAGATCCGGTTCCGCCAATTGCTCGACGATCTGCCGAGCGTCGACGACGTCACGCGCCATATCGCCGAGCTTTGCCCGCAGGAGGTCGCGAGGCCGGCTGCCCCCGTGCAGGCTGCCGCACCGGCCGCACCGGCCCCCACAGCTCCCGCTCCGGCTCCCGCTTCTGCTCCCGTCGCGTCGGCACCCGCGATCATGGCCGCCGGTTCGGGCCTGGACGCGCTGATGCGCGAGCAGCTCGATGTCATGTCGCGCCTGATGGAGCGTCAGCTCCAGACGCTGAGCGGCCAGCCGGCAACACCGGTCGTCGCAACCGCAGCGCCGATCCTCCAGCCCTCGCCTGCCCCGCAGCCGCCGGCGGCCGCGCAGCCACAGCCTGCGCCCACTCCTCAAGCTGCAGCGAGCAGCGCCACCGCCGGCGCGACCGCGCGGTTCAAGCCATTGATCCGCACCGGCAGCGAGACCCTGAATGAGGCCCAGCGCGCGCATATTTCCCGGCTGACCAAGCTCTATGTCGGCAGGACCGCGACCTCGAAGCGGCTCGCCGACCAGCACCGCCCGGTCCTGGCCGATCCGCGCACCGTCTCCGGCTTCGCCGCCGACTGGAAGGAGATGGTCTATCCGATCGTCTCCGCACGAGCGAAGGGCGCCCGGATCTGGGATGTCGACGGCAACGCCTATATCGACCTCGTCAACGGCTACGGCCAGACCGCCTTCGGCCATGCGCCCGACTTCGTCGTCGAGGCCGTCCAGGCCCAGCTGACAGACGGCTTCGCCATCGGGCCGCAATCGCCGCTCGCGCACGAGGCCTCCAAGCTGTTCTGCGAGTTGACCGGCCATGCCCGGGTCGCCTTCTGCAACACCGGCTCCGAAGCGGTGATGGCGGCGATGCGCGTCGCCCGCACCGTCACCGGCCGTGACAGAATCGTCGCATTCTCAGGTGCTTATCACGGCCAGTTCGACGAAGTCCTGGTCCGCGGCGTCGGCGAGCAGCACCGGTCCGTCCCGGCGGCTCCCGGCATTCCCGCAGATGCGGTCGGACGCATGACCGTCCTGGACTACGGCACCGATGAAAGCCTCACCTGGCTGCGCGAGCATGCACGTGAGCTCGCTGCCGTGCTGGTCGAACCGGTCCAGAGCCGCCGGCCGGGCTATCTACCCGTTGCCTTCCTCAAGGAAGTGCGCGCGATCACCGAAAAGGCCGGCACGGCGCTGGTCCTCGACGAGGTCGTCACCGGCTTCCGGGTCCATCCCGCCGGCGTGCAGGCTCTGCTCGGCATCAAGCCGGACCTCGCGACCTATGGCAAAGTTGTCGGCGGCGGCCTGCCCGTCGGCCTGCTGGCTGGTTCTGCGCGCTTCATGGACGCGCTCGACGGCGGCGCCTGGCGTTTCGGCGACGACAGCGTTCCGGAGGTTGGCGTCACCTTCTTCGCCGGAACCTTCGTCCGACATCCGCTGGCGCTGGCGGCGACGGTCGCCGTGCTCAGGCATATCAAGGAGAAGGGGCCGGCGCTGACCGAGGCGCTGACGCAGCGCATGCAGGGCCTCGTCGAGGCGCTGCGACGTGCCTTTGCCAAGGTCGGCTGGGACGTGCCGATCGAGAACTATGGCAGCGTCGCCTATTTCGAACCGGGGCGCGATCACCGCCTCGGCAGCCTGCTGCACTACCATCTGCGCGCCCGCGGCATCTTCATCCAGGAGCACTATCCCTGCTTCCTGACGACGCAGCATGGCGATGCCGAGATCGCGGCGATCATCGCCGCCTTCGAGGACAGCCTCGCTCTGATGCGCCGGGACGGCATGCTACCCGGAACGGCAGCCGAGAATCTCCAGCTGGATACACCTGCGGTTCCATCGGAGATCGTGCTTCCCCTGACGGAGGCCCAGACCGAAATCTGGCTGTCGGATCAGACTGGCCCCGAGGCCAGCGCCGCCTTCAACGAATCCGTCAGCCTGACGCTTGACGGCGATGTCGATGCGCTCCGTCTGGCCGAAACCGTCCGGCAAGTCGCGGCGCGGCATGAGATCCTGCATGCGCGGTTCTCCGCCGATGGCGAAACGATGCAGCTCTCGCCTTCCGGAATGTTCCCGGTCACGATCAGCGACCTGCGCGGCGAACCCGATCCGCAGGCCGCATTGCAGGCGCTGATCGAAGGCTATGCAAATCGGCCCTACGATCTCGTGCAGGGGCCAGTGGCGGAAGCCGAGATCATCCGGCTCGCCGAGCAGAAGCATGTGCTGATCCTGTCAGCGCATCATATCGTCTGCGACGGCTGGTCGACCAACATCCTGCTCGACGAGATCGCCACAGCCTACCGCTCCAGCGTCGACGCGCTGCCGGCAGTGATGCCCTTCGCCGACTATGCAGCGACAACCCGGCAGGACCCGCGCACGGAAGAAGCCGCGGCCTACTGGGCCCAGATGTTCGCCGAGCTTCCGGCGCCGCTGGAACTGCCGACGGACCGGCCGCGGCAGGCACCGCGCAGCTTCAATGGCGGCACGCGCACCAGCTTCATCGAGGCGGAGCTCTATCGCCAGGTGAAGGCGGCGGGCGCACAGCGCCGGCGCACGCTGTTCGCGACGCTCTTCGCCACCTTCCAGGCGCTGCTGCTGCGACTCTCGGGCCAGCGCGACCTCGTCATCGGCGTTCCCGCGGCCGGGCAATCGCAGCTCGACGGCCCCTCGCCCGTCGGCCATTGCGTCAACTTCCTGCCGATCCGGGGCGGTATCGATCCGGCCGAGCCGTTCTCGGCCCATCTCGACAAGGTCGGGCGGCTCATCCTTGACGCCTATGACCATCAGAGCTTCACGCTCGGCGCGCTGTTGAAGCGTCTGCGCGTCCCGCCGGTATCCGGGCGGCTGCCGCTCGTCGAGGTGCAGTTCAATCTCGAGCGGCTGGCCGGGAATCTCGATTTCGGCTCCGGGACCAAGGCAAGCGCCGAACCGAATCCGAAGGCGTTCTCCACCTTCGATCTCTATTTCAACATCGGCGAATCCGACGACGGACTGCGGATCGACTGCTGCTATGGCGCCGATCTCTTCGACGCGGCGACGATCGACCGCTGGCTCGGCCACTACCGGACACTGCTCGCCGCCTTCGTCGCCAATCCCGACATGGCGATCGCGGCGATGCCGCTGATCGAGGGCGAGGAGCGCCAACGCCTCGTCTCCGAGATCAACGACACCCAGGTCGCGCTCCAGAGCGATGACGGCACGATCCAGGCCTTCGAGCGCCAGGTCCAGCAGCAGCCGGAGGCGATCGCCGTCTCGTGCGGCGACCAGCAGTTCTCCTATGCCGCGCTGAACGCCTGGGCCGACCGGATCGCCGCCGAGCTGACGGCGCGCATCGACGCCCCCGAAAGCCGCATCGGCCTCCTGATCGAGCGCTCGCCGGCGCTGGTCGCCGGGATGCTGGGCGCGCTCAAGGCAGGCTTCCCCTATGTACCGCTCGATCCCGTGATGCCGAAAGCGCGCATCCAGCGGATCCTGCGGGATTCGGAGGCCGTGGCTCTCCTGAGCTCAGGTCCGCTCGACCCCGCCGTCGTCGAGCCTGACGAAAATCTCATGCTGATCGATGTCGACCTGACCACGGCGAACCTCGCCGGGATCAGGACGGCGGCGATCGTGCCCGACCAGCTCGCCTATGTGATCTACACCTCCGGCTCGACCGGCGCGCCCAAGGGCGTCGAGGTCACCCATGGCGGGCTGTCCAACCTACTGTTCGCGATGGCACGCGAGCCCGGCTTCTCCAGCTCCGACACGATGCTCGCCGTCACGACCGTGACCTTCGACATCGCCGCGCTGGAATTGCTGCTGCCGCTGATCCAGGGCGGCCGCGTCGCGATCGCGACCGCGGACGAAGCCAAGGACGGCGCCGAGCTGCTGGCACGGCTCGAGCAGAGCGAAGCGAGCGTCATGCAGGCAACGCCGATGACCTGGCGCCTGTTGCTCGAAGCCGGCTTCCGTTCGCGGCCAGGCCTGCGCATGCTCTGCGGCGGCGAAGCGCTGCCGCTCGATCTCGCCCGCAAGCTGCTCGAAGGGGGCGGCGAGCTCTGGAACATGTATGGCCCGACCGAGACGACGATCTGGTCCTCGGTCGCCCGCATTCAGCCGGAGGACGAGGTCGTCACGATCGGCCTGCCGATCGCCAATACCCAGTTCTACGTCGTCGACGGCAACAACGAGCCCGTCGGCGTCGGCATTCCCGGCGAACTGCTGATTGCCGGCGCCGGGCTGGCGCGCGGCTATGCCAACAATCCCAAACTCACCGCCAGGAGCTTCATCGCCAACCCGGTCGACCCCGGCGCCAGCGCGAAGGCCTATCGCACCGGCGACCGCGCCAAATATCTTCCCGACGGACGCATCATGCATCTCGGGCGCCTCGACCATCAGGTGAAGCTACGCGGTTTCCGGATCGAGCCCGGCGAGATCGAAGCTGTGCTCGCCCGCAAGGCCGGCATCGTCTCGGCCGTGATTCTGCGCGAGGACGTGCCGGGCGAGCCACGGCTTGTCTGCTACTACGTCACCGGCGCGGAAAGCCCGCCGCCGGCGGAGTTGCGGACCGCACTGGCGCAGGAATTGCCGGACTACATGGTTCCGACCGCCTGGGTCGGCCTGCCGGCGCTGCCGCTGAACCCGAGCGGCAAGCTCGACCGCGCCGCGCTGCCAACGCCAGATGCCCCGAGCGCAGCGCCGAAGGCCAGCAAGGCAGCCGAGCAGGCCACGCCGCGGACGCCCGTCGAGGAGACGCTGATCCGGATCTGGAGCGAGGTGCTGCGGCGCGAGGACATCGATGTCCACGACGACCTGTTCGATCTCGGCGCCGATTCCCTCAGCATCTTCCAGATCACCAGCCGCGCCCGCCGCGAGGGCCTCAAGGTCGCTGCCCGCGATTTCTTCCGGAACCGGACGATCGCCGCGGTCGCGGCAGCGCTTCCCGACGAGGCCATCGCTGAAGCCGCCGCCCCCGCCGCGACATTCTGGAAGCGACCGTGGCGGCGCCAGCGTGACGGCGCGCCGCAGGCGAGCGAACCGAGTGCCGTCTCGCAGCGCGAGAGAGGGTGAACGAGGTCATGGCAAATCAGTTCACCCGCGAACCGGAACCACAATTGCGCGAGCCAGACCGCATCGTGATGACAGCCAGGTGTTCATCAGCCCAGGAGCGCTACTGGGAGATCGACGCCAGGGATCCAGGCACGCCGGCGCTCAACATCGCGATCAAATGGCGAATCCGGGGGCACCTGGACGCTTCGCTGGCGCAAGAGGCGTTCCAGGCAATCCTGGACCGCCATGAATCGCTGCGGACGGCGATCCGACTGGAGGATGGCCGCCCCGTCCAGGCGATTGCGGAGCACGTTCCGTTCAAACTGCCGGAGATCGACCTGTCCGGCCTGCCCGAGGCGGACCGGACCCGCGAGGCCGACCGCATCGCCCAGAGCGAAGCCTGCACGCGCTTCGATCTTGGCGAAGCGCCGCTGCTGCGGGCGACGCTGCTGCGCAAGAGCCGCGCCGAGGCGGTGATCCTGGTCGTCGCCCACCACATCGTCAGCGACGGCTGGTCGATGGGCATCATCGCCAAGGATTTCGTCGCGGCCTATCAGGCGCTCGGCCGCGGCCGCGAACCGGTCCTCTCCGAGCTTCCCCTGCAATATTCCGACTTCGCCGAGGGAAGCCAGGAGGGCATCACCGGCGGCGTGCTGGCGCGGGAGGAAGCCTATTGGCAGCGCCGGCTCGCAGATCTGCCCATCGTCGAGGTGCCGACGGACCGCCAGCGGCCGGCCATACGCAGCACGAACGGCGCCTCGCTCTCGCGGCTGCTGCCGCGCTCCCTGACATCGGGGCTGGCCGAACTGGCACGCAAGGAAGGTACGACTTTCTTTTCAGTTGCTTACGCCACTCTCCTGACCTTGCTTCGGCAGCGTACCGGCGCCTCCGACATCGTGCTGACCACGCAAATGGCGAACCGTGACGATGTCGAGCTGGAAGCGATCGTCGGTCCCTTCGTCAACACGCTCGTGCTGCGCACCGGGATTTCCGGCGAGCAGAGCTTCCTCGATCTCTGCCAGGCCGCCCGCGACACGTTCGAGGAGGCGGTCGACCATCATCAATGGCCGTTCGACAGGCTCGTGGCGCTGCTGCCGAGCCATGGCGATGCCAGCCGGCCGCCGGTCTCGATCAACTTCATCGTGCAGCGCGCCTTCATTGGCGAGCTCGCCAATGACAGTTTCCAGTTGTCGGGGATTCCCTCACCCCTGCCGGGTGCGCTCTATGATCTGAACTTCATCCTGGTCGAGCGCGAGGAAGGCTGGCGCCTGACCTGCGAGTATCATCGCGACCTCTATGAGGAGGCGACCGCGAGCGAGCTGGCGGCGCAGTTCGAGAGCCTGGCGGAGACACTCGTCGCCAACCCGACCGCCCATCTGCCACGGCCGGCCCCTACCTCCTTGCCGATCGCCTCCCCGCTGTGGCTGCCGGCCACGCCGGCGCTACCGCCGGTGATCGACGCGACTGCACTGCGGCGGACATGGCTGCAGCAGACCGGCACGCAGCCGACCCTGTTCGCGCTCAACCACACCGCCCACAACTTGCGCCTCTATCGACCGCTGGCGCATGAACTCGGGCCGGATCAGCCGTTCGCGGCGTTGCAACTGCTCGATCCGCTGGTGAACGGTGCTGCGCCGACGTCGATCGAGCAGCTCGCGGCCGCCTATTGCGAGGCGATCACTGCGACCAAACCGGAGGGCTGCTATCGGCTCGCGGGCTTCTGCCGGTCCGGCATCATCGCTCTCGAAGTCGCAAGGCAGCTGGTGGCGGGCGGCAAGCAGGTCGATCTCGTGGTGCTGATCGACTGCTGGGCGCCTGGCTACTTCATGCGGCAGCCCTATAGTGCACGCCTGCGCTTCAGGCTGAAACGGGCGGGCCGCTTCGCCCAGCGGTTCTGGCGGGCCGGCCCGCGCAGCTTCGTCACGCGCATGTCGTTCTGGCTCCAGTCGACCGCCGCCGTCCGGCAGGCGAAACGCCTGATCTTCTGGCGCCCGGCCGAGGAGGCGGCCGACGAGGCTGATTTCTGGCGGACCACCGACGAGCTCGAAGCTCTGGTCCAGCGCTATGCGCTGCCGAACTATGACGGACGCGTCCTGATCTTCCGGAGCGGTGCGATCCCGCCCGGCTGGCCGCCGGACACCACCCTCGGCTGGGCGGATCATCTTGCTCCGGATACGCCCTGCATCGCCGTCGATGGCGAAGGTCACGAAGGTGCATTCTCCGAAGCCGGCTCACAGACGATGGCCGAACGGATCATCGAGGCCACAGGTCGGGATCGGCGCTGACGGAGACCTCTCCGCCGGCGGGGACCAGATCGCCATGCGTCCGGTCGGGCGCAAAGTGGCGATCCATCCTTTTTGCCAAAGCACCGGATTCTTCCGAAACAGGGCGTCCACGTTTCGGCCTGGTGCTCTAGGGCCGGGCCATCCAGACTGCAGACCAGCCGCGATGCCGTGCAGCCAGCGTGCCGCAATAGCCCGGGGCGGGCTCCAGATCGGCGAGCTGCCAGAGATCGGCCTCGGCCGGATCGGATTCGACCGCCAGAAGCCGCGCCCGGGAGGGATCGAGCGACACTTCGAAACTCGATGGCGAGCCGTTCAGGCCGATGCCGATCGCTTTCAGGCAGGCCTCCTTCCGCGTCCAGCAGCGGATGAAGGATTCCTCGCGCAGCGCCGGCCTCAGGGCTGCGAGCATTGCGAACTCCCGTGGCGCGAGGCATCCGGCCAGGAGATCACTCGAAACCGGCCGGATGCGCTCGATGTCGATGCCGACCGGCATGCCGTCGGCCACCGCGACGATCGCCAGCTCGCCGGAATGACTGAGATTGAAGGCGATGGCGCGTTTGCCGCCCCCGTTCGCGAGAAACGGCTTGCCGAACACCGTCTCGCCGAAACGCAGCTGCGGCGGGGGAACAGGGATGTAGAGAGCCAGGACGCGCCGCAGCCAGTTCCGCGCCACGATGAATGCGATCCGCGCCTTCGCGTCGTGGAAGCGGTCGGCGCGGGCGCATTCCTCGTCGGACAGGATCCCACGCCGCTCTGCCGCCTCCGCCGCACGAAGATCGACGCGACAGCACCAGAGGTGCACATGGGAGGGCGGCAGCGGCATCATGGCGATGGCGCCGTCGCCATGAGGCCGCCGGTCGGAACAGGCGGCCGACCAACCAGCAGGCCAGGTATCCGAAGCGCAAGCAGCACAAGGACGATCAGGGCGGCAAGGTCCGACAGCAGGGTCACCGCAATCAGGCCCGCCACGCCGAAAGCGAGCGCAGCCGGATAAACCGTAAGCAGGTTGAGGGAGACGCCAACGAGCGTCGCCAGGAAAACCGGGCGCGTGAGCTCCAGCGCACGGAAGGCGCAGCCGAGCACCGGGCTCATGAGCGCCATCGGGAAGGTGAAGGAATACCAGATGATGATCCAGTCGAATTCGTGGATCTCACCGCCATAGAGCTGATGCAGCAACCATGGACCAAGCAGCCCGAGGCCAAGAACCCCTGCGGCGCCGGTCAGGCCTGCGAACAGCATGGCGCGGGCAAGCGTCCGGTGGAGGCCTTCCATGCCGTCCTCCGCCAAAGCCTTCCCGGCCAATGGCGGAACGATGTTCTCCAGCGCTTCCCGCACGACATTGAGCACGGCGAGCAGGCTCTGCGCGGCTCGGAGGGCGCCTAGCACCTTCGCCCCGAAAAGCCCGGCCGTCACCAGGAGGCCGCTATAGCTGAGCACCCATTGCACCGCCCCGGTAAGGACGAGCCACCGCGCCGATCGCCACTGCCGGACGGTCACGCTAACGAGAATCTGCGGCCTCCACAGCAACGGCCCCGACATGGTCAAGCCGCAGGCCGCGGAGACCGCCGCGGCTCCGGCGACGACCCATAGCGCACTCGCGATATTGATCGTTCCGGCGCGCCAGAGGACTGCGAGCGCGCCGAGCTTGAGCGCCTGGTTGATCGCGTCAATCAGCAGGATTCCGGCGGGCCTGCGACGGGCGAACAGATAACGGCGCAGAAAATCCTGCGTCAGATAGAAGGCCGCGGCCATCGCACCCGGCAACGCGGCTCCGGCGAGCAGTGAATCCGCGCCAGCCCCAAGAGTCAGGACGGCAAAGATCGCCGCGGTCACGACGATGACGTAACCAGCCTGATGGAGGAAGACGGTGGTGTAGTAGGCCTCGGCCTCGGCTCCTTGCTCCTTCGTGCCGATGCTCATCATCGGGCTGACGATGAGGCCGAGCTGAAGGCTCATCGCGAAATAGAGCGCGAGCCAGACCATTGTGTAGTGTCCAAAGGCTTCGAGGCCCAGTGCCCGTGCCAGCAGAATGGTTGTCAGGAAATTGCAGGCGCTGGACAGCGCCTGATCGCCGAGGGACAGCGCTGGATCGCGCATCGTAAGAAGACGTGTCCTCATGCCTGTCCGTGCCTTGCCACCGGGTTTGTCCTGCCGCAGGCGGCCGAACACCCCACCGATCTTGCCCGAGCGCCGCATGTCCCTGGTCTCCGCTGGCAATCGCCCGGCCGCATCTTCACCGATCGAAGTCTAGCCTCGTCAGCCGGCTCACGACGCTGGGCATAGGGACTGCCTAGAAGGGAGTGGGCCGGCTGCGTCACCGGCATAGCTACCTCCGATGCCCATCCTGCCCGGCCCTGGCCGAGAGGTACTCTCTTCGCGCGGCGGCATTTGCAGCGCAGAGCGAGGGTGGCGGTGAAGGGGATGTCACGAGCACCGACGGGCGCTGCGGTCGATCGGCGGGCGACCGATCGCTATTTGCCGATCCTGGCGTTCGGCTTCGCCGGATACGTCGTCTTAGGGAAGAGCTTCGCCTATCTCGGCCTGCCGCCGCTTTTCGTCGGCGAGATCCTGTTCGCACTCGGCCTGCTCGCCTTCCTCGCTTCGGGCTGTACCGCGGCGCTGCTCACCACGGTGCCGGCGCTCAGCGCGGCCCTGCTGATGGCCTGGGTGCTGCTGCGGACGCTGCAGGGCATCGGCGCCTACGGGATCGACGCCTTGCGGGATGGCGCGGTCGCGCTCTATGGCGGGTTCGCCTTCATCGTCGCGGCGCTGCTGGTGGAGCGCCCGATCCGCATCGCGCAGATCATGGGCTATTTCCGGACCCAAACGCGGGTGCTGATCCCGATCGCGATCGTGCTCTATCTGATCGCGCGCTTCTTCTTCGCCTCGATCCCGAAGATGCCCGGCCAGAATATCGAGATCATCTCGGTGCGCTCGGGCGAACTCGCGGCGCATCTGTGCGGTGCGCTGGTTCTCGTCCTGGTCGGCCTTTGCAAGGTCAGCCGAACCTGGCTCGTCATCGCCCTGGCCGCGGCCCTGCTCATCGCCAGCCAAAGCCGCGGCGGCATGCTGGCCTTGCTGCTCCCGCTGGTACTGGCCATGATCCTGACCGGCCAGATCGGCCGCCTCGCCACCATCGCCGCCGCCCTCACGGTCGTGATGCTCCTGGCCGCCGCCGCCGATCTGGAGATCGACCTGCCTCGCGGCGAACGGCCGATCAGTGCCGCCGCCGTGGTCGAGAACCTCGCCAGCGTCGCCGGATCGAGCGAGGCCAACAATCTCGACGGCACCAAGCAATGGCGGCTGGGCTGGTGGCAGGCGATCCGCAACTACACCGTCCACGGCCCCTATTTCTGGACCGGCAAGGGCTTCGGCATGAATCTGGCTGAGGCGGACGGCTTCGTCGTCGGCCTCGAACGTGGCGGGCCGACGGTGCGCAGCCCCCATAGCGTGCACATGACCTACCTCGCCCGGAGCGGCGTGCCCGGCCTCGCCCTCTGGCTCCTGACCATCGGCAGCTGGACGCTCGCGCTGCTGCGGGCCGCCCATCTCGCCTGGCGGCGCGGCGATCTCGACTGGGCGCGCTACTTCGTCTTCCTGGTCTGCTACCTCGCCTCGATCGTCATCGACGCATCCTTCGACGTCGCGCTCGAGGGGCCGATGCTCGGCATTCCGTTCTGGATCCTGTTCGGGATCGGCTTCGGGTCGCTGATGGTCTATCGCGCCTGGCATCTCCTCGAGCCACCCGTTCGCCTCGGACGGGCGGCACGCAGCGGCGCACGCATCGCCGGCGCGGTCATCCTCGGGGCTACGGCACTGCTGGGCAGCCCTCGGTCCGAGGCCGCCGAAAATCCCCCCTGCCCGCCCGGTTCGATCCTGGTCCCGCTCGGCGCATCCATCCAGGCCATCGTCGAGAAGGCTCCGCCCGGAGCGATCTTCTGCATCGCGGCCGGTATCCACCGCGCCCAGCTGATCATCCCCAAGGACAGGCAGTTCTTCATCGGCCAGCCCGGCGCCGTTCTGAACGGCGCCGAGCTGATCACCGACTTCCGCCGGAAGGGAGACGTCTGGGTAACGCCGACATCGACGCCCGACGTCAGGTTCCTCGGCAGTTGCCTGCCGGCCCGATCCCGCTGCAACGATCCACGGCGCTTCTTTCTCGACGGCCAGCCTCTGGAACCTGTCGCCGAGCGCGCCGCTCTGCGAGCCGGAAGCACTTTTTCCGACCCGGCAACCGGGCTCACCTATCTCGCCGACGACCCACGCGGCCGTACCCTGGAGAGGACACGACCGCGTTATGCCTTCAGCAACGGAGGCGCACGCGGCGTCACCATCAAAGGCCTGATCGTCGAGAAATATGCGACGCCGGCGCAGCAGGGAGCGATCTTCGGAAACGAGAATCCGCGCGCCACGGACTGGCGGATCGAGGACAACGAGGTTCGCTTCAACAGTGGATCAGGGATCGCCACAGGCGACCGGAGCATCGTTCGCCGCAACAAGGTGCACCATAACGGCCAGCTCGGGATCTCGCCCAATGGTGCCGATGTCATGATCGAAGACAACGAGATCTACGAGAACAACATCTACGGCTTCGACGCCGCCTGGGAGGCGGGCGGCGTCAAGGCGGGCAAGATCGAGCGCCTGACGCTGCGCGGCAACCATGTGCACGACAATTACGGTTCAGGTCTCTGGTGCGATATCGATTGCCGCAATGTCCTGTTCGAGAACAACCTCGTCGAGCGCAATTCGGACGCGGGCATCTTCTACGAGATCAGCTTCGATGCGATCATCCGCAACAACACCGTCCGCCTGAACGGGACCGGTGGCGGCGGCCAGCAAGGCAGCCTCTGGGTCTGGGGCGCCGGCATCCAGATCGCCGCATCCGAAAACGTGCGCGTCTACGGCAACAAGGTCACCGTGGCCGCGGGCCGGAGCGGGATCGTCATCGTCGACCAGGGCCGCGAGCGGCTTGGCCAGGCCAGCGGGAAAGACGCTCGAACAAAGCTGCTCTACCGGACGGCGCGCAACGCGGTGCACGACAACGAGGTCGTCTACGAGGGCGATACCGGCCTGTCCGGCGGGGCCAGCGACGTCGCCGCCTCGAATCCGAACTTCGGAATCATCGAAACCGGCGGAAACCAGTTCGACCGCAACACTTATGTGCTGCGCCGACCGACCGACGCCCCCCTCTTCATCTGGGGCCATGAGCCGGTCTCCTACGAAAAGTTCCGCAGCCTCGGCCAGGAGGTCAACGGCCGGTTCGTGCAACCCGACCAGGCTCCTCGTGCCCAGAACGGCTTAGTCCACAAGCCCTAGGACCTAGTCGTCGGACCGAGCCGCCAGCTGGCCGATCATCGGTAAGATCAGAGCCCCGGAACCGACAGGGCATCGCGAGGCGAAGAGCTCATGAACATGATCCCGCGATCGTTCCGCCGTTCGCAGTTCCGCGAGGAACGCTTCAAGACCTATGTCCGCCCGATCATCGATGCCGTGATCCGGAAGCGGGGCTCATGCCGGATCCTCGATCTCGGGGGTGATGCCGACTACTGGCAATTCGATCTGCCTCCTTCGGGAATCGACATCTGGCTCCTCAATATCGAGGCCAAGGAGCAGTCGCCCGACCCGCGATTCCATGTCGTTCAGGGAGATGCGCGCGACGTCAGGGAATTCAGCGATCTGAGCTTTGATTTCGTCCACTCCAACTCACTGATCGAGCATGTCGGCCAATGGGCGGACATGAAGAGTGTCGCAGCCGAGATCAGGCGGCTTGCCCCGAACTATTATGTGCAGACGCCGAACTTCTGGTTTCCGCTCGATCCGCACAGCAACGCCCTGATCATGCACTGGCTGCCACAGCCGTTGCAGCGGCGGATGGTGTCGAGCAAGGCGCGCGGCTTCTACGCGAAGGCGGCCTCGCTCGACCAGGCCATGCGGATCGTGGAAGGCACGTCGATGCTCGACCGGGCCCAGCTCGCCGAGCTCTTTCCGGACGCAGAGATTCTGACCGAGAATGTCCTGTTCCTGCCCAAGTCGCTGATCGCCATCAGGACCGAGACATGAGGCGCGAGGAGATCAAACCGCAGGATTTCGCCTTCCTGGCCCTGGCGAAGGACTGCGCTGCCACGATCCCGCGTTTCCTGGAACTGCTCAAAACGCTTCGGCATCATGGCATGGGCGTCACCGCCCTCGTCGGCGAGAACGGCTCACGGGATGGAACGCGCGTCCTGCTCGAACGTGCGCAGGAGCGCGGGGACATCATCCTGGTTCCGACCTCGTTCATGGCGGACGAACCGGAACGGCTCAGGCGGATGGCGCTGGGCCGAGAACGGCTGAAAAGCATATTCGAGGAATCCGGCATCGAGGCCCGCTTCATCTGCGTTCTCGACATCGACAACGTCCTCACCACGCCACCGACAGTGCCTGCCTTGCTCGCGGCCGCCTCGAAACTCGAACGGCCGAGCATTTTCGGAGTGTCGGCGACATCACGCCCGCATTACTACGATCTTCTGGCGTTCGAGGACGATCATCGATCATTCGTGACGCTGCTCGACGATCTCGCAAAAAATCGGACAGACATCTTCGCGTATTACCGCTTCTTCCGTTCCCGGATCTATCCCCAGCAGCGGACCCTCACGAGCGATCGCGAGATCGCCTGCACCTCGACCTTCAACGGCCTGTGCCTCTATCGCGCCGATACCTATCGCCTCGGCAGCTATCTGCAGGCTGGTTGCGCCATATGCGAGCATCTCGTCTTCAATCGCCACCTCGCCTCACTGACCGGCGGGGCGATGCTGATCGATCCCGGTCTGGTGCTGCGCACGCCCGTCGACCATGCCGAACAGAGCTTCCTGCCCTTTGCCTGGCGGCGGCTTCGCAAACTTGTCGATGCACCGCGCCATCAGCGCGTTCATCGACTGGGTCCGGCCGCTCGGTGAAAAGGCAAAAGCCGCACGTGATTGTGAACAGCAGTTCACAATCACGCGTAGCCACTGCGACCAGGTCGGCACCGCAACGTCCCATCTATCGAGAAATTTCCGTGACTTGCATCGATCGCCACGCTTTTTGGCCATGGACGCAGGCATAGCCAATACCAAGGCCATCACAAGTTCCGGACGGAACAATCGCTTCGGTTTCCCCGCCCTCGCACGGCAGATTCAACAGCATCAGATTCACGCAATTTGCATTGTCCTCATCGGCATTGGTAAAGGATTATTTCTGTTGATTTATCTTAAATATTTAAATCAGGCAACTGTACTATAATTCTATATACGCCAATTTCTCCCCCCTACTCGCAACTCGTATCTTCCACATCCCGAAGTCGGCCACCTCAAGGCCGATGATGCAACTTATATTAGAATTCTCGTTGTAAAAAATCGTTCTGATACAGGTCTATTCAAATTCTGGCAGACAGCCCCTCGATAAGCTGCTATTATCACCTGAAGATGCAGACTTCGAGCTTTGAGACCGCGTTCAATTTACCCCGTCCGCTCCACCTTCGATCGGTATCAAAGTTCTTTTAACTTGCCCAACTGAGGCAAGGCTCATCGACCGCTTTGCGGCGCACACTGACTTCACACAAATGTGAGAATAAAAGAAGATACCTAAGCGATTTAGTGTCACCTGCTTTTTTTAAATTATGGAATGCTGATGCAGCGTAGGTTTTTTAGAACCGCATGGATAACAACGCTGTTTAAATATTTTTACTCCTTTCTCGATAAATTTAAATTTGAAATCCTGAGTTGAATGACCAGCCGAAGCCTGAAGACCGACCACTAGCGAAGAGCCCCGGAGGCAAAGGAGCCCGACGCTTCCCAATATGAACAATTCCACCCGGACACCGCGGGAATCGCTACTAGCAGCGCCCCGTTCAGGAGGGTCAGCTATCGTGACTCCATCCGCCACCAACGCGACGCTGCCGGATATCGGCTCGCTCGACATCGATTTCGACCACCATGGTCTCGTCAACACCTTGGTCGCCGACATGGCCGGGTTGCTGGAGACCATCGCAGGCGTCGAAGATGCCTGCGCGTATGTCAGCTGTATCGCTGCGCGCTTGGGAACGGGCATCGAGAAACAGTACAAGGCGGCACTGGGCATCCAACACCTCGACCGCGATCAGTTGATCGATATCCTGATTGACCTGAAGAACCGCGCCGGCGGAGAATTTTCTTTGATCGAGCAAGACGAAGATCGACTCGTCTTCGGGAACTGCGCGTGCCCTCTTGGGCATGCTGCTTCAAACCACCCTTCCCTCTGCATGCTGACCTCGAACATCTTCGGCCGGCTGACCGCCAACGCAATCGGGTACGCAGCCGTCGATCTCGAGCAGACGATCGCGAAAGGGGATTCCAGCTGCCGCGTGGTCCTTCATCTGAAGCGAATGGAACTGGGCCCGGATACGAGGGAATACTTCCGCGATGATGCATCTGCAGCTTCGGCATGAGCTAGACCTCGAAGCCTATCTCGAGCCGTCGCTCCTCGCCCTGAGTGACGGAAGCGTCCATGCGTTCAATCGCGCCGCCGTCCAGGCGCTCAATCCCGGAAGCTTGACCTCGTCGCTGTTCGAGATGTGCGCGGGCCAGGTCGAGGCCCTGCGGACCTATCTTCTCGCCTGCTCGGGCTCGCGTCAGCCGTTGATCGAACGGGTCACGCTCGAGGGCCCCGGTGGCCCCGTCGACTATCGCTGCTTCGGCAATGTCCTGGTCCCGCGCCGCAAAAGCCGCTCGGCCACGCTGCTGCTGCGGCTGTTCCCCCTCCTCGACGCACGCTTCTCCGCTGCTGCGGAACGAATGAGGCGCCTGACGGCCGAGCGGCAGCGCCGCCTTGCCATGCAGCAGTTCGAGGAGTTGCGCAGCGACCGGCTGCGGCTGGTCGAGCAATACTGTTTCGTGGCGGAAGCATTGCGTGTCGTGGAAGCGCGGACATGCGTGCTGCAGGACGAGATCAACCACATCCGCTGCGACGAACGCGAGCGCATCGCCCGCGACCTTCACGACCATGCCGGACAGGAGATGGCCCTCGTCCTGGCCGAGCTGCGTCGCTTGCAGAGCGGCGCGAAAGGTCTTGCCAAGCAGCGCCTCGACGAGATCGCCGAGCACGTCGCCGGGATCGGGCGCAAGATCCATCACGCGGTCGTCAGCGGGCGGCCGCGCATCATCGAGGAGCTCGGCTTTGGTCGTGCCATCGAAGCCATGACCGTATCTGTCGCGGCAGATGGAAGATTTGATTTCTCGTTCAGGAAGAAAGGCAGTGAGCCGACCTCGCTGCCGATCGACGTCGAAAGCGCGCTGTATCGGGTGGCCCAGGAAGCCCTGACGAACGTGCTGAAGCACGCGCTGGGCGTGCGGAAGGTCGATGTAGTCCTGGACTTCGCCAACGGATCGGTCTCCCTGACAATTGCAGACGACGGTGCCGGCCTTTCCCTAGAGTCGATGCACACTGAAAGCTGCGACACTGCTGGCATCGGGCTTCGCGGAATGCGACAGCGCATGACCGACATCGGGGGAACGCTGGAGATCGGCCCACGCTTCGGCAAGGGCACGATCGTCACAGCGAGCGCGCCATTGGCCCGCAAATTGCCCGGGACTGCTCCGCCATGACGGCACGTCTCATCCTCGTCGACGATCACCCGGTCGTCCTCGCCGGCCTGCAAGCCCTGGTGCTTGCGCAGCCGGATCTCGAGCTCATTGGGCAGGCCTCCAGCGCTTCCGAAGCGCTCGCACTCGTCCGCGCGCAACCTCCCGATCTCGTCATCCTCGACATGGGTCTGCCCGGCATGAGCGGCCTGATGTTGGCCGAGCGCATCCTGGAAGGAGCACCTGACACCCGGATCATCATGCTGACCCATTACGAGGAGCCAAGCTGCGTCCAGAAGGCCCTGCGGACAGGCATTCGCGGCTATGTCCTCAAAGCTTCGGCGAGCGAGAAGGTCGCGCAGGCGATCAGGACCGTCCTGAGTGGCGGCGTCTATATCGATTCCGACCTGGAGGATTTCCGCTCCGACTGGATCCGCAAGCTTTGCCCAACCGCTGGCGTGACCACGGCGACCGCAAGCGACACGCTGACCTATCGCGAGACGCAGGTCCTGCGCCTGGCTGCCGTCGGTCATTCCAACAAGGAGATCGCCCGCCGCGTCGGTCTCGGCATCAAATCGGTCGAAACCTACCGCTACAGAGCCTGCAAGAAGCTGATGCTTCACTCGCGTCTCGACATCATCAGATACGGCGCCAGCCATGGCTGGATTCTCGACGTCTGACGGCTCTGACTAAGCCATTGGCGCGCTGAACTACCGCATTTGACCCTGTGCGGAGTACTCAACTTGGCGCGAACGAAACAACAATGGCCATACGCCAAGCAACGGCATCTCCCGAAGAGCGTCGCGACTTGAAAGGCCGTTCCCGCTACCACAAAACACGGGGATAGGAGCCAAGGTCCGACTGCCGCCTGCAACCGGGCGGCACCTGCCAATGTGGCAACGTCCCCCAACGCAAAGGCGACCAGACCGGCGGCGCGACCATGATCAGGATCCTCGTTGCGGACGAACATGCGCTCTACCGCACGGGACTGCGCACGATCCTGCAAGCCGCCCTGCCCGAAGCCGAATTCTTCGAGGCTGAGGACTTCGACGGCCTGATGCGCAGCCTGATGGAAGACCAACCGATCCATCTAGTGCTGGTCAGCCTGCGCCTGACCGGCTCCACCGATCCGCAGATCATCTGGGATTTCAAGCGAGCCTCGACGACCACACGCTACGTCGTCATTTCGGGCAACGGCAGCTTCGACCAGGTTCTCCACTATGTCGCCGAGGGGTTTCACGGCTTCATTTCGAAGCTGCAACGGGACGACGAGATCGTCGAAGCCGTGCAGGAGGTCCTCGCCGGGCGCCTCGCGATCCCGCGCGGGCTCACACCATTCGGTTCGAGCGCGGAGGGGCACGCCTTTCGTGAGGCGCCACAGCGCCGGGGCAGCACACAGCAGGATCCATTCGGGTTGACCCGCCGGCAGAAGGATGTCCTGGCGCTGTTGGCGGATGGGCTTTCGAACCGGGAAATCGCCCAGGCGCTCCACATCGCGGAGCCAACCGCGAAAATCCATGTCTCCGCGTTGATGCGCACGCTCAATGTACGCAATCGTACCGAAGCGGCGGTCCTCGCGAAGGACCTGATCAGGATCCTCAAAGTCGATCCGACGATCTGAAGCCTTCCACCCGCAAACGTGATCAAGCTTCCGTGATCAATGCTGGCTCACGTTTGTAAGGTTTCTCCTGACAGGATCGTATTTTTCCTGACAAGACGACTACATCCGAATGAACTAATTATTAACGATGAAATTCTGAGTACGCGTACCCATCCGCGTCACGCAATGCCCGTAATTGACAAGCCGACGCGGACCTTACCTCAGACGTTTTCGAACAGCACAATCGCCCACCTGCGATGCTGCGGCAGGGGATTCATTCCCTGCTGCTTCCATCACCCCAGTTTTGTTTCGAGTAGAAGGGGAGTAGCGATGCCTGAGATCATCGAGACCGCTGTATTGAGCGACAATGCCCTGCTTCGGGAGGGTATCACCCAGTTGTTGGATGGCGCGCGCTTCCGGGTGAACCAGAGAACGACCAATCTTGATTTTCAGCGATCGGAGAGCAGTCAGACGATACCCGACCTCTTCATCGTCGTGATCGACGACATGTCCTGCTCCATCGTCGGCGACATCAAGAGGCAGTTCAAGAGCGCAAAGATCGTGGCACTCGCCCTTCGCGACAGTCGCGAGCTGATGCGCCGTGCCATGCAGCTTGGGGCGGTCGGCTATCTCGTCGAGTCCGTCTCCGCGCAAGATCTCATCACCTCGCTGGAAGTCGTCATCGCCAATGGCGCCGTATTTCCTCCGGATCTTCTGTCGCAGCTCTCCGAGGTCGCAGTCGAACCGCAGCGCCTGCTGCAGGGTGTGCAACGCAGGGCTGACGGATCGCCGTTCCAGGGGCTCTCGGCCCGGGAGGTGAGCATCCTCGAAGGACTCATGCTGGGCGAATCCAACAAGGTGATCGCGCGCAAGCTCGAGATCGCCGAGGCCACCGTGAAGGTGCACGTCAAGGCCATCCTGCGCAAGGTTCGGGTCAGGAACCGCACCCAGGCGGCGATGTGGGCCATGCAGAACTCGGTGACCCGGATTCCGGTGGTCGAAGAGCCCGACATGGCGGAGGACGATCCCCTGCCGATGCTCGCCGCAAGGCCGGACATGGCAGCCTCGCCTCGGCTCGTGTGATCAGACCGCCTCAAACTGCGGAACCGCTCGATGATTCTCACAATCGTAACACCGACGCTGAACGCAGTTGATTTCCTGAAGGAATGCATCGAATCCGCGCGCCGCAACGCGACGCGCGGCGTCGAGATCGAGCACGTGATCGTCGATGGCGGCAGCACCGACGGAACCGTCGAGCTCGCTCGCAGCTACGGGCTCAAGGTGATGCAAGGCAAGGACAGCGGCATCTTCGACGCCATCAACAAGGGCTCCTTCAATTCCTCGGGTGAATTGCTGGGCTTTCTCGGCGCCGACGACGTCATGCTCCCGGGAGCTGCGGCGGCTGTCGTCGACGCCTACAGCACAAGCCGCCGCCGCTGGGTGGTTGGCGCCATCCGCTGGATCGATTCAAGCGGGCACAGCCTCGGTGGGCTCGCAGCGCCTCCCAACTGGATGACGCCGACCATGCTCGTCTGCCTGGGCTGGAATCCGATCATGCACATGGCGACCTATTTCTCCCGGAGCTTCTTCGAGGAGTTGGGCGGCTTCGACATCGCCTACAAGGATGCCGGCGATTACGACATGTTCTGTCGAGCCCTGGCGAAGGAACCCTATGGCCGGATCGATCGGCCCATCGCCTGCTTCCGGCGAACGGGCATGAACAACAGCGCGATCCACGGAGCCCGCACCACCGTCGAGTGCGCGAAGATCTACGCGCAACACCGCCCGTCATCGCGCGCAGAGCATCTGTTCTGGCGGTACCTGCTGAAGGCCTACTTCAATCTCGGCAACCCAGACTGGCTACTGTCGAAAATGGCTGACTCGACGCGCACGACGCTGAAGCTCCAGCCGAAGGCCCATTTCTGATCCCGCTCTCGCCAGAGAGGCCAGTTCCGCAAATGACAGCCCCGGCGGACAACACAGTGTCCGCCGGGGCTGTCGTTCTCCAGACACGTGGAGCGCCCTAGTGCAAAGCGGGCCGGAACTCGCGCTTCCTGGAAAACAGCGCGTGACATGCCAGCACGGAGAGCAGGGCGCAGCCGACGACCGGCCAGGCCAAACTCACCAGCACGATCACGGCGAGATCTGTCGCAGCAAGGGCTGGACGTTCTGCTTCGAGGAGCGAATTCAGCGCAAGCAACGTCGCGACCGCGAGATACAGCGTCATGACGATGATGAGCGCAATGGTCATCTGCAGTCGCCCCCGGCGGACTACTCGCCAGTCCAACTGCCCCAATGCTAGTACGGCGAGTATCTCCATCAACCGTGAATGGAGATATCCTCACCGACTATCCGGGATTACCGCTCCGGGACGCGAAACCGCCGTATCGAAAGCAACCGTTGCGGCTTGCCCTCACTCCCACTCTACTGTTTTTTGCCATAAAATATTGATTTTATTGCGGAAAATTCCCATTTTCGCGCCAAATAAGGCGAATGAGACCGTTAAAAAGGTCGTTTTGCGCCAGAAGCCGATGTCGCAATAGGATGACGACATCCAGCGCGTCACCGTGCCATGTCAAGGCGGTCTACGGCAAGATCGATTCCGGCAGTCGCCGCGCGATGGCGGCCATCGCCCGCACCACGCCGCCATTCGCCAGGCTTCCGCCCCTCTGGAAGCTTGATTTGGACGCATGGAACGGCCGCGGGGAATAGCCGGCAAGACGGCGAGCTTCCGTAAGGCCACGGCTTGATGCCATCAGAAAATGTCTGGTTCCGGGCGACGCCCGAAGGGCCGCTCCTGGCGCCGAGCGGCCGAATGGACTCGGCGCGCATCCATGCGCGCGAGCCAAATCCGTTGCCATCAGGTAACGCCCAAAGCACGCTTCGACTTTGCGAAAATCGTTCAGAATCGCAGGGTTACCGTCGCAGCAAGGTGCCTCCCAAAACCGAAGCAACCCGCTCTCAAGGGTTCATGCGGAAACCCACTTGTCGAAAACTACTTCAGCGGCTGAAAATCCCGTGGAAGCGGCCGAGGAAGCTGCGCAGGCGCTCGCTCTGCGGATTGTCGAAGACTGCGGACGGCGCGCCCGCCTGCGCGACCCGTCCCTGGTCGAGAAACAGGACGTGGTGCGAGACCTCGCGGACGAAGAGCATCTCGTGGCTGACCAGCAGCATCGTCATGCCGGATTCGGCGAGCGCCTGCATCACGCCGAGCACCTCGGCCACCAGCTCCGGATCGAGCGCCGAGGTGACCTCGTCGAACAATAGCAGGCGCGGCTGCATGGCGACCGCGCGCGCGATCGCGACGCGCTGCTGCTGGCCGCCCGAGAGCTGGTAGGGATAGTGGTCGCGACGCTCGGCGAGGCCGACGCGGCCGAGCCAATGATCGGCGATCTCGCGTGCCTCGGCCGTGCTCTTGCCCTGCACCTTGGTCAGGCCGAGCATGACGTTCTGCCCGGCGGTCAAATGCGGGAACAGGTTGAACTGCTGGAAGACCATGCCGATGCGGGCGCGCTGGGCCGAGATCTTCGTCTCGCTCAGGCGCTTGCGGGTCTCGCCCGCCATCCGGTAGCCGATCGGGTCGCCGTCGAGCAGGATCTCGCCGCCATCATGCTCTTCCAGCAAGTTGACGCAGCGCAGGAAGGTGGTCTTGCCCGAGCCGGAGGCGCCAATCAGCGAGACGACCTGCCCCTGCCTGACGGTGAGGTCGATGCCTTTCAGCACCTCGATCTTGCCGAAATGCTTGCGGACATTGGTGGCCTGAAGCAGGGCAGTCTCGGTCATCGGAAGTCGCTTCCCGTTCCAAGTTTTCAGAGCAACTCCGGACGCAAAACCGCTACGCACTTTTGCTGGAGCGGCTCTAGTACCGCAGATAGGAGGTCTTGCGTTCCAGCAGCGCGCCGAGCTGCGCCAGCGTGAAGTTGATGATCAGGTAGAACACCGTCGCCAGCAGGTAGAAATCGATGATCATGTAGTTGCGTGCCATCTGCTGCTGGACCGACAGCAGCAATTCGACGACGCCGATGATCGAGAGCAGCGTCGTGCCCTTGACGATTTCAAGGCTGGTATTCACCCATGGCGGCAGCATGCGGCGAAAGGCCTGCGGCAGGATCACATAGGTCAGGCGCTTGCCGAAGGTCAGGCCGATCGCCTTGGCCGCCTCCATCTGCCCGGCCGGCACGGATTCGACCGCGCCGCGGAAATTCTCGGCGACATGGGCGGTGGCGAAGGCGCCGAGCGCGATGACGCCGGCCCAGAAGGCGGCGACGTTCACGCCGAACAGGGCAAGCCCGTAATAGGTGAACAGGATCAGCACGAGCACCGGGATGCCGCGCATCAGGTCGACATAGAGCCGGGCCAGCAGCCTCAGCCACCACCAGCCATAGGAGAGCGCGACCCCCATCAGGATGCCGCAGACCGTGGCCATGACGATGCTCAACGCCGAGCTCAGCATGGTCACGCCGAGCCCGGAGAGCAGCGAGGCGCGCGCCTGCCAGGCCTCGAACAGGAAGGTGCCGGGAGCCATCAAGAAATCCATCGCCGGCTCCTAGATCACGACGATTTTGGATCGAGTCGATCCAAAGTCATAAAACGTGATCGATTCTAAGAGGTTAGAGCAGGATTGCTGCGAAAAACCGGTTCCCACTTTTCGCATCCTGCTCTAGCGGATCGAGGCGTAGCGGCGCTCGACCAGGCGCAGCACGAAAGCGATGAGATAGGCGGTGACGAGATAGAGCGCGCTCGCGGTGAGCCAGACCTCCATGACGCGGAAGGTGTTGGCGTTGATCTGTCGCGCGACGAAGGTCAGTTCCGGCACGGCGATCGCGGCCGCGAGCGAGGTGTCCTTGAACAGCGAGATCAGGTTGTTGCTGACCGCCGGCAGCGTGATGCGAAACATCACCGGCAGTACGACATAGGCCTGGCGCTGCCAGGGTCGCAGGCCGATCGCCTTGGCCGCCTCGACATATTGCTTCGGGATCGAGGACAGGCCGGCGCGGAAGACCTCGGACATGTAGGCACCGGCATAGAGCGAGAGCGAGAGGACGAAGCTCTGCGTCTTGTTCAGGAAGGTGACGTCGAACTCCGGCAGGCCGAAATAGAGGAAGAAGATCAGCAGCAGCAGCGGCGTACAGCGGATGAACTCGACATAGGCCCAGACCGGCACGGAGAGCCATTTCTTGCCGGAGAGCCGGGCATAGGCGGTGACGATGCCGATGACGCAGCCGATCGCCAGCGAGATCACCGCCAGCCAGAGGCCCAGCACAAGGGCGTCGACGAGCTTGTCCCAGTTCCGTGCGATGACGGGCCAGTCGAAATGATAATCGATCATGTCGGTCGCGAAGGTCCCGAAAGCGGCGGGCCGCAGGCGCGGCCCGCCATCGCCACGTTGCGATCAGGCGAATGCGGGATCAGGCGAATTCCTGCGGGAAGCCGACCTTCGGGATCGGCAGCTCGATGCCGAACCACTTCTTGTAGGAGGCGGCGAAATAATCGAAATCGACGCCCATCATCGCTTCCTTGTAGGCGGTGTTGACCCAGTTCAGCCAGGTCGGATCGCCGGGCTTCACCGCCGAGGCATAGGAGTTCGGCATCCAGCCGAAGCCGGAATCGACGAAGCGGCCGGGCGCCTGCTGCATCAGCCAGCGCATCGCCGACTGATCCTGCATCGAGGCGTCGATGCGGCGGGCATTCAGTGCCTGCATCGCCGCGTCCGGGCTGTCGAAAGCGTCGACCTTGGATCCCGGCAGCGCCTTGTGGATCCATTCCTCCAGAAAGACGTTCTGCATGCCGCCGACGGCGACTTCCTTGCCGGCCGCCTTCAGCTCCTCGTAGTTCTTGTACTTGCCGCCGCGGGCCAGCATCAGCAGGCCGACGCCCTCGCGATAATAGGGGATGGTGAAGTCGACCTGCTGGGCGCGGCCCGGCGTCACCGTCATCCATTGCACGACGATGTCGACCTTGTCGGTGACCAGGCTCGGAATGCGGGCGTCGGAGCCCTGCAGCACGAACTCGACCTTCTCGTAGTCGTCGAACAGGCCCTTGGCGAGCAGCCGGGCGAGGTCGATGTCCATGCCCACGAGCTTGCCGCTGGCGTCCTGGAAGTGCCAGGGCGGGTTGGTGCTGCCGGTGCCGACGATCAGCTTGCCGCGCTCCTTGACGGCGTAGAGCTTGCTCTTGGCCACCGTCTGGGCCTGGGCCGAGGCGGGAGTGAGCAGCCCGCTTGCCGCCGCGCCGATCGCGGCGCCGGCGAGACCGAGGCCGAACAGGCTGCGGCGCTCCAGCGTCAGGCCCTCGTCCTTAGGGGGAGTGGCGCCGTCCAAAGTTCCGTCGTCATGAATGCCCATCACGAACTCCCCTCGTTGATCCACGTGCCCTGCAGCGTTCGGCCTGCAGCAAGACGAGCGTCGCAAGAAAAGTGCCGGATGCAAAGCCGGATAATTCGTGCTGCCTCTACGGAACCACCGAGGTCCTCAGGCGGCCGCCAGCGCGGCCTCGCAGAGTCCGGCGACCGCGGCGATGTCGGCGGGGTCCGCGACCTTGTGGGTGCGCACCGGCATCTCCTGATAGGCCTTGCCGTCCTTGAAGCCGTGCCCCGTCACCATGCAGACGACGCGCGAGCCCGGCGGCAGCGCGCCCTGCGCCAGCAGGCGCGGCAAAGCCGCGATCGGGCTGGCACCGGTCGGTTCGGCATAGACGCCTTCGCTGCGGGCGAGCAGCCGCATCGCCTCGCGCAATTCGTCATCGCTGACCGCGATCGCCCGCCCGCCGCTCTCACGGACCAGCTTCAGCGTATAGGTGCCGTCGCGCTCATAGCCAATCAGCGGGTCGCTGATGCCCGAGGCGATGGTCTGCGGCGTGCCCCAGGCCGTCACTTCCCCGGCCCCGGCCTCGAAGGCCTGCACGATCGGCGCGCAGCCCTCTGCCTGCACGGCGATCAATCTGGTCGTGCCGCCGGCAGCGGCGATGCCCTGCCAGACGCCCTTGACCAGCGGGCCGCTGCCGGTCGGCACCAGCACATGGCTCGGCGCGCCGCCGAGCTGCTCGACCAGCTCGCTGCCGACGGCGGTGAGGCCGGCGACCGCATAGGGGTTGATGAAGGTGGTGGTCAGATTGGCGAAGCCGTGGCGCTCGGCCAAAGCGAGCGCGAGATCGTATGAGCGGCTGTAATGCCCTTCGACCAGGAGCAGTATCGCGCCATAGGCTGCGATCTGCGTCACCTTCCCCAGCGGGGTATGGGCCGGCACGATGATGACGGCCGGGATGCCGGCGCGCGCCGCATAAGCGGCGGTCGCGGCCCCGGCATTGCCGGAGGAGGCGCAAACGACTTTCCTGACCCCAAGCGAGAGCGCCCGGCCCATGGCGGCGGCAACGAGACGATCCTTGAAGGAGCCGGAAGGGTTGCGGGTTTCGTCCTTCAGCCAGATCTCGCCCGAGAAGCCGGGCAGCGAAGCCTCGATCCTTGCAGCTCGCAGGAGCGGGGTGGCGGTTTCCCCCAACGAAACTCGTGGCGTGCCATCATCGCCGATCGCTTCGAGAATGCCTCCGCACGATTGACAGCGATAGAGCAGCTCCAGCGGGTGGGCCTTCGCACAGTCGACGCAGCGCAGTATCATCGCAAGTCCGGGGCCATGCCATTTTTCGAAAGGACGACGGTGCCAGCATAGCCCGAAAACAAGGGAAAGGCGCTCGATCCCGCCGGATGTTCAGACGGCACGTCTCTGATCAAACGCTACTCGGCTTTGAATCCGGATGACGCCAATGCCTTGGGATCATTGGATGGTGCGGCCGACACGCGTGCTCAGATGAGGGCCAGGAACGTCTGCTTCTCAGCGACAGCCCAATGCCCGAAAGTGGCGCGGGCTTGTCGTACAAAGCGGCTGCTTTGGGCCATCTCCGGCATGTGTGGAGATCTGACCTGGCATATGAAGATGCGAGAGAACGAGCGGCTGCAGTGCAGGCGCCCGTTCCATCGGGCGTGGGTCATTGGCTCGCGCCCAAGCACCGAGAGTGTCGCCGCTGAAGCTTTTTCATTGAGAATCGCTTCGAATTTTTCAGAGACGCTGGTTCCTTGCGCGCAAAAATGTCGCCTCTTCAAAGGCTTGTCCATTCAAGCCGCCAATCGACCTGCGTCGACTTAATCTCATTGCATTGTTGTTTTTCCAATTGCCTTCGTATTGGGCACATCGATGACTAAAAGAGCTCGCGTTACGCTTCACGTGCGTAGGTCTTCTTCGTAGCATTGAACTCAGGAAAGCAATTCTCGCGAAGGTCGATATTCATGCGCCAGGCTGTTGCGGGATCGAAATCTGTACCAGGGATTGAAGAAAGGCGCCTGGAGCAGTTGCTTGACGGGTTCGAGCCGGACTTCACCTTCCAACCCGTCGATCCGCTGCCCGAAGCCGAATTCGCCGACAGGCTCCGTCGGATTCGTCGCGAGGCGACAGTCGCAGGCCATGACGTCATGCTGGTCCATGCCGATGGCATCGGCTGGTACCATGTTTCGAATTCCTACCTTCGCTACATCTGCGATTGGGCCCGCGAAGGCGTGCTGGTCATTCCGACCGACGAGGACAAGCCACTGACGCTGTTCTCGTTCTTTTCTTCCTCCGTTTTGCTGCCGCCGGCTGGCGAGCCGTTGCTCGTCGAAGATATCTGGCAAATCGGGACCTGGGGGCGCGAAAGCTACAACCGTCCCGGCAAGACCGTCGACCGGGTGGTCGCTGCCGTGGCCGCCTTCCTGAAAGATCAGGGCCTTGCGCATGCGCAGATCGGCACGATCGGCGACGCTACCTCTGCGGGCTACTGGAACGGGCTTAAGGCCGAGCTGCCGAAGTCGGGCTTCGTCGCCGCGGAAGGCATCGTCGACCGTATGCAGCGCATACGTACCCCGGCCGAGCAGGCCCTCGTGCGCGCAGCCGCGCAACTCGCCGATATCGGCATCCAGGCAGCCTATCACGTCACGCAGCCCGGCGTGACCGATCACGAAATCTACGCCGCATTCAGCTATGCGCAACTGGCCCGCGGCGGCGAGAGCGGCGACGGCTACCAGATCGGGATCAATCGTTGGGGCACCCATTGCGGCAAGCCCTATGGCCATGTCGTTCGCGACGGTGACCTGATCAACCTCTACATCTCCGCCACCACCTATCGCGGTTATAACGCACAGATCGCACGCATGATCGCCGTCGGCTCCATAACGCCGAAGCAGGAAGAGGTGCTGGAGATGTGTGTCGAAGGCGTGCACGCGGCCGCCGCGCGCGTCCGCCCGGGCGCGCTCGTTTCGGAGGTCGCGAACGCCTCGTTCGAGCCCTATATCCGCCGCGGCTACCTGGCCTCCGCCGACAGCCGCAGCATGCCCTACAACTGGAACGCCAACGAGGACGGCTCGCCGCGCCTCGTGCCGCGCCAACCAGTGCCGGACGAGGACTGGGAGCGGCAGGGCCGCCGGCTCATGCACGTCTACCCGGCGACCGTCGGTCCGCATAATCCGAATGTCGGGCACCAGGTGTCGATGCCGAAATTCGCGCATTACAACATCGCATCGAACAATCACGACCGGCTCGAGCCGGGCATGACCTTCGTGCTCCACGCACAATGGCTCGACCCGATGGTTGCCGGCTGCAATGTCGGCGACTGCTACCTCGTCACGGCCGACGGCGCGGAGAACCTCTCCTGCCACAGCCCGCTCACGCCCCACAGGGTCAAGGTCTGAAACCCCTCCCGCAATCTCCCAGAAAGGGATTTCGATGATGCTTACGCGCAGAAGCCTCGTCTCCGCTTTCGCCTTTGCCGGTCTGACCTCGACCGTGCCTGCCGCCTACGCCCAGGCACAAAAGGCGCCCGTCACGCTCGTCATCGCCAATTCCCAATGGCTCGATGCCTTGCGCGGCAAGAACCTCTGGGCCGCTCTGGTCAAGTACCAGCAGGTCGCGCCGCATGTGACGCTGAAGCAGGAGGCGATCCCCTCCGCCGATTTCAACGACAAGATCACCACCGCACTCGGTGCCGGCCAGGGGCCCGACATTGCGATCATGCAGGAAGGCCTGTTCTATTCGATCGCCGATGCAGGCTTTCTCGTCGAGGTCGAGAAGGCTGTCGAGGGGGTCAAACTCAACGGAACCAATGACAAGGGTATCGTCAAGGGCAAGCGGTTCGGCATTGCCTGGCAGCGCGCCGTCTATGCCCTGATCTACAACAACAAGCTGCTCGAGGCTGCCGGCGCCGCGGTGCCGACCGATATCGACGGGCTGATCGCCGCTGCCAAGGCCGTCCAGAGCAAGAGCGGCGCAATCGGTTTCTCGTCCCGGCACCAGATGGCGGATTTCTCCGGCTGGTTCATGGATTTCCAGAACTGGGCCTTTGGCTACGGCGTCAACTGGGTCGACGGTGCCGGCAAGCTGACGCTCAACACTCCCGAAGCGGTTGCCGCCGTCGCAGCCTTCAAGAAGGTCTATGATGCCGGTGTCATCCCGGTAGGTGACGACATGCCGACCCAGCGCATGCGCTTCAAGCAGCGCCAGGTGGGCTTCAGCATCGACAACAGTGGCGGCACGCTCAACATCGCCTCGGGCGGTCCGCTCTCCTCGACCGATCTGCGTGCGACGCCGCTCCCGTTCAAGAACCCTGGTGCGCACCAGCAGATTTTCATCGGCATCTCCCGGCATTCCAAAAATCAAGCCGAAGCGGCCGCCTTCCTCACCTGGCTGGCCGGTCCCGACGGTCAGCAGGCGCTGCGCGAAGCGTCCGGCCCGGATGCGCTCGCGACCGATCTCCCGGTCACGGAATCCTTCCGCGCCACCAACCCCTGGGCCGATGTCTTCGCCGAGTTGGCGGTGAACT
>Ga0102589_1000872_pt1 | contig 49192 bp, 53 predicted proteins | sample AraplaMF_Col_mLB_FD_76858 | JGI IMG/M metagenome (GOLD analysis project Ga0102589, IMG submission 76858) | Arabidopsis root microbial communities from the University of North Carolina, USA - plate scrape MF_Col_mLB | ecosystem: Host-associated > Plants > Roots > Endosphere | place: USA...
AGTAACACCATTTGCTGTAATTACTGATAAAGCAAATAATATTAAGTACCCATTAGCTGACTATGAGTTAACGCCTGATGTAGCGATTATTGATCCTCAGTTTGTAACAACGGTTCCAAAAAGTATTACTGCGGATACTGGCATGGATGTATTAACACATGCAATTGAAGCTTATGTAAGTGTATTAGCTAATGATTATACTGATGGACTTGCATTACAAGCCATTAAATTAGTATTTAATTATTTACCTAGAGCTTACAGAGATGGCAATGATTTTGAAGCGCGTGAGAAAATGCATAACGCATCCGCGATTGCAGGTATGGCATTTGCAAATGCATTTTTAGGAATTAACCATAGTTTGGCACATAAAATCGGAGCAGAGTTCCACATTCCACATGGTCGAGCAAATGCAATTTTAATGCCACATGTGATCCGATATAATGCTAAAAAGCCGACTAAGTTTACGGCTTTCCCTAAATATAAACATTTCATCGCTGACGAACGATATGCAGAAATTGCACGTATGTTAGGGTTACCAGCTTCAACAACTGATGAAGGAGTAGAAAGTTTAATTACTGCTATTATAAACTTAGGAAACGAATTAAATATTAATATGAGCATAGAGGCACAAGGTATTAGTGAGAAAGAGTTTAAAGCGAAAGTATCCTATTTATCCGACAGAGCTTTCGAAGATCAATGTACTACAGCAAACCCAAAATTACCTCTTGTTAAAGAGCTTGAAGAAGTTTATATGAATGCCTTTAAAGGTTGTTAAATCAAGCATTTTTCAAAAGAATAACGCATTGAAAAATACACTTTTGATGATGAAGCAGATTTGAGAGGAGATGCTTTTCTAAAGTGGGAAGGATGAATACCTTACAGGTGGGTTTTCGCTGAAGACAAGAAAGTCGTCACCTTAAAAAGCAAGCAAGATTTACTTGTTAAATATCAACGAAGTTTACAAAACAGTCATAAAGTATTAAATAATTTTTAAACTAAGGGAGCGCCTAATAAGGTGCTCCTTTTTTGAACTTTCTTGTTTTGGTATAATAACCATATTGAAAGTGGTGAAATGAAATGAAAATACATAAAAAAGTAAACTCATGGTGTCGGGTTGAAATAAGTAAAGAACATACGAATCAAACGATCGAATCATATTTAAAGAATGAATGGCAATTTCCTAAAAAATTACTCCATGAATTAAGAATGGAAAAAGGATGTAAAGTAAATGGGGAAGTAAAACCTTGGAATACAAATCTTACCTGTGGTGATCAAATAGAATTCATTTTATTTAGAGAAGAGGATTATGGTGTAATTCCTCAAAAACAATCGATCGAGATTTGTTATGAAGATGATCATTTATTAATTGTCAACAAACCGTATGGTGTCGAAACACATCCAAATGAAAAAGGACAATTAAACACGTTAGCCAATGGGGTAGCTTACCATTTTGAATCAATAGGGCTTAAAACAAAAGTACGTCATATACATCGATTAGATAAAGACACAACAGGTGGAGTCGTCTTCGCTAAGCATGCTTTAAGTAGTGCTGTGCTTGATTCCATGCTGAGTCAAAGGAAAATAAAACGTACTTATACTGCAATTGTAGAAGGAGATGTAAAATCTACTGAGGGGACTATAAATAAGGCAATCGGTAGAGACAGACATCATCCTACTAAAAGACGGGTATCACCTAATGGGGACAAAGCAATCACACATTATAAGAAAATAAAATATATGCCAAAACTAAATATAACAATTATTGAATGTCGTCTTGATACGGGGAGAACACATCAAATTCGTGTACATTTAAGTTATTTAGGATATCCAATACTTGGAGATAAAATTTATGGAAGCAAATATAAGTTATTGAATCGTCAAGCATTACATGCAAGTAATGTCCAACTCATTCATCCATTTATAAAAGATAATCTAACCGTTAATATACCGTTTCCATCTGATCTAAAACAAATACTAAATGCAAAGTGAGATGAATGAAAATGATATTAGAAGTAATTGCTACAAATGTAAAAGATGCTATTGATGCACAGGAATTTGGTGCAAACCGAATTGAACTAGTTAGTGGAATTGCAGAAGGGGGATTAACGCCTAGTTATAGCACAATTAAGAATGTTATAAAAAATGTTTCCATACCAGTTCATGTAATGATTCGACCTCATAGTCGCTCTTTTACATATGATCAATACGATGAAGAAGTAATTTTAAGTGATATTGACATATGTAAAGAACTTGGTGCTAGTGGTATTGTATTTGGGGCATTAACAAAAGAAAAATCAATAGATGAAAATCTATTAGGCAAAGTATGTAAACGTACAAATGGTATGAATTTTACATTTCATAGAGCAATTGATGAAGCAAATGATATAATCGCAGGCATACATATATTGAAACAATTTACGGAAATCACACATATTCTTACATCTGGTGGTATGAACAGTGCGATTGATGGTGAAGAAGTTATTAAGCAAATGAATGATTTAACAAAAGAATCAAATATAAAGATAGTTGCTGGAAGTGGGTTATCTATTTATAATGTTGCCAAGTTTATTCAACAAACAAATGTAAACGAGGTACATTTTGGTTCTGGTGTCAGAAAGAATCAATCATCAATTGAAAAAATTGATTCTTATATGATGGAAAAACTAATTGAACAATTGAAGCCTAATAATTAGACATAATAAAAAGTAGTCCACTTGGGAGTGGACTACTTTTTATTTAAATGTTTATACTATTATTTACCGATGAATTGTTGTGTCCAAGTGTTAGCTCTTGAATCATAACCAACACCAATTTGAGTTAAGTTAGGATTTAAGATGTTTGCACGGTGACCAGCACTGTTCATCCAAGCAGTTACAACCTCTTCAGGAGTTTTTTGACCTTTAGCAATGTTTTCTGCTGCATAGCTATAAGAGATCCCGAATTTTTTCATCATATCAAATGGTGATCCGTAAGTTGGACTGTTGTGGTCAAAGTAGTTTTTATCAGTCATATCTTGTGATTTAATACGAGCTACTTTTGATAATTCAACATTTAATGTAAATGGTTTTAAACCATTTTTAGTACGCTCAACATTCGTTAATTCAAATACTTTATTTTCATAAGCATTTAAAGCTGTTGATGTTGCTGGTTTTTCAGTTGCTGGTGTTGCTGGCTTTTCAGCAGGTGTTGAAGGTGTAGCTGGTGTAGATGGTTTTTCAGCAACCGGTGGTGTTGTAGGTTTAGCTGGTGTAGATGGCACAGTTGGTTTTGTAGTTGAGTTATTTGAACCAGTAGCTGGTTTTGATTGTGCTTCTACTTGTTGTTTGATTGCTTCTTGTAACTTAGCCATATCGATACCAAATTTTGATAAATCAATCTTACCGTTAGTAGTATTTAAGCTTGGTAGATTGAAGTAACTAAATAATATATTATTTAAATCAATAGTTTGAGTGTATGGTTTTGTTTCCTTAGTTGTAATTGTATCCGCGTTTACTGCAGTTACAGGAGCACCCACTAGTAGAGTAGCAGCCAATGTTGATAATGTAATAACTTTTTTCATGTCTTATTCCTCCATTTGTTTGGTTATTGTCTCGCTGTACAAGTAATACTTTAGCATGAAAACGTATGACATAATTATGGGAAAAAATGGAGACCTCAAAATGAGGATTTTTTTGGAAAGGTAGAAAAAAGGACTTTCTTGATAAATGCCTAATATATTAACTATCTTAGTAGAATCATAAAGTTGGTCAATCAAAATAAAAGTATAAAATTTCCACTAAAAAAATCAGAAATTGCGAAAACAGGAGATTTCCACGTTACAATAGTGGAAGGAATAGCCAATTTTGTTTTAGTTCAGTTACGATTGTAATCATTCTGTAAAATATGTATTGAGGGTGAATCAATTGAAATTGTTTGTTGATGATACAAAGCCAGTACCATACGGATTTATACTAGCTAATTCAGCTGATGAAGCAATATCATTATGTGAACAACATCATTTTGAACAAATTTCGCTAGATTTTAATTTAGGATTTAGAAAAAAGACGGGTTTAGATTTTATGAAAGAGTTTATTAAAAGAGGATTCTATGTATCACATATCAATATTCATAGTGATGATCTAATTGGTGTTCGTTATATTATAGAAGAAATCAATCTAGCCATTATCGAAGGAAAATTAAATAAAGAGATGATGATCACGAGGATTAGTTACTAAAAGGACACTTTCTTTTAAAGTGTCCTTTTATATAGAAGAAACTATTTTAGTGACTATTATTTTGGTGAAACAAACCGCAAATCTACTAACATACATACTAGGCATTAAAAGAGTTTATGTAACAACAACATGCTTTTCAATCATGTGTTCATGTTCCTGATAATATTTAGTTAATGTAGGTAAGATTTTTATAAAGTCAGGACATGAAATATTTGATCCTTTTAAATCATTTAATGTATTTGTGCAATCATATTCTGAATAGCAATTAAAATAAGAAAGTACTTCCTTTTCTACTTTGATCATTTTTCGGATCTTTGAAAAGGAAAGAATCGGACTAACAATTTGAAGTGGAATCGTACCAAAAGTTGATTTATTTAAATAAATAGAGAGCATTTCTTTATAAATGTCTTGAACAGGATATGGAGCTGGATCAGTAATCTGATATGTTTTATTCATTCCTACTTCTTGTTGACTTAAAAAGTACACAGCTTCAATTAAATAATTAATCGGTATGAAGTTTCCAGTAGCGTTATCTTTACCTAATTGCGGGATAAAGGGTAAGAATCGAAGCTTAGAAAAGAAATTTAAAATAAAATAAGGTCCATCAAATTTAGATGTTTCACCAGTTTCGGAATGTCCAACGACTATTCCAGGTCTAATAATTGTAATAGGAAGTTTTCCTTTTAATTTCTCCACTTCAATTTCTGCATAATATTTAGTTTCCTCATAGTAGTTTTTAAAGGATTGGCCCATTATTAATTCTGATTCAAGGATTTTGCCTTCTCGATTTCCCGATACATAACTCGTACTAAAGTATGTATATCGACAAAGTTTTTTTAATGAAAGAGCAAATTTATTTACATTTATTGTTCCATTTACATTCACTTCATATGCAATTTGTTTAGGAACAGCCAAGTCATATATAGCAGCTAAATGAAAAAGATCTGTCACTTCTTCATGCAGTTGAAACAGCTTAGTTGAATCGATCCCTAAATGTGGCTTAGTGATGTCTCCTTCAATTAGTTCAATCTTTGAGAACTGTAATGATGGTAATTTTTTATGTAAAACATCTAATGCATTTTGACAGTTTTCTAACATGCTTGGGAGAATTAAAAGATAAATTTTCTGAAGAGACGTGTCTGAATTTATTATTTTTTGAACCAAGTTTTGAGTAATAAATCCTGGGAAACCAGTAATAAAATAGGTTTTCGTATTCATAAATGCCTCCTAATCAATTGGGATCATTATAATGATATTTCGAATGAAATGAGAAATTTCCTTTAATTTCTTCAAAATGTTAAAACTGCGGTACATTTATCAAAAAAAAGAAGCTCATCCGTAAGGACAAGCTTCTTTTTTATTATTTAACAGATTTCTTTAAGTCTTCTGCTACAAACTCTACATTTGTACCAACTACAACTTGAACGTTTTTATCATCTAATTTAATTACGCCACGAGCACCAGCTTTTTTAAGAAGTGACTCATTAACTTTTGATGCATCTTTTACTTGTAAACGTAAACGAGTAGTACAGTTATCAATATTTACTAAGTTTTCTTTACCACCTAAACCTTGTAGGTATAAAGAATCTCCAATTTCAGTTGTTACTTCATCAGTTTCAACTTCCTCGTCTTCACGACCAGGTGTTTTAATATTAAATTTAATAATTGCAAAGTAGAATACGATGAAGTAAATCACTGCGAATATTAAACCAACTAGAATTAGTAAAATTGGTTTTTGTGAAATATTAAAGTTTATCACATAGTCAATGAAACCAGCTGAGAATGTGAAACCTGTTTTAATTCCTAAAGCATTAACGATACCCATTGATAGACCAGTTAAAATTGCGTGGAATGCATATAGTACTGGAGCAATAAACATAAATGCGAATTCGATCGGCTCAGTAATACCCGTTAAGAATGATGTTAACGCAAGACCTAAGAACATACCAGTTACAGCTTTACGTCTTTCAGGCTTCGCCGCAGCAATCATAGCGATCGCAGCTGCCGGTAAACCAAACATCATGATTGGGAAGAAACCAGTCATAAATGCACCAGCAGATTTATCACCAGCGAAGAATCTGTTTAAATCACCATGCACTAATTTGCCAGCCGCATCTGTAAAGTCACCTAAGTTGAACCAGAAAATTGTATTTAATACGTGATGTAAGCCTAAAGGAATTAAAATTCGGTTTAAGAAACCAAATACTGCAGCTCCAATTGCACCAAGATCAATAATCCAGTTACCAACTGAGTTAATTGCATCTTGAATTGAAGGCCAAATATAACCAAATAAACCAGCTAAAATCAACATAACAGCGGATGTAATAATCGGAACGAATCTACGTCCACTAAAGAATCCTAACCATTCTGGTAATTTAATACCACTAAATCTGTTGTATAGTAAACCAGCAATAACCCCGGCAATAATACCACCAAGAGCGGCCATGTTAATATCTTTATTAATAGAAGTTGCACCTGCAGTCAGTACAAAGTAACCGATTGCACCGGCTAGACCAGCAGCACCATTTCCATCTTTAGATATACCAATTGCAACACCAATTGCAAAAATTAATGCTAAATTAGAGAATATCGCATTACCGGCAGCAGCCATAAATGGGATATCAAGTAAATCAGGTTGTCCAAAGCGCAGTAATAAACCTGCAGCTGGAAGGACAGCGATTGGTAGCATTAGTGCTTTACCAATACGTTGTAAAAAACTAAGCATATTTTCTCCTCCAAATTTTCAATTTTTGTTTACGCTTTCATTATAAACGCAATCCTATAAAGTTGTCTATACAACTAGATGATATTATTTTTACATTTTATGGAAAAAAATGAAAAAATAAATAGGGAAGAAAAAAATCTCCCCTATATTAAGCCATTTTATATAATTTTAAGTTAATTAAAGACCTTTTAAATGACTTTGCGCTTGCGCAATTAGACGTTTTGTAATTTCTCCACCTACAGAACCATTTGAACGAGCAGTTGTATCAGATCCTAATGTAACGCCAAATTCATTAGCAATCTCATATTTAAATTGATCAAGTGCTTGTTCAACACCTGGAACTAATAATTTATTGTTTGAACGTGCCATGATTTTCACCCCTTCTGTAAGTAATAACTTACATTTATATAATTTACAATTGGGGTTATATCATGCTTGGAAAATACAGTCATATTAGGATTAAGTTAACTTTTTAACTAATGCAGTTCCTTCAACTACCAATACATTTTCCTGATTATATACATTTGTTTCGAGAGTTAATAACTTTTTATCATCACGTTTTTTTAATACTTTTACAGTAACGGTAATTGTATCGTTAATTTTAACGGGTGCTTTAAATGATACTTCTTGTGATAAGTAAATCGTATTTTTACCGGGAAGTTTCGTACCAAGTACAGCAGATATAAAACTGCAGATTAACATGCCATGTGCTATTCTCTCACCGAAAATACTCTCTTTTGCAAAATCATCAATCAAATGGATCGGATTGACATCTGTTGAAATTGCCGCATATTGTTCAATCATTTCGGCAGTTATTTTGACTTGAAAATTAGCTTCGTCACCAACTGAAATCGAATCAAAATGAATTTCTCGTACATTTTTTGCACTTTCAAAAATATTCATTTTGTTTCATCCTTTCTTAAGTTGAAATAACAACTATTTCAAGCGAAGGTTTGCAAAATTAGTATTTTGAGAATGTGAAATCTTTAAACTGTTTCGCCCAATCTTCCTGACTTTTTTGGAATTGTTGGAAATAATTTGTCCAGTTAGTCAAATTTGGCGTGTCGAAAGGTTGTTTAAATATTTGTTGGAAATATTGCTGTTGTTGGTTTGTAATTGTATTCATTGATTGGAAAAAAGCTTGATAAGGATTTTGATTCACGTTTGACCAATAAGATTGAAATGGGGCAAATTGCTCAAATAGTTTTTTCCAAGTTTGATCATATGAGTCTTGATTAATTGATGGTTTCATTTCGTTTACTAATTTCACCATTTCTTGGAACTGTTCATAAGATTTTTTTTGTTGGTTTTGTACTTGTTCATTTAAGTTTTCCCATTGCTTTGCTTGTTCTTGCAATAATGATTCTGTCCACTGTTGAATTTGCAGTTGATTATCTAATAAATACTGAAGCATTTTCTGAAAGTTCTCAGCTGCTTGTTCCATTTGAAGATCGATTGTTTTTTCAGTCATCACGATAGTCCTCCAAAAATTTATTATTGAATGCAAAAAGCATGTTCAATCTTTTTTAAATTTTTCATCAGAATTGCTAAATGGGAAAAAAGAACTTGTATAAATCGAGAAGAATGTTTGAAGCATTTGCTGATATTGAGTAAAAGAAGAGTGGCAAGTTTTTAAATACTCTTCACCAGCTTGTGTAATGGAATAAATTCGCTTAGCTGGGCCATCATTTCCATGCTCCCAACTTGATTGAATATAACTTTCTTTTTCTAATTGTCTTAAAATCCGGTAAACATTGCTTGAGTCAAGCGTTGTAAAGCCCAAATCGAATAGAACTTGCATTAATTTATATCCATGCATATTCCATTGCTTAAGACTAAGAAGTAGAAAGGGAACTAAAAAGTTTTTTGGTAAAGAAATTGTGTCGACAGTTTCTTTTTGGTTTTTATTTTTTTTGTCTTGATCATTAGTTGTCATAAAGTAATGTCCCCCTCTATAACGTAGTAATGTAATCTTACCTTAAGTGTAATTTACACTTAGTACAATTTATTGTCAATATTTTAAGAATATATCGAATTTTAAAAACAAATTTCGACAGTCACTGTAGAAAAATCACGAAAATATTGAATTGTTTGTCAATAATTTGTTTTCTATACTTAAAGATGAGTGAGGAGGATGAACTTATGTCAGATCAAAACATATCTGATCCATTAAAAATGTGGAAACAGTTATATGATGTCAACGAAAAATACTGGGGAAAAATGATGAACGATGTGGTCCAAAAAGAAGAATTTTCTGAATGGATGGGATCTGTACTAGACTTTAATCTTTATTGTAAAAAAGTCATGAATGATCAATCTAAATCATTTTTGGAAGCTTCAAACATTGCTTCAAAGGAAGATATTGCAAATGTTGCAAGCTTGGTTATAAATTTGGAGCAGAAAGTCGATGCGATTGACGACCAATTGTTTGATCAAACTGGAAATGAATTGGATACAAGTGCATTAAAAAAAGATATGACAAAATTAAAGTCTGAAACAAAAGCGATACATCAACAAATTAATGAATTGAAAACATCTTTGACAAGCATTGAGAAACTTTTACAGCAATTAACAACAAATAAATAATTGGGTAAAAAGGAGAATGATTCATGGATTTAGTAAATCGTGTAGCGATCGTAACAGGTGGAGCAAAAGGTATTGGGAAAGCTATTGCATTTTCATTGGCGAGAAAAGGAGCCAAGGTTGTTATCAATTATAATAGCAGCGAGCAAAGTGCAAAAGCAGTCGTTGATGAACTAACGGCAGAAGGATATGAAGCACTAGCCGTTCAAGCAAATGTAGCTGAATTTGAGCAAACAAAAGCACTAGTTGAGCGCACGATTGAACATTTCGGACGTTTAGATATTATTGTAAATAACGCTGGTATCACAAGAGACCGTACTTTCAAAAAGCTGAGTGAAGATGATTGGCATGAAGTAATTAGCGTAAATTTAAGTAGTGTATATAATACATGCAACGCTGCATTACCGCATTTATTAGAATCCGACAATGCAAGAATTATTAATATCTCCTCAGTAATTGGTCAAGCAGGTGGTTTTGGTCAAACGAACTATTCTGCTGCAAAAGCCGGAATGATTGGATTTACTAAATCATTAGCTATTGAATTAGCAAAATCAAATATTACTGTCAATACTGTTTGCCCAGGTTTTATTGAAACTGACATGTTAAGTGAAGTCCCTGAAAATGTAAAAGAACAAATTAAAGCTAAAATTCCTAAAAGACGTTTTGGTACAGCAGATGAGATTGCAAAAGCAGTTCTCTACTTATGCCAAGACGGTGAATATATAACTGGTCAACAAATTAATGTAAATGGTGGCCTATACGTATAATTTCTCGATTTTACTAGAAAAAGGGGGAATAGTGTGTTTAGTTCACAGCGATTAGAAGCGACAACTGAATCATTTCCACAAGGGTTGAAAGAATCTTATAAAAGATTAAAAAGAACGGCCGATATTCTCACAAAAGATGGAGATCCTTTAGTAGGGCAATCACCTAAAGAGGTTATTTGGACGAAAAACAAAAGTAAGCTTTATCATTATATTCCAACAACGAAGAAAGTGAAGAAAACACCGATTCTATTAGTGTATGCATTGATTAATAAACCTTATATACTCGATCTAACAAAAGGAAATTCATTTGTAGAATATCTAGTAAATGAAGGGTTTGATGTATATTTATTAGATTGGGGAACGTTCGCTCACGAAGATCGCCATTTGAAATTTGATGATATTGTGTATGATTATATTGCGAAAGCAGTAAAGAGAGTATTAAGGTTCTCGGGAGCTAGTGAATTATCAATCCTCGGCTATTGCATGGGCGGTACGTTAACTAGCATTTATGCTGCACTTCACGAGGATGCGCCAATTAAAAACTTAATCTTTTTAACGAGTCCGTTTGACTTCTCTGAAACTGGTTTATACGGTTCATTTTTAAATGAAAAGTACTTTGCGCTTGATAAAGCAATTAATACTTTAGGGAATATCCCACCAGAGATGATTGATTTCGGTAATAAAATGCTGAAGCCAATTACAAATTTTGTAGGACCATATGTAACGTTATTAGATCGTTCAGACAATACTGCGTTTATAAAGTCATGGCAGTTAATGCAGAAGTGGGTAACTGATGGTATTCCATTCCCAGGTGAGGCTTATCGCCAATGGATTCGTGATTTTTATCAACAGAACAAGTTGTTAAAAGGCGAATTGGAAATTAGAGGGAAAAGGGTAGATGTATCAAAAATTAAAGCAAATGTATTGAATATTTCTGCTACAAAGGATCATATTGCGATGCCTTGTCAGGTTGAAGCATTAAACGAACATATATCAAGTGAAGACAAACAATATGTATCAATACCTTCTGGGCATGTATCAATTATGTTTGGTCCAGCTTCTCTAAAAACAACATATCCGACAATCGGAAAGTGGCTTAAAGAACGATCTTAATAAACCACAAAAATAATTTTTGAAGCAAATCTCACTTAAATAAGTGGGATTTTTTTCTTTGATATGACAAAAACTAATTTTTATGATGTAAGCGAAAGGAGTTCAAAGTGAATATAAAAAGCGGTTTATTATATTGGCCAACAACTTTCCCTCATAATCATGTGGAGTACGGACCATTAGAAGAGAATATAGAATGTGATTATATAATAGTAGGTAGTGGTGTGTCGGGGGCTCAAAGCGCATATTTTTTAAGTAACACAGGCGCTAGTGTTGTATTAGTAGATAAACGAAAAATAGCGCATGGGAGTACAATTGCAAATACGGGTTTAATTCAATATGTAAATGATAAGCCATTATTTGCTTGTATTGATTCATTTGGAAAAGAAGTTGGAGTTCGCTTTTATCAACTTTGCTTAGATGCAGTAAAAGGTATTGAAGAAATAACAAAAAACTTAGAAATAGATGCAAATTTTATGCTAAGGAAAAGTTTATATTATGCGAGTGATCAAGCTGGTAAAGAAATGCTTAAAGCTGAATATAAAGCATTAATAGAAAATGGTTTTCCAGTCGAAAAGTTTTCAAAAGAAGATATCAAACATAGATATCAGTTTGAAAAAGAAAGTGCATTATTTACTTCGAATGATGCAGAATTAAATCCGTTTAAATACGTTCATGGAATCCTTCAATATGTGATAAAACGAGATGTTAAGGTATTTAGTGAAACCGAAGTGAAAAGCTTGATCAGTACGAAGAATGGTGTTGAATTATTTACAGATAGACATGTTTCTATAAAAGCAAAAAAAGTAATATTTGCAAGTGGCTATGAATCATTAGAATTAAAAAAAGATAAAAACGCAGTACTTTCTTCTACGTATGCAATCGTAACCGAATCATTTTTAAAGCACGAGGCATGGTATGAGAATAGTTTAATTTGGGAGACAGCAAGACCTTATTTATATTTGCGAACGACAAATGATGGAAGAATAATAGTTGGGGGTAAGGATGAATATACGAGCATTCCAGAACAAAGAGATGCGAAGTTACATCATAAAAAAGACCAATTATTAAAATGTTTAATTGAACTATTTCCACTATATAAAGATGTAAAGGTTGAATATTATTGGGCAGGTATATTTGGCTCTACTCATACTGGTTTACCTATGATTAGGCAGTATCCAGAATATCCAAATTGTTATTTTTTAATGGGATTTGGTGGGAGTGGTATGATTTACTCTTATATTTTTGCAAAAATAATATGTGATTTGGTCATAACTGGGTTCAATCCAGATGCTCATATATTTATGAATTAAATAAGATTTATGGTAATTATGAATAAAAAGCTTGAAATAGTAAGAAAATTTAATAGGTACTAAATTATACAGGAGTGTAAATTATGGGATACCTTGAAATATTGTATGAATTATTCTTTGGCTATATTGCTCTTTTTATAGTCGTTAAAATCCTTGGTAAAACGCAAATTAATCAAATTACGCCTTTTGATTTTATCTCAGCACTTGTACTAGGTAATATTTTGGGAGATGCAATATACGATGATAAAGCAAATCTTCCACATATATTATTTAGTATTTTTACATGGAGTGCTTTAATCTTTATTACTGAAATGATTACGCAAAAATCCCGTCGAGCAAGGAAGGTTCTAGAGGGAGATCCATCAGTTGTTATCAAAAATGGGAGTATCCAATGGAATGAATTAAAAAAAAATCGTTTAGATATCGATCAACTATTACAATTACTTAGGGCAAAAAGTACATTTTCTGTTAATGAAGTTGCATTTGCGATTTTGGAGAATGACGGTTCCATTAGTGTATTAAAAAAGTCGAGCTATGACGTTGCAACGAAGCAAGATTTGAAAATTAATTCAGAAAAGGCAATCTTGCCAATGGTCATCATTAGTGATGGAAAGATCAATGAAAGATCACTACACTCATTGAAAAAAGATGAAAAATGGGTTCATAAAAAATTAACTGAAGCAAATTTATCACTTAAACAAGTTTGCTTTGCAGAATGGGATTCTCAACAATTACATTTACATACGTATTAAAAAAGGTAATGGGTGTTATACAATTTCTTAATCAAATATAAAGGAATGAACTGACATGAAATATTATATTTATAACTGTTTTGGCGGTACACATTCTTCACCTTTAGCTGCAGCCTATCATCTAAATAAATTACCAAAGGATCGTAAGCCAACAGATAGTGAAGTCAAAAACGTAGATTTATTTAATAAATTAAAGCCAAAAGATGGTGGGAAACTATACTACCATGGTGAGGATGAAAATGGAGATAAAGTATATACAGTTGCAAGACGATATACAAAAAATGTGAATGCAGCAATTGAGAGCTTAGGTATGCTTTTATTAAATAATGAAGACAAAATTATTCTATCAAATACATCACCGACAGTTCCGTTCGCTATGACTTTAGGTGGATTTACTTCTAGATTTTTAAAAATTGATTTTATAGGCGTACCATTACTGGTATTAGGTGCAAAGCAAACTTATATAAATCTAATAAAATTAGTAGAAAACACAAAGAATTATGAGCATTTGGCGGTTGAGAAAGTAACAACATTAGAAAATAAAAATTTTAATAAGGACTAAAACATGGACGTATACAATACGTCCAATTTTTTTAATAAGGCATATTTAAAACATCGATGGCTTTCTTTACATCATTTTGAATTAAGTCGTTTATTTTATAAGCAGAATACTGACCTTTTTTTGAGATAAAATTAAATATATTTGTGTGCCAATCAATAACTGATAATAGATGTTTTACGAATATTTCTCTAAGCTCAGATGTGGCAGTTTCTGTAATAGCATGGGCATACATTTTAATTAAAGTTTTTGAAGCCGATAATAAATCCTCCGCAAACATTTCACTAGCATATTTCTCTTCTGTATCTCTGTCTCCAATTGTAATATTACTCATAAACTTTAATAAATCTCGAATTTGGTTTTCTAATTTTTCGATTGAAGTAAGATATAATTCCTTTAATTCTTTATCTTTAATTTGTTTTAAATGGCTTTTTAGTTTGAAAAGATAATATGTTGATGCCGCTAAGATTTCATGTAATTCTAACGTTTCATGCCATGCTAATGTTTTCATAATGTCCCTCCTTTTAAATGCCACTCTATATGTATTCTATTTTAGGTGAAAAAAGAACAAGGGAGACAATGATCATAAACGGTGAGAAATATAAATGTTTTGGTGAGGATGATAGTAAGTAGAGTTTGGATTTGATAATATGGAAGAAAAAGAACGGTAGGGAATATATATGTATGTTGAAAGTGTCATTCATCAAATAAGTTTCTCAGTAGATAGTGCAATTCAAATAATCGATTGTTTAAGCGACGGTGACTTACATGATCGACCATTGGCGCATAAAAGATCAATTGGAGAATTAGTACAACATTTGTGTGAACTAATGGCTGCGGATTTATTAATAAGTAATGGTGCAACAAAAATAGAGATGGAAACATTTTATGAATCAGTAAAATGTCATTCAATAATAGATTTAAAAGCTTTGTTATTGCGTGGTAGAGATCAGCTTATCAACACATATAGTCTTTATAATGAAGAGGAGCTAATTCAAAAAAAGTCGTCATATTGGGGAGTAGAATATACAAAATTTGAATGGTTACTTGAAATTTTAGTCCATTTTACGCATCACAGGGCACAATTATATAATTTAGTAGTTTTGAAAAATGGCGATTTGCGAGTCTCTTTGTTTGAATAGTAAAGTCGATGGTAAACGAAAACAGATAAGAAGAGGGGAGAAACGGAGAATTACCTGATCCCATTTCTCCTCCTACATCTTTAATCTCTTGTTTCATGCTGTGGATGCATAAATTGCTTTCCAGGTTCTCTTTTTAATTTTTTAGATTCAATAATAGCTGAATTTTCTGCTGATGCCCATCCAATATCATTTGTTGGATGAACCCATTCATCCCCAGCCATAACAGCAGGATCTACCTCATCAGACCAATTATTTAAAGGAGAATTTGGCGAACTGTATTTACTATCACCAATGACAACACCTTTAGAATTGATAAATGGTTCCTCCATTTTGACATCTGTTCCTTTGAAGGAAGGAAAGTTTGAAATATGCGGTAAAGTTTCATTCAATACCGGAGATTCAATTTTTTTGTTTTCTTTTTTTCTGTTCATTTTATCACCTCGACTTACAAGTATTATTAGCTTTTAAGTGAATTCAATTCAAAACAAAAGGACAATACCAAAAAAATGGTATTGTCCGTTGCCTTACACTTCTAATGTGAAAAATGATGGTTTTAAGGTTTTTGGTGAAAAGTATACTAACATTGCATATGAACCAGTTCTATATTCATTCCTTTGTAAGAAATGTTCAATATCGAATGAAATTGGTTCAACCATCGTATGTTTGTATAATTCTTTTTCAGTTAAATTTAGATTTAAGAATTCTTCACTTAAAAATTCAGGCTGTTCAAGTATTTGTTTATATATTCTTTTTGAAAAATCATTGTCAGTACTATCGTCCCACCACGGTTTTCGTGGTTTGTATTTATGATTTAAGTAATAATCTACTTTCATAATGTCTTTTGTGATCTTTCCATTTTTAATTGAATAATGGTTTAAGAACTCATCTAATCGTTTAAATAAATCTTCAAGCTGATGGCCTATTCGTGACCAACCACGTTCTTCCCAATATGAACCAAATAATTGGAAGAAATCAAATGGACTTTCGAATTCATTTTCAATTAAATACTCTATTGTATTATTTGTTCTGTGGTCATTCCAATACTTTTCAAGAACATCCTCTACTTGCTTAATTTTCACGATATCTTCAAAAGGTAAAATATTGTTACCTAAAACCTCGTATGGTGCGTAATCCATATATACATAGTCATGTTCATGGGCTCTTAAACGTACACCAGTGCCTCGAAGCATTTTTAGGAATCCAAGTTGAAGCTCTTCTGGACGTAATGCAAAAACATCATTAAAGGTTTGTCTGAATGATTGATAATCTTCCTCTGGTAAACCTGCAATTAAGTCTAAATGCTGGTCAATTTTTTCTCCATCTCTAACGAGTGTTACAGTGCGACAAAGTTTTTCGAAATTCTGTCTTCTCATGACAAGTTCATTTGTCGCATCGTTCGTAGATTGAACACCAATTTCAAATCGGAATAAACCTTTAGGAGCATTTTCATTAAGGAATTCAATTACTTCAGGTCTCATAATATCGCCTGTTATTTCAAATTGAAATACCGTACCCTCTACATGCTCATCAATTAAAAATTGGAACATGTCCATCGCGTAGCTTCTACTGATATTAAATGTACGATCAACAAACTTAAATACTTTTGCACCATTTGCCATTAGATAACGAATGTCATCTTTAATTACTTCACGATTGAAATAACGAACACCTACTTCAATAGAAGATAAACAAAATTGGCAATTAAATGGACAGCCACGACTTGTTTCAATATATTGAATTCTTTTACTTAAGAAAGGTAGGTCTTCTTTAAAACGATAAGGAGATGGAATGGTTGTTAAATCTAATTTTTCAGTTTGAGGTCTAACAATATTTAAACCATTATCTCTATAACCAATTCCTGAGATCTTCGAGAAATCTTCACCGTTGTCTATCGCTTTCATTAAGTTTTTAACTGTAATTTCGCCTTCACCTACGACAACAACGTCAACTTCCTTTACTCGATCCAACCAGTATTGGACATCATAACTTACTTCTGGTCCACCAATAAAAATCGTAACATTAGGGTCAATTTTTTTGTACATTTGAATGACTTCAATCGTTTGTTCGATATTCCAAATATAACAGCTAAACCCAACTATTTTTGGTTTCTTCTTATATAAATCAGTAATGATATTCATACTAGGATCTTTAATTGTATACTCAGCAAGTTCAATATCATATTCCGGCTGAGCATAAGCTTTTATATATCGAATCCCTAAATTCGTATGAATATATTTTGCATTTAATGTTGCTAATACGACTTTCATTTACATACCTCGTTTTTTATTTTGGCCCCACATCTGACATATGCTTTTTGTTTGTAGTGGGTTCAAGTTTTAATAAACAATCAAACATTTAGTATAGAGCCTTATTTTTAATCGTCTTATTTTATCACAAAATTAAAGAATTTCTAAATGTAGATCATAACAATTTACGTTAGGACGCTGATTTATTACCATTCATCGGCGAGGTTCGTATCTATACGTACTTTTCTGAAAGATTTTTTATAAAGTATAAGACAGGAGTATTAATCATCTAACGCATTTTTTATAGCTACATTGGATAATGGATAAGACAACTGTATTCCTAAAAGATTGTTGGTTTTGGACATAACAGTAAATACAAAATTTGATGATCATGTAAGTTGCGAGATTCCAGCAAGAGATTGTAATGATTTACATAACAACCAATATTTTTATTTATAAAAATTTGTAGAAGAATTGAATACGGAATTATCACATTTGTATGCTGATTTCATATAATTTACTAAATACAAAAAAGTTTCCTTAAGGAAAGAAAGGACAAAAGGATGAATCGAAAAATAGTGTTTTTTACAATTTTATGTAATAAATTTGGGGTATTGTCTAAACAAGAAGTAAAAAAAGTATTAAATCAATAAAGATTATCAAAAAAAGAATGATGATGTAAATTATTGGAGTTTGTTCATTTATTTAGAACTATTGACAATGAAGTTGGATGCATGACATAATTTTATCAAATAGTAAGAATAGTTTGAATTTTTAAAGGCATGCCAATAGATAGTCTAACTAAATGGAGGTGTAAGAATGAGTTTATTCTTAGAACAGTGGAAGAAACTTGCAAATATTAAATGTGATTTGGCAAAGCGGGATTGGTTTTATGGTACAAGTGGGAATTTATCAATGAAGATTTCTGATGATCCATTATTATTCCTTGTTACAGCAGATGAAAAAGATAAAAGAGCGCGATGTGATGAAGAATTTATTGTTGTTAATAACCAAGGGGAGCCAGTTTTTGATACTGTATTAAAACCCTCCCTTGAAACATTAATTCATGCCAATATTTATGAAAAAACGTCTGCTGCATGTGTGTTACACGTACATACGGTTGACAATAATATTATTTCTGAGCTGTTCGGTGATGAAGGGAAAGTAGAACTTGAAGATAATGAAATGATTCATATTATTACAGGTTCCTATTCAAATAGCAAAATTACGATTCCTATCATTGAAAATGCACAGGATATGGAAGCGTTTAAACGCTCCTATACACCATTTCTAACGAATGATTATGGAGCAGTCCTTGTAAGAAACCACGGGATAACTGTCTGGGGAAGAAATCCGCTAGAGACGAAGAAGTGGTTGGAAGGAATTGAGTTCCTCAATAGCTATAAAGTTAAAATGATGATGATACAGGGCCATAAAATTAAAGCTGGAAATTAACAAATTGTAAGCTGAAAATGTAATGGAGGATGCATTTCATTATATTTTTAGCTTTTTTTTATTGAACTTATTGTCTAGTGTACTCGATCAATCAAAATTAAAAAACGATAAACAAAGTTGAAGTGAAAAATGCTAAATTTCAAGCTTAAAAAGTTTACATATTTATCCTGAAAATCAACAAACTTCTTTATTTATCGTAAAATTTAATGTTTTATTGAATTTATGGTAAGATTATATCAAATTTAATCAATATAAGAAGGAATTCGTTGAAAGTCGTCTAATTAATAAAGTAAGAGGAACGAATATATATAATTGTAGAAAAAACCTACTAAGTAAGTAAACTTAGTAGGTTTCATCTTGTATCACTTTAGAAATTTGAGATAAAATGAATATTAGACAAAAAAAATACTTTCCATTATTAAGTTTATTTATTAACAACAATCCTGAGGAAGGGAAATAGTGTAAATGAATGAATCTCAACTCAGCCATTTATTATTATCAATCTCATTAAAAAGAGAAGAAATGGTATTTTTTGCGGAAACTAGAGGTTTGAATGAACAACTTACATTAAGGGCCAGTCAAGAATTAGATGAGCTTATTATTTCATATCAGAAAAACTCTCAAGGATTATCGAGCCGTATTTTATCATCGAAAAACCGTAATATGAAACAATAAGGTATTCATAAAATAGATAGAGTATTTAATTGGAATTAAAGGAGTAATAGTATGAATGAGACGAATAGAGATGAAATAGAGCTTTCATTAAAACTATTTATTGTATTATCTCGAGCGCATCGAAAAATAAATGACTCTGCCAATAAGTCGATTGCAGAATTTAGTTTAAATCCGACTGAATTTGCTGTTTTGGAGCTTTTGTACCATAAAGGCAATCAACCACTTCAACATATTGGTGAGAAGATTTTAATTGCGAGCGGAAGTATCACTTATGTAGTCGATAAGTTAGAGAAAAAAGGGCTTGTCGTACGTAATCCTTGCAGCGCTGATCGAAGAGTCATTTATGCAGAGATTACAGACAGTGGAAATACATTAATGAATGAGATATTCCCAATACATGAACAATTCTTACATGAACAAATGAGTGATCTTTCAAACGAGGAGAAAAACTTCTTAATTCACTTATTAAAGAAAATCGGATATCATGAAACAAAATGAAAAAAGCTCACTATAAAAGTGAGCTTTTTTCATTGTCATTATTTCGTATTTGGGTTTGTGTTACTTGGCAGAACTAAAATTTCAACTCGTCTATTTTTTGCTCTACCTTTATTTGTATGATTACTTGCAATTGGTTTATATTCTCCATAGCCCTTTGCACTAAATGATTGTGGTTTTAATTTTTTATTTTCCAACATGATTTTCATAAAGTTTACAGCACGTGTAACACTTAAATCCCAGTTGTCTTGAAATAATTCATTTTTAATTGGGATGTTGTCAGTATGCCCAGAAATAATTACACTCAAAGGCGGGTTTGAAATCAGTAGGTTAGAAATTTGTGTTGCAATGCTTCGTTCACTTGTTCTAACAATCGCACTCCCTGAATCAAATAAAACGTCATTTGTAATTGTGATTAATAAGCCTTCATCAGTTAATTCAGTTTTTAAACTAGCTTGAAGTTTATTATTTTTAATATATTGGTCTACCTTTTCTTGTACTTCTTTTAATTCTTTTTGAGTAGTTTCACCATTACCTTTGTTATCTTTTTCATTTGAATTCCCTTTTGTATTTTCTTGAGGGATTGTCTCAGTCGGGTAACTCATAACGCCAGTTCCGCCATTGAAAATGGTTGTAAAGGAATCAGAGATTTGTTTAAACTTAGTTGCATCAACACTACTTGAAGCAAAAAGAACGATAAAAAGTGCTAATAATAAAGTTAGTAGATCCGCGTAAGGTATTAACCAGCTTTCATCAATATGCTCCTCGTGATCTTCATGTTTTTTCTTTTTACTCATCAGCTTTCTCTCCTGAGTTGATTAACATACGCTCTTTAATTGGTAAGTATACAGCTAATTTTTGTTCAATTAATCGAGGAGGTTGACCTTCTAATACTGATAAAATACCTTCAATCATAATTTCTTTTCTTTTCACTTCAGCTTTAGATTTTCGCTTTAATTTGTTTGCAAATGGATGCCATAAAACATATCCAGTGAAAATACCCATTAATGTTGCAACGAAAGCAGCTGCGATTGCGTGACCTAGTAAATCAGTGTCACTTAAATTACCAAGAGCGGCTATTAATCCGATTACTGCCCCTAAAACTCCAAGTGTCGGTGCATATGTTCCTGCTTGTGTAAAGATTAAAGCGCCAGCATGATGACGTTCTTTCATTGCATCTATTTCTTCGTCTAGAACATCTCTAATATATTCTGGTGATTGTCCATCAATTGCTAAAGTTAAACCTGACTTTAAGAATGTATCTTCAATTTCATTTAATTTTGCTTCTAATGCTAAAAGCCCATCTCTTCTAGCTACAACAGCTAAATCAGAAAATAATTGGATGACATCTAAAACACTTTCTTTTTCTTCTTTACCAAATAAAATTTTAAATAATGCAGGTATCCTTTTTAATTCATTCATCGGAAATGCGATTGCAACGGCTGCAATTGTTCCAAGAATGATAATTAAGATGGCTGCTGGATTCGCTAATACAGCAGGTGAAACGCCTTTTAATACCATTCCAACTCCAACTGCAATAAATCCTAATATAATACCTATAACCGAGCTTTTATCCATATCCCCAAAATTCCTCTCTCTATAAAATCTTTATGTTAGATGTAAAATTATGTCGCTAAATCTGTTTTATTGTATAAAAATGTTACTTTTCATTTAGATTTATTGTAATTATTCAAAAATAAAACGAAAAGGTCATATAGTATCATTTTTTTTACAATAAAACTCATCTTCTATATTACTATCGGATAAAATTAATACTTATCTAGTCATACGTTAATAATTTTAAATTTTCAGAAATTAGTTCAAGTTTTGGTTTTTTTACTAGACTTTTTTTTATATAATAGCAATATCACACAAAATGGAGGGATAACATGAGTTTCCAAGATTACCAATACATTAGACCAAATATAAAAAATTTCGGAGAAGACTTTAAAAAACGATTACAAAATTTTTACGATGCTTCAACAGTTTTTGAACAAGAGATAGCAATGAATGAAATTAATGACTTAAGAAATGAATTTTCTACAATGGAAAATATTTGTGCAATTCGTCATTCTGTTGATACGAATGATAAATTCTACGAAGATGAGCAAGCTTTTTTCGATGAGAATACGCCAATTGTTCAATCCTACGGTCAGCAGTATTATAAAGCGTTAATTAGTTCACCTTTCAGAGAGCAATTAGAAGAAAAATATGGGAATCAATTATTTGCATTAGCTGAGTGTGAAGTGAAAATTTTAAGTGAAGAAGTAATTCCTGATCTACAAGAAGAAAATAAATTGACGACTGAATATGGTAAATTGGTTGCTGCAGCTAAGCTACCTTTCTACGGAGAGGTGAAAACATTAGCACAAATTTCAGCTCATTTTGAGGATAAGGACAGAGAAGTAAGAAAAGTTGCTTATGATACATACTTTGGTTATTTCTCTGAAAACCAGGATAAATTTGATTTGATTTTTGATAAGTTAGTAAAAATTCGTTCTAGTATTGCAAATAAATTAGGCTTTTCCAACTTTGTTGAATTAGCATACGCTCGAATGTTAAGAACAGATTATAATGCTAGCGATGTGAAAAAGTTTAGAGACCAAGTTTATGACACGATTGTGCCAATTGCTACTGAACTAAGGGAGCGTCAGGCGAAGAGAATTGGTGTTGATCAGCTTTACTATTACGATGATAAATTCGAGTTTGTAACAGGTAATGCAACACCAAAAGGTAGTCCTGAGTGGATTATTGAAAACGGTAAAAAAATGTACGATGAACTATCAAAAGAAACAAGTGAATTTTTCCAATTCATGCTTGATGAAAATTTATTGGATTTAGTTGCGAAAGAAGGAAAGCAGGGAGGAGGCTATTGTACTTATATTCCTAATTACAAAGCTCCTTATATCTTTTCTAATTTTAATGGAACTTCAGGCGATATCGATGTGTTAACGCATGAAGCAGGTCATGCCTTCCAGGTTTATGAGAGTCGTAAGTTTAATACGCCAGAGTATTATTGGCCGACATATGAAGCTTGTGAAATTCACTCAATGAGTATGGAATTCTTTACTTGGCCGTGGCAAGAAAACTTCTTTAAAGAAGATACAGAGAAATATTATTTTACTCATTTAAGTAGTGCAGTTACATTTATTAGTTATGGTGTTGCAGTTGATGAATTTCAACATGCGATATATGAAAAACCAGAATTAACACCTGAAGAAAGACATGGTCTTTGGAAAGAACTAGAATCTAAATATTTACCTCATCGCGTAAATGATGGCAATAGCTATTTAGAAAAAGGTGGCTTATGGCAAAGACAAGGTCATATTTACCAATCACCATTCTATTACATTGATTATACATTGGCCCAAATTTGTGCATTACAATTTTGGAATAAAATGCATGAAGACCGTGATGCAGCGTGGTCAGACTATGTTGGCTTATGTCAATTAGGAGGCAGTAAATCATTTTTAGGTCTAGTCAGTGAAGCAAAATTAGAATCACCTTTTAATGATGGAAGTATTGAAAAAACATTAGCACCGGTCAAAAAATGGTTAGATGGGGTTAATGATCACAGCCTATAATAGGAAAACTCCGATTCGCTCTTGAATCGGAGTTTTTTTACTTGGGTGAGAAAATCAAAGCTCAATAGCAAAAATAGTTTTTTGAAGTTAACCAATTATCAAAAGCTTTTTTTTACAAGTGAATTTTGTATAAAATATGAAAAAATGAATGATTACATAAAATCAACAATTATGTGAAAGGATAAAAAACGAAATTACTTAAGGGGGTGGAATGATGACGAAATCAAAAAGTGAAAAAGAACGTTTTTGGAATGAAAGAAAAACGAACCAGCAACCACATGAAAAAGTAAAATCTTTTAAAGAATTAGACAAAGAAACCAAATAATATAAAATTGTTCCTTTCAATTTTTTTAGTTTGGTTATATATCCGAATCTAAAATCACCCAATTTACTCACATAAACAAATGTAACCATAAAAAAAGTCCCGTGATGCACACGGGACTTAAGGATATTTGAAACGAATATTATTTTACAAATTTCAAAAAAATGTAGAAGTTATGTAAATTAGGATTCGAATATTTTGTGATCCCCTAAATTATAACAAAACTTTTCCGATTTATTATTTTACTAAGTTTAATAGTCTGAGTAAGACGAAGTAACTGACGATTCATTATTAAATTATCCGTTACTGGAAGCCTATATGCGATTTCGAACGTTATCTATTGAACAATTATTCTGCTGTTCTTACAATTTTATAATTTTTATGGTTAACAACTGTAAGCGGTTCCATTTCTAAGTCTCTAAAGTTTTCCATTATCGATATATCTACTATGACAGAATTTTTATTCACTTTTTGAACTTTTCCTTTTAACCCTTGTTTAAACTCAATGATATTTCCAGCTTCTGCAATTTTCATGAGCGTATCTCCTATTAAAAAGTTTTCATTTTACACCTTCTATAATGCATGAAAACGGTTTAAAGGTAAAGAGAAAAATGAATATTTTTTTACAATTTAGTCAATTTAAATTCAATAATATGTTTAAAAATTACAAGAAGGGTAAAAAATGGATGTAGCACTTTTTGGAGGTTACGTTCTTGAAGAAATGGATTGAAGATTTGCAGTATGATTTAGAAGAAGAAATAAAAGAATTTGTCGGTAGTAATACTTTGATTGGTGATCCAATTTTATTTTTTGATCAGATCATTGTCATTCCATTTTTTGAAATGGTTGTTCTACTAGGAGAGGGACATGGGAAAGTTCATTTTGAATGTCTTGGCACTGGATTAGAATTAATACCAAAAGCATTTTTAGTCATAATAGATGGAGAAATCGAAGTCATGCTAGTTAAGAATGAAGATTCAAATGTATTTGTCACCGAGAAAATTTTAGATGTAACAATTTAGTTTTCATATAGTAACATCTTTGATAATGTTAGATGGAAGCTTTTAAACAGTAATCAAATTAGATCTATTATTAAAGGGTGAGAATATGGAACAGAATGAAATGCTGAATCTAATTGAACAACTTAAAAATGGTGAAATTGCACAAATATTCATCAAAAAAGAAGATTTTTTAACCTTTAGACAAATTATTGTGAACAGAGAGGATTTTAAACACTTTCGAGGAATTGCTCAGCATGGTGGCGATGTAATTTATACATATATAGAAGTAGCTAGAAGTTAACAAATATTTAAAAATATATAACTTTTTAAGAAGTACTCATGAAACCAATTGCAAAAAAAAAAAGTTTTTTTGACTTTTTTCTTGTTTTGCAAGGCGTTATTGGGTATTTTTTTTATGTTTCTCGAGGTGGCTCAATTGACAAAAAAATCGTTTTACACTTTATTGCACTCTTCTCCATAATTTGTTAAATTTCTCTTATTGTTTCATTCTGAGCGAGAATGTCGAAATGTTTATTTTCATATTTAGGAAACTATATATTGTGTTTGTTCTAAAAAGGTAATACAATATGTAGGTATATAACATAAGAATTTTAAATATTCACAAAATATTCTTACATATAAAATGAGGTGATCCAATGGTGATAGTTTACAGTTCAATGACTGGCAATGTTAAACGTTTTGTCAATAAAATTAGAATGCCGTCAATTCAAATAAAAGATGGACTAAAAATCGAAGAACCTTATATTCTTGTAACCTATACTACTGGATTTGGAAGTGTTCCAGACAATGTACATCATTTTTTGGAGAAAAATTCAAATTTCCTAAGAGCAGTAAGTGCAAGTGGCAATCGAAACTGGGGAGATTCATTTGCAGCCAGTGCAGATAAAATTGCCAAAACATATAACGTACCGGTCTTGTCAAAATTCGAAATGTCTGGGACAAGTCGCGATATACAATATTTTCTTGAGGGAGTGGAAAAGCTTGAGACATATTGAGCTGAATAATGAATTAACAATTAAAAAGGATGGATTTTTTGATCTAGAGAAAGATAAAGAAGCGTTACTTTGTTTCCTAAAAGAAGTAGAAGATAGAAAAATTCAATTTTCTTCTGTTAAAGAACGCTTACAGTATATGACTCAAGAAAACTATTATTATCAAGTAGAATTAGAATACTCCCTTACTGAGATTGAAAGAATGTATGAACTAGTTTATCAAGCTGGATTTACTTTCCAATCATATATGGCAGCATCTAAATTCTTTAAGGACTATGCATTAAAAACAAACGATGGAAAGTTCTATTTAGAAGGATATGAAGATCGAATTGCGATCGTTGCTCTTTATTTAGGACGAGGCAATATTGATAAAGCATTAAATTTGGCGAAAATGATGATTCAACAAAACTATCAACCTGCTACACCGACGTTCTTAAATGCTGGTAGAAGTAGAAGAGGTGAGATGGTTTCTTGTTTCTTACTTGAGATGGATGATAGTTTAAACTCTATCGGTTTTCAAATTAATACAGCAATGCAGCTATCAAAAATTGGCGGTGGCGTTGCACTGAATTTATCTAAGCTTAGAGCACGTGGAGAACAAATCAAAGAAATTGATAACGCTGCAAGTGGTGTTGTTCCTGTAATGAAGCTATTAGAAGATTCATTCTCATATGCAAACCAGCTTGGCCAACGTAAAGGTGCTGGTGCAACATATTTAAATATTTTCCACTGGGACGTAATTGAGTTTCTTGATACGAAAAAAATTAATGCCGATGAGAAAAGCCGAATTCAATCTTTATCGATTGGCTTAATTGTTCCAAATAAATTCTTTGAACTTGCAGAAAAAAATGAGCCATTCTACGTATTCGCTCCATATACGGTTTACAAGGAATATGGCATTCATTTAGATGATATTGATATAGATGAAAAATACGATGAACTTGTAAAAAACGATAAAATCCAAAAGAAAAAACTTGATTTATCAGCTCGTGATTTATTAGTTAAGATTGCAGCTATTCAACTTGAATCTGGTTATCCATACTTAATGTATAAAACAAACGCGAACAACCAGCATGCTTTAAAAGATATTGGCGAAATAAAAATGTCAAATCTGTGTACAGAGATTTTTCAATTACAAGAAACATCTGAGATCAACAATTATGGATCAGAAGATGTCATTAATCGTGATGTTAACTGTAATTTAGGTTCATTAAATATTGTGAATGTAATGGAAAATAAAGCAATTAGAGAGTCAGTTCATATGGGAATTGAAGCATTAACGGCTGTATCTGATATGACTGAAATTGAAAATGCACCTACTGTGAAAAAGGCAAATGATGAACTTCATTCTGTTGGCTTAGGGGCAATGAATTTACATGGATATTTTGCAAAGAATGGTATTTCCTATGAAAGTGAAGAAGCGAAGGATTTTGCACGTACATTCTTTATGATGATGAACTATTACTCAATAGAAAAGAGTATGTTTATTGCAAAAGAAACTGGTAAAACATTTAAAGATTTTGATAAAAGTGAATATGCAAAAGGAACCTATTTTGATAAGTACAGAACACAATCTTTTGAACCGAAAACAGAAAAAGTAAAAGAATTATTTAATGGAATTTATATTCCGAATGAATTTGATTGGGTTACATTAAGTAAGCAAGTACAAGCATATGGTTTATACAACAGCTACCGCTTAGCAATAGCTCCTACACAATCAATTAGCTACATTCAAAACGCTACTTCTTCAGTTATGCCAATTGTAAATGTAATTGAATCAAGAACATATGCAAATTCAACAACTTACTATCCAATGCCTTATTTATCACAAAAAAGCTTCTGGTATTACAAGTCGGCTTACGATATTAATCAATACAAATTAATTGATCTAATTGCTGAAATCCAACAACATATTGATCAAGGAATCAGCTCTATATTATATGTAAATAGTGATATTTCAACCCGAGAACTAGCAAGATATTATATCTATGCTAATAAAAAGGGCTTGAAAAGTTTATATTATACGCGTACAAGAAAATTGAGTGTGGAAGAGTGTATTAGCTGTTCTGTCTGATCAATACTATAAGCGCAATAGAGAATAGAAAAAGATATGAAAATTTAATGAGTAAGTCTATTGGAAGCTCGTATATAGAGAATGTTAATGATACTACATCTATATATTCGGGCTTTCTTTAGTGAGTAGGGGGTCATTTTAGATGAAAGCAGTAAACTGGAATAAAAAAGAAGACGATTTTAGTTTAGTATTTTGGAAGCAAAATTTATCGCAATTTTGGACTGAAGAAGAGATTGTTGTTTCGTCTGATAAGAATACATGGAATACACTTACAAAGGATGAGCAAGATACGTTTATAAAAGTGTTAGGTGGATTAACTTTATTAGATACGAAACAAGGTGGAGAAGGGATGCCACTTATTTTAGTACACTTGAAAAATTTACAAGCAAAAAGTGTGCTAGCATTTATGGGTGCAATGGAAGAGGTTCACGCGAAAAGTTATTCACATATTTTTACAACGCTTGCAACCGAAGATGAAATTGATCAACTTTTTAAATGGATCGATGAACATCCAATCCTAACAAAAAAATCTGAGTTAATTTCTTCATATTATTTAAATTTATTAAAGCGCGACGTATCTTCAGAAGAATTATATATGGCAATGGTAGCTAGTGTATTTTTAGAGAGTTACTTATTCTATAGTGGATTTTTCTATCCGTTATACTTAGCTGGCCAAGGTAAAATGACTGCTAGTGGTGAGATTATTAACCTGATTCTACGTGATGAAAGTATTCACGGAGTATTTGTAGGTATTCTTGCACAACAAATTTATGATGAATTTTCTGACGAACAAAAAGCTCGTTTATATAAAGAAACAATGTCTTTACTAGTTCAGTTATATGATATCGAATTACAATATACTGCAGAAATTTATGAATCAATCGGTTTAGTGGACGAAGTAAATAAATTTATTCGTTACAATGCAAATAAGGCATTAATGAATTTAGGATTCGAAGCATATTTTGATGATGAAGATATTAATCCTATTGTCTTAAATGGACTAAAAACTGATACAAAGAACCATGATTTCTTCTCTGTAAAAGGAAATGGGTATGTAAAAGCAGTTACAGTGGAAAAATTGACAGATGAGGATTTTATTTTTGAATTTTAATGATGTTAGGAAGTATGAAAATGAAGGCATTAGTTTTTAGAGAGTTTGGATCTTCAGATGTTTTAACTTATGAAGAAATCGCAAAACCTGCAATTTCAAATGATGAAGTATGTATTGAAATGAAAGCTGTTGGCGTTAATTTTGCAGATATCTATCGTCGTAAAGGAAATTATCATTTAGCTGGGAATCCACCTTATATTTTAGGTTATGAAGGTTCTGGTATTATTTCTGAAATCGGATCTTCGGTAACGGGATACAAAGTAGGTGACCGTGTAGCATTTGCTGATGTACCTTATGCGAATGCAGAATATGTTGCAGCAAAAGAAACTCATATTGTCCCAATCCCTGATGAAATTAGTTTTGAAATCGCGGCATCGGTTATGCTTCAAGGGTTAACAGCACATTATTTAGTTAATGACAGTTATCAAATTAAACCAGGTGATACTGCACTTGTTCATGCAGTTGCAGGTGGTGTAGGTCAATTACTGACTCAGATGATTAGACTAAAAGGTGGAGAGGTTATCGGATTAACTTCTTCAAATGAAAAAAAAGAAAAAGCACTTTCTATTGGTGCAAATGAAGTACTTTTATATAACGAAGATTGGGTTTCATTAACAAAAGAATTAACGAAAAAGAAGAACGGTGTAGACGTTGTATATGAATCTGTTGGTTCGACCATTATGAATAGTTTTGAAGCGGCAAAAGTTCACGGAACAGTTGTTTTTTATGGAATGGCTGGTGGAGACCCAGTTCATATCGATCCTAGAATGTTGATGGACACTTCAAAAACATTAACAGGTGGAGATCTATGGAATGTTCTTATTTCGAAAGAAGAAAGAATAAAAAGAAGTAAAGAATTGTTTAATTGGATTGCAACAAAACAAATTAATGTTCAATCTCCAACTATTTTCGCATTAAAAGATGGGAAGCTTGCACATGATTTATTAGAAAGTCGTAAATCAACTGGTAAAATCATTTTAACTGTTTAAAGAATTTTTTCATTTTCCTCTTATATGTAGAATAAAGGGGGAGGAAAAAATGGAGATTTGGATCAGTATGATAAAAGAAGTTGGATTTCCAATCGGCGTTACACTTTATTTACTATATCGTATAGAACAAAAACTTGATCATGTGATTTTGTCCATAAAGGATTTGCCAAATCAAATGTATCATAAATAAAGAATTACATAAGCCATTTTGCTGTTGCAGAATGGTTTTTTTAATAATAAAAATGAAAAAATAGCATCAAACGATGCTATTTTTTTTGTCGTCACAATTAATTGGTAAAGTAATCGTAAATTCTGTGCCATAACAACTACTAGTAGCTGTTATGAATCCACCGTGATTTTGTATTAATTTTTTTGTGAGTGATAATCCAAGGCCAGTACCTTCATCCTTTGTTGAATAGAAAGCATCAAAAATAAAAGGTAAAACGGTCCTAGGTATACCACAACCATTATCTTTGAAAATGATCACTATTTCATCATTGATCACATGAGTTTCAATTGTAATGAGTAGATTTCCGTCTCTCTTAGCATCCAAGGAATTATGGAAAAGGTTTAGAAATACTTGAACAAGTTGATTTTTATCAAAGAATACTTTGTATTTATGTAATTCTTCAGAGAGATTATACTTTATATCTACATTATTGATGACCGTTTCACTGAAAAATAATTGTTTTATGTAGTTTAATAGAAAATCGTTTAAACAAACTGGCTCAGGCTTATATGGTGCATTTTTCGTAATCGATAAAAAGTCAGTAATGATGCCATTTGCACGATCTAATTCAGGGATTAAAAGGTCATTAAATAATTGTTTGATTCTCTCGGGTGCTTCATCTTGTACGAATTGAAGATATCCTCTAACAGTTGTCAGTGGGTTACGAACCTCATGTGCAATACCAGCAGCAATTCTACCAGATATGGCTAGTTTCTCAGAATCTCTAGCATCATTTAAAAAATGAAATATACCAATTACACTTTCAATTTGATTATTCATATCACGAATGATCCTTGTATTAACGATACCGTAATTCTTATTTAAAATTTCATGATGATAAATTTCTTTTCCTGAATAAAGCGTGTTAAGAAGTGCAATTTCCTTGTCTTCAATTCTTAATAATTCTCTTATATGTTTCCCGACATATTCATCAATATTTACTTTGAAGTCTCTGGCACATTGTTCATTATAAAATTGAATGATGCCCTTAGGGTCAATAAATAGAATATGATGTGGGATGGCATTAAAGATTTTTTGAAGAATGTCTTTATTTTTGAAGATGAATGAAGAAAATGTAGCAGTAAGTTCATCTACAAATTCAGGTTCTTTGAATGATAAAGGATGTTTACTTATTAAATTTAAATAATTTTCTGAAAAAAACGAACCTGGTGTAATCGAAGAAATAATTTTTTCATAAATCTCTACTTTTTCCTCTAATTTAGCTACTTTAGCTTTTAGATCATTTACGGTGTCCGTATTCATTTACACTATACTCCTATTTCTACTAAAATAAGTTTATACTAAACAGTATTATATCAAATAATTCTGTTTATTTTAATGGATAATAGTAATAATTATATAATAAAAAATGATTTATGGGAGCGGTTTATGGAAATTAAAATTGGCGTCACTGGATGGGGCGATCATGATAGTTTGTACCCTGAGCGTATACATTCATCAAAAAAACTCCGACAATACTGTAATCACTTTCCAATAGTAGAGATCGATTCATCTTATTATAGTATTATGCCACAATCTAATTATCAAAAGTGGGTGAATCATACAACTGCTGATTTTTCATTTGTCGTTAAAGCATACGGTGGAATTACAGGACATGCAAGACAGAATTATTCAAAAGAAGAACAAATAAAATTATTAAAGCCTTTTCTTGATTCAATTCAACCTTTAATTGAAAACAATAAACTAAAGGGTGTTCTCTTTCAATTTCCGCCCTGGTTTAATTGTAAAAAGGAAAACGTGGAATTTTTAAGAACAATCAAAAATGAATTATCTTCAGTCCCAGCAATATTGGAATTTAGGAATCAATCTTGGTTCTTTCCACAATATGCTGACCAAACATTATCATTTATGAGTGAAGAGGGTTGGATCCATTCAATTTGTGATGAACCTCAAGCTGGGATGGGAAGCATACCAACTATATTACATCCAACCAACAAAGAGCTAACATTAATTCGATTTCACGGAAGAAACGTTTACGGATGGAATCATAATGGACAAGAAAACTGGAGAGAAGTTAGATATCTATATCGATATAATCGAGAAGAACTCTGTGAGTGGGTCGATAAACTGGAAACTTTATCAAGACATACGAAAGAAGTATGTATCCTATTTAATAATAACTCAGGTGGAGATGCAGCTGATAATGCGAAGGAATTAATGAAGCTGCTTGGTATTGAATTTGGACCATCCTCAACCGAGCAGCTTGAATTATTCTAATTGGTTATTTCCAAAAGCATTGTTGCTTTTTGGATATGAAAATACAAAGACAAAAGTTGATTTTAATTTGATTTACGTAATAAATAAATTGCGCTTATGTTAATCAGTAAAAATGCAACAAAGGCTAGCATGGGAATCGTTATAAAACCAAATAAATTTAAGTAATCACCAGTACAAGGAACTGGTCCACATTGTGTGGCAGATTCTTTCATAGCAGGTACTTTTTGGATCAGAATATGGTAAATCGAAATAAACATACCAATCACTGATAATGGTAAGATATAAACTATGTCCCTTACTTTATTTTTATAAAACGCAATTCCGATGATAAAAACAATTGGATACATGAAAATCCGTTGATACCAACATAAGGAACAAGGGGTCCAATGATTAATAATTGAAAATGATAAACTACCAAGTGTTGCAATAATGCTCACAACCCAAGTGAAAAATAATATTGATTGAGTTTTTTTCATAAACTACCTTCCTAATATATAAATTGTTAATACTATCATTGTACAATCGTTTATGAAAAATGTGGAATAAAACAACATATAAAAGCTTAATTAGTGTATCAAAAAAGCCTGGAATTCTGATCCAGGCTTTTTTTTTGTTCATTATTTATTTAGCAATTGCAGCGTCTAATGCGATTTTAATCATGTCATTAAACGTTGTTTGTCTTTCCTGTGATGAAGTTTCTTCACCTGTGAAGATATGGTCACTTACAGTTAATACTGTTAATGCTTCAACATTGTATTTAGCAGCAATAGTGTATAATGCAGTCGTTTCCATTTCTACTGCTAGTACACCATAATCTCCTAGTTTTTGAACCATGTCCATGTTTTCTCTATAAAAAACGTCTGCAGTTAATACATTACCAACTCTAACGTTTAAACCTTGATTTACTGCACCATCATATGCCTTCTTTAATAAATCGAAGCTAGCACATGGTGAATAATCAAAACCAGGGAATGTTAAACGATTCATATTAGAATCAGTACATGTAGTCATTGCAATAATAACATCACGAACTTTCACATCCTTTTGGATTGCACCGCATGTTCCCACTCGAATTAATTTCTTAACGCCGTAGCTATTAATTAACTCGTTAACGTATATACCAATTGAAGGAATCCCCATTCCAGTACCTTGTACTGAGATTCGTTCACCTTTATATGTACCAGTAAAACCAAGCATTCCACGAACTTCATTATAGCAAACTACATCTTCTAAAAATGTTTCTGCAATATATTTAGCTCTTAAAGGATCTCCAGGTAATAATATTTTGTCGGCAATCGCACCTTGTTCTGCTCCGATATGTACACTCATTGTAAAACCTCCTAAAAAATCTAAAATAGATAAACTATCTGCACACTTATTTAGTTTTTACATTTCAAATAAAAAACATTCTCAATGGAACTGAGACTTAAAGGAAAAAAGACAGTTCACGTAGTACTTATAAAGTATAGAATATATGAAAAACAAAATAATCCAGTTTAGATAATTTATGGGAAAGTTTTATTATTACATAAGAAACAAAATAATGAAAGAGTTTACATGAAAATGTCAGTTTTCTATAATTCGCAGTATTTAGTGAGGGAATATAGAGCTTTTAAAGGAAACCAAGTACAGGTGAAATCAAAATAAAATGGATCGTTTAAAGGATCAAAACTACATTAGAAACATCATCAAAAATTGAGTAACAAATCTATTTAGCAAGAAAGTATGTATTTCAAAAACAGCCTGTCAGATTACTATTAAGCAAAACTAAAAATCATGAGAAATGTCCAAGTCTAATATGAAAAATATGTTAGTTCTATCTATAAAGGAGACAAAGAAATGAAATTTAGATATATAGCAACTTTATGCGTAGGTATATTAGTTTTCTTAATTTTAGGTAATAGTTTATTGAAAGGTAATAGTCGTTTATCAAATGGTAATAGTAAAACGAGTGAAATACATGTGCAAAAAGTAAAATGGGATTTAGGTATCGGAGAAGATTCACAGGAAGTAAAAATTTATGCTAAGTCAATGAGTATAGCGCAACGAGAGAAAATCAAATTTTATATTAGCTCAGATCAACTTAAGACTTATAAAATTATCGAGCCTGTTTATAAAGGGAATAATCGATTTGCCTTTAAGTATCCATTTAAGAAAAAATCAACGTATTATATTAGCGCATTCTTAAATGAACAAACCATTGATTCAAAAATATTTCAAGATGACAAAGAAATAAGTTCTGAGCTTTACCCAACTTCAATATTAACGATGAAACAACCAAATTATCATGTTACTTTATTGTTTAACTCGTTACAAACAAAAAAAAATAATGTCCTCACCTTTGATTTTAATCAGTTTAAAAGTCATCATCCTAGAATAAAAAATCATCAAATTTACATTGTAAGTGAAGATGGATCATTTTTTAAATCTCTAACAAACACTTCCAAAAAAACAAAGCTTAAATATGAATTAACCTTCCCAACAGAAGGGATGTATGTATTATTTTATGAATTTGAACTAAACAATAAAAAAGAGCACTTTCAATATATAATAGATGTAAAAGACAAAGTAAATTAAGGAGTCTATAATGCACAATATACTAAACAATTCTAAAGTTTTCGTTTTTGATTTAGATGGAACTCTATATGATGGTACAGATCATTATGATTACTATGCCAATCTATTATCAAAAGAAATGAATGAAGATAAAAGGGATCTTTTTCTAAAAGATTATCAAAAAATAAAAGACATGGACCATGCATTAACAATCGGAAAGGTATATGATTCAGAATTGGATTACATCATTAGCCTGGACCCAATCACGATGAAGCCGATTCAAGTACATACATGGGACGGACAATTAGTATCAAAAGATAAATTGCCGGAAAATTATGATGAACAAAATCTTTTTGATTTACCGTTTATTCCTGTTGGTGATGGATGGTGGTTACCGCTTGTAACAAGTTACCATTACGGCGCAAGAGATGTGTATCATTGTTATGATCGAACAAAAGAGTATATGGCTACAAGTGAATTTGTTATACCTTATATAAAAGGTTTAAAAGAAGCCTTACAATCAGTTAAGCATGAAAAGCATTTAGTGTTGTTAACAAATTCGGATCGAGAGGATGTTACAAGATTACTGAAACTTTTAGGTCTAACTGATCTTTTTCATTTAGAAATTACGGATGGAAAAAAACCATTAGAAACGGAAAAACATCTGAAAAATATCTTAAAAGAATATAATGTACTACCACATGAAGTTGTTTCGATTGGAGATAACTTTATGAATGAAATTTCACCTGCTCTTAAGCTAGGGATGCATGGAATTTATATTACAAATCAGTCTTTTGAGCAATTTAGTGAGACATTGCTAGTTGTAAATCGTTTAGAAGATATATTTAAAACGCTGTGATCGATTGCAGCGTTTTTTTATTATATTGATTTCGTTTAAAGGAAAATTTAATAAATTGTTATGTAGAATTATACATACTTTTGTTTTTAGAAAGAGAAAATAATAGTAGGAGGAAGTGAAATGGACATGAAAAAGAAACACTACTCTCTACTACTCTGTATATTAGTCCTTTTTACAACTTTTTTAGGTGGAGTAAAAATTGATGCTAGGTCAGTGAATTATGGATATATTACTCACCCTTTACTAGTCTATTTTTTTGATGTTGGTCAAGGTGATAGTATTTTTATGAATCTACCTAATGGAAAAACAGTGCTGATTGATGGTGGAGATGTTGAACATGGGAATGCAGTTATAAAAAAATTGAAAAAGCTACATATTGACAGAATTGATTTGTTAATCAGTACACACCCTGATATTGACCATATTGGTGGCTTATTAAAAGTAATGAATCAAATAAAAATAAAAGCGATTTTAGATAGTGGAAAAAAGTATAATTCACATTCGTATTATCTATATAAGAAAGAAGCTTTTCAAAAAAATATTCCGATACAAATCGCTAAAACAAATGACAATATAAATTTAGATCCTAATGTTGATATAACTGTATTAAATAGTGGTAAGCCATCAAGGACAAATAATGATAGTTCAATCGTATTAAAAGTGGCTTATGATGAAATGTCAATATTATTAACAGGCGATATTGAAAGTAAGGCTGAGAAACGATTGATCAAAAATGAAAATATTGATGCACAAGTACTAAAAATTCCACATCATGGTTCTCGTACGTCAACGTCAGAATCATTTCTATTTGCGGTAAATCCATCTGTAGCAATTCTTTCGTATGATAAATTCAACATATTCGGACATCCTCACCGATCTGTCATGAAACGATTAAAACATTTAGGGATTAAACAATTTGCCACTGTAGATTATGGTGATATTGAATTATCAACTAATGGAAAAAAATTATATATTGAAAAAGAAGAAGTACTAGTGAATCCATAGTGGTTTGATTTGTACTTTTTCTTTTTTTGTCTATTATTAAGCATGTGTTAGTTAATTCCAACTACAGGACTACAGGGTTGCTCCCTTTCCGTGGGCCGTGAGCTGAGCCTCTTCGGCAGGCCTCCAAGGTTCTCAGCATTTCTGCATCTCGCACTCTTCCGTTGTAATTAACTACTGTCTATAAAATTTCAAAAACCAAAAGTAATATTCGTTCATTAGAATTAAATATCAACAATACTTTTAATTTAACATTTACTATATAAACTTGATAGGTAGTATAGACAACTAGGCGTATATATCATAAAATATAAGTATGAAAGTAATCAATCAAACTATATCGAATCCGAATGTGATTTAGGAAAAAGCAAACACTATTTTCTAAATCAAACGATGATGTAGGTCCCTCGAAAAGGAGGAGGAAATGATTTGAAGTCAATTATTAATGTGAAGATTTATACTGGTAAAGAAGTAATTGAAAATGGATTTATTCGGTATGAAGATAAAATAATTTGTATTGATCAAATGGGAAAATTCGTAGAGCAAGGTGAAGAAATAGTCGATGGTGCTGGAACAATCATAATTCCAGGTATGATTGATATTCACATCCATGGTGCATATGATGTAGATGCGATGGATGCAAACCCTAGTTCGATTGTAAAGATGAGTAAAGAAATGATGAAAGAAGGAGTTACGACCTTTTTTCCAACAACAATGACTCAATCTCATTCAAATATCGAAAATGCTTTAAGTGCTCTAAAAGAAGCAAAAGAACTTGGTGGTCACTTTGAATATATACACTTGGAAGGACCTTTCGTAAATAAAAAAAGAGCAGGGGCTCAACCCCTTGAGTATATTGTAAATCCCGATGTGAATTTATTTAAAAAGTGGCAAGACGCTGCAGGTGGACTCATAAAATTAGTTACTTATGCGCCAGAAGTAGAAGGAGCAAATGAGTTAGAACAAGAACTTCAAAAAACAGGTGTTATTGGTACAGTAGGACATTCTGATGCTATTGGTGCAGATTTTGAAGGTAGAAATATTACGCATGCAACACATTTATACAACCAAATGAGACCAATGCATCACCGTGAAGTCGGTACAGTTGGCCATGTTTTACTTGATGATCAGGTGATGGTGGAAGTTATTCCAGATGGCATTCATATTCATCCGGATATGGTTAAACTAGCATACCGGTTAAAAGGTGCGAAAAAAATTAGTGTCATCACCGATGCGATGAGAGCAAAGGGCTTGGCTGATGGTGAGTATGAATTAGGTGGTCAGCCGGTATTTGTAAAGGAAAATAGTGCAAGATTAGCTGACGGTACATTAGCAGGCAGTATTTTAAAAATGGATGATGCATTTAGAAATATAATGAAATTTACAGGCTGTACCCCAGAAGAAGCAGTTCAAATGACATCGGTTAATCAAGCTGAGGAATTTGGATTAGTCAACAAAGGAGCATTAGAGATAGGAAAAGATGCTGATTTTGTTCAAATGACAACAAAATATTATGTAATTGATACAACAAGACTTGGTAAATCTATGGATGAGGTGAAATAAATGAACGTAATCGTAGTAAAAAATGCAGAAGAAATTGCGAAAGTTGCATATGAAAAAATAGTAAAAGCTTTTGAAGGGAAACAGGAATTTACATTAGGATTGGCAACGGGAGGATCACCTCTTGGGATTTATGAATTATTCCGTCAACATAAACCGAATGTTTCACACGTAATGACGGTAAACCTTGATGAGTATGTAGGATTAGCAGAAGATGATCAAACAAGTTATCACACATATATGGCTGAACAACTTTTTAATCACTTAAACTTTAAAGAGAACCATTTGCCAGATGGAAATGTAAAAGACCTTGATGAGGCATGTAAACAATATGAAGAATTACTTGAAAAACATCCAGTTGACTTACAGTTATTAGGTATAGGTGAGAATGGTCACATTGGTTTTAATGAACCAGGTACACCATTTAATACGCCAACACATATCGTTGAACTGACAGAATCTACTCGAAATGCTAACAAAATTTATTTCGAAAATGAAGAAGATGTGCCTACACATGCTGTCACAATGGGAATTGGATCTATTCTTCGTGCAAAGGAAGTTGTATTAATTGCATCAGGTATAAAAAAGGCAGAGGCAGTAAAAGAGATGCTTCATGGAAAAGAAGATATAAGCTGTCCAGCAACTGCACTTCAAAAACATAGCAATGTAACAATTGTTGTTGATGAAGAAGCATACTCACTTTGCAAAAATAAATGATGTTAGATAAAAATTCGCCACTACCGATTTACTTTCAGATACAAGAGTTCCTAAAAAATAAAATTAGCTCTGGGGAATGGTTACCTGGTGAACGTATTCCTTCTGAGCAAGCATTAAGTGAGATGCTAAATGTTAGCAGGATGACGATTAGACAGGCATTAAATAATTTAGTGAAAGAATCGTTAATCAGTCGAAAACGCGGAATTGGAACATTTGTATCTGTTAAAGATGGTATTGAGGTAGAGGAATCTTTAAAGTTTTTAAAAAGCTTTTCAGAAGATATATCTTCCATTGGTTTAACACCTACAAATCAATTATTAGGATTTTCTACTATGGAAGCTGACGAATATTTAGCTGAAGTATTATCAATTGAAATTGGTTCAGAAGTTTTTAAAATAGAGCGATGTCGCCTAGCAAATGATCAACCAATTGCTATTGAAACCACATATATACCCAAAAATTTAGTTAGTAGAATTGATGAGCAGGTGCTTAATCATTCTTTATATGAATATTTTGAGGTTTCACTTGGTTATTCAATTGAAAAAGCGACAAAATGGATTAAAGCTTCGTTAATGTCCGAAAGTGATGCGACTGTCTTAGAAGTAGCAGAAGATTCGCCTGCATTAGAATTGCATCAAATTACGTATATCAATGGCGACATCCCATTGGAATATGTTAGTTGTATTTATCGTGCAGATCGCTATCGCTTTACAATAGATATCGAAAGAACATAATAAAAAGGGTGCTTTTTTAAAAGCACCCTTTATTGTTTTGATTATTTTATTTGGCTTGCTATTTTAACTGCTTCAGAAACAGAAGGAACAACATAAGCAGCGTGTTTTTGTACAGCATCATCAGCATTTTCCATTGCAAAGCTATTTGGTGTTAACTCAAACATTGAAATATCATTATAAGAATCACCAATACAAGCAATTTCTTCTGGTTTAATGTTCAATTTATCAATTAAAATTTGAATTGCAGAACCCTTACTTACATTTGCAGGAACGATATCTAAACAATTTTTTGCTGAAATAAATGAAGTTATATATTCCGGGAGTTCTTTTTGTAGTTCAGCTTGTAATACAAGTAGATCATCATCTTCTCCAATTACTACATATTTTTTAGGCGTAATACGATTTCCTAATTCTTCTTTTAATGTTTTTAATTCAACTGCTTTCATGCTTGAATTTTTTTCAATTTCATGAACAAGGTCCGTTTTTTCTTCGATGTAATATGTAGTGTTATCAGCAACATATCTTAAAAATTTGTTCGAAGATATCATGTCATAAATTTTACCGACAACTGTTGGATGGAAAGTAGCATCAAGTAGTGCCTCACCATCGTTTGAATAAATATAAGTTCCATTCATACTAATTCTATGGAAATTACCTTCTAATCTTTCCATAATCTCGACGATTTCATAATCTAATCGACCAGATGCAAAACAAAGAATTACACCTTGATTTACAAGATCTTTTAACGCCTCAACATCGTGTTCAAAGAGTTTTCCGTTGTGGAACATTGTACCGTCTAAATCACTTACAAATAATTTAATCATTGTTTTTAAGCACCTACTTGTTATATTTTTTACTTTTATATTCTATCCTACTATATTAAAGATGCAAAACATTTGAATATTTTTTGTATAAAAATTATTCTTTTAACTCCATTTTTCTTTAAACTATTTTTTCTTATATTGTGTTATGATAATAAAGCTAATTTTCAAAATGGGGGTGGTATAGAGAAATGTCAGAGTTCTATACAATTAAAAAAGTTTTAAATAATAACGTTCTTATTGCTAAAAATTCAGACCACCCAGAGGTTATCCTTTTAGGTAAAGGCATTGGTTTTAATAAGGCAAAAGGCGATCAGATATTAGATGGTGTAGTTGAGAAAATGTTTGTGTTAAAAGATGAACAGAAACAAAAACAGTACAAATCGTTAATTGGCATAATGGATGAAAAGTTAGCTGGTACATTACAACAAGCTATTTACATCATTGCAGAAAAGACAGGAAGTACGTTAAATGAGCAAATACACATTGGATTAACAGACCATTTAATATATGCAATTAAAAGAATTCGTGAAGGTTATATTGTTGAAAATCCATTCCTACAAGAAACAAAAGCAATGTATCCTGAATACTTTAAAATTGCCGAAGAAGTAATTGAATTAATCAATAAAGAAATAGATATCAATTTACCGATTGAAGAAGTTGGCTTTGTTACACTTCATATTGTCAGTAACTTATCCAAAGAAATTGTATCAGATGTAAATAAATTTTCTCAGATTATTAAGGAATTAGTTAAGTATATAGAAGAATATTTGAAAATTGAAATTGATCGAAATAGTATTCATTATTCTAGATTAGTCCGTCATTTGCGTTTTCTAATTGATCGTATATCACATGGACAATCTTCAGATGAGTCACCAGCACTCGCCATAATTCTCAAAAAGGAATATCCAGTATGCTATGATTTAGCATGGAAAATACTAAAATCAATTGAAAGTTCTTTAAACCAAAAAGCTAGTGAAGCAGAAGTAATTTATTTAACAATACACTTAGAAAGACTCGTTCAAAGTAAAATTAAAAAATAAATTAGTACTTTATGCTTGTTTTATTTTTAGAACGTAGATATAATGAAAGCGAAATCATAACAAATAACTGAATAAAGTACACATAATACGTGTTACTGATTCGATCAGGCATGAGTAGAAAATATGTGAATGAATTAATCAGGGTAGGGGAAACTATATCCAGATTATGTTTCAATCACTTTTCTATCTCATGCCTTTTTGTTTTGGATAAAAGGAGGATAACAATGTTTAAGAAAATCTTTGGCGTTTTACAAAAAGTTGGTAAAGCATTAATGTTACCAGTTGCAATTCTACCAGCTGCCGGATTATTACTTGCATTTGGTAATGCATTTCAAAATCCGCAAACATTAAAGTACTTACCATTTTTAGATGCATCATGGTTCCAATTAGTTGCAAGAGTAATGGAACAATCAGGTGACATTATTTTCGGAAATCTTTCACTATTATTTGCAGTAGGGGTTGCTGTTGGACTTGCTGGTGGTGAAGGTGTAGCAGGCTTAGCTGCTATTGTTGGTTTCTTGATTATGAATAAAACAATGAGCGTGTTTAAAGACGTTGGACAATACATTGTTTTAGACAAGGCTTTAAATATTGCAAAATTTGATGATCCATCTTATGCATTTGTATTAGGAATTCCTACATTACAAACGGGTGTATTCGGTGGTATTATTGTCGGTATTCTTGCTGCATGGGCATATAATAAATACTTTGAAATTGATTTGCCATCATACTTAGGATTCTTTGCTGGAAAGCGCTTTGTCCCAATTGCTACAGCAGCATTTTCAGTTTTACTTGGTATTTTAATGTGTTTCATTTGGCCACCAATTCAACACGGTCTTAACACATTCTCACACAATATGATTGATGCGAACTTAACATTATCAGCATTCATTTTTGGTGTAATTGAACGTTCATTAATTCCATTTGGTTTACATCATATTTTCTATGCTCCATTCTGGTTCGAGTTTGGTTCATACACAGATAAAGCAGGTCTAGTTGTACACGGAGATCAAAAAATCTTCTTCGCTCAATTAAAAGACGGTGTAGATTTAACTGCTGGTACATTCATGGTCGGTAAATTCCCATTCATGATGTTTGGTTTACCAGCGGCAGCTTTAGCAATGTATCATGAAGCAAAACCAGAAAACAAAAAAATCGCTGGTGGTATTTTAGCATCAGCAGCATTAACATCATTTTTAACAGGTATTACAGAACCAATCGAATTCTCATTCTTATTCGTTGCACCAGTATTATTCGGAATTCACGCAGTCTTTGCTGGTCTATCATTTATGATTATGCAAATATTAGATGTTAAAATCGGTATGACTTTCTCAGGCGGATTAATCGATTACTTATTATTCGGTGTATTACCTAATAGAACTGGCTGGTGGTGGGTAATCATCGTTGGTTTAGTTTTAGCAGTGATTTACTACTTAGGTTTCCGTTTTGCGATTAGAAAATGGAATTTAAAAACGCCTGGTCGTGAAGATGCTATATCTGAAGAATCAACAAATAATACACCTGCAAATGAATTACCATATGAAATTTTACAAGCTTTAGGTGGAAAAGATAACATCGCTTCATTAGACGCATGTATTACTCGTTTACGTGTTCAAGTAAATGCAAAAGATGAAGTAAATAAAGATCGCCTTAAAGCATTAGGTGCTGCAGGGGTACTTGAAGTTGGAAACAATATTCAAGCAATCTTTGGACCGAAATCAGATACATTAAAAACACAAATTAAAGATATTATGACAGGAAAAAGACCTGTTATTACACAAGAAGCAAATAAAGTAGTAACAAATGATCAATCTACTGATGAAGAAATCATTAATCCAATTGAAGGAGAAATCATTCCAATTACAGAAGTACCAGATCAGGTATTTTCTCGAAAAATGATGGGTGATGGTTTTGCGATTATTCCTTCAGAAGGTACTGTTGTTTCTCCTGTAGATGGTGAAATTGTTAATGTATTTCCAACTAAACATGCGATCGGTATTCTTTCAAAAGGTGGAAAAGAAATCTTAATTCACATTGGTATCGATACAGTTAAATTAAATGGTGAAGGCTTCGAAGTACTTGTTGCACAAGGGGATAAGGTTACGAAAGGTCAACAATTAGTAAAAGTTGATTTACACTTTATTCGCGAGAATGCACCATCAACGATCACACCTGTTGTATTTACGAATTTATCTGAAGGACAAGAAGTTGTCATTGAAAAATCAGGTAAGCAAGGTAAAGGTGAAGTTGGCATCATCAAAATTAAGTAAAATTATCGAAAAATGTTAACAAATTGAAAGGGGTTGTATAGTTGACACTATGCACCCCTTTTAATAAAATATTCTTAGTAGGCCAAATGTCTATACCAAAAATGTAAAATGTATCACAAAGGAGATAAATATAATGGAAAAAACGTTTAAAGTAACAGCAGATTCAGGAATTCATGCACGTCCAGCTACATTATTAGTAAATGTTGCAGGTAAATTTAACTCAGATATCAATCTTGAGTACAATGGCAAAACAGTAAATTTAAAGTCAATCATGGGTGTAATGTCTTTAGGAATTCAACAAGGTACTGAAATCAAAATTACTGCAAACGGTGACGACGCTGATCAAGCTTTAGCCGCAATCGAAGAAACTATGAAAAAAGAAGGCCTAGGCGAGTAATGTCTTTACATATTAATGGAATCGCAGCTTCTAGTGGTATTGCGATTGCTAAAGCATTTCGCTTAGAAAATCCTGAATTAAATATCACGAAGAAGCAAATTTCAGATGTTGATGCTGAAATTTCACGTCTTGATCATGCAATTCAAATTTCCTATACCGAATTAGAGAAAATTCGTGATCATGCGAATGCTGAACTTGGTGAAGATAAAGCGGCAATTTTTTCTGCTCACATCCTTGTATTAAATGACCCAGAACTTGTTAACCCAGTAAAAGACAAAATTAAGTCTGAAAATGTTAATGCAGAATATGCAATGAATGAAGTAGCTTCTATGTTTGTTCAAATGTTTGAAAGCATGGACAATGAATATATGAAGGAACGCGCAGCTGATATTCGTGACGTAACGAAACGTGTAATGGCACATATTCTTGGCGTTACAATTTCGAACCCTGCAAATATCACTGATGAAGTTATTATTATTGCTGAAGATTTAACACCATCTGATACAGCACAATTAAACCGCAAATATGCTTTAGGTTTTACAACTGACATCGGGGGACGTACTTCACATTCTGCAATTATGGCTCGTTCACTTGAAATACCTGCTGTTGTAGGTACGAAGGAAGTAACAAGTAAAATTGAAAATGGTGTAATGGTAATCGTTGACGGTTTAGACGGCCAAGTGATCGTTGACCCTTCTGCTGAGGAACTAGCTGAATATAAGGCGAAAAAAGAGAAATTCGAAATTCAAAAGCAAGAATGGGCTAAATTGAAAAACGAACCAACTGTTACAAAAGATGGACATCATGTAGAACTAGTTGCTAATATTGGTACACCAAACGATGTTGAAGGTGTAATCAATAACGGTGGTGAAGGTGTAGGTTTATATCGAACTGAGTTCCTTTATATGGGAAGAGATAATTTCCCAACCGAAGAAGAACAGTTCGAATCTTATAAATCAGTTCTTGAAAGTATGGGTGAGAAACCGGTAGTTGTACGTACATTAGATATCGGTGGAGATAAGGAATTATCTTACTTACACTTACCAAAAGAAATGAATCCATTCCTTGGCTATCGTGCAATTCGTTTATGTTTAGATCAAAAAGAGATTTTCCGTACACAATTACGTGCATTATTACGTGCAAGTATTTATGGAAATTTAAAGATCATGTTCCCAATGATCGCGACTCTTGACGAGTTTAGAGCAGCAAAAGCTGTTTTAATAGAAGAAAAAGAAAAGCTTGTCGCTGAAAATGTAAAAGTTTCTGAGACGATTGAAATTGGTATGATGGTAGAAATTCCTGCATCTGCTGTATTAGCTGATGTATTTGCAAAAGAAGTAGACTTCTTTAGTATCGGAACAAACGACCTAATCCAATATACAATGGCTGCAGACCGTATGAATGAACAAGTTGCATATTTATATCAACCATATAATCCATCAATTTTAAGATTAGTTAAAATGGTAATTGATGCTGCAAACAAAGAAGGAAAATGGGCAGGAATGTGTGGAGAGATGGCAGGAGACGCTCTTGCAATTCCATTATTAGTTGGACTTGGCTTGCACGAATTCTCAATGAGTGCAACTTCAATTCTTCCAGCTCGTAGCCAAATGGCAAAATTATCAAAAGCTGACATGGAGAAATTAGCTGAAAAAGCATTATCAATGTCAACTGCAGAAGAAGTTGTCAAATTAGTAAATGAAATTTAATTAAAAAACAACAGGGAAGCCTGTTGTTTTTTGTTTGCATGGAGATTTTGCTGATGATCTACTAAATAAAAAAGGACTCTGTTTAAACAGAATCCTTTCATTATCATTTTAGATCCAAATTGACATTTCTTCTGCTGAGAATCGAGAAGTTGGATGACCAGCTACTTTTTCTTTACCAATTGCGATTAACATTGTTGGGATATAACGAGTATCTGTTAGGAAAGTTTCTTTAAATGCTTTCTCGTCAAATCCACCGATTGCGCATGTATTCCAACCCTTAGCAGTAGCAGCAAGAATTAATTGCATCCCAGCTAATGATGAGTTAAGAATACCTTGTTCACGATTTCGTTGCTCTGTAGAGTATGCGCCAATAACATTTGCTTTTAACTTATCTTTTGCTTCCTGAGACATATATCCTGCTTTTACAGCTGGGTCAAAAACTGGATCAACATTTTTTGCTGAATCTGTATCTGCTAATACTGCAATGACACATGACGCATCTTTAATTTGATTTTGATGGTATGCAACAGGTAGTAATTTACCCTGCGCTTCTTCGCCGTGGAATACAACGAATTTCCAATGTTGTAAGTTCCAAGCAGAAGGTGCTTTCATTCCAGCATTTAGTAGTTCTGTTATTTCAGTTTTGCTAATTTCTGTAGTTCCATCGAATGCACGAGTAGAATTACGTTCTTGTATCATATCAAAGAATTGCTCATTTTTCATGTAAGGTTTCCTCCAAAATTTATTATGTATGTTGTATGAAAATGTACTTTATTTAATATAGAGACTAACAATATTAGAGTCAACAAATACGCTCTGAATTACTCTAGAATTTCTATTTGTAGCTAAAATCGTTTTATTTTTTTATGTTAAGTTTCACACTAAATACTTTTGTAAAAAGATGGTAACCTTTTAAAGTGTTTCAGCTTTTGTATTCACTAAATTTATGTTAGTTTTATGAGAGGAAAAGAAAAAGGAGAGATATGAAATGAAACTAAATAATCTTCATATAGGCTTTATTGGAATTGGTGTAATGGGAAAAAGTATGGCAAAGCATTTAATCAAAGCTGGAGCTACTTTACATATTTATAATCGAACAAAAGAAAAGGCAATGGAATTAATAGAATTAGGTGCAAAGTGGTACGAAACGCCAAAAGAATTAGCTCCTAATTGCGATGTAATTTGTACAATGGTCGGTTACCCTGCAGATTTAGAAGAAGTTGTTTTTGGAGAAAATGGTTTTATTCAATCTGCGAAGCCAGGAACGACGTTAATCGACTTTACAACTTCAACACCTACATTAGCTAAAAAGATTGAACAAGAAGCGATTTCACGAGATATGAAGTCATTGGATGCTCCAGTATCTGGTGGGGATTTAGGAGCAAGAGAAGCAAAATTAGCGATCATGGTTGGTGGTGAAAAAGCTACATTTGATGAAATGATTCACATCTTCAATGTACTTGGACAAAATATTGTATACCAAGGTAATTCTGGTAGTGGACAGCATGTTAAGATGTGTAACCAAATCGCGATCGCTTCTGGTATGCTCGGTGTGTGTGAGGCACTAGCTTATTCAAAAGCTGCCGGGTTAGATGGAGAAAAAGTATTAAGTAGTATTTCTACAGGGGCAGCAGGAAGCTGGTCATTAAGTAATTTAGCTCCACGCGTATTAAAAGGGGATTTTGAACCAGGCTTTTATATTAAACATTTTATAAAAGATATGGGTATTGCAATAGATGAAGCAGAAAAAATGAAATTGAAACTTCCTGGACTTTTACTTGCTAAAAGTTGCTATGAAGAACTTTCAAAAAAAGGACTTGATGAAAAAGGAACTCAAGCATTGTACATGCTATACGACCCATCACATCACGTTCAATAATTTTTACGAATTGAGGTTTACAAGTGAAGAATTTTCAAGTGGCAAGGTTTTATCAAAGATTAAGTGCGTTTATTTTAGATACATTTATTGTTTCAATTTTATATGGAATCATCATCGCCTTAATTACAATGAAACCGGCCAATATTTTAAATAGATTTAACGCAACATCAGGAAATTCAACAATTGATATTTTCATTATTGCGATGTTACTCATTGTTTTGTTAGTAATCATTCCAAAGTTTAATAAAGGAATGACATTTGGACAAAGATTCTTGGGCATAAAAATGATTAAAGATAATTATGAAGAAACGAATATTGGAATATTTTTACTTCGTTTCATTTTTATCTTTACTTTCTCAGTGGCACTTTTAGGTATACCATTACTCGTAAATGTATATTTAATGTTATTTAGAAAAGACCATAAAACAATTCAAGACTTGTTATTTAAAACTAGTGTCATTCAAACTAAATAAAGGATGTTCTTTTAGATATTAAAAAAACATGATTTCATTTAGATTACGGGGACCGTGTAAGAGTACCAAAATTTATCTAAAAAGAAATTAGAGGACCAAATCGCATATGATTTGGTCCTCTTTATATTGTGATTGTAACTTTTTAAAAATGCTTGAATATTAATAAACTTCGCTTAGTTCCCTCGCATTTTTACATTATGATTGGAACGTAAGGTGCTTGACTCCTGTGGGAGATGCGGGACAGCTGAGACCCCACAGGTGCGAATGCGCCGAGGAGGCTCAGCGCACGCCCCACGGAAAGCGAGCATCCTGGAGTGGAAATCAACGCATACTATTATTTTATAAATGTATAGAAAAATGGCCTCCCATTGTCAAATTGACATATGAGAGCCCATTTTCAAACTAAATAGCTATTTAGGGAAACACTATCTTAAAGTTGTGATAAATGACTCTAAACGATCGCATGCTTGTTTTAATTGTTCCATTGAATATGCATATGACAAACGAATAAATGAATCACCATATTCAGAGAATGCTTCACCAGGAATGACAGCTAAATTTTGCTGCTCTACTAG